>Ga0137403_10009535_pt1 | contig 10786 bp, 8 predicted proteins | sample CZOMad2_1_16fung_FD_122057 | JGI IMG/M metagenome (GOLD analysis project Ga0137403, IMG submission 122057) | Vadose zone soil fungal communities from Angelo Coast Range Reserve, California, USA - CZOMad2_1_16fungal (Hybrid Assembly) | ecosystem: Environmental > Terrestrial > Soil > Vadose zone... | reverse complement strand
TTCAGTTTCGCAAACATTTGTAGGGGCGACGCCTGTGGTCGCCCGTCCCAGAGGGCAGACACAGGGGTCTGCCCTTACATTGACGATCGTTGAAATCAAATTGAACCATTACCCGGCTGTCTTTTTTGTTTACACGTCCGCGCAAGTGTTACAAAATGCCGAAATCGCTCGCGCCGGTCTATTTTGTCATCCGTCATAGGCACGCAGCAATCAGAGAGAGAGAACTTCGATGTCAGACCAAATACAGCAACAACAATCGCCGGCTGAAAATGCCATCGACCCGCTCATACTTCAGGCCGCGCTGCAAAGACTAAAGTCGGAACAGAATCTTGTGTTAGCCGCGCTGGCCGGAGGGGTGGCCGCGCTTTTGGGGGCCTGTATTTGGTCGGCAGTCACAGTCACGACCAATTATCAGATTGGCTGGATGGCCGTCGGCGTTGGTTTTCTGGTAGGCTACGCCGTTAGATCATTCGGCAAAGGAATCGACAAGAGTTTCGGAATCGTCGGCGCCGCTTGGTCGCTCGCCGGGTGCGCCGCCGGCAATTTGCTGACGATCGTCGGAACAATCTCAAACCAACAGAATATCCCAATCGTGAATATCCTCGAAAAACTAGACCTTGAGATTGTTGCTAGTCTGATGCAAGCAACTTTCAATCCAATGGATCTACTCTTCTATGGCATAGCGGTTTACGAAGGTTATCGTTTTTCATTTCGGCAAGTGAGCCAAGCGGATCTGACGAAGATCAGCTGAGACGATCTTGGAGCGCTTTTTCGCAGCAACTTACTGCTGTTTGCTCGCGTTACCGGTGACAAGCAAAAAGAGCATAGTAAAGAGAACTCTCGCAATCGCTGTCCTCGGTGTTTTTGTCACGCTCATTGCGGCGGTGGCAACGGCTCAGGATAAGAAGCTCGACAAAATCCGCGTTGGCGGCGGGTCGACGTCGGCCACCCAAATGTCGATGTGGCTGGCGAAGGAAGGCAACTTCTACGAGAAATATGGGCTCAGCGTGGAAGCCATCAGCATTCCGGGCAGTTCGCTGGCGCTGCAGGCGATGTTGGCCGGAGAGTTGCCGATTATCCAGCTCGGCGGCGCGGCGTCCATCCAGGCGAATCTTTCCGGCGCAGACACGGTCATCATTGCTACCATCGTGAAGAAGTTCCTGTTTTGGATCTACAGCCGGCCGGAAATCGGCCCTATGGAGGATTTGAAGGGCAAGATTTTTGGCACGACGCGATTCGGCACACTGTCCGATCTCGCCTCGCGATTTGCGCTACGTTTCTACGGTATTGATCCGGAGCGCGATATCACAATGGTCCAGACCGGCGGACCGGCGGAGACGGTGACCGCGATCGTGACCGGAAAAATTCACGCGGCGGCGCTGAGCCCGCCGGCCACGCTGCAGGCGAAAAAAGTGAAACTGAAAGAATTGCTCGATATGTCCAAGCTCGACGCCGAGTATCACATCAACGGCGTGGTAACGACAAAACGTTACTTGAAGAGCAACGAAGACACGGTTAGGCGCTTCATGCGCGCGTACATCGAAGGCGCAGCGCGCGGGCAGAAGGACAAGGCGTTCGCGCTCAAAGCGATGGGGAAAACTTTTCGCACCGATGACCGCGAGCTGCTGGAAGAAAGTTACGATTTGATCATCAAAAGCAACTTTGTGATTCCTCCTCATCCATCGCCTGCCGGGATCGCCAGCTTGCTGCGGGGATTGGAACAGACAAATCCCAAGGCAAAGGGCGCGAAGCCGGAAGATTTCGCGGACGGTCGAATTGTGCGAGAGCTGGAGCAGAGCGGGTTCGTGAAGTCGGTTTTGGCGGAACGCTAAAACGTTCCAATCGTTCCAGAGGTTCAAGGCGCGCCTGGTTGGAGTATTTGATGCTGGAGTATTGGCTGGCGGACGGGGTCATTACTCCATCATTCCAACACTCCATCACTCCAATTGGGCTTACAGCGCGTAGAATCGTTTCGTATTCTTGTGAATAATTTTTCTTAAACTAAAGTCCCGTGGCTTGAAAAAATTCCGGCCAACCCGTGGCGAGGATGTCGCCGAGATGGCGTTCTTTATCGCCTCAGATCGAGCGCGGCAAATTACCGGCGGGGTTTTTGTCGTGGATGGAGGAATCACTGCAGGAAGATCGAGGCTGCCTTAAGTTACAAACAGTAGTCAACAAAAGGAGGAGAATGATCATGTGGATTCCCATGCCAAAGGGCGAGTTCAAGTCAAGCGAGGATCGGGTAGTTACGGCGCGCGCGCCAGAAGCGCTTGAGCTTTACAACCAGATTATCGAGAGCAAGAAGAAGTCGCGCATCATGATGCACGCGGACGAGCTTCAATGGAAAACGATCGAAGGCGGAGTGAAGGTAGCTAACTTGATCGATTTCCGAATGGGTTTTCAAAACACGCTCGCGAATATCGCGATCTCGGAAATTCCGCCTCACTCGCAGGCCAGCGATGGCCACATCCATGGGGAGGCCTACATTTATTTTATTCAAGGCAGAGGCTACAGCATCATTGGCGATCAAAAATACGAATGGGGTCCGGGAGATGCGCAGTATGTGCCGCCCGAGACGTTTCATCAGCACTTCGTGACCTCCGACGAGCCGGTGAAATATCTGCGAGTGATTCCGTCGCCGCTGCTGATCAACATGCTCGCGGTCATAGCCTCAGTGATGCCGTATCTAAAACCAGAGGCACAGAAATAAGCACCATTGCAAATCAACAGAGAAAGCCGCGCGAGCGAGGCTAAGACATTGCTTTCCCTATTCATGGTGGTTTCACTGCTTTTTCCTGGCCTTCTGCTTGCGGCAAGCACGGATTCGATTCTCGACGGCGCGAAGAAGGAGGGCCGGCTCGTCCTTTACACGGCGATGCAGCCGGAAGACTCGACTAAATTAATCGAATTGTATCGAAGTCGTTACCCGTTCGTAGATGCGACCTTCTTTCGCGCGGGCAGTGCGCCGCTTTTGAATCGGATTTTGACGGAAACTCGATCCAATCGTGTTTTGTTCGATGTGGTGTCGGGAAAGGTTGCCGATCTCCTGTTGTTACAAATGAAAGGACTACTGGGAAGAATTATTTCCAACGAGCTGGCGTTTTATCCGGAAAAGTTCAAGGACAAGCAAAACCGTTGGGTGGATGTCTACAACAACTATTACACCATTGCTTACAACACGGGTCGCCTAAAGCCCGGAGAAATTCCGGCCAGGTGGGAGGATCTGCTCGATGCCAAGTGGAACGATGGCAAGATCGCTTTGGAGCCGCGCTCCTACGATTGGTTTTTTGGCATGGTGACCGCGTGGGGACGTGAGAAGACGAATGATTTCATGCGCAAGTTGAATCTGAATAAGCCGGCTTTCCGCGACGGCAACGTTTTGATCGCAAATCTGCTGGCAGCCGGTGAATTTCCCATCGCGATCACTTATGCGCATTTGGTCGAACGCTTGAGAGCGCGAGGCGCGCCTGTCGATTGGATATCCGTTAAACCGATGATCGCTGCGCCGATTTCAATCGCCGTAGCCGCACGCCCCAGCCATCCCAACGCGGCAACCCTTTTCGCGGATATGGTGCTATCCAAAGAGGGGGCCGACCTATTGAATTCCATGGGGCGGGCGCCGACGCGCAGCGACGTTTCGCCCTCCGCCAAGCGCTTAGATCCCAAAACACTCGACTTGATTCCTCTGCATGTGAGCAGCGACGAAATGGACCCGGAGGACTTTCGCAAAATCTTTGGGCTGCGCTAGTGTAAGGTTCGGCACTGCGAAGCGGGCAATTTTTTGATTGGTTCAATTCGTTCAAATAGTTCAATCCGTTTGAAGCGAAGCCGGTCAAGAGATCGATCGTTCAAGGTTCAAAATGTCGATTCGGGCTAAATCTCATAGCCGGTAGAATCGTTTCGCAAATGAGAGGCGGAAAGGAAAAACGGATTAACCACAAAGGTCCTAGCGCGGCAGAGCCGCAACCGAAAGTTGGAATATCTCGCGCAAAGACGCAAAGGTAAAAAAAAGGTTCCGAACTTGGCGTCTTGGCGACTTGGCGCGAGTAAATCCTCATTTTCATGAGCTACCGCCGTTCGGAGAATTTACGCAAACCGCGCAAACCCTCAAGTATAGTAGTACAAAAAACGGATTTTTTCTCGTGAATTTGCGGCCGATTAGACTTTTTCACTGCCCTACGTTAAGCAATTCTTTGTGACTGACTCTCTGACAGCGCGGCTTTTCAATCAGGTTGATCGACTTTCTCAGGAGCGAGGTCGGCGTTATTTTTCGCGCGGCGCAGTCGACTTCATCGAAGGCGACGCCTGGTCTTTACAGGCCGGCGTGCAAGGCACCCGGCACTACGACGTGCATATCTCATCGGAAAAGCATGTCATCAATGTGTCGTGTACGTGTCCGTTCTACGATAGAGAGCTCGTTCCTTGTAAGCATATCTGGGCCGCTCTCCTCGCCGCCGAGAAGAGCGGGTTCTTGGAAGGGCTGAGCAAGCTTGCTGCGCCGCATCTGCGTAGCGTCCGGCCTAATCCGCTCGCCGAAAAAACTCGGCGACCGCGCCAGAGCGCGAGAAATGTATTGCCGCCGAGTTGGAAACAGCCTCTCCAGAGGCTCCGGGCAGCTATGGAGGCGGACGCGGAGCGTCTCAGCTCCAGGCGAGGGACAGAACGGGAGTTGACTTATCTCGTCGATAGCAATTCCACGCTCGCCACGGGGCGGCTCGTGGTTCAAATCGCTCAGCGCGAGCGCAAGATGGATGGCAACTGGGGCAAGGTCAAATACAAAAAATTCTACACGCACGACATTCTCCAACTTACCGATGCCACCGACCGGCGGATTTTGGCGACACTCCTCGGAGCCCACAATGAATTCGACTATGGCTCCTCTCCGTACTCCCAGGGTTCTGTTGGAAATCGCTTTACGCTTTCGCCAACTCTGTGGGACTTCGTCCTGCCGCTCATGTGTTCTACGGGTCGTTGCTCTCTGCAACGATCCCTCATCGGTGAAAACCATGTGCCGCTGCAATGGGACGATGGCGATCCATGGGATCTTTGTCTGCGCGTCACGGTGTCCGATGACCGCAAAGGATTCAGTGTCGGAGGCGTTCTCACTCGCAAGGAATCCGAGCTGTCGCTGTCGCAGGCCGACCTTCTAATCGGCGGTGGCCTGGTATTTCATGACGGGCGTATCGCCCGCTTGAACGACTCCGGCGCCTTTGGCTGGATCTCCGTTCTGCGCGCGCAGGAGAAGCTGTTCATCGCTAAGGCGGAAGCGGACGAGTTCATGGATGAATTGTTGCGGCTGCCGACCCAACCCCGCCTCGATCTGCCGGAGGAATTGAAATTCGAATGGGTAATCGCTCATCCGACGCCTAGCCTGGTCATCAAGCCGGGACAGCATGACCCGTGGCGTCGGAACTATGTCGCCGCCGAGTTGTCTTTTGATTATGACGGCAACGTGATCGCCGGCGACCGGATGGGTCGAAGCGTCTATCAAAAATCACGCCGCCGGGTGATCCAGCGCAACCTGGAGACTGAAGCCGCTGCCCAAACGCGCCTGGCGCAACTCGGTTTCCGCGCCGGCTATTGGATGCGCGACGCTCAGATGGAGTTGCCGGCTGAGCGCGTCGCCAAAGTGGTGCGGACGCTGACTCAAGAGGGCTGGCGCGTCGAGGCGGATGGCAAACGCTATCGCATCGCGGCAACCATGCGTCTGGAGATCAGCTCCGGCGTCGATTGGTTCGACCTTGAAGGCGCTGCACAATTCGGCGACGTTAGTGTGTCACTGCCCAAGTTGTTGCGGGCGATCAAACATGGCGAGCAGACCGTCCGTTTGGACGACGGTACGGTGGGTATCATTCCCGAAGAATGGCTCGCCAAATATCGTCTTCTGGCTGATCTGGGCAGCGTCAGTGGTCAGCACCTGCGCTTCACGCGACCACAAGTTGGTCTGCTCGATGCATTGCTCGCATCGGAGTCAGAGATAAGCGCCGATGCCTTGTTCGATCGAGTGCGCAACCAAATACACGGCTTCGCCGGAGTGAATGCCGCCGATCCGCCACAGACATTTTGCGGTGAGCTGCGCGGCTATCAACAGGAGGGGTTGGGCTGGCTCAAATTTCTCCAGCAGTTCGGCTTTGGTGGTTGCCTTGCCGATGACATGGGGCTCGGTAAGACGATTCAGGTTCTCGCGCTACTGGAATCGCGCCGCTCCGAAGGGGAAGGTGCCCGCGGTTCATCGCCGCGCCAGTCACTCGTAGTCGTGCCACGCTCGCTGGTATTTCATTGGAAGGAAGAAGCGGCGCGTTTTGCACCTCAACTGAGTGTCCTCGACCACACGGGAGCCGCTCGTCATAAACCGAGCGACCACTTTGGCGAGTATGATCTCGTGATCACGACCTACGGCACGCTCACGCGAGACGCGATTCATTTCAAGAATGTGCATTTCGACTATTGTATTCTCGACGAAGCGCAGGCGATTAAAAACCCCGGTACGCTTTCGGCCAAGGCTGCGCGGCTGATCAACGCCGATCATCGACTCGCCCTAAGCGGCACGCCTATCGAGAATCATCTTGGCGAGCTATGGAGCCTGTTCGAGTTTCTCAATCCGGGCATGCTCGGCAGTGCATCTATTTTCGGCGGCGCGGGCCGAAATCCGGACGCCAAGACTCGTGAAATCCTGGCGCGCGCGCTACGGCCGTTTATTTTACGCCGGACCAAAGCCCAGGTCGCCAGAGAATTACCCGCCAAGACGGAGCAGACCATTTACTGCGATCTCGATGCGAAAGATAAGAAACTCTACCACGAATTGCGTGATTACTACCGAGCACGGTTGTTGAAGAATGGAGCGGACGCAGGTTCCGGTCAATTCAAATTTCAGGTGCTCGAAGCGCTGCTGCGCTTGCGCCAAGCGGCCTGTCATCCTGGCCTGATCGACAAAGGCAAAACGTCAGAGTCGAGCGCCAAGATCGATACGCTCATGGCACAGTTGGAACAGGTGCTCGAGGAAGATCACAAAGTTTTAGTCTTCTCGCAATTTACCAGCCTGCTGGCGATCCTGCGCGACCGGCTCGACACCGCGAAAATTCCTTACGCCTACCTAGATGGCCGCACCCGTGACCGCCAGGCGCGGGTGGAGCAGTTTCAAAACGATCCCAGCGTAAAACTTTTTCTCATTAGCTTGAAAGCCGGCGGGCTGGGATTGAATCTCCACGCTGCCGAGTATGTCTATTTGCTAGATCCCTGGTGGAATCCTGCCGTGGAAGCGCAAGCGATCGATCGCGCTCATCGCATCGGCCAGACGCGTCCAGTTTTTGCTTACCGTCTCATCGCCCGCGACACGGTGGAGGAAAAGGTCTTGGAATTGCAGCAATCCAAGCGCGATTTAGCGGATGCGATCATCACCGCCGATAATAGTCTGCTGCGCAGTCTCACCCGTGAGGATTTGGAACTGCTGTTGTCGTGAGGCATTGACCGACGCTGCACTGTGGATTGATTTCCAACCGTTGACAGAAGGGATCGATCGGGGTTGCATTGTAGCGCCGTGTGGAAGTTGATTTGCCCGCGTGCTATGCATGGCAATCTAAGTTTTCTTCAAACAAAGATCCTTGGCAGGAGATCGAACATGAATTGGAAATCGGCGTTGACCGGTGCAGCTTGTGCCCTATTGGCGTTGCCTTCATTGGGCGACGCGCAGAGCGCAAAGATTAAAATGGGCTCTTCGTTAAGCCCGCCGTCTCTGGAATCGATCACGCCGTACGTCGCCATCGAAAAGGGCTTCTTCAAGAAATACGGACTCGACGTCGAAGTCGTGGAGTTCCGCGGCGACAATACGCACGTCAAGGCGCTGCTCTCGGGCGACATCGATATGTCGATCAACATGGGCGCCACGGAAGGTATCGTCGGCGCGGCGAAGAAAGTTCCCATCAAACTATGGGTGGTGACGAATCCGATCACGCCCTACCATCTGATCGCACGGCGGGAAGCTGGAACGACGTTGCAGGCGCTGGTGGGCAAAAGCGTGGCGGTCTCCGGCATCGGCGCGATCTCCTATCATATTCCCCGCATCGTGATCGAACGCAGCGGCCTAGATCCTGAGAAGTTCAAGTACGTCGCCGTGGGCTCGCCGGCGGATCGCTTCAAAGCTCTGATTGCCGGAAAAGTCGACACCACCGTAGTGACCAATACCGAAGTGGCCAAACTCGGCTCCTATCCCGACATCATCGATCTCGTCAATGTGCCCAAGCTCGTACCCGAGATCCCGTACGAGTTCGGCATGGCCAAAGACGACTACATTCAAAAAAACGCAGACACGCTTTATAAGCTCGCCAAGGCGATCATTGAGTCCAACCGTTGGATTGCGGCGAATAAGGCCGGCACCATCGAGGTCGCAAGAAAAATCCTGCCGGACGAGCCTGTGGAAGTATTAAATAAAACCTACGATCTCGCCGACCCGCGCTTGTGGGGCGTGAACGGCGATATTACCGAGGGGTCGTACAACTTCACGGTCGAGTTTCTGAAAAAGGTCGGTTACCTAGAGACGCCGATGCCGTACAATCAGTTCTTCGACCGCCGCTTCGTCGATCGCGCGATCAAGGAATTGGGCCGGAAATAGAGCGTTGGCGCTAAGATCTTTTTGACCTCAGTTGGGGCCGATGAATGCTGGAGGTGCGGCGTCTCTCCAAGATTTTCTTTGAGCAGAACGATCCACGCAAGCCCGGACTCGTCGCGCTCTACGACATCTCTCTCGCCATTCGCAAAAACGAGTTTGTTTCTCTGCTCGGGCCAAGTGGCTGCGGCAAGACGACGCTGATTCGGATCATCGCCGGGTTGCTTGCGGCGGACCGCGGCGATGTGCTGGTGAATCAGCAATGCGTCACGGTGCCGGGGCGCGACCGCTGCATGGTCTTTCAACAGTTCGGCTTGCTGCCTTGGCGTACGGTCATGAGCAACGTGGAATTCGGCCTGGAAATCGAAGGCATGGCGCGGGACGAACGGCGCGCCGTCGCCGACAAGTATCTGGAGCTGGTCGGCCTAAAAGGCTTCGAGAATTACTATCCGCATCAGATCTCGGGCGGCATGCAACAGCGCGTCGGCATCGCTCGCGCGTTGTCGAAAAAGCCGGAGATTTTGTTGATGGACGAACCTTTCGGCGCGGTCGATGCACAGACGCGAGAGCAACTCCAGGAAGAGTTGTTAAAAATCTGGGCGCAGACCGAAACCACCGTGGTATTCGTGACGCATAGCATCGATGAGGCGGTCTATCTTTCCGATCGCGTCGTGGTGATGCAGGCGCGGCCCGGGCGCATTAAGGAGGAAGTGGCCATCGATCTGCCGCGGCCGCGTTGGGAAGGCGATATCAAAGCCGATCCGCGCTTCGCGCAACTGCGCGCGCGCCTGCGCGCTTCGCTGCGAGACTAACTATGGCGCATCCGACCGACGAACAGATCATCGAAGAATTGGGTCTCCGGCGCGACCGGCGCCGGTCGATCTACGATCATCCAAATCTCATTCGTCTGGCTTCGGTCACGGTTTTTTTGCTGCTGTGGGAATTTTTCGGACGCAAAACCGATCCGATCCTTTTTACTTATCCAACCGCGGTTGCCGAAGCTTTCGGCAAACTCATCGTCTCCGGGGAATTGATCAAACAGTTGGCGGTGAGCTTGAGCGCGCTCGCCGTGGGATTTATAGCCTCATTGGCTTTCGGCGTTGCACTGGGACTTGTCTTGGGCATGTCGCGCACAGTCGAAGCGTTCTGCGAGCCGATAATCAATGCTCTCTATGCGACGCCGCAGGTCGCGCTCACGCCGCTGCTCATGATGTGGCTCGGACTCGGCTTCAGCGTCAAAGTCGTGGTAGTTTTTCTTTTTGCCTTTTTCCCGATCCTGATCAACACCGCCAGCGGCGCGAAAAACGTCAGCGCCGCAATGGTCGAAGTGGCGCGCGCCTATTTAGCGCCGCCGGCACAGATTCTCTTCAAAGTCATTTGTCCGGCCGCGCTGCCGTTTATTATGGCCGGTGTGCGCATTGCCATCGGGCGCGCATTGGTAGGAATGATCGTCGCCGAGCTTTTCACCGCGATCACCGGCCTCGGCGCGATGTTGTCGCTGTACGGCAATATTTTTGAAACCGCAAAGATGTTCGTGGTGATCGTCGTGCTGGCGGTGTTGGGCGTCGGTTTGATCCGCGCGACCCAATGGCTAGAACGCCGGCTGGCAACTTGGAAAGAAACCGAGCGCGCGGTCAGTTAATGACTTGCGTGTGAAGGCCAATCGCAAATTGGTGACAGGACTGTCATGGCGCTCAATACTTTAGAACAACAAGCCCTCGCCGAGCTCGATCTGCCGCTCACGCGGCCATTCCGGCTCGTCGATCATCTCGGCGCCGTGCGCGCAGCTTCGATAATCGTGGTGATCGCGCTGTGGGAAATATTCGGCCGGCAGGTCAATCCGCTCTTTCTCTCTTATCCCAGCGCCATCGGCCGCGCCTTCTTGCAGATTGTCGTCACCGGCGAATTTCAACGCAGCGCGCTCGGGAGCTTGCATGTGTTCGCTGTCGGCTTGAGCATTGCGCTCGTGCTCGGTATTGCCATTGGTTTGTTGATGGGGCGCTATCGCCTCGCCGAATATTTGCTCGACCCTTATGTTTACGCGCTCGATGCCACGCCGCGGGTCGCGCTGATCCCGCTGCTGCTCCTCTGGTTCGGGCTGGGCAATTCTTCGAAGATCGCTATTGTGTTTCTGAGCGGTTTGTTTCCCGTGCTGATGAATACCTTTAGCGGCGTGCGCACGGT
>Ga0137403_10009534_pt1 | contig 10787 bp, 11 predicted proteins | sample CZOMad2_1_16fung_FD_122057 | JGI IMG/M metagenome (GOLD analysis project Ga0137403, IMG submission 122057) | Vadose zone soil fungal communities from Angelo Coast Range Reserve, California, USA - CZOMad2_1_16fungal (Hybrid Assembly) | ecosystem: Environmental > Terrestrial > Soil > Vadose zone... | reverse complement strand
TCAAACGACAATCGCCGCACCCGGCCCGTTGGGCCGGGCTATTACATTTCGCGCCTTCGGCGCTCAAGACAACAACCTGCCAATCACATGATTTGATGAGTCAAGTATGTTAGTCCCCTTGCAGGCTCCCTGCTGGCTCAGTCACCAAGAAGCCTGAGGAGCGAGGTGCCGGTTGTTAGCGACTGGCTCAGCCACGAGAACACTGCCGCCGCATTTGAAGGCTTACCTGGGGCGACGGTCCGCGGACGATTCGAATCCCCATCAGTTACGCTGGAGTTTGATCCCATATCGAGTGTGCTGTCGACCGAGCTGTAAATCTTCAGATATATCTGCGTTTCAGCAGGAATGAGCGTGCGCCACTGAGCGCCACCGGTCTTCAGATAAAGCGGCAAACGCATCGGATTTGAGTTGTAGCCTGCGGCCATAAGTTCGGGCTTCGTAGCAATGCCGTCGCGAAGCGCGCCCTTAACTTCTGTGCTCTGTGCCAGATTGTTCCAGGTGTCGTTCAGGTAAAGCAGCATCGCTTCCAGCGCATTCGCGTGATCGCGCATGCCACTTACAAAGTCCGGCTGCAGCGAAACACCGGAGTGCTGTTGCCGAATGCCTGCGTACGTTCGCGGAATCATCTGGATCATGCCACCCGCCCCTGCGGTGCTCACCGAATATCGAAAAGTGTTTCCTTCATTTAGAGCATACAACGAAACAATTTCCGGGAAGAGAAGGGCGTGATCTTCGTTCATGAAGCGCTTATGATCTGTGTGCTCGACAAAGCAGAGATGCTCGGCGATATCAACGATGTCAGGGCTAACGGTTACTCCGTCCTGAGCGAGTCGTTCGGCAGCCGAATCCAACATCGTCCTAACGTAGGAGCGGCCCGCTTCTGCGATCGACTGCGAAAGCAGCGCCGGGTGCGCCGAGGTGTAATAAGCCATCTCAGTCACGGCGCCGCCCTTGATGATCGGAAACTGAACCAGAAGGGGCACCAGCGTCCGAGCGGTCGATTCGTCGATGACGGTTATCGCAGTGTTGACACCGTTGGCGCGGACGACGTGAACGCGCAAAGTGCGGCCGAGCTGGGAGGTCGCCGACAAGGTTGAGTCCTTTACCAGGAATCTATTCTTAGGCAGCGAAAACGTGCTTGTCTGTGATGTTTGCGGGTCGAACGCCGCGACTGTGACCAGGTCGCCCGATGCGCCGGACATTTGTCGCGAACTCAATAATTGCCGCGCCTCGCGAATCTGACTGACAATACCAGAGGTGGAAAGAGCAGTAATCTCCGAGGCTTCGCCTGCGTTCGAAGAAGGCTGTGAGATAGCAATATTGGATGTCGTGCCCGCTTCGGACTGAGCAGAAGTTGTCGCTGATCCGAGCGCGCACACAAATATCGTTAAGAGGAAAACAAGACTTTTTCTCATCGGCTTTCTTAGCTTTCTTTTATTGATACTTCAGGACTGCCGGGAGATTTGCCGCGCATCAGAACCTATGCAGTCGGCTCTCTGCTGGTGCTGTTTCGCGAAGCAATTTGTCGGGAAATATATAGATGCGCCGATGGTGAGCTGAGTTGCAATGCGGTTGCGGTCGAGAGGCATTTCAATTGGACCGCGTGACAAACGTGCAGTTGAGTTGTGGACGGCAAGCATTGGGGAAAGGCTACGGCGGCCAGGAATCAACTGAAACGATCAAGGGAATTGCGAGATTGACTTACCCGCGCCTTTAGCATAAATAGTTATCACCTTTTGGCCCCCGCCGAACCCCCTGCAGATCCCCCTCAACATTCAAATGAAAATGCGGGAACGTTTCCCGTCACGAAGGCATAAATGAATATTCAATCCGCTCGACTCGCGGCAGTAATCCTTTTAGGGTTTGTTATCCCGACCTTCATAGCTTGTCATAGAAAGGTCTATGCGGAACTCGAGCAGGTTGATCCGATTGACCGCCGATCCAACCTGCCTATGGTGGGCCCCATCAGCCGCGACTTGGCAGACATCAAGCAACGCGGCGCCCTGACCGTAGTGGCCCCTTACAACTCGACCACATATTTCATTTATCGCGGGGAGCCCCTCGGCTATGAGTACGAACTGCTTCAGTCGTTCGCCAAAGCGCAGGGGTTGGATTTGAAGATGGTGGTAGTTGCGGACGCCAAGAGTCTTTTCAGCATACTCAACAGCGGCGAGGGCGACATCGCCGCGAATCGTATCGTTCCCACGCCTGAGAATGAAACAGACGTCTCGTTTACGCGCGCACTCTATCGCACTGAGCCGGTGTTGGTTCAACAAGATGAGCCGCCCGCGAAAGCCGGCAAAGGTACAGAGAAAGCGATGGCGCCAGGGCCTGCTGACCAGTTGCCCGAAGTTGATATCCAGGCGCGCCTCATCACCAAGCCGGCACAGCTATCGGGACGAACCGTTACTTTGCCGGAGCAATCACCTTACGCTCGGACCCTGGTTGAGCTGAGTGACGAAATCGCAGGCGACATTCACGTTGTCGAGATCGGCGGCCAGATGCCGGACGAGGCGCTGGCCGAGAAGGTGGCCAGGGGCGAGGTTCAGTTGACCGTGATGCAGAAAAACCTGGCCGACCTGAAAGAGGCCGAGTTCAAGAACCTCAAAGTACGCCCCATCATTAGCAAATCGCACAGCGTCGCGTGGGCCGTAAGAAAGAACTCGCCGGAATTAATGAAGGCCTTGAATAGTTGGATTGAAGAGAAACAAAACGGCTCGCTCTTCGACAAACTTTACCAAAAGTATTTCGTCGACCGTCGCAATTATCTTGAGCGAGTCGAGAGTGGCTTCCTCACCTCGACGACCGGCAAGCTCTCTGCTTACGATGAGCTACTGAAACAGCACGCGAGTGAGCTGAGCTGGGATTGGCGGCTCCTTGCTTCGCAGGCTTTCCAGGAGTCGCGCTTCAAACCGGACGCGCACTCGTGGGCGGGCGCGGCGGGACTGCTGCAACTTATGCCCGGGACGGCGCGAGAATATGGAGTAAAGAACTCGCTCGATCCGGCGGACAATGTCCAGGGCGCAGTTAAGTTCCTGAAGTGGCTGGAGAATTTTTGGTCAGAGCGCGTGTCGAATGACGCGGAGCGCCTCAAGTTCGTGCTCGCTTCATACAACTGCGGCGCCGGGCACGTTCGGGACGCGCAGCGTCTCACCGAAAAGTATGGCGGCAATCCCCAGGTGTGGGACGACGTCTCGTACTGGTTGCTGCAGGAATCGACGCAGGAATATTCAACCGATCCAGTGGTGAAGTTCGGCTTCTGCCGCGGTCTCGAGCCGGTCAACTACGTCACCCACATCCTCGATCGCTTTGATCGCTACAAGCAGTTTGTCGTGAGACGCCGGCGCAACGATCCCCGCGACAATGAGGTCGGTACCGGGAGCGGTAGCGACCGGGTCGTCAATGAAGTGAGTGCCATGAGCGGTAGCGTCGTACCCGCACGCCGTCGAGACATCAGCGTACTCTACCAATGAGTCAACCGGTCGCTACCGCTCCCCGTACTGACTCCCTCACCATCGGTCACTGTCACCCGCTCGCTATCATCGAATTGCGGCTGCGAAAGAACGTGATTCGTGAACAATATTGACAGAATCGTTTTCAACGTATTGTTTGGATATACAACATTTCTTGAATTTCTTTCCGCTACCGCAGAAGCATTTCTCGTTACGACCAATCTTCCTGTATTCCGAATTCGGAATCGGTTCCTTTGAGAAGCGCACCCGCCAACAATCGGAAATCGCGCACTTGTTCGACATGATAAGCCTCGCCAACTGCCGAATCACCTTAAACTGCTCGCCTGTATCCTCGTAGCGTACGACGCACCTCTTGTCTGCAGGATTGGTGACGAGAGAGGCATGATCCAGTTTGACGATGTCCTGAATGACAGCGCTGGCCATTTTGCCGTCGTAGAGCTCACCGGCCATGTGAGGGCATTCGTCAGCAATGATGTCCCGTCCGCAAAGACTGCACTCAAAGCGATCCACGACTGCGCCGATGCTGAAGAATAAATTGTAGGGATACGTCTGCTCTAACTCGATTAATTGGTCCTCGAAAAACGTAACGTCGATGTTGAAGAATTTCTTGATTACGCGAATAAGACTCAAGCAGTCCTGCAATACACTCCACGAGTCACCAAACTGTTCGTCTAGAATTTTCTTCCACAGCAGACTGTACGCTTCCAGGAAGTCGACATACCTGTCCAATACATATAAGTCATTCAAACAACGACCGTCGATTGTTGTAGCTCTGGCGCTGGCGATAATTTCATGCATCGCCGACGTTCCTTTTTTAGCTTTTGTATAGTTGCGGTCATCTAGGGCGAGGAGCGCTTGTTTCGCATGAGGTCGAAGGTCTTGAAAGGCTGCGCAGGCAAAATCCGTAGCGAGGGGATTATTCGTTTGTAAATTCGTTTGCATCAAACTTCTTGATTATCTTCTGAAGCGTCTCAGCGTCGCCTTCGAAATTGAACCGCTTGATGAGACCCGCTGTCTTGTCCTCATAGACCACACTCAAATGGACACGCGCAGATTCACCTCTCAGCGCGCCTTTCAGCCGGTCGAAGAGATAGGCGGCTACTATGTGCAGGAAGACGGGAAGCGCCACATCGGTCGCGAGGAACACTAGCGGCAACCAATGATCGCTCGACCGCAACTGTAATTCCTTGTCGGCCTTCTGAATATCAACGAATACTGAAGGCTTATTAATTGTGATCCACTTGGCGAACATACGAGCGTCGCCTTTAAGAATTAACTCGTCGGCTTCTCCGCGGCGTTCCGGCACTATAGCCAATCCAGTAGGGTTGGTCGCCAAGTACGCTCTGAAATCACTATTATGCTCGAAACGGACTATTTCACAGACATTCTTTTGAGCTAGAAGTTGCTCGGCAGTGGCATCCTTCTGAAACTTCTCTTTACGTTGTTCTAACCATCTCTCGAACGAAGCAGAGCCTTCCAGTGACCGTTTACCCAGCAACAGACCTTCGACGCCAATGTCCTCGTCTAAGTCTGGCCAGTGAACTCCGTAACCCGCGCCGCTGATCTCAAAGTTGCTGCGCTCGGTTTCGGTCCCATGGACGAGTCGCGGATACCAGCCGAGTGGTACCGACACGGTGCGACCATCCTCGAGATCAACTGAAAGCGTGTCGTGGGTAACGAACACACTCGAAACTCTAGCGATTGTAATCTCGACAGAACTCATCCCATTCATTCCTTAATAGATCCAGGTTTTCACGCACGGCGCGCTCAAGATCCCGCAACTCTCTGCGGCTGTAGCCGTGGTTTGCAACAAGCGAGGCGTCCGGGTCGAGCCAGAACTTGGCGCTGAACTTATCCCGATCAACATGCACATGTCGCGGTTCCGCACAATCATACGAATAAAAATACAAACGATATGGGCCCGTTCGCAAGACCGTCGGCATACGATGGGATTATAGCCCATTAAACCGAAATTACCGTTAAAAGTTAACCTTACAACGGAATATTCCCATGCTTCTTCGGCGGGTTCGTATCGCGCTTGTTCTCTAACAGCGCCAGGGCGCGGATGAGTTTGGGTCGCGTCTGGGCGGGTTCGATTACTTCGTCGATGAAGCCGCGTTCGGCGGCGACGTAGGGACTGGCGAACTTGTCTTCTAATTCTTTGACGCGGGATCGGCGGGCCGTCTCCTTATCTTTGGCTTCAGCCAGTTCGCGGCGATATAAAATATCAACTGCTCCCTCAGCTCCCATCACGGCAATCTCCGCGGTCGGCCAGGCGAAGTTGATGTCGGTGCGAATGTGTTTTGATCCCATCACACAGTACGCGCCGCCGTACGCCTTGCGCGTGATCACGGTCACTTTTGGAACTGTCGCTTCGGCGTAGGCGTAGAGGAGTTTCGCGCCGTGCCTGATGATCCCGCCATGCTCCTGCGAAATGCCGGGCAGAAATCCGGGCACGTCTTCGAAAGTCACGATCGGAATGTTGAAGCAGTCGCAGAAGCGCACGAAGCGCGCGGCTTTCACCGAGCTATCGATGTCCAGCACGCCGGCGAGAAAGGCGGGTTGGTTGGCGACGATACCTACGGACCGGCCATCGAGACGCGCAAAGCCCACCACCATGTTCAACGCAAAGTCGCGATGTACTTCAAAGAAATAGTCGTCGTCGACAATCAAATCGATGACTTCACGGATGTCGTAGGGCTGGTTCGAAGCTTCCGGAACGATCTCATTCAGCTTCGCTTCAATTCGGTCCGCGTTGTCTGTCGGCGCCAGACGCGGCGGATCGTCGAGATTATTTGAAGGGATGAACGACAACAGCTCGCGCACCATGCGCAGGGCGTGCTCGTCCGAATCAGCCGCGAAGTGCGCGACGCCAGAGATGCGATTGTGCGTCGATGCTCCACCGAGTTGTTCTTTCGTCACGTCTTCGTGCGTCACGGTCTTGATCACATCAGGGCCGGTGATGAACATGTAGGACGTGTCCTTGACCATGATGTTGAAGTCGGTAATCGCCGGACTGTAAACGGCGCCACCCGCGCACGGGCCCATGATGCAACTGATCTGCGGCACGACGCCGCTGGCCAGGGTGTTGCGCAAAAAAATGTCGGCATAGCCACCGAGGCTGACCACGCCTTCCTGTATGCGCGCGCCGCCGGAATCGTTCAGGCCGATAACCGGCGCACCAACTTTCATCGCCAGGTCAATCACTTTACAAATCTTTTCGGCATGCGTTTCGGAGAGGGAACCACCAAAGACGGTGAAGTCCTGTGCGAAGACCATGACCTTGCGGCCATCGATCAGGCCGTGCCCGGTGATGACGCCATCGCCGGGATAGATCGCGTTCTCCATTCCGAAGTCCTGCGACCGGTGCTCGACCAGCTTATCGAACTCCTGAAACGAGCCGTCGTCGAGCAGGAACTCAACCCGTTCACGTGCAGTCAACTTGCCGGCGGCGTGCTGCCTGGCGACGCGCTCGGCGCCGCCGCCGGCTGCGGCACGTTGCTCACGCTCGCGAAGTTGATCGAGTTTGGAAAGTTTCGCGGGTTGTTTCTGTGACATCAGGCTCTATTCTCACGGGAGATCGCTAACCGCAAAGGACGCTGAGGTTTTCGCAGAGGAACGCAAAGGAAATTCCTTTGCGGACCTTTGCGGTTTCCTTCGCGGCCTTTGCGTTGAATGTCTTATCTCGTTCACCAGGCTGCTTCAAACTCAATCCGTGGCTGCGGCATGACGGCATCTCTCGACTAGCTCACCATTCGCTTCCGCATGCTTCGCATCGCCCACTCGCTCGCGGCCAATGCAAATATTACCAGATAAGCAGCCTCATAGACTTGCCGCGAGAGAAATCGCCCCGTCAAGAACGCCCGCGTCAGATCAATTGATTCGGTTAGGGGAACTGCGTACGCAACGATGCGCAACCAGGGCGGCAGCACGTCGACCGGGAACCAACAGCCGCAGATCAGCATGACGGTAAAGAACGCCGCCATGTAGATATTGAAAGCGTCGATGTCGTGGACGTGCGCGGTTACCGCGAGCGAGAACCCCGCGATGAAGACGCTGCCAACCAACAAAGGAACTGGCGCCAGCACGGCCCAGGGCGAGGTCGCCGCGCCAAACACCGTCAACACGATCATTATGATTAAAGTGTCGAACGCCGCATGCGTGATCGCCCAAAGGATCTCGGCGAAAGCCAGCGACTCGGCATCGACCGGCGTGGCGAGAATCGCGTCGTATGTCGATTGATAGACCATCCGAAAATAAGCGGCATAGGTCGTCTCAAACATAGCGCGCATCAAAACGGTGAGCCCCAGGATGCCCGCGCCTACGAACGATAGATAGGAAATCCCCGAGACCTTCCCGGCCACCAACGCGCCTAAGCCCCAACCGAAAGCCAGCACGGAAAAAACCGGCTCGATGGCCGGCGCGATCAGATTCATCTTCCAGAGTCGCAGGTGGACCTCGACGTCGCGTCGCCAGACGGCATACGCATCTCGGAGATTAACCTGACTGGTGGCGAGCGGCATGGGCTTAGGTGTGAGGCTAACCTGCGGGTGGCGCGTTCGTCAAAACGATGTTGCTGGCGAAGGGTTGTCGCGTAGATGAGGTCAGTACCGGGAGCGGTAGCGACCGGGTTCCCAAGTTTCAAAATGCTTGCGATCGCGAGGAGAGACCCGGTCGCTACCGCTCCCGGTACTGACCTCATAACACGCACAAAAGGGCCGCTCGAATTTCTTCGGGCGGCCCTTCGATCTTTGACGAGATCAGGAATTACTGCTCAGGAACTGGCCTTCGCGTCGTCCGTGGAAGGGACTGTTCTTCCCGCAGCGCGTAGTCCGCAGGAACCTCGAACAGAGAGTGATCCGGTTCCGTGCGGTTGATGTTGGTCAAACGATAGACAACTTCGCCAGAACGCGGATCTGAGTGACGAGTCATTACCATCGTTTGCAGGTCCGACGAAAACCATCGTTCGTCGACTATGTCAATCGCGCGTTCGTTGCCAATCTGTCCGGCGGGAATCGTCATCGTCGTCCGCGTCCCGACGGCGCTAACTCCCTCGATGGTCTGCGTGCCCAGGTCTTCCTTCCGGAAACCGGTGCGCTCTTTTGCCTCCTGGATCTTTCCTTCTTCGGTCCCTCGTCTGAACTGTACCTCGCCTCCAGTAGCGACTTTGAAAGTGAAGGCTTCGCCTTCTTTGCCGGGCGCGGTCACGCTATATCCCGTCCGGGGAGTTGGCTCAAGGTGAAAGCCCTGAATCTTACGCGCCGCACGGCTATGCGGTTCGAGTACGTACGCGACACCGGCTACGGGATCGTTGATCGAGATGCTCTTGAACACCTCACCACCAGAGGCGAATGGACCGATCGCTTTCAGAGTTTGCTCCCGCCGCGTGCGGCCTTCACTATCTCTATAGACTGCGGTGCTATTGCTGTTGACAATGCGATTGCCATCAGAGAGTGTTTGCGTCGTCTCAGTCAGAGCCTGGGCTGAATAGGGCGCGCCCTTGACGAGCTTTTCAAAGCTGAACTCATGGCTCATGAAATTCACATTGTTGCCGGCCGGGGTCTGAGTCATAAGCTTGAATTCGGTCGCAGCAGGTGCTTCTCGTTCAAACGTGAGCGGTCGCTCTTTCTCCTGGCCAAAGGCGGACACGACGCTCGCCAGCACGACTAGCGACATGCTGAGGAATAAAGTTGCGGTCTTCTTCATGATTCTTTTCCTTTCAGTTAGCGGGGCCGAGCGGCCCCATTGATCTGTTTCGAACAACTTGTTTCTGAAATGTCTTAGCGAACAAAACGAATTGCATGCGCCAGGCCGTCGACTCCGAACAGGACGTCGGCCTTAACTCTTTCATTGGCGCGATCCATGTTGACCGGCAAACCGAATGTCGCCAATGCCGAGTGCGGCAAATCAACCCGCACCATCCGGCCGCCCTCTTCCAGATTCGTCGCCGCACCATAGGTCAAAGGCAGAAAATCTGTGGCAATCTCGGTGCTGCCGTTATTCACCGGTCCGGGTTTAGTCGATGCTGCAGCTCTTGGTTTTGAAGACCGGGTTCGTGACCCCTCAAATCCAATCAGTCTCTGCCGGCCGGCCGGCGGAAGAAACTGAGGAGCAGTCGGGGCCGGCGTCCCGGCACTTGCAATCGGCGGTATCTCGGGCGCCCGCGTTACCGGAACTGGCTGGAGCGCACGCATCGCCAGGAGTCCACACACAATCAGCAGCCCGGCAGCAATCGCACCGAACAGATATCGTCGCTGGGATTGCCCGGCGGCTGACACTCGCCGAGCAGGCAACTGGCTCAGCGCAATTTGATCGAACGCCGCCAGCATACGAGCCTCGACTCGCGCCGGAGCACCGGCGGATTCCATGGCTTCGGCAAGCTCGCGCAGACGAAGCGTCAGCCCGCGTTCATCAGTGAGTCTGGCGGCACAAGCTCCACACTCGTCGCTATGCCTGAGCGCAGCCACGCGTGCGCCGGCATCGATTATCTGTTCGCGAGCGACATCATTGATGACCTCTTCAAATCTCTGGCAATTCATGCGAAACACCTCGCTGATTCAATTTCCTTTTCGGCTGCGGTCTCGACGCTGGTGGTGCGCAGCCTTTCGATGAGCAGGCCTCGGGCGCGGTGCAGTCGTGAGCGCACTGTGCCAATCTTTGAATCGAGCACCGCCGCGGCCTCGGCGTAACTCAACTCCTGTAGATCGCACAGGACGACAACTTCGCGATAGTGCGGCGGCAAGTTAAGGACTGCCCGCCGCATCGCCTGAATTGATTCGTTGCGAGCCAGGGCCTCGTTAACACTGGCATTCTCAGTGGCGATTGTGTCGCCCAGCGTGTCATCAATCGAAACAAAGGAGCGTTCCCTTCGTAAACGCCGGAGCACGTAGTTTCTGGTCACGCCCAGTAAGAAAGCGTTAACGGAACCCTTCAACTCGTCGTATTCGTTTCCTTTTTTCATTAACACAATGAAAACTTCCTGGGTCACGTCTTCGGCCAAATCGGCGGCTCCGGTCATGTGCAAGGCAAACCGGTACACGTCGCGCTGGCGGCGGCGATACAGTTCAGCAAAGGCTGTCTTGTCTCCGCCGAGCATTTTCTGTACGAGTTCGCTGTCAGTGACCTGCGTCGCCATGGTTTGAACCGGAATCACCCTTATCACAGTTAATTCACCCCGGCACAGGGAAAGGTTCCCGAAAGTTTTCGCGATGGGATCGGAAAGAAACAGCCAATGGCCACTAAGAGAAAGGGAACTGGCGCGTGTCGATCAGTGAGATTAACTCAACAACCGCCTGATGCGCCCGCTGCTTGAGT
>Ga0137403_10009533_pt1 | contig 10787 bp, 10 predicted proteins | sample CZOMad2_1_16fung_FD_122057 | JGI IMG/M metagenome (GOLD analysis project Ga0137403, IMG submission 122057) | Vadose zone soil fungal communities from Angelo Coast Range Reserve, California, USA - CZOMad2_1_16fungal (Hybrid Assembly) | ecosystem: Environmental > Terrestrial > Soil > Vadose zone... | reverse complement strand
GCGGCGCGGATGAGGCGTTCGAGTTCGGCGCGGGGCGTGAACTCGGAAGTCTTGGCTCCGGCGTCGTGGTAGATCTTTTCCTCGACCACTGTGCCATCGAGATCGTTGGCGCCGAAACGCAAAGCGATCTGCGCGATGCTCGGTGTGAGCATGATCCAATACGCTTTGATGTGATCGAAATTGTCGAGCAGCAGCCGGGAGATGGCGATGTTGCGGAGATCGGCGTAGCCGGAAGTCTTGGGGATATGCGAAAGCGCGGTGTTGTCCGGATGAAACGCCAGCGGGATGAAGGCGACGAAGCCGTGGGTTTCTTCCTGCAATTCGCGCAGCCGGATCAGGTGATCGGCGCGCTCTTCCTCGGTTTCCACGTGGCCGTAGAGCATGGTGGCATTCGAGCGCAGGCCGGCTTCGTGGGCTTTACGCGCGGTGCTTAGCCACATCTGCCCGCTGACTTTGTGATCGCAAATGATGCGGCGCACGCGCGGGTGAAAAATCTCCGCACCGCCGCCCGGGCAGGAATCCACGCCGGCTTGTTTCATCTTGCGCAGCGTTTCTTCTACGGAAAGTTTGGCGATGCGCGCGAAGTAATGCACTTCGACCATGGTGAAAGCTTTGAGGTGCACGTGCGGACAGCGCTGCTTCAGTCCGCTGATTAATTCGAGAAAATACTCGAACGGCAGGTCCGGATGCAGGCCGCCAACGATGTGGAACTCAGTAGCGCCTTCGCGCACCCCTTGTTCAGCGCGCTGATAGATCTCATCGAGAGCGTAGGTGTACGCACCGGGCGAACTGGGATCCCGGCCGAACGCGCACAGCTTGCAATGTGCCACGCAAACATTGGTCGGATTGATGTGGCGGTTTACGTTGTAATAGGTGACGTTGCCGTGGCGCTTTTCGCGGACATGATTGGCGAGCCAGCCGACGGCGAGAAGATCGGGCGACCGGTACAGTGTGATGCCGTCGTCCATCGACAAGCGCTCGCCTGCGAGCACTTTGTCGGCGATCGGTTTCAGCCGTTGGTCGGTGATAGTCAGTTCAGCCAACGATGCCTCTTGGTTTCTGCCCAAATAGAATGCCAGACAATCGCGCGCCATTGCGATTTATCGAATTTCGTAATTCTCGAACGATTCAAACGCGCCAAAAAGCGGCTGCGGCGCCCCAGAACAGCAGAAACAACATACTAATATAGCCGTTCACCGCAAAAAACGCAGCGTCCAGCTTGCTTAAATCGTTTGCTTTGACCAGCGAATGCTCGTAGGCCAGCAGGGCGGCAACGACCGCGATTCCCGCCCAGGCCGGCCACGGCAGGCCGAAGCTGAAAGCCAGCCAGCTCAGCAGCGCAACTACCAGAACGTGCATCGCTCGGGAGACGCGTAGCGCCTTGGCAATGCCAAATCGCTTGGGCACGGAGAACAATCCGGCGCGCTGGTCGTAGTCGACGTCCTGGCAGGCGTAGAGCACGTCGAAGCCACCGACCCACAGCGTAACTGCGGCGCAGAGAATCAACATGCGCGAATCAAAGCTTCCGGTGACGGCGATCCACGCCGCCGCCGGCGAAACGCCGAGCGCAAATCCGAGAAACAGGTGCGACCAGTTGGTGAACCGCTTGGTGAAGGAATAGAGAAAGAGAATGGCCAGCGCGACCGGCGCGAGTTTGACGGCCAGCGGATTCAACTGCCACGCCGCGACGAAGAAAATCCCGACCGCCGCGATGGTGAAGAGCCATGCGAATTGCACGGAGAGAGCGCCGGTGGCCAACGCACGCATTTTGGTGCGGGGATTCTCGCGGTCGTAACGCAAATCGACGATACGGTTGATGGTCATGGCCGCGGAGCGGGCCGAGACCATGGCCACCACAATCCAGGCAATCTGGCGCAGAGTGGGCCACGCGTGAAATTGAGCGCGCGCCGCGAGCAGCGCGCCGGTCAGCGCAAACGGCAGCGCAAAGACGGAGTGCTCGAACTTGATCATTTCCAGGACGGTGCGGATGCGTCCAGCCATGGCTAGCTCCCTACCATGGCAGAGCGGAGGGACGCGCTGAAGCGCGCCCCTACATTGATTTCCAGTTGCGTGCGAATGCGGCCGGGCATGGCGATCAGGCCTCGGCTTTCTTGGCTTCGGAGTGGGAGCCGGTCCAGCGATACATCTGTTCCTGCGGCAGGCCGATTTGCGCGAGCACACGGCAGACGTATTGCGTGACCAGATCGTCGATCGTCTTTGGATGATGGTAGAACGCGGGAACGGCGGGCATGATTACCGCGCCGGCTTGCTGGGCGCGCAGCATGTTTTCGAGGTGAATGCGGTTGAACGGAGTGTCGCGCACGCACAGAACGAGGTTGCGCCCTTCTTTCAGAATAACGTCGGCAGCACGAGCGACCAGGTCGTCGGCGATTCCGTTGGCAATCGCGCCGAGCGTGCCCATCGAGCAAGGCACCACAATCATCGAGTCCACTTCATAGCTGCCCGAGGCGATCGATGCGCCAACATCTCTATTGGGCAGCACTTCGATCTTCGTCGCCAGGCGGCCAAGGATACGGCTGGGGAGCTGCTTCAGGTCGCCCGAGGCCAGGCCAAGTTCTTCGGCGAAAAGACGCTGGCCGGTTTCCGTGACTACCAGGTGAATCCTCGCGACACGGGCATCCCGCTCGAGCAATTCGAGAGTTTTTTGCGCCAGAATGGCGCCGCTAGCCCCGGTAACGCCGACTGTGACGACTTGGTTTTCGAGGCGCGTCATCCAGGCTCCCGAGTGGGGCGTGTGACCCAGCGAGTTGTGGGGCAAGTCATCAGGCAAATCATGGGCTTCGCGAGGATGAATTGAGTCTCGCAGCACGGGTGTGGGCAAGTCAAGAAGCCGGGTGGGGATGGGAAGGCGTGCGGCGAGTCGTTCAACATGGGGCCCCCCTCCCCCTGTTTTTTGTAAGTGTTGCGGATAAAGGACTTAGCCCGGGAAGGGTGTTTTGGATGAAGCGCTCTTGGTGACACCCCGGTGTTTTCACAAAGGAGTGGGCAAATGGTTGAAGGGCAAGGGGATGCGCTTCGCTCTGGTGCAAAAGAGCGAAAGAAAGAGCAAAAGAGGGCGGGTGCAGAGTGGGCTGGGGACGGTGAATGGCGAAGGTCACGACGAAGGATAAAGGGTGGGATGGGTTGTCGTCAAGGTAGAGTATCTGGTTTCTACTGGGCGGGATGTGGAAAAGCGACGAAAGGAATAATGGGTGGTACTGGGACGAGGACGGGCTAGGGCCAGTCTTGGGCGGCGTGATAGATGCGGGAGATTTCCACGGCGTGCTGCTTAACCTGATAAACGACGATATATGGGAGTGGCGGAAAAATCAGTTCGCGGCGGCCTTTCATACGACCCAAGCGGCCACGGTTGGGGAAGTTCTGCAGCGACGCACACCCTTCGACGAGCGAGGTGATGGTCTCACGGGCGGCTCCGGCGTTATCGGCTTGGATCCTGTGGAAAATGCGTTCCAGATCGAGAAAGGCTTCAGAAGACCAGCGCACTTCCATTTTGAAAGTCAAGACTGGAAGAGTTGCTTGACGCGTTGAGAGACTTGATCGTGGGTGAGGTATTCGCCGCGCTCGAGCTGGGCTTCGCCAAGCTCCACGGCTCGCTCGAAGCGAGCCTCTTCTTCCAGATAGCGGCTGAGGACTTCATGTGCCAAGGCGTCGATGGTGCGGCCTTTCGCCTTGGCCACTTCGGCGAGATGGGAGAGTTGGTCGGCGGTGAGAGGAACTTCCATATTCCGAAGTTTAGGCTGGGCAAAGGCAGCCAGTCAATCGTTTGGGCGAATGAAGCACGGCGAGGAAAGATCTGGCCCACCCGCTGGCAACTTTCTGGAGTCGCAGGGTGTCTGAGACGGTGCGAGGCTTGTTTATGCTGAAGACTCTTCTGGTGGCTGGCTGTCTTGCGATTTGCATTCTCCCGCTTAAGACGGCGAACTTTCAGGCGGAACATCCATCTGCAACGGCGATCGATGCGGACGTGGACGCGATTTATAGCGCTGTCATCGACTGGCGAACTGCTCATCCCGGCGAAGGGCCCAAGGCGGGCCAGTTGGTTTTGCTGGACACGACCGAAAAGTATTCCTGCTTCGGAAGTGAGGCCGCGGATTGCACGGCGAAGACTCGAAACCAGTTGACGGGCATGTTTGGCAAGGACATGGACTTGAGAACGATAGACGACTACATGGAACGCAACGCAGAGAAGAAAGCGCTCTCGAAGACGATTCCAACGACGCTTGCCAAGTCTTATATCACGGAAGCAGAACAATCCGCGCTCTTCAAGAAAGGCGTTGGGAAAGGATGGCAAGCTTTCTACGCGAAGTATCCCAAGGCGGGGGGCATCATCGGTTTTTCCCAGATCGGTTTCAACGAAAACCATGATCGGGCACTGCTTTATTCCTCGATCGGTTGTGGTGGACTGTGCGGTACGGGGCACTATCACTTCCTTAGGAAAGAGAATGGGAGGTGGATTTTGGCGGCGAACTCGATGGTATGGATTTCCTGACGCGACCTTAGCCTCGGAACTCCCCTGACAGAATGCTAGAATGCACGCGCGATGCGCGAGAACGAAATCCGAGGATTGCTGGAGGCTGTCCGGTCTCAAGCTCTTAACGTTGAACAAGCGGTGGAGCGGCTGCGGCATTTGCCGTTCGAGGATTTGGGGTTCGCGAAGGTGGACCACCACCGGGCGTTGCGGCAGGGATTTGCCGAGGTGGTGTTCGGCAAGGGCAAGACGCCGCAGCAAATTGCGGACATTGTGCGGGCGATGCTGCGCAAGAAAGACTCGCGAAGCAACGTGCTGGTGACGCGAGCGGATGCCAAGTCCTTTGCCGCGGTGCGAAAGATCAGCCGGGCAGCGAAATTTCATGCGCTGTCGGGTGTGATCACCATCGAGCGCAGTGCGGAAATTACCGGCAAAGGAACGATTGTCGTGGTGTCCGCGGGGACGAGCGACATTCCGGTGGCTGAGGAAGCGCTGCTCACTTCGCGGCTGATGGGCAACCGCACGGAGCATTTGTACGACGTTGGAGTGGCGGGAATACACCGGCTGCTGGCGCACAGCGAAGTGCTGACCAAGGCGCGGGTAATTATTTGTGTGGCGGGGATGGAAGGCGCGCTGCCGAGCGTGGTGGGCGGGTTGGTGGCCGTGCCGGTGATTGCGGTGCCAACGAGCGTCGGCTACGGAGCGAGCTTCGGCGGGGTCGCGGCGTTGTTGGGCATGTTGAATAGTTGCGCGTCGAATGTTGCCGTGGTGAATATTGACAATGGGTTTGGGGCGGCTTGCGTCGCTTCGTGCATCAATCGGTTGTAGTGCGCAGATGAGCAGGAGATTCTCATCCACATCGAAGTTGCGGAAAAAGAGCCACTGGTCAGCGCGGCTGGTGGTGATTCTGATCGGGGCGAGCATAGCCGCGTGGGGATGGTTGCTGGTGCATCGAGGTGTTGAAGTTTATCCGACGACGGATCGCTATGGAGCGCCGACCTGGGCACATTCGAGGGTGTGGATTTATTTCGGAGTGTTTTTCATCGTAGCCGCGCTGATGCCTTGGGAAAAGATCTTTCGAGATCGCTGAAACACGCGGAATCGATGACGGGCGCTGCGAGCAGCGCCACTACAAAGACCCGCCTTACGATTGCAGGAGTACTTTCAGGACGCCGGGCTGCTGCGCGAATTGGATGGCGCGTTGAGCATCGCGCAGCGGGAACCTGCGCGTGATGAGCAGAGTGGGATCGACTTTGCCGGCGCGCAAGAGGGCGAGGGCTTTGGCGAAGGGGCCGCAGCGGGAGCCGACAACTGTCAATTCGCTTACGACGATGGGCCAGGTCTCGACAGGTGCGGCGCCGTGGAAGGTGGATTTCAGCACGATGGTGCCGCGGGGTTCGGTGAGTTGCTGGGCCAATGCGAGGCCGGTGGGCGAGCCGGTGGCTTCGACGAGTAGTCGGTAGCGTTCCGTGATCCGGGCGAGGTCGGTTTTGTCACCGCGAACCTTTTGCGTCGTGACTCCGGCGTGGCGGGCTAGAGCGAGTTTGGCGGAGTGTTTGCCGTACAAGGTGACGCGAGGAGACGAGGATGGCGACGTAAAGTCGCCTCTACAAAGAGCGACATGCAGGACGCGGGCGATGAGCTGGGCGAGTTTTCCGTCGCCGAGGACGGCGGCTTTGCGGAATTGGCGGATGTCGAGTTGGTCCAAGATTTCGCAGGCGGCGGCCAGGGGTTCGACGAAGACGGCTTGTTCGTCGGTGACATTTTTCGGGACTGGATGAAGATTTTCGAGTGGTAGCGTGAGATATTCGGCGAAGGCGCCATCGTGATTGACGATGCCGAGTACGGTGCGGCGGGCGCAGTGGGTCTTGAGGCCGCGTTTGCAGAAATCGCAGAGTGGTTTGTAGCCGAAGGCGGAGCAGCTTACGTTGATATCGCCGCAGACGCGGCGGCCGAGCCATTTCTTTTTCAGCGCGGACGAGCGCGAGTTGATTGCGGCTACTTCGCCGACGAATTCGTGGCCGGGAGTGCCGTGAAAGGAGTGATAGCCGCGGAGGATTTCTATATCGGTGTTGCAGATGCCGGCGACGCGAACGCGGACGAGGGCCCAGTTGGGGCGGAGTTTAGGCAGGGGCTTAGTGACTGCTTTGAGTTTGCCGCTGGCGACTTGGAAGGCGAACATTGAAATAATTGTACCCTTGGTGGTCGTGGAGACCGAGTGGCTACGCGACAAGGCGCGGAGGGGCTTACGGCGCACGGGCAAGAGTGCCCTTCGAGGCTCAGGGCAAGCTCTGTGCTACTGGTTCGGGAGAGCGCGGCGGCGAGAGCGGGGACGCGAGGCCGCTACCTTTTCAAGGAGTTCGAATTTGGCCTCGAGGCGCACGAGGCGACGGTCAATGTGGCTGTAAGCATCAGCTAGACCTTTGACCTGATCGGAAAGATTATCGATGCGTTCCTCGATGAGGATGATCTTGCGGATGGCGGAGTAGGCGTCACTGGCCCAGCTCATTAGCCATTCTTCCGGTGCTTCAGGACGCGATCGACGTAAGAAATGGTGTCGTCAAGCTTCTTAATCATACGGTCTGCGGAACGATTGGCTTCGCGGGCGAGGTTGGCCAGATCCGCTTCCTTTTCCACGGGTACGTCCAGATACAAGTCGACGGCGTCACGAACTTCTTGCGAGAAAGACTTGCCGCGGAGTTTGGCGCGCAGCGTCAGGCGCCGCTTTTGCTTGTCGTTGAAATGGATCAGGGCGGTTGCCATGCCGGCTCCTATATAAGACTTATATAGGATAGCAGATAAAAGGAACAGGCAGAACCTGGAGTGGAAATCCTTGCTGAGATGGGGCGCAGCAGTGCTGTGCCCCTAGGAGAGGCGGAGTAGCGATTAGTGGGTGTAGCTGGAGTTGATGAAGGCGTCGACGTCGGTGTGGAGCTTGTGGCGTTCCTTCTCGGCGATGTACATCATGTGGCCGCCTTCGTAGTAGACGAAGCTGACGTTTTTGCGGAGCTGCGGCTCAAGATGCATGTGCGAGAAGGTGTGCTCGATGCCGTTGAAAGGCGTGGCGACATCGTAGTAGCCGCAGATGACCAGGACTTTGAGAAAAGTTTGCTGGGTCATGGCCGCGCGCAGGACTTCGGCGACTTCAGTATTGCCGGTTTGATCCCAGGGGCGGACGTTGGCACTCACGGTGTAGTACTGGTCGCTGTCCCACTTCAGTTCGCGCTTGGTGTAATCGTGAAAGGTGCCGACGTAGGCGCCTTCATACGAAGCTTCACTGGGGTCGTATTCGAAGCGCTCGCCTGCGGCGTCGACATCGATGCCTTCGAAGCGTGAATCAAGGCGGCCGATGGTGCGGCGCTCGTCGCGTTCCAACTCTTTGAACCAGCGGAACGGGCTGATGCGGAGATTGGTTTGCTCGATGTACTGCGGTTTGAGGCCGGTAAGGCGAGCGATATCGGCGACAACTTTCTGGCGGTCGGCGGCGGAGATGGCGTCGCCTTTTTCCAGGGCTTGGGCGTATTCGCCGTGCGCGAACTCGCGGGCCTTGTCGGCGACTTGCTCGATGGTGAGGCTCTGCAAGTCGGCGGGAAGCAAATGGTGATACCAGGCGGTGGTCACGTACGTCGGGAAGAAAAACACGGAGCGGTTGTCCGCGCCCCAGTTCGAAAACGCAACGGAAGAGAGCAGCGCGACACCGCTCAAATAGATTTGGTGGCGCTCTTGCAGCACGCCGGCAAGTTCGGCGGAGCGCGTGGTGCCATAGCTTTCGCCGATCAGGAATTTCGGCGAGGCCCAGCGGTCGTTGAGGGTGATGTAGCGGTAGATGAAGTCGGCGAACCAGTTGGCGTCGGCGATGATGCCGTGGAACTGGGCGGGATTTTCTCCGGGCGCGGGGCGGCTGAAGCCGGTGGAGACAGCGTCGATGAAGACGAGATCGGCGGCATCGAGGAAGGAATCTTCGTTGTCCACGACGGAATAAGGGGCGGGCATGCCGTGGCCATCGGGCGTCAGCACGACGCGCTTCGGGCCCAAGCCCATGTGGGTAAAGAGCGACGCTGAGCCGGGTCCGCCGTTGTAGACAAAGGCTACGGGACGTTTGGAGATGTCTGCGCCGTCTTTGGTGTAAGCGACGTAGAACATGGAAGCTTTCACCGTGCCATCGTCCGCTTTGATGTTGTAATTCGCTGCTGTCGCGGTGTACTTGATTTCCTGTCCGCCGATGCGCGCGCTGTGATGGGTTACCGAAGATTTTTCTTCGGGAAGCGGCGGCTTCTGGCCTTGCTTGCTTTTTTCCGATTCACCAGCTTGTTCGGCGGGAGAGAATGAGCGTTGCCGAATCTGTTGCGGCGGTTGCTGTGCTGCGGGCACAGTCTGTTGCGACTCGCCAGCTCGTTGCGGATCGTCTTGCGACTTCGCCACTGCAGCGCTCGCGAAAACGAGAATTGCCAGTTCGGCGCACGTGCACCAGTTTCGTCTCATTTCTTCACCTTATCCACCGATGAAATTATTCGGGCAACTGATTCAGGCTATTCGTTCGGGCAACCAGGGTTAACCCTTCGCGAAAAACCGTCTATCCCGCGAAGCACTTTCTTGGACGAAAATGACTGCAAACGGGTTTCATTGTTCACTCGTAACGCAGTGCGACCAGCGGGTCGACGCGGACCGCGCGCCTGGCGGGAATATACGAAGCGGCGAGGGCTACTCCAGTGAGCAGAATCGCGACGCCAGCGAATGTTATCGCGTCGTAGGTGCCCACGCCGAACAACAAGCTGGCGAGAAAGCGCACCAGCACGACTGCGCCCAGTAAGCCGGCGGCAACTCCGAAAAACGTCAGCCGAACCGATTCGCGCAGGATCATCGCTTTCACGGCGGCCGGCTGCGCTCCCATGGCCATGCGGATGCCGATTTCGCGGGTCCTGCCGCTCACGGTGTAGCTCATCACGCCGTAAATTCCGACGGCGGCGAGAAGCAGAGCGAGTGCGGCGAAAATTCCAATCAAGACGGCCGAAAAGCGCCGCGGCGAAACGGAGTCGGAAAGCAATCCTTCCATGGTCATGACGCGGCTGATGGGCAGGCTCGGATCAACTTTGTGGACCACGTTGCTGATGGCCGGCACCAGGCTGGCAGGATCGGAAGTTGCGCGAACGACGAGATATGGCGTCCAGCCGCCGACGAAATAGGTGTCGTAAGTCGGCTCGGCGTCCAAGCCGAACTGATGAACGTTGCCAACGATGCCGATGATGGAAAACCAGCAGGGTTTCGGGTCGAGCGAACAAAGATTGACGCGCTTGCCGAGGGCGTCGCCGGCGGGCCAGTAGCGGCGAGACATGGTTTCGTTGATCACCACATTCGAGAGCTTCCAATCGTCTTGCGTGAAGGCGCGTCCCTCGCGCACGGGAATTCCCGCAGCGGCAAAATAGCGGAGGCTGACGGTGCGGGTCTGCGCAATCGGACGAGCGCCGGCGGAAACGGCAGGCTGGCCTTCGATCACGAATCGAGAAGCTTGGCGCAAAACGTCGCCGAGCGGGAGGTCGTCGATGCCGCCCGCTTCTTGCACTCCAGGAATCGCGCGGACCTGCTCTGAGACCTGTTCGAATTTCAAAGATTGTGTTCGGCCTAGCTTGGTTTGTTCTTCCGGCGGGAGTTTGGAGTATTGCTCGAAGGAGAGCGCGGCTTGCTGAATTTCCATGGCTACGACGTGGTCGGGCCGAAATCCCGGATCGACCGTCAGTAGATGTTGGAAGCTGCGCAGAAGCAGGCCGGCACCGATCAGCGGGATGATGGCCATGGCGATTTCCGAAATCACCAGAAGATTGTGTGTGCGGTGATGGCCGAGCGAGCTCGATCCTTTGCCGCCTTGTTTCAAAGCGCTGGCGAGATCGGTTTTCAGCGTGCGGAGAGCGGGCACCGCGCCGCAAACAATTCCCGTGGCCAGACAAAGCAGCAGCGTGAATCCCAAGACCCAGCCATTGAGCCCGCTTTGTTGCAGCACCGCGAGATCGCCCGGGACAAACGCCATCAAGACTTTGAGTCCGGCAACCGCCAGTGCCAGCCCCAGCGCGCCGCCGGCTAGCGCAAGCAGGGAACTCTCCGTGAGGAGCTGGCGCACGAGCCGCCCCGGCCCCGCACCCAAAGCGGTGCGCAGAGTGATTTCCCGCTCGCGCCCGGCGTTACGCACTAAGAGCAGATTTACGATGTTGGCGCAGGCGATGAGCAGAACGAGCCCGACGGCGCCGAAAAGCACCAGCAAAGTCGTACGCAGCTTGATTGCTCCTGGCTCCAATAGCGGCTGCAC
>Ga0137403_10009531_pt1 | contig 10789 bp, 6 predicted proteins | sample CZOMad2_1_16fung_FD_122057 | JGI IMG/M metagenome (GOLD analysis project Ga0137403, IMG submission 122057) | Vadose zone soil fungal communities from Angelo Coast Range Reserve, California, USA - CZOMad2_1_16fungal (Hybrid Assembly) | ecosystem: Environmental > Terrestrial > Soil > Vadose zone... | reverse complement strand
AATTGGCCTGTCAAGGTTGGTCGAAGAGCTGGGATTAAGAGTGCCGGCACCGGCTGTCCGCTCTGAGGCGATTCGCGGGGGTCGACGAACCAAGATCTCGGGTGACTCAATTCTTGAACAATATCCTTTATCATATGCACCAACGGACCTGCTCGGACACATCCGGTTTGCCATGCGCTACGAACCACTGGACGTCGGAGTAATCGCTGCAGCGTTCCAGAAGATCCCGCGACCAGAGATGGAGAATTGGGTACGGTCGGAGTACATCGGGAAATATGTGCGTCGGGCCTGGTATCTGTACGAGCTCCTGACCGGAAATACGCTTGATGTCCCGGATGTGCCTCCGACGAACAGCGTGCTCTTGTTAGACCCGGCTTTGCATGTGACGACGGCGGGGACGCGAATCCGACGGCAGCGAGTGATCGATAATCTCTTGGGGGATCGGGGCTATTGCCCGACCATACGGCGCACCGAAGCTCTCGAAGCTGCGATGGCGCGAGGCTTGGAGGCCGAGGCGAAGAAGATCGTGGAGGATTGTGACCCCATTGTTCTAAGAAGGGCGGTTCACTATCTGTTTTCGAAAGAAACGAAATCCTCGTTCGCCATCGAAGGAGAGAAACCAAGTTCAGAACGGACCGAAAGATTTCTGCAAGCTCTGACGCATGCTCCGGAATTCGATACCTCAAGCACGGCCGCATTTGTGGAGCTGCAAAATACGATCGTGGACGCTCGCTACGCGCAGAAGGACTGGCGTATGGGGCAGAATTATGTTTCGGAAACCGGGTACCATTATGTGGAGCTGGTGCACTTCGTCTGTCCTAAACCGGAAGACGTGGGTCCGCTCATGGACGGATGGAAGCGCATGGTGGCTCGTGTCGAAAAGGACCGCGTGGATGCAGTATGCGCAGCTGCGCTGACGGGATTCGGTTTTGTGTTTGTACATCCATTCGAAGATGGCAACGGCCGCATCCATCGCTTCTTGATCCACCACAGCCTGGCGAAATTGGGCTATACGCCGCAAGGCATCGTCTTCCCGGTTTCGGCCGTCATGCTGCGCAACCTTGCGAAGTATGACAAGGCGCTGACGGCATTCTCCGGAAGGATAAGGCCTTTCGTCGAATACCGGATGGATGAGCCGCAGCGGATGACGGTCCTGAACGAGACAAAGAATCTCTATCAGTATTTCGATGCGACACGGCAGGCGGAATACCTCTATCAATGCGTGGCCGAAACCATCGAGAAGGATCTGCGCGAAGCGATCGGATTCATTCAAAGATACGACCACGCGCTCGATGAAACCAAGGAAATCGTGGACATGCCTGACAAACGTGCATCATTGCTCGTGCGTTTGATCATGCAGAACAAAGGTCGGCTGGCAAAGAATAAGCGCGATCTGTTTTCCGAAGTGACCGATGAAGAGCTGGCGAAGATAGAGAAGGCTATGGGAGAAGTGGCGGAGTGACCGGGAACAGTCGTACGACGGTATACTGCCATTGACGCAAGGGCTCCATGCTGTGCTATCTATCCCAAACGGTGAGTTGACTCCCCTTCTCGCTGGCTGGCTTGGGTGCGTTCCCTGCCTTTCACTGCGAGATATTTCAGGCTCTGCGCCAATCCGTCCGTGATGGGTACAGCTTAGTTTTAGGTACAACTGAGAGGGGAAAACTAGCCCTGTCATTCACGTAAGCGACGCCAGACAAAGCCTTTAGGGTTTTTAGTACGCTATTTCGGGACCAGGAGGTCGAAGGTTCAAATCTTTCGCCCCGACCACTTCTCAAAGGTCCGGCCCGGAGACATAGATAACACATCGTACCGGCTACATAGGTAACACTTTTGGGCCGAACGGATTCTCCAGCGGTTCGAGCACTCGAGTCTCCAGATCGAAGTATCCTAGATCGTAATCCATAAAACTCACAAGCCAGATATCGTCGTGCACTTCTTTGATGCCGACGGCTTGCCCGGCAAAGACCGTGCTGAAATTGATTTTTTTCTTGCCCAGACAGATGCGACCGCAATGCGTAACCACAATGGTTCGGTCGTGGAACGGATAGTCGATGTCGGGCAGACCTTGGTAGATGCGCGGCGATGGCCGATAGATCTCGACAGGACATTTCATCTGCAAAGCTTCGTGCGGACGTTCGTTGTTGAAGACCTCGATGAACTTGTCGAAGCGAGCCTGCTGTTGAAGGAAATTGCTTGCCGCGGGCTTGGTAGCTTCTTTTTTCAAAGTGAGATGCATGCGTTCATGACGGCCGTTTTGCTGGGGATGCCCGGGCTTGATCCGTTCGATGCCGATGCCCAGCCGCAGCCACCAGACCGCCAGCTTGCTTAAGTTGAACAGCGCGTGCGCGGAAGCAAAGGGCACACCGTTATCGCTGCGGATGTTGGCCGGCAGGCCGCGCTCCTTAAAAAGCCGCTCAAACGCAGCAAAAGCATAGTTTTCTCGGGTAGAGGAAAGAGCCTCACAAGTGAGCAGGAAACGGCTGGCATGGTCAGTGACCGTCAGCGGGTAGCAATACTGACGGTTTCCTAGTAAGAACTCTCCTTTATAGTCGGTACACCAGAGCTCGTTGGGGCGCTGACCCAACGAAAGAGCAGTTCCTTGCGCGCGCCGTCGTGCACGGCCGCGGCGCTCGACAAACCCGTGGCGATCGAGCAGCGCATGGATGGTGCTCTTGGCCGGAATTTTGATCCCTGAGAATCTGCGGATTAGGCGCTCGCGAATCTTTCGTGCACCCCAGGTGCTGTGCTCGCGCTTCACGTTCAGGATGTAGTTCTCGACTTGAAAAGGCAGCTTGTGCGCATAGTGATGGGGGCGTCGACTTCTGTCGGTCAGCCCCTGAATGCCGCATTCCTGATAGCGATCGAAGATCTTGTAGCCCGTCTTACGGGAGATCCCGAACTCCCTGCACAGATCCGCCATTTGCTCGCCGGCTAGCCGGCGAGCAACCAACTGTAGCCTTTCATCCATCACCGAACACTCCTTCCAGGGCATCCACTTCCTCCTCAAAAAAAGGAGAAAGTGTAACCCATGTGTCCGGTACGTTCTGTCACCTATGTCTCAGGTCGCTCACTTGGGTCCGGCCCGGACGCATGGGTGACACCTAAGACATGGGTAACACTTTTGCGCCGAACGGATTTTCGAGCGGTTCGAGCACCCGAGTCTCCAGATCGAAGTATCCTAAACATAATTCATAAAGCTCACCAGCCAGATGTCGTCGTGCACTTCTTTGATGCCGACGGCCTGACCGGCGAACGCCTATGTCTCAGGCCGCTCATTCCCTGCTTCTCTTCTACGTACTACAAAGTGCTTTTATTTCTTCGTTTGCCCGAGGTTTACCCACAAGTCTGGCCTCCCGTGTTCGTGGCGCTGGCGTTCCTATCTAGATTTATAAGTGAAGTTGAGTTTGGTTTCCTCGTTTACGACGAGTGGCCGGATGAAGCGATACGAGGTTCCGGCACGCGGGACGTCCACGGCTACCGGCAGAACGCCTGCTACACGCTGCTGCAAATTGAAAACATTGGCTGACGCTGTTGGTGGCGGAGGAGCAGCGGCGGGCAGCTCTTTTTTGTGCTTCTTGTCCTTGGAGGAAATCGTTGAGCTTTCCGTATTCATCTCTATGGCAGAAGCTTCGACGGTGACGCTATTGCTGGTCGCGCCGACGTTCAGGCCCACGCGGTACGCATGGGGATTTGCCGCGTCGTACGGGATGTTCAGAACCGTGCTTTGGAATCCTGGCGCGGCTGCCGTGACCTGGTAGGTACCGGAAGGGAGCCCGATGATTCGCCAGGAGCCGTCCACGGCCGAAATGGCGCTCCACGACGCGCCTGTGGCCAGATTTTGGATTTGCAAGTGGGTGTTTGCAATGGCCGTGCCCATGGGATCAAAAACGTAGCCGCCGAGTTGGCCTGCAGCCAGTGCCACGCCTGGAGCGAGGCGCATGAGCGCCGCGGCGTTCCGTCCGTTCACGGGACCCATGCCAGCGCCGGAACCCGTGCCAGTGCCTATACCAGCCTGAAATCCGCCGAGTACGCCGCGTGTCTGATCGGCTGAATGAAGCTGGTACTCTGCAGGGAGCAACGACGCGGACATCGCGTCTCCGGTGAAAGCTTTTACTTTAAACCGGTCCGGAAGAAACAATTCCCATTCGAGGACATTGATCGGCACGTCCATTTTCGGCAAGGAAATGTCGGAATCGCCTTTTTTGGCGAAGGGCGCACCGGAATGGAGAAACACGAAAGAAACCGTGTACGCGCCTGCGGGCCTGAAACCTGTGCGGAGCAAAGGTACGCGATTGCCATCCGCGCCCTGCACTGGCTTTACTTTTTCGCCGGCGACTTCTGCAGTGAGGATGGTCGCTCCCGCGGGAAGTTCGACTTTCAGAAAAGGCTGCGCCTGATTCTTAATGGTGAGCTTCACTTCGGTGAGGGACTTCCCTTCCGAGGTGACAAGAGTGGTGACCGTAGCGCGCTCGGCGATGGCGGCGAGCACGCTGGAATCCGGAAAGCGCGTCCATTCCAGCGCGAGCGCCGGGGATTCCGCGGGCTGGCGGTGATAACGAAACGCGGCTTGCAGGGAGTAACGCGAAAGAGCGCGCAGATAGGGATTCACTTCCTTGATGTCTAGGCGCTTGAGGCCGCCGGACTCCTTGGCGGTCAGTTCGAGGGTGCCTTGCCCTTCCACCAAAATTTCGCCGGTTTCGCGTTGTGCGTCCTTAAAAGCCAGGACCGGCGCAATGGCACTGGCGTCGTTCAAGGGACGTTCGAGAGAAATCAGAAATTGCTGAGCGGCTGTGCCGTGGCCGGCAATTTTGAGGAGCAGAACACCGTTCTGAACTTCGCTGGATTCAAGTGAAGAGCCGTTCACGGCGGTGACTTCAAAACCTTCCGGAACCGGAACGGAAAATTGATCGGCTTCGCCCTGCAACACATTGAGATCGACGAGTGCGGCGACTTGCAGGTCCGATTCGGTGACGGAGATCAGCGATTTGACGTCGGAAAGAAAGCGGACTTCGCGCGGCACGGCGGGCGCCACCACTTCGCGAGTGTTCCACCAGACATTGGCGGTTTGGCCAGGCACGAGAGTAGCTTCGATTTCGGTATTGCCGGCGACCGAGGCGCGATGAGTGATGATGCCGTGGTTGAGCTGGACGTTGGTACGCTCGCCGGGAACGGTCAATGTGATGCGAACATTTCCAGCCGATGGAACGGGCAACGAGAACGACGCTCGCCCAGTCTCGATGGAAAGTGGAATACCGGCATCGAGGCTGACGGCGAATTCGGAATCGCCCGGAAGGATGGCCGTGTGCGTGCCATTTTCGAGAAGCAGCGGAAGAGGTTTCGCGCCGTGGCGCGCATCGAAAATGGTCATGCCCGAGGCGAGCGGGACTTTAGCAGCGTGCGCTTCGAGGGTTTCGCCATCAAATTGGATGGAGCCGATCACATCGTCGTTGACCACGTGGAATCTTAGATCGGCGTGCTTCAAAACGTAGGGGACGGGCGGAGTGTCTGTCTTTTTTCCAGGGCGATTGGCAAGGGCCAACAGTCGGTTGTATTCATCGAGCGAAAGCGTGACATTGCCGGGTAGTGGCCGCGGTGCTTCAAGCATTTGCTGCGCGTAGCAGGGCAACGCGAGGATCGAGATAATTAGAAAATAAAACGGACGTTTCACTTGCCACCTGCCTTTTTGTCCTGCTGATAGTTGAATTCCGCGGACGGAGACTGATTTTCACCGGTGAGTTCCGAGACCAAATATAAAGATGGCCCAAATGCTGGAAGATTGATGCGAACCGGCAGAATTCCGGAAGCGCGGGAACCTTTTTCCGTGGCGTGGAATTTGTCGACCAACGTTTGTGCAGCCTGTTTTGCAGCGGCGGATTTCTGCGCCAGTCCCATACTCTCGTCCATAGCCGCGCCCGGAGCGGTTTGCAGAACGGACCTGAACTCCATTGATGCGCCGCTGCTCGGCACAGCGGTGTCCACTGCCGGCTCCTCGATTTCCGCGCTCAGCGCAGCGGAAAGTGGATCGGCGTAATCCTGTGAATGGAATGATCCGGCCTCGGCGGACAGGCGGAACTGCGGCGGGTAAAAAACTTGCAAGCCAGTGCGCGAGATCGGAAGGTCCAGCGCGGGCAGAGCGAGTTTCATGCGGCCTTTGTCGGTCCAACCGGCACCGGGCGCGAAGTAAATAATCTCGACCGCGAACTCGGGAGCGTCTTCGCCCGAGCGGGCTTTGGCAAGCGGCAGAAGAAGGCTGGCGTCGGGACCGGAACCAGGACGAATGGGTTTACCGGCAAGCGAAGCACTCCACAATGTCGCGCCGGGCGGCAACGTGATTTTTACAAAGCTGCGCTGATTGTTGCGCAGCGCGTAGCGGGCTTCGACCAGAGATTTTCCGTCCTTGGTGAGCAGCACGCGATAACGTGCTTCCTGGACATTGGCCATGAGAACCGCCTGCTGGGTGTAGCGCGAAACCGCGAGACGCAGCGAACGCTGCAATTTGGCGTCATTGGCATGCGTGCGAAATGCAAGCAGCGCGGGTGACTGCCGACTGGAAACGGGTTCGCCAAGATCGCTGGCGTCGGCGCGCTGCAGACCTTGCGTCTTGACGGAATCTTCTTTGATTTCACCGGCGCCCAGCACATCAACGCCGACGCCACCGGTTTCGCGTTCAACATTTTCCAGCCGTAGAAGAGGAATATCGACTTGCCCGTCGCGCGGCAGGCTGGCTTCGCCGGTGATCACGAAACTGGCGGATTGTTCGACGGGCTCCAGAAATGTGATAAGCAGTTCCCCCGGCTTCATCTCCCAGTCACCGACCAGCGCGCCCTGTACCTGATTGATGGTGACATTTTCGGGAAGCTGAATGCGCGCTTCCTTGGCCCCGCCCTGCGTGACGTCCAGAGTGACGTTGGCACTGACGGACGTGGAATCTTCGCCGAGGCCGACGAACTGCGTGAGCCCGCCGTGCATGCGAAGCGGTAAAGCGCTGTGACGCTCCTCGATTTTGCGTCGCCACGAGAATACGATTGGCTCGCCGCCTTTTCCGTAGGCGGTCCACTTGGTGCCGCTGGTTGGGCGCTTGCCTGCGGATGTTTCAGAGAACAGTCCCCCGTAGAGGGAAAGATCGACTCCGCTGCGTGGAATTTCCAGCGCGACACGGGTAACACCGGAAAACGTTGGCGGCAACGAGACGCTTTCTTCACCGGCAGAAGTGGCAATGGGGAGTGCGATCGCCAATGTGATTACGGCGCGGCCGGGATGAGAGAGCAGCGCGGAAAGTTGCCCTGCATCTTTCGAGGCGGACAACGAAGCCAGTGAAAGCGGCTTGCCATCGAGTTTGGCCTCGCGAACGAATAGCCCGGAAGGGATCGGCACGCGCACCCAGCCATTTTTCAGGACGTCAACTGTAAGGGTGGCGGTGCCGGAGGCAAAATCCGAATCGGCGCGAAGGTCGTAATCCACGCGAGTGAGCGTGGCGTCGACAGGCGGAAGCTCAGGTTCCCGTTCGGCCGGAAAAGCTTTTACGCGAAGAGCGCGATAATCAGGCACGGAGATGACGACCCAGCCCGGAGAATGTGCGGACTCCTGCGCAAGCGCAGGCGGACTGAACCATAACCACGCGATACTAAGAGAAATCGGCAACGTCAGCGCAGACAGATACCCAAGCGCTCGCTTGGAGCGTTCGAAGATTGGCATGTTGTGGCCTCACATACAGAAAGAACGTATCTACACAGATTTCTTGCACGCAAAATGGGTTGCTTAGTCCGACCATTAAATTGCTGGCGAATGCCGCAGCCGTGCCCAGGCTGCGGGAGAAAGCAAGGCTCAGGAGTAACGGGACGGTCGTTAGAAGTGAGGAAGGTCGCCGAATTATGGTTACCTTTAGCGCCGCAGAGTCACTCCATCAACGAAAGCCGCATTTCGCTCAAATCCAGCTCATGTTCGATGCGACGAAGAACTTCGTCATTCAGCCGGCCTTGATTGCGCAAACTGACGACGGTGTGGCGTTCGATGCGCATCAGTTGCCTAAGCAACTCTTTGTATCGAGAAACATGCGCAGTGGATTCGTTACGATCGGAATCCCTTTCAGATTCCTGCAAGGCGCCGAGACGATGGCGGTAGCGCTCTTCGATTTCCTCGTACACATCATGAAATTGTTCGCCATCGCGCTCCTGCTCCGCTCTGAGTTGCGCTAAGGCCGCGGCGATCATCTGGCGGCGAGCATCGTCTTCCTCTTTGTTTCGGCCAGTAGCACCGGCGAGTCCCAGAGCGCGAATCAGAGGAGGCAAGGTCAAGCCCTGTAACACCAGGGTGACCAAAATCACGCTGAAAGTGAGAAAGATAATGAGGTTGCGCTGCGGGAAGTCCGCGCCGTTGGCTAATTTTTCCGGCAAAGAAATCGCCGCGGCAAGCGCGACCACTCCGCGCATTCCGGTCCATCCAACTACAAAAACCTGACGCGCGGAAGGCACTGCAACGTCCTGGTGAAGCAATTTTCGGCGAATCAGGTTGGCGATTTTCGCGCCTGGGAACATCCAGATAAGACGCAGTAAAATGACGACGGTACTGAAGAGTGCGCCATAGAGAATCAGTTGTCCCAAGCTGTATTCGCGGATGCCGGCAAGTACAAACGGCAGTTGCAGCCCGATCAACACAAATACCAGCCCATTCAAAATAAAAGTGAAGGCGTCCCACACCGCCCAGATTTGCATGCGCACATGGGGCGAGAAAAAATGCGAGCTTTTGTTGCTCATGTACAAGCCGCACGCGACGACCGCAAGCACGCCGGAAGCGTGAATCTCCTCGGCAACCAGATAGGTCGCGTACGGGACCAGAATGCTCAGAACAATTTCGATTGGGCCATCGTCGATCTGATGTTCGAACCACTCGGCAATTCGCGCGACGATATAGCCGAGTGCCAGTCCCGCACTCGTCAGATAAGCGAGGCGGAATATTCCCTGGCTAACGGTGGGCGTTCGCCCTTCGACCACCATGGCGATGGCAAATTCCAGCGCCAGTAACCCAGTGGCATCGTTGATGAGGCTTTCGCCTTCCAGAATGTCCACAATTCCCTGCGGCAGGCCGATCTTTTTGGCGATGGAAGTCGCGGCGATGGCGTCGGTGGTGGCCACGACTGCTCCGAGTACAAATCCGAGCCGCAAATCGAAGCCTGCGAAAACCCAATGAGAAGTTTGTGCCACTCCGAAAACCGTAAAGCCAACCAGACCGAACGCCAACATGCAGATGCTGACCAGGTTAAATTTGAATTCCCGCCACGGAGTGAGCCAGGCGGCGGAATAAAGCAGCGGCGGCAAAACGATCAAGAACACTATGTCCGGATTAAGAGAAACTTTCGGAATTCCCGGAACGAATCCCAATAGCAGGCCAGCAACCACGAGAACAATGGGGTAGGGAGTTTCCAGTTTGCGCGCGAGCCATGCAAAGACCACGACAAAAAGGAGCAGCAGCAAGAAAATCAATTCCACTTCGTTGACCCAACTGATCGGCTGCTGCATCGCGCTCCGCCCTGTGAATCCTGAAGATACCGCAAGCCGGAATGTTAGTAGTAACTTCTTTGCACCAGCAGATTAGCTTGGCTGGCGAAGACTGGAGAGGAAGGCCTGGTGCGCGCGGGAGAGTGAGCGGCCGCGAAGAGTGAGCGCGCCGATGGTTCGTGTGGCCGTGGGATCGGAAATGCGCACGAAGCGGACTTGCGAGCGACGGTCGACGGCCATCGCGGGTACCAGCGAGACTCCAACACCGGCACCGACCAGACCGAGCAAGCTGGAGAATTGTCCGCTCTCGAAAACCACCTGAGGAGAAACGCGCGCGCGGTCGCAGGCGGCCATGGCGTTTTCACGGAAGCAGTGCCCGTCGCGAAGTAACAGGAACGGCTCTTTACGAAGGTCACGAAGAGCGATGGTGGTGCGGCGCGAGAGATGGTGTTTTTTGGGAAGTGCGGCAAAGAGGGGCTCGGTGAGCAGCGGCTGCGATTCGAATTCGTGGCCGCGGACGGGCAGAGCGAGCACGGCAATATCAATAGCACCGGCGCGGAGGCGTTCAAGCAGAACCGGCGTGATTTCTTCGACGACGATTACTGCAGATTCGGCGAAACGCTTGGAAAAGGCGGCAAGCACCGGGGGAAGAAAATATGGAGCGACGGTCGGGATCACTCCGACAGTAACCTGCCCGGAGATGGAGTCTTTGCGTTCGACGACGTCGCCGCGGGCGGCTTCCAGTTCGCGCAAGACGGCGCGGGCGCGAGGAAGAAAGGTTTTGCCGACTTCGGTGAGGCGGACGGAGCGGCCAAGACGATCGAAAAGCCGCGCGCCGAGTTCTGACTCGAGTTTTAGAATTTGTTGGGACAGAGATGGCTGGGAAACGTGCGAGTGCTCGGCCGCGCGGGAAAAGCTGCCGGTTTCAGCGACGGCGCAGAAGTAGCGGAGTTGGTGGAGTTCCATGGACTTAAATTAGCGGCTGCGCATTCTTTGCCATAGGCAATACCTATCCATTCTATCCGAACTAGATATTGGAACAATGAGGTCGGAGCGAGTAACCTTCCCTAATCGCGGTGGTCGAAAGGTGTAGTTGGCCCGTTCGCTGCGATATTTTGGGAGGACAATGATGGGTGAAGAAACGATCGTCAAGCAGGAGCAAAGTGTGTCAACTGAATCCAAGTGCCCGTTCAACCACAAAGCCTCCGCACCGAGTAATCGTGATTGGTGGCCGAATCAGCTGAAGCTGGAGGTTCTCCACCAGCACTCCACCATGTCGGATCCGATGGGCG
>Ga0137403_10009530_pt1 | contig 10790 bp, 9 predicted proteins | sample CZOMad2_1_16fung_FD_122057 | JGI IMG/M metagenome (GOLD analysis project Ga0137403, IMG submission 122057) | Vadose zone soil fungal communities from Angelo Coast Range Reserve, California, USA - CZOMad2_1_16fungal (Hybrid Assembly) | ecosystem: Environmental > Terrestrial > Soil > Vadose zone... | reverse complement strand
TTCCTGTCGGTGTGGGCGTTGGAGTAGCGGTAGGTGTCGGAGTTGGCGAACTACCTGTGAAGTCGTAGCCGATTACATCCATCACCCGCAAATCCACGGGAGTCAGGTCGTTCTTCACGCTGGAACTGGCGAAAGCGTTGAAGCAGTCGTTTGTTCCGCTAGCCCAGTCTTGTAAATCGCCTCCGTTCGCGGCCGCGTTATTAAATCCCTTGAGGAACGTCGTCCCGTTATCGATGGAAAAAAATCTACCCGCACCGTTGTTCAAACCCCGCACCCCCGCGCCCGTATAATGGAACAAATCGAACAGCATATAGTCCGGGCTTCCGGTGAGGTTTTCTCCCATGAGTGGAATGCGGCCCATGATTTCTGAGAATTCGTGCATCGCCACGCCGATGAAGTCCATTTTCCCGGAGACGGCGCGGTTGGCCGGATTCGCAGTTCGTGGAGATTGTGTGTACGCTGTGATCGAAATGGCTAGCGCACCAGTAGCAAGCACGACTGCAGCAGGTACAAATCGTCGCATAACAGCACCCCCCAAGTGGATCCAGACATCAACGTCGAACGGTCGCGCGCAGGAACGCAAGAACCATCGCCACGGAAACATGTGCTGATTAGAACGTAAAGCGTGCGCCCAACTGTATCTGGAACGAAGCCGGTACCGTAGCGGAAGATCCCGGCAGTCCGCCGATATAGCCGAGCGGTTTCCGGAACGTCGCCGGTGCGAACGCATTCGTACCGTAATTGGCTCCAAAGTTGGCCCGGTCGATGAGGTTGTACAACTCGACAAAGCCCGTTACCGATGTGGTCTCGCTGGTCTTGAACATTTTCGATACGCGTGTGTTGAGGTTCACAAGCGGAGCACCGCGCCCGGCATTCACGGTGACTGCTTCGCCGTTGGCCGAAGGGGTGAGGCAGTCGCCAACGTAGCATCGTAGAGCACCGTAACCGGTCGGCGAATTTGCACGGTAGATCTGGTAAGGCAATGCCGACGCAATCACGACGGCTGGCGACACCTGGAATCCCATTCCAAGATCGACAACTCCGTAAACCGCTGCTCGATGCCGCTCGTCCGCGGCTCCCGGCCCCCATTCTCCAGGACAGGAGAAGCATCCGCCGTAAGCGCTGGGAATCTCCGGCAGGTAACCGCCGGCGTTACTGACGAACAATCCTCCGACGTTGCCCCCGTATCCATAGGCATAGGAAAGGCTGTAATTCGCCAGAAGGCTGGTTCGCTTTCCCCGGTACTGAAACGCTACAGCCAGTTCATCATATTTCGAGCGCGCGATGGAAGAAGTGAGACCGACGGCACCAAGCAGGTTAGGATCCCCGTAAACTGCCTGCGTTGCGGTCGATAGAATGCGCTGTCCGATGGCCGCCGCCGGACCGTTGAAACCGGGGCTCTTGCATGGACCCTGGAAGTTAGCGGTGCAGAGCGGATTGACTTCAACCGGCCGCCACTCGTGCACACCCTGGATATGCGTGTAATCGGTCGAAAGCACCATATTCCCCACGAGCTGGTGAGCCCAACCGATATGAGAAATCATTTCATACTGGTCTCTCAACCCCGGCGCATACCAGGCTGTACTGCTGTTAGCCACGCTGCTGGCGGATGCGCCCGGCACCAGGTCGGTAGCGTCGGCAGGCGGAAACGTCGACGGCAAAGGCCCTCCGTAAACATAATTCGCCAGCGCTCCGACACCGATGGCGCTGTTTTGAATCGTCTTGTTAATGGCGAGGGTATCCCTCTCATAATAGTTGGCTGTGAAGAACGACGTGACGACCTGCACCGGATAATAAATTCCGAAATTGGCGCGGATCACGTCTTTGCCATTTCCTCGGGCATCCCACGCCAATCCGACGCGCGGCGCAAAATCCAGTTTAGAGGCATGGGGCACTTCCGCGAATGGACTTCCAATGTCTTTAAAGACCTTGTAAAAGCGGTTCTTCGTTAACCGGGGCTGATTCAAGTTGTGGAAGAAGTCGTAACGGAGCCCCAGGTTCAGGGTCAGCCGCGGCGTAACCTTGAAATCATCCTGAGCGAACGCCGACCAGTAATACATGTTCCATGTCCGGAAGTTCGGCGCAGTCTGACCCTGGAGCGTCATCGAACGCACGATGCCGGGGGTGGCAAACCCCTGCGGATATCTTCCGTTTTTGTTGAACACAATCACGTCGGGATCATCGAAGAAAGTGACCGAGCCTGCGGTGAGTAGCTGGCTGCCGTTGGCGTAGGGTACCCAGCGAATATCACCGCCGAATTTCACAGCATGCTTGCCGACCTGGATGGCTACGGTATCTTTGAACTGAACGTGCTTTTCGTTGTAGTCATTCCAACCGCCTGTTCCGAAATTCTTCGTGACCAGCGAAGGGAAGTTGACGTTTCGGATCAAGCACTGATCAAGAGTCAGGTTGAGGGCAGGGCCCTGTCCGCCTATTGTCGGTCCCAGACAATTCATATTCTGGGTGTTCTTTCTATAGTGCAGGTAAGAAAAGTCGAACTCGTTCACCGTGGTAGGAGAGACCACCCATGTTTCTCGGGCCGCATAATTCGTCGACGGAAAGTTGTTTTGATCGGACCACTTCAACGGAGGCCCTGGCAGCGGACTGACCGTATTGGAAGCGCCGAGTGTACTGTTCCACAGCGTGGTTTTCTCTCCGGCAAAGCGGAAGAATGCAGTGTGCTGCGGGTTCAATTGGAAGTCGAACTTTGCGCTTCCCAAAAGATCATGATACGGCTGAGGAATGAAATTCGCTGGCAGCACGTGGATGTTCAACGGCACCAGAAGTTGGGAAAGAGCGACGATGTTGCCGGCCATAGGCAGGTTGTAGTCCTGGTTGATGCGCTCGAGCGCCCCGAAAAACCACGCGCGGTCTTGCTTAATCGGGCCGCCGACTGAACCACCCCACTGGTAACGCTTATAGGGAGGCTTGCCGGCGCCGCCGTGAGCTGGATCTGAGAAGTAGTCGATCGTGGTCAGAGCGTCATTGCGGTGATAGAAAAACCCGGAACCGTGGAACTGGTTCGTACCTGATTTGGTCACGAGACTGGCGACCCCGCCTCCGGTCCTGCCGTATTCGGCCGGAGCGCCGTGCGCCATTACGTTGAACTCCTGGATGGTTTCGAGGCTGATTTCCATGGTGGCGCCGGCGTCGTTGTCATCGTGGTTATCCATTCCGTCGACCAGCTCTATGGCATTTCGGCCATTCCCGCCCACATTGAAATAAGTGTGCGTCGTTGAAGTTCCGGGGACGTTCATATTCGTGGTTTCTTCGCGCACTCCCGGATTCAGAGCAATGAGCGCGCTCAACGTGCGGTTCAGCATCGGCAGTTCCTGCACCTCGGCTCGTTGAAGATTGGAAGCCATATGTGACTTCGTGATTTCTACCAGAGGAGCCTCGCCTGTGACCTCCACTGTCTCTGAAGTGGTAGCGACTCCCAGAGCAAAATCAAGCGACAGCGTAGTATCGGTGACCAGCGTGACCCCTTGCCTTTGGGAGGATGTGAAACCAGGGTTTTCCGCCTTCACATCGTACACACCAGGATTCAGTGCCGTGACACTATAAAGACCGTTTTCGTTGGTTGTCGTGCTGCGAGCCACACCCGTAGCTACTGCAGTGACCGTAACCTTAGCACCCGGAATCACCCCGCTCCCCTGGTCAACCACGCGGCCATTGAAGGTTCCGGTTCCCTGGCCGAAAGCGAGACTTGCAGCCAGGACCACCCATCCAAAGATCCATACAATTCTCATGTTGACTCCTTGATTATCAGTAACGGCTCCTGAAGTTGTCACAGAGCCATTCGCTTGAGCAACGACGGAACGGAGTCCGCGCGGCCCTGCAAGTCGGACCGGTGACGATCAGATGAACGAAAAGGATGACGACATCGCGCATCCGGCAAGGTCTGAAACCTCAATATCAGCCTCGATGGTACTTGTCGACGATGAAGTTCAGATCCTGCTCGATGCATGGCTGTGGTTCGTCGACACGCGCCTTCGGATCAGGGTTCAGCCTCCGGCCGCACCGGATTAATGCGTTCCCGCTGATTTCGAGCACGCGGGGCACGGGACGCCTGGCGTGTTGACTCGGACCTTGTAGACGCTCGACCGCGCAGTGAGATACAGAGTCTTCAAGTCGGCATCGCCGAATCCAAGGTTCGCGGGCCGCTCAGTCATCAGAATCGATCCCAGGTGCTTGCCTTCCGGCGAGATGATCCACACGCCGCCAGGCCCGGTCGTCCAGATGTTTCCCTTGGAGTCTACCCTCGTTCCATCGGTGGCGCCGGGTGTTTTGTCTATCGAGAGATCGATGATCAACTTGGGGTTCGCCAACGTGCCATCAGGCTGGATCTCGTACCGACGAATGTAATTGTCGCCGCCGCCGTTCACGTACAAGTACTTTTCGTCAGGCGACAAGGCGAGGCCATTCACGGTCTTCATGTCCGAAACCACCATCGACAGCTTTCCGTTTCGCAGCATGAAAAAACCATTCCGCTCGAGCCCTTTATTCGGGTCATCGGCCCGGTTCCGCAGACCGCCGAACGTGTCCGAGAAATAGATCGTGCCGTCCTTCTTGACCACCACATCATTCGGGCCGTTGAGACGCTTGCCTTCGTACTTGTCGGCCAGGATGGTGCGCTTGCCATCCTTCTCCACGCGCTCGAGCGCCCGGTCCCCGAACGCGCAGAGCAGAAGCCTGCCCTCCGTGTCCACCGCGAGGCCATCCGCGCCTACCATGATGAACGGGCCATTGGGCGTCGCGCTGCCCACGGTCAGCATCGTCCAGCCGTTCCACGGACCGCGATAGCCGCTCTGGTCTTCGTAGATGGACACCTTTCCATCCGAAGTCATCTTGTGGACTTTGTTACCGGGGATGTCGGTGAACAGCAGGTAGCCTTCCCTTCCGCGCTGCACCCACACGGGTCCCTCAGTGAATCCGAATCCGGACGCAACCTTTTCGATTTTGGCGTCCACCGAAATGAGCGCGTCGAGTGCCGCATCGAGTCTGACGACTTTGTCGGCCGGGGCCTGCGCGTTGCTGCTGCCGATTCCCGCAAGGACAACGATGGCGAGTACTGGGAGAGCGATGCACGTCTTCTTCATGGAAGCCTCCATCAATCACGTCGATGAGAATTTGTCAGAATTGTACTCCTGATGTCCGCATCGCCAATTTCGGAGCGAAGGAAAATGGTTGCTATATACGAAGCGGCGTGTCAAAAACGGAAAGTAAGAAACCCAAAAAGCGACAAGTGGAGAGTCATGGGGGAAACGAAACGATTCATCGGACCAGGCCTTACTTTTATGATGCCTCTATATTAACGCGGTAGCATTTGATTCTGGGGCGCAATGCTCTCCCCTTCGCAACTCTTGGGGAATTGGCATATCTGCGGGATGCCGGTCCGTCAGATGTCCAGATTGTTGCTTCAAACTGTTACGCCTGACCATAGTTTTCAGCTGGTGTCGCGAGGGCTGTGGTGTCGCGCGGACACTATCTTGTGCCCGCCCATTGAAGTCAGCGACGTCTCATTCCCAACTGTAGGTCCCGCTGCCTTGGCCGTGAGTTTACCTGCTACATCCGCGACACCCGATTAAATCTAGTGTTCCTTCGGAGGACTCCAAGGCTTAATTGCGCCGGACAGCAGCCCCTCGATGTTGCCTTCCATGCATGCGTATTCCATCAGAGTGGTGCCCCATTTTTCCGTCGGCCAGGTGTCGTGGATCGTCCAGGGTTTCGTGTAGGTCTTTGGATCGTCGACAGTAAACGTGTGTTCGATGGTGCCGAAGTTCACACGCTTATAGGTCTGCGTGATCTTGGCCTGATTGCTGATCGGGTGGCCGATCGTGTCAATTCTGGTGTAGCCGTTCGTGTTGCGGGTCTCGATGATCAGCGTGTCGCCGTCCCAGCGTCCGATGGACTCACCGAACCACGACGACGGCAGACCGGGCGTGAAACCGCGGCCGTCGGTCGCCACGATGTGGAACATCGTGTTCTGCTCGAATAGAAAGATGATGTAATCGTTGTCCTGGATGATTTGCGTAGGATGCGGTCCGTAAAGCGAGCGAGAGAAGCCGAAGGGCAGGCACGTGCCGGCGTAATCCCCATTGCGGACGGGGTCATAGTTGTCCCACTCCTTTTTGCCCCATTCCGTGTACGGCAGCTCCGCAATGTATCCCGGAATGCTTTTGTTAGTCACATCCGCGCGGCGTGTGGTGGACCAGATGCCCGCCATGCCAGGTTTTCCGTTCGGAAGACGAGGCGCGGGCCCCTTCATATCCGGCTCAGGCTTGCCGCTACCGCTCGCCTGCGCCAAAGCCGGGAGCGGGTCCCAAAGAATCAATATCGCCAGGACGATTGCTATACTCGACAGGTACGTTCTCACCATGGTTCTCCTTGGAGGGCCATATTGCACGGCCAAACTCGGTCTGACTTCGGGGCGTTGATCGCCACGGTGGCAATTCTAGCATGTGATCGCACGCGCTCCTCCGAGCCTACAACGATTATCGAATTCGAGACTCCTCGTGCCAGAGCTGATGATGGCCCTTGAGTTCGAGCGTTGCCGAATCCGGAAGTGAATCGAATTTGCGCACGAGAGTTACAACTTGCCAGATGTCATCATCGGAGAGGAGAGTTTCCCAGGCAGGCATCGCAGTGTTTCGGATTCCGTGCTTCACGATCCAGAACATTTCGCTGTCCGTGTATGACGTTCGACCGGTGGGCAAATGCGGCGCCGGTGGATAAAACGAATCACCGTATGGACTGCCTGATTCCTTCGAGACTCCATGACAGCGCGAGCACATTTGGCGGTAGATCCTGGCGCCGGCGATCAAGTTTTCCTCTGATGTGGGCATTGGATTGTCGTGCCTGGGTGCGTGCCGTGCCACCGAGGCACGGAGCGCGAACCCGAGTAAACCCGCTTCCAGGCGGCTTGGAGCAACATCGGCCTGGACCGGCAGTAGACCGAGGCTGGCGGAGGAGAACAAAACGACAGCTCCAAGACCGTAAGCGGCTATAGCACCGAGTACAAAATATTTCATGGCCTGATTGATTCCTCTAAAACAATGAGCGTCCCTGACATGTCCTCGTGGCCGTCGCCGCAGAAGACGTCACAAATGAAACTGAACCTGCCCGCTTTGTCCGGAACGAATCGTATTCTCTCGACAACACCAGGCTTTAGGTCGGCCCGGAGGTTGAAATCCGCAAGCTTGAATCCGTGGTGCCGGTCTTCGCTGATCAGTTCCAGCGTGACGGGCACGCCTTTCTTCACCGTGATCGTACTGGGCTGAAATTGGAAGGTTGAAGCGGTGATCCGGACGACCTGTTCGTCGGTTCGCATCTCCCTGGCTGTTGACCGGCCAACCATCGAGATCCCGGTCAACGCGCCAACCATCATGGCGTACGTGATGAGTCTCTTCATCATTGTCCCCTCACGATTGGAAATTCCTCGATCTCGTATTGCGCCTCGGCGACCTTTGCTTCCACATTTCGAAATCCCAGATCTCTGTACGGCTCGGCGGGGTCCCAGGATATCGGAGCTTTCCTGGGAAGCGAACCCGGCTGCGGAAGCGCCCACATCACAGACTTGGCCGCATGATGCAAGATGTGTCCCGTCATATGGTGGTGCTCCTGGTGAATGTGGCCGTACAGAACCGTGACATTCGGATGCTGGAGCAAAACGTCGATGACCGCTGATCCGTCGCGAGTTGCCCAGTCCCATTCTGGATACAGGTCGAACAAAGGCCGGTGCGTCAACACGACAATTCGCGCATCCTTCTTCATCTGTTTCAGGTCGGATTGCAACCACAGCAGTTGCTTGTCGCCGACGCTCCCCGAAGGGTCTGAAACATTGTCGAGACTGATGAAATGAACTCCACGGTGATCGAAGGTGTAATGCAGATCACCGAAAAACTCCTGGTACGCTTCCCCGCGATCCAACGATGCGTCATGTTCTCCGGGCATGAATCGAACGGACTTCACGTTCAGTTGACTCACGATGTCGCGGAACTCGGCCATGCGGTCGCGCCGGATCCTCGGATCGTCGGTGGTTTGAGTGAGGTCACCGGTGAAGACGACGAAATCGGGCCGTTCGTCGAGAGCATTGACTGCAGCGACGGCCTTCTTCAGCGTCCCTTGAGAATCAGGATTAATGTTGGGTCCGCTGAAACCCCAGTGGGTGTCGGACAGTTGAACGAAGTAAAAAGATTCATTCTCTTTCTGACTGGACCCACCAGCCCGGACCGTCGTTCCCGACACGAACACGGCGACGCCCATTCCGGCCAGCTTCAGCAGATCCCGGCGATTTAGAAGGTTATTCATTGTTGACTCCTTGATGTGTGATGCTGAAATTGAGCAGTGGTCAATTTGCGCCGTCCGCCGAAGCCCGGGCGGCGATTTGTTGCCCCACTTGTGTTCCCAGATTCAAACCCCCGCTCACATCGAGCTGCGTGTGGATCCCGGCGTCAAAGGTAGAAGCGCCAGCATCGTTTGCCATGGATGTGAACAACTGCGCATCGTTGGGGAACAGAGCGGACATGATGGCTGCCGAGGCGCCAGAGGCGCACGCATGCCCGGATGGATAGCCGGGATGCTGCGGATTTGCAAAGAGCGTAGGTATGGTGGGATCCGCCTGGCTGGGCCGCAACTCAAGATATGCGTATTTCGTGTCCCAGCAGGCGAGCGTGGCGTCATGCTGGGCGATGGTCTCGTAGGCATAGGCCCGTGCGGCCCGCGGCGCGTTCAGGTCCAGGTGATTCTGGAAGATCTCCAGATCGACCTGTTGGAGCCAGGGCTGGAAAAACCCGGGCTGCCAGAACCAGGCCAGGTGGTTGGTGGCGTTGGTACGGCTGAGATTCTTTACTCCTGCATATTGCATATTGGCAACATCGGATCCGAATACAGGAGGCGGGCCGGGACGGAAACTCGTGGGAGAGGTTATCACCCACGGCTTCCAGGAGCCGGCGAGAGGAGTCACTGGAGTACTGCTGCTCCACACACCAGGCGCGGGCGGATAGGAGCCGTTGAAGGCCTGGCCCGAGCCGTCGCTTTGAGCGAATGCGATCACTGCCCTTCCGATGCTCTGGCCCAGGTCCAGTCCACTGAAGGCATCGCTCGGGAACGCCACGCCCGCCATCACCCGTGAAGTCGCCGCTTCGTCCGCCATGTCGGCGAACTTCGTGGCCTGGTTCGGGAAAAGATACTCGAGCACGGCAGCGGCGGCTCCCGCGGTAACAGCATGTTCCGACGGATAGGATGGACTCCGCGGCACCGCGACGACCGGCGCGACAGCCGGATCGAGGTCGCTTGGATGAGATCGATTGTAAGCGTACTTGGAATCCCAGGCAGCGATGGTGGCGTCAGAAATCGCGGCTGCCACGAGTGCAAGAGCCCGCGTCTGAAGTGGAGCAGGAAGACCCGCATTCACCACCGACTGCTGGGCCAGCTGCATCCACCTGTAGGCGGGCGAACCTGCGTCCCAGAAATGGATTGCGGCAAGGGTCGCCTGGTCCCGCTGCGAAATGCATTCCCTCACCCATCGTAACTCGGTTGCAGTAATCTCGCTGTCTGGAGGCGCCGGCAAGCGCAAGGCACTGCCGGATGGGATTACCCACGTCTTCCACTGACCGGCGCCGGGCTCTACTTGAGCCATGAGGGTGCCAGTCATCATCGACGCGGCAAGGATGTATAAGATAAGTTTGTTCATGTTAGTCTCCTTAAATTTGTGGACTTCACTGAGCAAGACCAGCGGAGCGTTCACTAAATTCCTTCGGGAATAAAATCGCTGCAGCCGGGGTTTACGTAGATATCGGCGCAATGCGTAAGAGGGAAAGATTGCTGGACCAGAACGAATTGACCGGTTTCAATGAGGCTGTCCTGCCGCATTTGGATGCAGCCTACAATTTGGCGCGATGGCTGACGCGCAACGAGCACGACGCCGACGATGTGGTCCAGGAAGCGTCTCTGCGCGCGTTCAAGTATTGGACAGGTTTTTCGGGTCGGGATTGCCGGTCGTGGCTGCTTGCGATCGTGCGAAACACGTTTTACACCTGGCTCCGGCAACGATCGATTCAACCGGAACTGACGGCAGACGGAGAGGTCGATGACATTGATGACGGCACTCCCAATCCGGAGAGTATGGTGCTCCAAAATGCGGATCGAGAAATGTTGAGGGCGGCGCTCGAGGATTTACCCGTGGAGTTTCGCGAAGCCATCGTTCTTCGAGAGATGGAAGGCTTGTCGTACAAGGAAATCGCAGATATCGCGGGAGTCCCTATTGGGACCGTGATGTCTCGTCTCGTTCGCGGGCGCAAGCGGCTTCAGATTTATCTGACAAGCGCTGCACAGAATTGCTTATGACCTGCAAGGAAACCAGGAACCTTCTCAATGCCTATGTGGATGGGGAACTCGATTCCGCGGGCAGCCTCGCCGTCGAGAGTCATGTGCAAGGGTGTGCGTCGTGTTTGATTGAAGTCGAAAACCTCCATGCTTTGGCATCAGCTATCGAAAATGGGGCATTGCGGTTCAAAGCCTCTCCACGCCTGAAGAGGAATGTGCAAGCGGCCATTCGTGCTGCAAATCCCAGGGCGAGCAGATCAATCTTCCACTGGCGCTGGGCAAGCGCTTTCGCATCGGCCGTTTTGATAGTCGCGCTCACATGGGTTGCGACCACGCGTTGGAACAGGTCTTCCGAGGAGACGCAGTTGGTCAACGACATCGTCTCCAGTCACGTGCGTTCGATGATGGCGAACCACATAACGGACGTATCCTCTTCCGATAGTCACACCGTGAAGCCGTGGTTC
>Ga0137403_10009529_pt1 | contig 10790 bp, 9 predicted proteins | sample CZOMad2_1_16fung_FD_122057 | JGI IMG/M metagenome (GOLD analysis project Ga0137403, IMG submission 122057) | Vadose zone soil fungal communities from Angelo Coast Range Reserve, California, USA - CZOMad2_1_16fungal (Hybrid Assembly) | ecosystem: Environmental > Terrestrial > Soil > Vadose zone... | reverse complement strand
GACGTTTGCATTTCGGCAATTTGCATGATGAATCCAATTGTTGTTTCTTGTCGCTGACCAGCCGCGTGGCTCCACTATGCGGGTGCGTAAGGCCACGTAGCAGCCTACACCCGATTATCGTTTCCGGACGAACTGTTTGAATGTATAAGTCATGGAGGAGCGCTTGGTGTACAAAAGCTGAACTCAGCGACCGCGCTGATTCAGAGACAACCAAGGAGGCTCCCCCATGCAGAGTATGTATTACATCGGATTGGATGTTCACAAGAAAACGATCAGCTACTGCGTGAAGGATGGAAGCGGCATCGTTCACGCCGAAGGTGCCATTCCCGCCACACGATGGGATCTGGACCGATGGATGAAGATGCTTCCGCAGCCGTGGACAGCGGCGATGGAAGCCACCATCTTCACCGGTTGGATCTACGATCATCTGAAGCCACATGCAGCTGCCCTGAAGGTGGCGCATCCGCTGATGTTGCGTGCCATCGCCGCGGCCAAGAAGAAAAACGATCGCATCGATGCCAACAAGATTGCCGACTGCTTGCGTTGTGATTTTCTACCGGAATGCTACATGGCCTCGACCGAGATTCGCGAACGGCGGCGCACTCTGCGTTATCGCAATCTGCTGGTCCACCAGGCCGTGCAGCTGAAAAATAAAATCTCCGGCCTGCTGATGGAAGCGGGCGTGAGCTATAACAAACAGAAGTTGCACAAGGTTGGTTACTTCAAAGAGCTCCTGGCAACCAACCCAGACATCAATGAGGGGCTGAGGCCACTGCTTCGGCTGTGCCGGGAAACCCTGGTACGCCTGCAGAAGACAGAATCTGCCCTGGTACGGTCACTCCAACGTGATTCGCTGTTAGCCGAACGCGTGCAGCGACTCATGACCATTCCTGCCGTCGGCCCGATCACGGCATTGACCTGGGCGCTCGAAGTTGGCGACGTGAAGCGTTTTTCATCGATCAAAAGAGCCATCAGTTATTGCGGACTGTGTGGTGCCGAGAAGAGTTCGGCAGACACCGTCAAAAGGACACCTATTTCCAAGCAACGCAACAAACACCTGCAAAGCGTGCTGGTGGAGGCGGCCAAGATGGCACCGCGCCTGAGTCCCGAGCTAGCTCTGATCTACGACAGGGAGAAGCAGAAAGGTAATGCGAATCGCGCCAGCCTCGCGGTGGCGCGAAAGCTGGTGGCCTATTTAGTTGCCATCGATCGCAGCCAGCGAGATTTTCTGGTAGTCGAGAAGGAAAACTGCGCGGCTGCTTAAACTGCCGCGGGGAAGAACAAAAGAGTTTATTCGACACGCGGCCTGCCAGGTCTTGCTGTTGCCGACTGGGTGACGGAGCTCAGGCTCCCGATACTCCCGTCGAATTGTTTCAAGACTGGCAGGAGATCACTAACTCAATCTTCTGTGGAGGCCGATGGTGGCCGAGACAGCAAATGGATGTCTGGTTCTGCATATCGCAAGAACGATCGCCGAGAGGCACAACCGCGAGCCGAGGAACTTGAAAAAACTTTTGTGCGCGCTCCTCCTGAGCGTGTCAGGAGAACTTTGGCCCTCTCCCCAGAAACTCGCCTTTTAAGCTGCCGGAGCCTCGATGATTTTGAATCCCAGCTTAGCGGCCTTCCACTTGAGGTGCTTAATCTGGATCTGCCGGTGTCGAGCTTCATAGAATGTGGCTCCTCGGTCTACGTATTTGATCCCGTAGCGCAGTATGCGGTAGACCAAGCGGGCCAGCTTGGCGGCCATGGCCTTGATCGCGATGGGAGCACCGAGCTTAGTTCTTAATCGGCGGAATTGCGCTCCCAGATAGGTATTGCTTAGGCGTAGGTTGTTGGCCGCTATCTTTAAAGCGGTGGTTACTCTGTTGTTGGTTGGCAACCGACCTTTTCCGATGATCTTTTCACCACTGATTCGATTGTCCGGGCACAGTCGCAACCACGAAACAAAGTGGTGCTCTGTTTTCCATTTGCTCATATCCCATCCCGCTTCGCTGAAGATCGTCGTCGCAGTCATGACGTCGACGCAGTCGATTTGGGTCAGGTCCGTACCGGTCATGCGAAACAATCCTGCACGCAAGTCGAACTGTGGCTTATTTCCTTTCTTCTTCTTGAGTCGCTCCTTCCGCTTCTCTTCCGGCAGAGGAGCTGCTTGGCTACGATCTTCTCTCTGCTCGAGGTATTGGTTGAGCTGTCGATCGCACTCGGCCATTTGCCGCTGGCAAAACTCGTAACCATCCTGTTCCTGCTTCAGTACAAACAGCAGATCTTGTTGCCAGTTGCCCTCCAGACTACGCGCAATCTGCTCCTCACTGGCCTTCACTCGAGGATCCCGAAAGGCTGCCAGCTTACGCGGATTACGTTCGCCTGCCAGAATGGCCTTAATGATCGCTTGTCCCGTCATTCCGCTCACATCGCTCAACACATTGGCCAATTGAATATTCATCTGCGTCAGTGCCTTCTGGATGCGGTGAATGTGCCGCGCCGCCGCGCGCACCAAATCATTCCGCTGTCGCCAGTACGTCCGCATGGTGCGGACCTCCTGTGATGGCCGGAACGAATTTCGCAACAGCCCGTAGGTGTGCAGCTTCATCAACCATTGGCTCTCCTGCACGTCGCTCTTACGTCCTGGCAGGTTCTTCGTGTCCCGGGCATTCACCAAGTACACTTCCAAGCCAGCTTGTTCGAGAATGTCGTATACGGCGATCCAATACACGCTAGTTGATTGCATCGCGACGGTGTGAATGCTGCATTGCTTCAGCCAAGCGGCCATCGCCTTCAACTCGGCAGTGGTGCATCCGAAGCGTTGTACCGATTGGCTGTCTCGGCTCGGAGGTACAGCCACGTAATGAGATTCGTTGCCGATATCAACGCCCGCGGCATCGGGATGGATGACCTCTAGGCTGAGATCTTCGCTCTGGATTTTGCGCATCATCTCCCGCCGTTGCTTGCGGTTCATGTCGTGCCATTTGCCATGGGTTGCGCTAGAGCTTGTTTTCTTGGCTTCTTGGGCTTCTTGGGCTCCTTCTCGTCGCTTGGTTTTCATGCTACCTTTCCTGCGTTGAATTCAACTTGGCTCGGCCCGGTCGGCGAAACTCTCTCAGTCTCCCCAGCGGGGTCGGGCCTTTCCTTTTTCAAGGAATGCCCGCCACCATCTATCCAATCGCCAACACCGGAGCCATGCTTGACATCGGGCAGGAACGCTCCAAAGAGAATGCGGCTTTAGCTGTCGAGCCACGTTGTGCCACAGATTCTAACTGCGCCAGCACAACTCACAGGCACGATCGAGCTCTCTAGGAAAGTTTCTAGTTCATACAACCGCCCGTCGGGCTTAACGGGTGGTCCGCGCTTGACACGGCCGGCGTCGTTAGAGATCCCGCGTTTAATCAGGCAGTAGTCCTGAACGGAGTTCTGGCTTGCGGCTACGAAGCCGCCTTACAGGCGCGTGCAATTTCTTCAATGTGACGATGGTCCGTTCCGCAGCAGCCTCCCAGCACGTTGATTTGCGGATGCCGGCACAGTAGATCGGCATACTGCCCACCAAGTTCGCGAGGATTGCCGTCGTCGAGGTCGGGCGCCCCATTGAGCTCTGCATGGCTGAGCTTCGAAGCATTGGCGCGGATGCCCCGTAGACGTTTGACCCACGGTTCGCTCGTTGCGATCGCTGTATCGAAATGCGTCGGATGCGCACAATTGATCATGTAATAGGCAGTCCCTTTGTCAGTCGCGGCGTCGACGGCATCGATTGCCTCTCTTAGGCTCTGCCCCGTCGGCAGAGAACCATCCGTCTCCAGCGTGAATGAGATGACAACGGGCAGTCCTGAGGCGCGAGCTGCGCGAACAATCCCGATGGCTTCCGGTGTATTTGTGATCGTGATGGCTGTGACCATGTCTACTTCCGTCTCTCGAAAGACACCAATTTGCTGCCTGTGATAGGCCTCCGCCTCAGTCTCGCTCATGACTAGGCCGGGGTCATATCCGTCACCGCGTGGACCCACGCAGCCGCTGATGACCATTGGTGAGTGCGACGTTTGGAATTTTTCCCGCAGTTCTCGCATCATGGCGACGGCCAGCCGGTTGACGTCGTCAAGTGCCGCGTTCGAATACCCGAGCTTTTCACTCCAATCAGGATTGGCGCGCCAAGTCGGACTTTCCAGAACGAATCCAAATCCATTCGTGCAAGCGATCGTGGCGTACCTGCAATAATATTTGCGCAAAGCCTCTGATCCGGCTCCGTCCTTCAGCAGGCGGAAGGCTGCGAAATAGGGTAGCTCAAGCTTGTCGTGGAAGATCAGCGTCGTCTCAAGTCCACCGTCGGTCAGAAAAATCCCACCATCGAGCTGCGGCAGATGATCTCGGTATTTCGGCATGGCTTATGCTCCGCTTCTATGGGGGTGAAAAAATCAGCTAGTAGGTGTTGCTGCTGCCTCCACCTTAAATTCAGACGTTTATACCACGTCGCGTGCTAACTCCTTCCATCCGCACTCTTTTGTGAGCGAGATTCGCTCGGTGCCTGGTGGGTGTTCTCGTTTCAGTAGGTGCTGCTACCTGATTATCGTCCTCTCCTCCCACCGTTGCTGTGGGAGTTGGGCCCCAGGAGTTAGTCGCAGTCACCTGGACTCGGCGGTTGAGCTCAGCTGTTCGGACCGAAACTCTCTAGGCCACGGCGCGCATCGCTTTTTGGCTATTGCGCAATGGTTCGTACACCTCTCCGCTCACCCACAACCGATGTAGCAGTGCCGCCAACTTTCGAGCCACGGCAACCACCGCTCGTTTCTTGGCATTTTTTCCTCCTCGCTCCGCAAGCTTCTGTCCCCATCTCCGCAGATCACTGTCTTCTCCAAAAGGCCCCAGAATGTAATGCGCTCCCTGCACGTTCTCAGATACCGGTCTCCTTCTTTGCTGATTTTCTTCTGCGGCTCGCTCTCTCCGGAGTTCCTCCGGCCAGGCTTCAACCCCAGAAAACAACCTACCTCGCGACTCTTCAGAAACCGGTGTGGGTCTTCTATCGTCAGGACATACGTCAGCGCGATCTGCGTTCCTACACCCTTCACTTGCTTCAGCAAGGACACTTCCGGGTACACTTCCTTGGCGATTTTCTCCATCCGCCCGTCGTATTCCTTGATGCGCTCGTTCAGCGATTCGATTTCTTTGAGCAACGGCTTCAGAACATCCCGCAACTCTGTGCTCAATTCAGCGGCCAGCTCCCGGCTCACCTGCTGCGTGCCACACTTGGGCAGCCGTTCACCATAAGACTTCACCAACCCGCGTGCTGCGTTCACCAAGGCCGTTCGAGCACTCACCAGTTCAGCTCGCGCCCCGATTACCGTCAGATGGATTTGCGCTTCCGCGTTAGATCAGGAGTTGGTCGTGTTTTTGGACGGAAAACTCAACGAGCTTCCGGTCTTGGCCCTTACAATTCCCGCAACGCCTTCATTGGATCCAGTCGCACCGCTCGCCATGCTGGCCGTGCACTCGCCACAACTGATAGGCCCAGCAACACTGCGCCCGCCGCCAGAATCGTCGCCGGGTCCGATGCCGAAATGCCGTACAGAAAATCCGCAAGCACGCGCGACACCATCCAAAAGACTCCCAGCCCCAACACCACACCCACGAACGCCATAGTCAGTCCCCGCCGCAAAATAAATTGAAACACATCCCTCGGGTGTGCCCCCAATGCCACTCGCACCCCAATCTCGAATGTCCGCCGAGCTACCGTTTCCGACAACGTCGCATACAAACCAACCGCCGCCAGCAGCAGCGCGGCGATCGCAAACGCCGTCAGCAATTGCGCCTCAAACCGCGCATACACCATGGATTGTTTGACGCGCTCATCCATCGTACTTAAATCAAAGATCGGCAAATCGCGATTCAACCCGCCAATCGCCTCGCGCATAGGCCGCTCATACCCCCGCGGATCGCCCACCACACGTAAAATAATTCCCTGCGGCCCGTCGCTTGCTTGTTCGAACGGCAAAAAGAACTCTGGGTTCGGGCTATCCGTTAAGTCCGTCGTTCGAATACTCCCCACCACCCCCACAATCTCGTACCAAACCGCTGCGCCATCTTCGTTATCCGGCTGAATGAATTTCCCGATCGCCTCTCCTTTGGGAAAGAAGCGGTTCGCGAATTGCTCATCCACAATCGCCACAGCCTTGGCCTTTTCGCCATCCCGCTCGTCGAACGTTCGGCCGCGCAGCAACGGAATCTTCATTGCCTCGAAATACCGCGGCCCCACCACCCTAATCTTCGCCGTAAGCGGGTCGCTCGGATTCTCCGGCACGCCTCTCAGCCGGAACGTGCTGCTGCTGTCATACGTGAACGGCAGCGGATACGCGCTCGTTACCGTCTCCACTCCAGGCAGAGCCCCCAGCGCGTCCCGCACCTCCCTCAATTGGCTCCGCTTGTCGCGCGGAAATTCAACGCTATACATCCCCAACCGAAACGTCAGCAGCCCGTGTGGATCGAATCCTGGATTGACCTTCATCGTCTCCACAAAACTACGAATCAGCAGCCCCGAGCCCGCCAGCAACACCACGCTGATCGCAATTTCCGTCACCACCAATCCTCCATGCACCCGCCGCTCCCGCCGCCCGCTGCTCGCTCCACGTCCCCGTCCCAATGCCAGCGCTGGATCCACTCGTGATGCGCTCCACGCCGGAAGCACGCCAAAACACATTCCCGTAATCAACGACACCACCAACGTAAACGCGAGCGTCACGCCATCGATCCGCACCTCATGCACCCTCGGTAAACTCTCCGGCACCATCACCAGAAAACCCTTCAGCAGCACGAACGCCAACGCCACTCCCCCAACTCCCGCCACGCACGACAAAATCGTCGACTCCATCAACACTTGCCTGACGATTTGCCTGACGCTCGCTCCCAACGCCGTTCGCACCGAAAACTCGCTCCTCCGCACCACGCCCCGCGCCACCAGCAATCCCGCCACATTTACGCAGGCAATCAGCAGCACGCCCGTGACGGAACCAAAAAGCAGCAGCAATGGCCGTCGCACATCGCTGCTCACATCTTTCTGCAACGGTGTCGTCGCCACTCCAAAATAGTTGCGATCTTCCGGGAAGCTCTCCGCCAGCCGCCGCTGAATGGAATTAATTTCGGCGCTCGCCTGCGAAAGATTCCCATTCTTCCGAAGCCGCGCAACCACATTGCTACCCCGGTCTCGCCTGTTGTTTAACCCGAGTACACGCTCGAACGACGCAATGTTGTCCCAAAACTTCGGTGCCCTCGCCCGATAGGGAAACGTAAATCCCGGGGGCATCACCCCAATAATCGTGCAAGCCTTGTCGTTCATTCGAATCGGCCCACCGATTCGTTTCAACGATTCTCCAAACTCCGTAACCCAAAACTCATGGCTGATGACGATCGCGCACGTGCCCTCACTCTCCTCATCCCGGTTAAACGACCGCCCATACTGCGGCAATATCCCCAACACCTTGAAAAAGTCCGACGAAACGTGAACCCCATCGATAATCTGCGGCTTTCCATTTCCTTCCGGCGTGAATTTACGTCTCGTCACATACCCATACGTCGCCATCCCTTCAAACGTGCCGCTCTGCCTCCGCCAATCCACAAAGTCCGGATACGAATTGTCCGTCAGTGCTCCCGCCGAGGCATCCGATCCCAGTGGCAATCCGGCCGGAAATCCCACGGTGCGCAACGCCACCAATCGATCCGCATCGGGAAACGGCAGCGCCCGCAGCAGGACACCGCTCACCAGGCTAAAAATTGCTGACGTTGCTCCAATACCTAGCGCCAAAGTCGCCGCCGCCAAAAAATGGAAGAGCATATTCCGCCGGATTTGCCGCACCGCAAATAAGAAGTCTTGCTTCATCGCTCACACGAAGCTGTCCATCCTTGAAAGATCACGTGAATTGTCATCACTGTCGAGAAGTCTCGTCACGAAAGTTAGAGGACAGTCAACATCCCCGGCAAAGCAGCAATCTGCGACTCACAGCCTGATAAGTCGTGCGAGCTCAACCGGTCTGTGCAACGCTATCTAATCGGTTGATCCGACAATACTTCCCCTAGAGAGAACCGATCTGTCCGGCTGTGCTCAATTACAACTAGACAGGGTAGTGTTCCGTTTAAATCAACGCCCGCGAAAGACTTTAGGTTTTGAGACTCCTGCGAGCAGACTTCGAGCTACTGTTGCGTCGACTGATTGAACCCGCAGCGTTTATCAGACACTAGTATTAGGTAGCTGACAACCTGGCTTTCCTTTGTTGGGCTCCAGTCGCCGGCTACGGATGGGTGCGCGGCATCTTGCCGCATCTCCGCCCAAATCGGCATGACGCGACCGACGCGATTCTCTCCAAGAATTTCGATACAGTATACGGATACGCAGACTAGTCTCAGGGAGCCATCATGAATCCAAATAAAGCGCTGTGGGAAAAAGGTGATTTCACAGAGATCGCGGCATTCATGCGTCAATCCGGAGGAGCGTTTGCCAAGTCTCTGGAGCTAACACCGGCGCTGCGTGTCTTGGATCTCGGCTGCGGCGATGGGACCACCGCGCTTCCCTTGGCCAATCTTGGCGCGGAGGTCGTCGGAATAGATATCGCCAGAAACCTCGTTGACGCCGGGAACCGGCGCGCTGCAGCGGCCGGTCTCACCCGCCTGAAGTTCCGGGAAGGCGATGCCTCCAACCTGGAAGGAGTAAACGACCATTCCTTCGACGTAACCGTATCCATGTTCGGCGCCATGTTCGCGCCGAAGCCCTTCGACGTTGCCAAAGAAATGGTGCGCGTCACAAAACCGGGCGGCCGCATCGTCATGGGCAACTGGATCCCGGGCGATCCTACCTTCGTCTCGCAGTTACTCAAGATCAGCGCTTCGTTCATGTCTCCGCCTCCGGAAGGCTTCATCAGTCCCATCACTTGGGGCGTCGAAGCGAACGTCATCGAGCGGTTTGTCCAGGCCGGTGTGTCCAGCGACAAAATATCCATAGTCAAAGATACTTACCAGTTCATCTCGCCCGACAAGACCCCGGCAGACTTTATTGACTTATTTGAAAAATTCTACGGCCCAACCATGAACGCCGTAGAGGCAGCCCAAAAGAGCGGAAGGATGGACGATCTCCACACCCAGCTGGTGCAACTGGCGAACGCACAAAACAAAAGCACTGACGGCGGAATCCTGATACCCGCCAACTTCTTGCGCGTTACCGTCCGCGTTTGAGGGGCATGATCGATGCCTGGCCAGGGACCGAGGATCAATGTCCGAAGAGGCTTCCCTGATATGAAGAACGGCAAGGAGAAATGGATGCGTCCGAAAACAGATGGCATTCTAGAATCCTCATTGTACGTGTGCGATGTGCCTCGGTCCGTCCGCTTCTACGAGGAGATTTTTGGATTCCGCGTCATCCGCGAGTTTGGCGAGCGTGGTTGCGCGATGCACGTGGGTTCACGTCAGGTGCTGCTGCTGTTCAAGAGGGGAGCTTCGCGCGCGACCCAATCGCCTCACGACGGGGACGGCGAATTACACGTCGCGTTCTCAATCCCATCCGCCGAATTGGCCAACTGGGAGTCGTGGCTCCAAACGAGGGGAATCACAGTGGAAGAGAAGCGAACGTGGGAGTTGGGAGGCCGGAGCCTCTACTTTCGAGACCCGGATCGTCATTTAATCGAACTCGCCACGCCGGGCACATGGTCGGTCTATTGAAACGATGTCCGGTAACCGCGTTGATCAGGACTTAGTTCTCATCCGCCTCCTAGCAGCATTACAATACGCTCAAGAAAGGAATCGGTGGGGCTACCGTGCGTCGTGTTTCACCTTACAAACTCACATTTCGGCCTGTCTGCATGCTATTGATTTGTGCGCTAGCCTCCGGTTTCATCATCACGGCTCATGCTGGTCTCCGCGGTCCCGGAAAATATTGCGGCGTGATTGTTTTTGACCGTTGGGATACCTGTTTTCTCCTAAGTGGCCACGTCATTACTTACATCTCCGACGGCGTAAAGAATGAACTGCGACCGTACAGGGGCAAGGCGATGCAACTTGATGCCTTGGAGGTTTCTCAGCCTCGGAATCCAGGCGACGCGCTGGTCCGGAAATATCAAATCATTGGTCCCGCCCCGGACAATCACAGCACGGTCGTGCTCGACGGCTTAGAGTTAGTTGCCCAGAGTGATTTCGGTCCGCAAGGGACCGCGACCTTCCTGATTGAACTCCGTAATACAGGAAACGCACCGGTTAAGGTCAATAGCTCCGAGTTTGGCCCCACACTCTTAGGCTTGAGTCCAAAAGGTCCATTCTGTGCTTCCGATGGCAAATCAGAAGCCTGGTTTACTCGCGTAAATCTTGTGAATTCCTCTTCTTGGGAAAGCGGGGGTGGCAGCGTGAAGTATTCCTCGTACATAATCGCCCCGAAAAGCCGTCCTCCTGAACGCTTCCAACTTGAGCCCGGTCAGTCCATGAAAGTTCGTGTCACTTTCAAGGTCCCCCCGGGCCAATACCAATTTATCGTGGGGTATGGGGGTGGAGTTCACGAAGAAAAGTCCGTCGCGAGCAACGCAATTTCATTCGACTTGAATGATGCGGGCATCGCCACTCTCGCGAAACCACAACTTTCAAGTGCCCGTCGGGTAAACGGAAACCTTTAAATCCAGTCGGACGATAAGTGCATCAACCAGTCGTTGAGGCTTGCCCTCGGACAGGCCCATCGGGCAAGGAGATGCACCTGCCCGTTATTTGGACTTCGTACCAGTTTCCTGTGTCGTTGCCCAGTTGTAAATTGCGGCTATCCCAGTCCAAGGTGAAGACATGAGCGA
>Ga0137403_10009527_pt1 | contig 10791 bp, 9 predicted proteins | sample CZOMad2_1_16fung_FD_122057 | JGI IMG/M metagenome (GOLD analysis project Ga0137403, IMG submission 122057) | Vadose zone soil fungal communities from Angelo Coast Range Reserve, California, USA - CZOMad2_1_16fungal (Hybrid Assembly) | ecosystem: Environmental > Terrestrial > Soil > Vadose zone... | reverse complement strand
ATAGCGCGCATTGCTCATGCTCTCCATGCCGCCCGCGACCCTGATGTCGTTCGTGCCCGCGGTCAGAAGGTCGTTCGCGAACATGGCGGCTTTCATGCCCGAGCCGCACATCTTGTTGACGGTCGTGCAACCCGCGGACAGCGGTAACCCTGCACCGAGAGATGCCTGGCGCGCGGGTGCCTGCCCCTGGCCGGCTGGCAGCACACAACCCATGATGACTTCCTGCACCTGCTCCGGGTTCATGCCGGCGCGCTCCAGCGCGGCGCGGATGGCAGCGGCGCCCAGTTGCGGCGCCGTGAAATCCTTGAGCTCGCCCTGCATCGCTCCCATTGGAGTGCGTGCGACGGAAACAATAACGATCGGATCGGTTGCCATGACTTCAGTCTCCTCGTTGCGCAATGGCGCCAGGCGCGAAACGGCGCCGGAAGCGCAGTGTCTCGGGATAGGGAAACACATCTTCGACATGGCCCGCTTCGATGCGGCGCTGCGTGGCGGTCCAGAAATCGGCATCGAGCAATTCACGATGATGTTCGAGAAACGCCGCGCGTACCCGCGGATCGCCCAGCAGGAAAGCGGCGAATTCCTCGGGGAAGATGTCGTCCGCCCCGACCGGATACCAGGGCTCGGCAGCCATCTCGTCCTCCGGGGTGCGCGGCGGTGGCATGCGGCGAAAGTTGCAGTCCGTCATGTAGGCGACTTCGTCGTAATCGTAGAACACGACGCGGCCGAAACGCGTCACGCCGAAATTCTTGAACAGCATATCGCCCGGAAAAATATTGGCCGCCGCCAGTTGCCGGATTGCATCGCCGTACTCTCGTACCGCGTGCGCAAGTTGCTCGCCGTTCGCACCGTCGACAAACATGTTCAACGGGATCATGCGCCGTTCGATGTAGAGATGCCTGACGATCAGGGTGTCGCCTTCTTCCTCGACCATGGACGGCGCCAGCCCGCGCAGCTCTTCGATCAGTTCCGGAGCGAAGCGCCCGGCCGGAAACGCCACGTCCGTATACTCGAGCGTGTCGGCCATGCGCCCGACGCGGTCGTGATACTTGACCAGCAGATACTTGTCCTTGACCTGCTGGCGCGTGATGTCTTTCGGCGGCGATATAACGTCCTTGATGACCTTGAATACGTACGGATACGACGGCAGCGTGAACACCAGCATGACCAGCCCGCGGATGCCCGGCGCGCTCACGAAACTGTCGCCGGAATGTTTCAGGTGATGCAGGAAATCGCGGTAGAAAAGTGTCTTGCCGTGTTTCTGCAGGCCGAGCACCGTGTAGATTTCGGCTGCGGGCTTGTTCGCCAGCATGGCCTTCAGAAATTCCACGTAACCCGACGGCACTTCCATGTCCACCATGAAATAGGCACGGCTGAATCCGAACAGAATGGCGAGATGCTCGCCGTCGAGCAGGATGGCATCCAGGTACAAACTGCCGTCGCCATTGCGCAGGATCGCGATCGCGAACGGGACTTCGCGATTGCCATTGACGATCTTGCCTATGACGTAGGCACCCTTGTTGCGAAAGAACGGCGACGAGAGCACCTGGATCTGGTGATTGGCTTCCAGCGCGAACGGTCGTCCGAGGTGCGCGCGCACCGCGCGCAGCAGCCAGCGGGTATCCCGGTTCAAGTCACGGAAAGGGTTGCGCAAGCCGAAATCGCGCAGGACGCGCGCAATGGTTGCACGCAGACCGTCCCTGGCCGGGTAATAGCTTCGATAGGTGGGAGGATCGGAATCGATATGTTCGGTCGACAGCGCCGGACGCACGAACAGGAAGTCGTTGTGATAGTAGTTGCGATGCAAAATGCGGCAGCTCACCGAGTTGAAGAAACTTTCGGCCAGCTCCGGCTGCTTGTGATTGCTCAGCAATCCGATGTAATGAAGCTTGACCTGCTGCCAGATCACATCCGGGAGCTGATCGGTGTTGAAGCGCCGCCGCAAGTAGTCGACCGTTTCGGTGATACGGCGATCATAGAACTGGATGCGCTCGCGCGAGATGCGCTGGACTTCCACCCATTGACCGGCTTCGAACAGCGACTTCGCGTAGCGGCTGGTTTCACGAAACAGGCGATAGTGACGGTTGAAACCGTCCAGCGTGCCCTGCGCGAGAAGAAACGCCAGTTCCTGCTGCGTCTGTGCCGCGACGATTGTCATCCGCAATCCGCTATCGGGTCTCGTTGAACAACTCGCGGCCGATCAGCATGCGCCGGATTTCGGAAGTACCGGCGCCGATCTCGTAGAGTTTCGCGTCGCGCCAGAGCCGCCCGGTCGCGTAATCGTTGATGTAGCCGTTGCCGCCGAGTGCCTGGATCGCTTCGCCCGCCATCCACGTCGCCTTTTCCGCCGCGTACAGGATGGCGCCCGCCGCATCCTTGCGCGTGGTCCGGTCGCGATCGCAGGCTTTGGCGACTGCGTAAACATAGGCCCTGCATGCATTCATCGTCGTATACATGTCGGCGACTTTGCCCTGCATCAACTGGAATTCGCCGATCGGCTGTCCGAACTGCTCGCGCTGGTGCAGATAGGGCATGACGACATCCATGCACGCCTGCATGATGCCGAGCGGTCCGCCGGCCAGCACGGCGCGCTCATAGTCCAGGCCGCTCATCAGCACCTGTACGCCACGGTTCACCTCGCCGAGCACATTCTCCGCCGGCACTTCGCAGTCGCGAAATACCAGTTCGCAGGTATTCGAACCGCGCATGCCGAGCTTGTCCAGTTTCTGTGCCGTGGAAAAGCCGTTGAAGGATTTCTCGATCAGGAATGCGGTGATGCCTTTCGGCCCGGCCGCGACATCGGTCTTCGCGTAGACCACCAGCACATCCGCGTCCGGTCCGTTCGTGATCCACATCTTGTTGCCGTTGAGCACATAGTGCTCGCCTCGCCTGTCAGCGCGTAGTTTCATGCTGACCACGTCGGACCCGGAATTCGGTTCGCTCATCGCCAGTGCGCCGACATGCTCGCCGGAAATCAGCCGGGGAAGATAACGGCCCTTCTGTTCGGTACTGCCGTTGCGGTTGATCTGGTTCACGCAAAGATTGGAATGCGCGCCGTACGACAACCCGACCGACGCCGAAGCACGCGAGATTTCTTCCATCGCCACCACATGGGCCAGATACCCCATGTCGCTGCCGCCGTAATCCTCTGCAACCGTAATGCCGAGCAGACCCAGATCGCCCAGCTTGCGCCACAAATCCATCGGGAATTCGTTGCGTTCGTCGGTTTGGGCGGCACGCGGGGCGATTTCGGCCGCCGCAAAATGCTGCACGCTTTCGCGCAGCATCTCGACGTCCTGGCCGAGATCGAAATCCAAAGCGGGAAAGGAAGCCATCGAGATTTTCTCCGGACTGTTCACAGGTCTGGCCTTCCATGCATGGTCATCAGGGTCTGCAACAGTGTGGCGCAAAGCGTTTCGCCTCCACCCTTCACTACAAAAGCGTCGACCTGCGTAACCACCAGAGTGCGCCCCGACTTGAGCACACGCCCGCGTGCGATCAACAGATCACCGTCGCCCGGCGCCAGCAGATTCATCTTGTACTCGACGGTCAGCACGCTGGAACCCTCGGGCATCAGCGTGAAGCCCGCGTAACCGCCCGCCGAGTCTGCGATGGTACCGATGATGCCGCCGTGAAAATAGCCGTGCTGCTGGGTCAGTTCGGGTTTGAACGGGAGCTGGATTTCGCATTCGCCCGGCGCCAGCCGCGTGACTTTCGCGCCGAGCAGTGCCATGACCTGCTGGCGGTTGAAGCTCGATTGAACGCGTTCCGCGTAGGCGGGATTCCTGGGCTCGAAGCCGGGCATGCGATCTCCGTTTGGAGCGACTCTAGTTGACGTTTACGTCAACGTCAATCCGTTCTTGTTTATTGACGATAAAACTTTTCTGGTCAGTCAGTTAATGACAGCAAAGCCGGACAACCCGGGTCGCCCCGCTGAATCGCCGGATTTTACGCTTTTTGTTGCGCAACAAATTAGATCTTTCAATCACTTACACGTCTCTTTCCGGGGCCCTTCGACTGCGAAGACGAGGTTTTGTTACCGCCATCGAGGAACACACGGCATTGTTCTTCGAATGCAGCAATTTCACCCAGCACAACTTCAATATCTTCGCGCTGTTGCTCCAGAATGCTGCGGCGTTTGCGCAGCACCTCCTGCAGACGCTCGACCTGGGCGCGCTCGTCCTTGGCCGCATCGTACATGTCGATCAGTTCGCGGATTTCGGACAGCGACAAGCCCAGGCGCTTTCCCCGCAATGTAAGTTTCAGGCGCACCTTGTCGCGATTGCCGTAAATCCGGTTGCGGCCCGCGCGGGTGGGCGCGATCAGCCCGTGGTCTTCGTAGAAGCGGATCGCGCGGGTGGTCAGGCCGAATTCGCGTGCTAGCTCCGTAATGGTGTAGGTGGTGTCGGCCATGCGGGCGGCGGTTTACGTAAACGTCAAGTAGAATTCAACTATAGCGCGGCCTTTCCTTCCACTGGTATCAGTTCATGCAGACCTCGGTTGTCCCGGCAGTTGCCGACCCGATGAGCTTCCCTTTCGCGGAACCGCCAGCGGCCGGCAGCGTGCGCGAGGTTGCAGCCGGGCTTTACTGGCTGCGCATGCCACTGCCGTTTGCGCTGAATCACATCAATCTCTGGCTGTTGCGCGATGCGCAGGGGTGGACTGCAGTGGACTGCGGCATCGGCCTGGACGATACGCGCTCTCTTTGGGAGAACATCTTCGCGGAGGTCGTCGGCAGTTCGGGACTGACGCGCGTACTGGTCACGCATTTCCATCCCGACCATTTCGGCAACGCCGGCTGGCTGGTGCAGCGCTTCGGGGCACCGCTGTGGATGACGGAGACCGAGTACCTGACCGCCCATGCGCAATACGAGACGATGGCAGGATTCGTATCGGATGCGACCGCGGCGCTGTTTTCGGAACATGGGCTGGACGCGGAACGCGTGGCGGGCATTTCCGGGCGTGGCAATTCCTACCGCAACGTCGTGGGAGAACCACCAAGCCGCTTCGTGCGCATGCTGGACGGCGACGAGATCGAGATCGGCGGCAACCAATGGCGCGTCATTGTCGGTTACGGCCATGCTCCCGAGCACGCCGCGCTCTACTGCGAGTCGCTCGGCGTGCTGATCTCCGGCGACATGCTGTTGCCCAAAATCAGCACGAACATCAGTGTCTGGCCGACCAAGCCGGAAAGCGATCCGCTCAAGCTGTTCCTGCGCTCGATCGATCGTTTCACCGAACTGCCCGCCGATACGCTGGTGCTGCCGTCGCACGGCCTGCCCTTCCGTGGCGCGCATCACCGCGTGCAAATGCTGCATGACCATCATCGCGACCGCCTGGCCGAGGTGCTCAATGCCTGTTCACGGCCACGTTCCGCGACGGACCTGCTTCCGGTGCTGTTCCGGCGTGAGCTGGATACGCACCAGACCTTTTTCGCCATGGGCGAATCGATCGCGCACCTGAATTACCTCTGGCTTCAGCGCGGACTCTCGCGATCGCGCGGTTCCGACGGCGTTTACCGTTTCGTCAAGCCGGCAAGATGAAAGTCGCGGGTGTTCCGTACCGCAGCATCTGGCGCGAAGCAGACCGCGTCGCGATCATCGACCAGACGCGCCTGCCCTTTGAATTCCACACGCTGCGGCTTTCCGATTGCGACGAGATCGCCCATGCGATCCGGTCGATGCAGGTGCGCGGCGCGCCGCTGATCGGGGCGACTGCGGCTTACGGCATCGCGCTGGCGATGTCCGCCGATGCTTCCGATGCCAGCCTGCAGATTGCTGCCGCGCTGCTCGGCGCAACGCGCCCGACCGCGGTCAACCTGCACTGGGCCATCGAGCGAATGGTCCGACGGATGCAGGCGATCGCGCCGCCGGATCGCGCCGATGCGGCCTGGATGGAAGCGGAGAGAATTTCGGAAGAGGACATCGCTTTCAATCTTGCCATCGGCCGGCATGGATTGGCCTTGCTGCGGAGCCTCGCTGACCGGAAGGGCAAGGTGAATGTGCTCACGCATTGCAATGCCGGCTGGCTCGCGACCGTCGATGTCGGCACCGCACTGGCGCCGATCTACCTTGCGCACGATGCCGGCGTTCCCGTTCATGTCTGGGTTGACGAAACCCGGCCGCGCAACCAGGGCTTGCTCACCGCATGGGAGCTTTCCCAGCACGGCGTGCCGAATACGCTGATCGCCGACAATGCCGGCGGCCACCTGATGCAGCACGGGCGGGTTGACGTGGTGATCGTCGGAGCCGATCGCGTCACGGCGACCGGAGACGTCTGCAACAAGATCGGCACCTATCTTAAAGCGCTGGCCGCCAGGGACTGCGCTATTCCGTTCTATGCCGCCGTTCCTTCGCCGACCATCGACTGGAGCATCCATGACGGCTTGCGGGAAATTCCAATCGAGGAACGCAGTGCTGCAGAAATACTGACGACGCGGGTAATAAACGGGGGGAATCTGATTTCGCAGGCACAGGTCGCACCGGACGGCACGCATGCGGCCAATCCGGCCTTCGATGTCACGCCCGCGCGTTTGGTCACGGCGATCATCACCGACCGTGGCATCGCGCCGGCAAGCCGCGAAGGCCTCCATGACCTGTATCGCAGGAAAGTCGCCTGAACGTGACCGAACTGCAACTCAGGAAGCAGATCATCGCGACCGCGCTGCGGATGAACGCCCTGGGCATCAATCGCGGCAAATCGGGCAATGTCAGCGCGCGCTGGAAGGACGGCTTCCTGGTAACACCCTCGGGACTGCCCTACGAAGAAACAAAACCGGGGGATATCGTTTTCATCGACAGGAAGGCGAAGGCGAAGGGAAAGCGCGCGCCTTCTTCCGAATGGCGTTTCCACTTCGACATCTATCACGGCAAGAGCGAAGTCCACGCGGTGGTCCACACCCATTCGAGCTTCGCGACGACGCTGGCCTGCCTGGGAATGGGCGTACCGGCCTTCCACTATATGGTCGCCGTCGCGGGCGGCAACGACATCCGCTGCGCGCCGTACGCGACTTTTGGTACGCAAACGCTGTCCGACCATGCGCTCAAGGCGCTGCAGGACCGCAAGGCGTGCCTGCTGGCCAACCACGGCATGATTGCGGCCAGCGGGACCCTCACAGGCACGCTGGCCCTGGCCGTCGAGGTCGAGGCGTTGTGCGAGCAATACTGGCGCTGTCTGCAGATCGGCAAACCCAATCTGCTGTCCGACGACGAGATGGCCGTCGTCGTGGAAAAGTTCAAGTCTTACAATTCGCAGGCGCGCTGAATCGACATCGGGCTTGCACTGTTTCGAACTTCGCCCTAGCTTAGTCACATGGCCGAGGAAAAATCCGACCCGCCCGTCGCCACCGATCCGACCGATCTCGCCCGCGTTTTTGCGGAGATTGCGTTGCGCAGCAAACATCTTGTCGAGACGCGACTGGCCGAGCAAGCCAGTCACGCGGGCGAAGAGCGGACCGACGAATTCGGTGTCGGCAAGGCTTTTTCCGAACTCGCCGGCAAGCTGATGAGCGATCCGTTCAAGCTGGCGGAAATGTCGCTGCGCATGTGGCAGGACTATTTCACGCTCTGGCAGAACACCGTGCTCAGGGCGGCGGGGGGCGAAGCGGCGGTGGTGGCGCAACCCGGCAAATCCGACAACCGCTTCAGAAGCGAGTTGTGGCAGAACAACCTGGTGTTCGACTACATCAAGCAGTCGTTTCTGATCGCCGCGCAGAACATCCAGAAGTCGGTGTCGGAAGTCGAGGGCCACGATCCCCAGACCGAGCGAAAGGTCAAATTCTTCACCCGGCAGTACATCGACGCGCTTGCGCCGACGAACTTCGTGCTGACCAATCCCGACGTGCTGAAGACCACCATCGAGACCGGCGGCAAGAACCTGCTCGACGGCCTCAATCACCTGCTGCAGGACATCGATCGCGGCGACGGCAAGCTGGCCATCAGCATGACCGACCCCAAAGCGTTCAAGATGGGGGAGAACGTCGCCAGCACGCCGGGCAAGGTGGTATTCCAGAATGATCTGATGCAGCTGATCCAGTATCAACCGACCACCAGCGAGGTCTGCAAGACTCCGCTGCTGATCGTGCCGCCCTGGATCAACAAGTATTACATCCTCGACCTGCGGCAGAAGAACTCCTTCATCCGCTTTGCGCTGGACCAGGGCATCACGGTCTTCGTGGTTTCCTGGGTCAACCCGGACGAAAGGCACGCGAACAAGACGTTCGACGACTATCTGCTGGAAGGTCCGCGCGCCGCGCTGGATGCGGTGGAAGAAGCGACCGGCGAACACGAAGTCAACATGATCGGCTATTGCCTGGGCGGCACGCTCACGGCGGCGCTGCTGGCATGGATGGCGGCGAAACGCGAGCACCGTGTGAAGAGCGTGACCTTCTTCACCACGCTGATCGACTTCTCCGAACCCGGCGAACTGGGCGTATTCGTCGACGAAGAAGCCGTCAACAGCCTGGAAAAGAAAATGGCGGAGCGCGGCTACCTGGACGGCTCCGACATGGCGTCCACCTTCAACATGCTGCGCGCCAACGATCTGATCTGGTCCTTCGTGGTGAACAACTATCTGCTGGGCAAGGAACCGTTTCCGTTCGACCTGCTGTACTGGAATTCGGACGCGACCCGCATGCCGGCGAAGATGCATACCTTCTATCTGCGCAACATGTACATCAGGAACAAATTGCGCGAACCCGGCGGCATCACGCTGGCCGGTGAACCGATAGACTTGTCGAAGATCGACATCCCGGCGTATTTCATCTCCACGATCGAAGACCACATTGCGCCATGGAAGACGACTTACCTCGGCGCGCAGTTGCTGAACGGTCCGGTGCGCTTTACGCTCGGCGGCTCGGGCCATATCGCCGGCATCGTCAATCCGCCTTCGGCGAACAAGTACTGGTACTGGACCAACGAGCGCCTGCACGGCAGCGCCGACGAGTGGCTCGCTTCCGCCGAGAAGCGTCCGGGCTCATGGTGGAGCGACTGGGCCGGCTGGATCGCCGGTTTCGGTGGCGAAAAAGTACCCGCCCGTATTCCCGGCGCAAAGCTGAAGATCATCGAAGACGCCCCGGGCAGCTATGCCAGTCTGCGTCTCGATGCGCCCGCGCCGCCGAAGCAGGAGAAAAAAGCGAATCCACGGGCGCCACCGCGAAAAAAAGGCGGCTAGCGACGGCAGGCCGGAGGCTGTTGTCAGAATCAGACGCTCGTCTCAAACAGAAAGCCGCAGAGCCTTTGCCCCGCGGCTTTCTGTTTCAACGCCCAAAGGATCAGTCGCGCTTGCGATCGTTGTGCTTTTCGCGATGGATGCGTTTGCTCTGATGATTTTCCGCCGACTGGATATTCTTCTGCTCGCCGGCACCGACATGGCCGTTGGCGGCGGCATTCGCCTCCTTGCGATCGACCCTGGCCTGGCCGCGTTCGAGATTTGCGGCTTCGCGATTGGTCAGTGAACCGCTCTTCACGCCGTTCTCGATACGCTGTTCCTGGTTGGCGTTGCGCTGCACATCGGCTTGCATGCGCTGCGAAGACGCGGAATTCGGATTGCCGGTCTGGGCATCGTGTTTTTCGCTATAGATGTCCCTGCTGGCCTTGTTCTGCGCGCGCTCGATGCGTTGCTTTTCCGCGTCGGTCATCTTGCCGTCCTTCAGCGCATTCGATTCCATCTTGTCGATATGCGATTCCTCGCGCTCGAGCTTGCCGGCTTCCTTGGTGCTGAGCTGGCCGGATTTCAATCCATCTTCGATGCGGTTTTGCTGGTTTACGTCGCGTTGCACGGTATCGGCGGCATTCTGCGCGCTTGCCGCCGTTGCGATGGCGCAGGCGGCGAGTCCCGCCGCGATTGCAGTCAGTCGAATTCGCATTGATCTCTCCTCGCTTTTCAATAGGTCACGGACGTTGGTCGGGCGCATATGCGCCGCCCTTACCTGCAAGTCCAACAACGTAACGGCAATTTGGCGGTTGACAGGCGTCGCGCGTTTCATTGCCGCCGTCGCATCGCAGCACAAAACGCTGTCGCCACGGCCCGACGATTTCTTGCCGCGTTTTGGATTCTGTATACAATAATCGGCATTCAGATTTTTCTCCTTCGATTGCGGGGAGCAATCCCTCGGGAGCCGGCAGGCGGGCATCCTGAATCGGAACTTTGAGCAAGGACCCAGGGAGGACCGGATGAAACTCAGCAAAGAGCAAAGCGAGCATTTCGACCGCGAGGGGTATCTGTTTTTTCCGAGCCAGTTCACGCCCGAAGAGGTCAAGGTCCTCCTGGACGAAGTTCCCGCACTCTATGCGCAGCGCCGCGCGGAAAATGTTCGCGAGAAGGGCAGCGATGCGGTGCGCACCAACTTCGCCGCGCACATGTATAACCGCCAGTTCGCGAAACTCGCCCGCCATCCGCGCATGGTCGACCCGATCCGGCATCTGTTCGGCGAGGCGGTGTACATGCATCAGTTCAAGGTCAACGGCAAGATGGCCTTCGACGGCGACGTCTGGCAGTGGCATCAGGATTACGGAACCTGGAAGAACGACGATCAGATGCCCGAGCCGCGGGCGATGAACGTGGCGATCTTCCTCGGGGAAGTGAACGAGTTCAACGGCCCGCTGATGTTCATCCCGGGAAGCCACAAGCTCGGCGTGATCGACGCGCAACACGACACGTCGACCACCAGCTATCCGTTGTGGACCATCAATCACGAAACCATCCGCAAGCTGGTAGAACGCGGCGGCATCGTCGCCCCGAAGGGTCCGGCCGGTTCGATGATCCTGTTCCACTCCTGCCTGGTGCATGCGT
>Ga0137403_10009526_pt1 | contig 10791 bp, 8 predicted proteins | sample CZOMad2_1_16fung_FD_122057 | JGI IMG/M metagenome (GOLD analysis project Ga0137403, IMG submission 122057) | Vadose zone soil fungal communities from Angelo Coast Range Reserve, California, USA - CZOMad2_1_16fungal (Hybrid Assembly) | ecosystem: Environmental > Terrestrial > Soil > Vadose zone... | reverse complement strand
CGAAAGGTTTTGGCCATGACCGTATTATCTACGGACCGCGGCGGCCTTAAACATGATTACTCGGACAGACTCCTAGCGGAGGGCGGCGCCCTCTGACCGGAGGGCGGCGCCGCTTGACCCGTGGCCTCGCGGCGCTAGAATGCGTCGGGCGCGGCGGCGATGGCTTCCAGGTCGGCGCGGGTGTAGCTCCCCAGGCTGCGGAAATCGAGCTCGGCGTAGTTCCGGATCCACCGCTTGGCGATCTTCTCCGCCTTGCGGTAGCGCGTCTCCGCCGCGGCGAAAGCGGCCCGGCCCCGGTCGTCACTCACGGTGGCGGACAGCAGGGCGAGGATATCGTCGGTCTCCTCGCGGAGCAGGCGGCTGACGAGGGCGAAGTCGTGCACGGTCTTGCCGTCCTGGCTGTCGCGCGCGGCGTGCCGAACGCGCTGGGCGATCTGGGCCACCGACATCCGTCCGGTGGCGAGATCCTCCATGAGGGCGGGGTGGATGCCGGGCTTGCCGGCCAGGCTGTCGATGCCCTTGGCGCCGCGGCCGTTGAGCCAGCCTTCGAGGTACTCGACCACCATCCGGGCATTCCGGCGCGTGCCCTCCACCGTGATGGGCCCCGCCGGCACCTCGATACGCACCGGATAGCGGTCGGGGTCGGCCATCTCGGGCGTCGGCTTCCAGCCCGAGGCCATGAGCCGCTTGAACGGCTCGCCCGCCGTCTTCATGTGGAAGATGTGGGCCACCCAGGCGCGGATGAAGCCCTGCTGCGCTTCCCACTCCTTGTCGGCCCGGATCGCCGCCGCCGCCGCCTGGTTGACCTCGGGATCCTGGCTCGGCAGCGCGGTGGCCATGCCCCCGATGGGCGCCGCGCCCCGCTTGAGGCAGATGGCCACCAGCCGGCGGAAGATGTCGGCGATGAAGGGGGTCGACTTCACGTCCACCCCGAAACGATCCGGCCACACCTGCTTGGGATCGGCCATGACGAACTCGAAGATGCTCGCCTTGAGATCCCAGCGCGCGGCGTTGAGTCCGCCCGCGTAGGGGCCGAGCGCCCACAGCATCTCCTCCATCTGGTACACCGCGGGGAGTGACTCCACGAGCGGGATGGCGCTGATCACGGCGTCCTTGAGGAAGGGGAGCAGCGCGCGGCTCCGGTCGAAGAGATCGCGGTACCACATACACTCCTCGGCAGCCTCGAGCTTCGGCAGGTAGAAGAAGATCCCCTGCCCGCGGCCGGCCTGGGCCCGGCCGGCGTAGAAGAAGGTCAGCGCGGTGCCGAGGATGGCGGCGGGAATGGGGGCGCCGTCCACCGTGAACTCCCCCTCGTCGAGCTGCAATCCCCGCTCGCGATGCATGAAGAAGGGCAGCTCGCCGGGGGCGATCCGGTACTCGCGCCCACGCTCACGGTCGCTGAACGCCAGCTCGCGGTTCACCGCGGCCAGCCGGTTGTGGGCGGCGTGGACGGTGTCCACCAGCCGGTGCCCCGCGGAGTCCTCGTCGTCGTCGAGATCACCCTCCGCCCGCTCTCCCTCGGGCCCTGGATTCAAGGCATTGATGAACATGCTGGTGATCGAGCAGGGACCCGAGATCTCGATACCCGGCTTGCGCAGGTCGGCCGGCACCGGCGGCACCTTCCACCCTCCCGTGTTGGCCTCACTAGTGGGCGGATGCCCCGGCAGTATTCCCCCCCGCAGCGCGCGCGCGAGCACCTCGGCCCGCTTGACCATGAGCGTGCGCACGCGCGGAGTGAACTCGTCGTGGAGCCGGACCACGTACTCCAGGAAGTCCGGCGTGAAGAGGGTGTCGGCGCCCTCCACGGGGGTCCAGCGGGCGCGCCCGGCGGCCGGGCGTGACGACGCGGTGGATGCGGACATCAGGGTCTCCTTGCCGGACGAGTGGGGGCCGTTACCGGGTGCGACGCCCGCGACTCTGGAACAGACTCTTGATGCCGAAATAGGCGAAGGCGTCCTTGAGATTCGAAAACGCGCGCTGCAGGCGTCCCATTTCCTGGCTGGTGACGTATTCCAGCGTCAGCACCACGCGCCGGTCACCGGCCTGGGAGGGGCTCACCCCGTGGTACACCTTGTCGCCGTTGAAGATGACCATCGCACCGGGGGTGGTCGCCACCGCCAGGTCGCGCGGGGCGCGGCCGGGCTGACGCGTGTGCAGGCGGCAGAGGAGCCGGCTCGACGAATCCTGCACCAGGCCCACCAGGACGGTGTAGCGGGCGCCCTTGTAGTACGAGGTGTCGTAGTGATGCCCGATGTGATCGCCCGCCTCCGTGTAGAAGTACAGCGCGCAGGCGTGGGAATCCTCGTCGGGACAGAGCTTGAGGTCGGCGCGCACGAGCCGCGAGAGGAACCCGCGGAACGCGTCGGATCGGTAGAATGCGAGCAGCGCGGGACCGCCCTCGGCGATCGCGAAGTGGCTGACGCTCCCGCCCTTCTTGTGGCGCGGGATATAGTTCCGGTTCAGCCCCGGCTCGAGCCGGCTCACGTCCTCGAGGAGCCGCTCCACCACCGCCGGCGACAGGAACTCCGGCACGAAGAGGAACTCGTCCTGATCCCAGTACTCCCGCTGGAGGCGCGCCTCGTCCAGCGCGCGCACCGCGTCCCCGATGGAGTCGGCGATGGGCGGCGGCGCCGCGGGCGCGCCGGGGGCGGCGTCAGGCGACAAGGCGGGAGACCTCGGCGAGATTGGAGTGGAAGACGGGCCCACCGCCCATGTCCGCGACGCGGTCGTCGGTCAGCGCGTTCACGTTGCGGCCACCGGCCTGGTGCTTGGCCCACCAGATGCCTTCGATGACGATGACGCCGGCCCGCGTGTCCTCGGTGAGGTGCGCGGTGAACCGGCTCTCGCCCCGCGCGGTGCGCACCACCACCGCGTCACCCTCGCCGATGCCGCGAGCGCCTGCGTCGGCGGGGTGGAGGAAGACGGCGGGCGCGCCCTGGCGGCGGCGCAGTCGCGCCGACTCGCCGAACGACGAGTTCAGGAAGAAGCGATTGGGCGGCACGATGCACTGCAGCGGGTAGCGCCGCGCGATCTCCGCATGCTCGGGCCCCTCCACCAGGGGCATGTAGGTGGGCAGCGCGGGCAGGCCCTGGCGGGCCATGCTCTCCGACACCAGCTCCACCTTCCCGGAGGGCGTGGGCGCGCCGGCCGCGAAGGGCAGGAAGGGTCGGCCCACCTCGAGCCGTACCACGCGTTCCGCGCGGAGCCGCTCCACGGTGACCCCGGCCACCGACGGATGGCCGGACGCGAGCGCCTCGCGGAAGAGGGTGAGCTCGTCCTTGTCGAAGTGGGGATCGTCGAGATCCAGGGCCCGCGCGAGCGCGCGCGTCACCTGCCAGTTCGAGCGCGACTCGCCGGCGGGGGGGATCACCGGCTCCGCGAGCTGGAGATAGAGATGGCCGTACGACTTGTAGAGGTCCCAGTGCTCCATGGAGGTGGTGGCGGGGAGCACGAGGTCCGCCCAGTCGGTGGTGTCGGTGAGCTGCTGCTCGTGGACCACCGTGAACAGATCCTCGCGCGCGAGCCCGCGCTGGACCAGCTCCTGGTTGGGGCAGACGGCGGCGGGATTCGCGTTGTAGACGTAGAGCGCCTTCACCGGCGGCCCGGTGTCCGGCCCGGCGAGCGCGCGCCCGAGGTGAATCATGTTGATGGTGCGCGGGGTCGGCGTGGGCCGGAGGTCCGGGCGCTCCAGCGCCGCGTAGTCCAGGCCGAAGGTGGCGGTGGACGAGAGCAGCGCGCCGCCGGCGGGATGCGCGTAGGCGCCGGTGAGGGCGGGCAGGCAGGCGATGGTCCGGCACGTCATGCCGCCGTTGTCGTGGCGCGAGATGCCGATGCCGAGACGGATGAAGGCGGCAGGGCTCGCCCCGTAGCGGCGCGCGAGCGACACGATCTCCTCGGCGGAGATCCCGGTGATCTCGCTCACTCGCCGGGGATCGTACTGGCGCACGTGGTCGCGCAGCGCGGTGAAGCCCAGCGTGGCCCGCCGGAGGTAGGCCTCGTCCACCCGGCCCTCCGCGAACAGCACGTGCATCATGCCCAGCGCCAGCGCGGTATCGGTGCCCGGCCGCGGCATCAGGTGCAGGTCCGCGCGCTTGGCGGTCTGGGTCCGGTACGGATCGATGACCACTACGAAGGCGCCCCGTTGCTTGGCGCGCTTCACGAGGGTCATGAGGTTGATGTGGGTGTAGGACGCGTTGATGCCCCAGAGGATCACGAGGGCCGAGTCCACCATCTGCTCGGCGTCGCTCCCGGCCACGGTGCCCAGCGTGGCGCTCCAGCCCGCGTACGCGGTGGCGATGCAGATGGTCCGGTCGAGCTGGGAAGCGCCGAGGGCGTGGAAGAGCGGATGGCCGGCGCGGTACTGGAGCACGCCGAGGGTGCCGCCGTAGGAGAAGGGCAGGATGGCCTCGCCGCCCCACTGCGCGATGATCCGCCGCCACCGATGCGCGATCTCCTCGATGGCGTCGTCCCAGGCGATGGGCTCGAAGCGCCCCTCGCCTTTCTTCCCCACCCGGCGGAGCGGGGTGAGCACCCGCGTGGGCGCGTAGAGCCGCTCGGCGTAATCGTGCACCTTGCCGCACACCACCCCGCGGGTGAACGGGTGGTCGGGATCCCCCGCCACCGCGGTGATGCGCCCATCCGTCACCGAGACCACCAACCCGCACTGCGAGGGGCAGTCATGCGGGCAAACGGAATGCGCCAGAGTGACCATTGACGGTCCAGGGTAACACGGGTTGTAATCCCCGGTAATGCTCCAGCGCCTGAAGCGGCTTCATCCGTTCCGGACGCGGGAAACGCAGCGGCTCGCCCTCCTCTTCGGCGTTGTCTATTTCTCTCAGGGGATGTGGTATCTCCCCAACCAGGTCATCACCATCTTCTTCAAGGACCAAGGCCTCTCGCCGAGCCAGGTCGCGAACTTCTTCCTGGTCAGCACCATGCCGTGGTTCATCAAGCCCCTCTACGGCCTCATCTCCGACTTCGTGCCGCTCTTCGGCCGCCGGCGCAAGAGCTACTTCCTCCTCACCTGCATCCTTTCCGCACTGTCGGGCATCTGGCTCGCGGTCATGCCCGAACATCCCTTCTGGTGGATGGCCGCCCTCTTCACGACCATGGGCTTCGGCCTGGCCTTCACCGACGTGCTCACCGACGCCCTCATGGTGGAGGCGGGCCGGCCCCGCGGGCTCACCGGCGCCTTCCAGGCCGTGCAGTGGGCCTGCATCACCAGCGCGGCGGTGCTGATCGGCGTGGTGGGCGGGCATCTCGCGGAGACGCGCGAGCTCCACCTGGCCTTCGGGATCTCGGCCGTCTTCCCTCTGGTGTCCTTCGCGATGGCGCTCTTTTTCGTCCACGAGACTCCGGCTCCGCGCGACGCCGCCGCCTTCCACGCCACCACCCGCGCCATCCGCGAGGCCCTCACCCACCGGGACGTCTGGATGGTGGCGGGCTTCCTCTTCTTCTACACGTTCAGCCCGTCCTTCGGCCCCGCCTTCCTCTACTACCAGACCGACGTGCTCGGCTTCAGCCAACACTTCATCGGCCTGCTCGCCTCGCTGAACTCGGCCGCGTCGGTCCTGGGTGCCCTGGTCTATGCGCCGTTGTCGAGACGGATGCCGCTCCGGCGGCTCCTCAACTGGTCCATCGGGGTGGGCGTGGTCGGCACCCTCTGCTATCTCGTCTACCGGGGCCGGATCTCCGCCATCGCCATCGACACCTTCTTCGGTGGCGTGGGAATGATCATGCAGCTCGCGTTCCTCGACCTCGCCGCCAAGGCCTGCCCGCGCCGGGTGGAGGCGACCTTCTTCGCGCTGCTGATGTCGGTTTTCAACACCGGGACGCAGCTCTCCCAGAACGTGGGCGCGCGCCTCTACGAGACCTATGGCTACACGCCGCTGGTGTGGATCTCCGCCACCATGACCGCGCTGGCGTGGGTGCTGGTGCCCCTCCTCGACGTGGACCGGATCGAGGCGCAGGCGCGCGCGGCGGAGGCGCCCCCCGTCCCTCCGGCGGCTCTCAGCGCGACCGACGCTCCTCCCGCTCCACCGAGCGCATGACCGCGTCGTAGCTGCGCCGCAGCCACCGGATGGCGCGGCCCACGTCACGCGAGGTCTCCACCACGCATTCCACCCAGCCGCGCGCGGCGAACCGCCGGTGCGGCGTGAAGCCGGGCACGAGGAGCGCGCGCTTCTGGTCCTCCAGGGTGAGGCGGATCCAGAGATCGGTGTCCTTGGTGCGGAGGGGAAAACAGGCGAAGAGCTGGTCGCCGACGAAGTAGCCCCAGCGTCCGAACATCGGGGTGATGCGGACGCGCGGCCAGTTCCCCAGCTGCGCGTTGAGCTCGCCGGCGGCGCCGGTTCCGCCCCGCTGCAGGCTGCGACGGGTCTTGCGTCCGGCGCCGGTACCGCGGATGCGCCCCGGTCCCGGACTCACCGCCGTCCCCCCGCCAGGCGGCGAGCCTCGGGCAGCCGCCGCAGCCAGAGTATGGTGACGAGGCCGAGCGCGCCGCCCACTCCCAGCATGGAGAAGGCCCACCCCCAGGCCGGCGTGGATCCCCGCCCTCCGAGCAGATCGAGCATCCAGCCGAACACCCAGGGCGAGATCGCCCCCGCGCCGAAGCCCAGCAGCGAGCGGATGGCCAGCGCCGAGCCCAGCCGGGCCGGCGGCACCGTCTCGGTGAGCGCGGTCGAGTACACCGGCGAATCGCCGAGGGCGGCATAGCCGTAGAGACAGCCCAGCAGTGCCACCACGAGCACCGGCGTCTCGAGCATCCAGCCGAAGCTGAACGAGCACAGCGTGCTCGCCGCCATCATCCACGCGATCACCGCGGTGCGGCCCCAGCGATCGGACAGCCAGCCGCCGGTACTCCCCGCCACGATGCCCATCACGTGGAAGAGCGCGGAGAGCCCCGCCCCCAGCCCCGCCGAGCGCTCCGGCGTGGCACCGTGGGCGACGAGGACGGCGGCCATGAAGGCGGGCGTCCACGCCCACATGCCCAGGAGCTCCCAGGAGTGGAAGACGTAGCCGGCCACCATGAACTGCCCCGCCCGGTTGCCGCCGAGCCCGGTGTCCAGACTGAAGCGCGGCGCGGCGGCGCCGCCGCGCGGCCGCCGCTCGCGGAACAGCACGATCGAGATGGCGAGACAGAGCAGCGGACCCAGCGCCAGCGCCCAGAGGGCGGAGCGCCACCCGGCTGAAGCCACCACCCAGCCGCCCACCGCGAGCGCCGCCACATAGCCCACCGAGGACGACGCCAGGAACCAGCCCACCGCGCCGCCCCGGCGCCCCGGCTCGAAGCGGCCCGCGATGAGCATCACGCCCGGCGTGTAGCTGCCCGCCACCACCACCGCCATCACGAAGAAGAGCAGGAAGGCGGACGCCTGGCCCTGGGCGAGCACGGGCAGGAGCAGGGCGACGGCGGCCGCCACCGCGGACGAGACGAGGAACACCGCGCGCGGGCCCCAGTAGTCGGCCATCGCGGAGAGCACCACCAGCGAGAGCGCGGTGCCGGCCTGGGAAGCGGAGCTGATGGAGCCGGCGGCGCGATTGCTCAGGCCCCACTCCGTCTGCACCGCCGCCAGCACGGTGGGGAAGGCCATGGACATCACCGACGCGCCCGCGCGGGCGACGCAGAGCGCGACGAGCCAGCCGGTGTCGCCACCCCGCCCGCCCGCCACCCGCGATCCGATCAGGGGAAGTGGTAGCGGCTGATGTGCAGGTGCACGCCGTGCGATGATTCGGGTTCGACGGTGAGCTCCGCCGCGCCCACGAGCATCTTGGTGCCGGCGTCCTCCAGCCGGCTCACCAGGGCGCGGAGCTCGGGGGCGACCATGGACAACGCGACCATGCCCTGCATCCCACCCACCTCGGCGGCGGGGACCATGAGCAGGGTGCCACCGCCCACCCAGCCGAGCATTCCGCGAGGGCCGCCGTTGATCTCGACCTCGGGGAGCCCGAAGAGCTGCTGATAGGTCCGGGCTACCGCCTGCGGATCAGTGCAGCCGATCACGAGACGCTTGAGGCGCACCGGCGACTCGGGCGGCGCCGCCGAGCGCGGTGGGGTGGCGAGCTCCACCAGCACGCCGTGGCTGGCGGTGGGATGGAGAAAGCCCACGCGCCCGGCGAGCCCGTCGCGGGGTGCCGCATCGAGCAGCGCCACCCCGTGGCCGCGGAGCGCGCTGAGCGCGCCGGCGACGTCCGGCGTCTCGAAGCATAGGTGATGGAGACCCTCGCCCCGCTTGGCGAGGAAGCGCGCCACTCCGCTGTCCGACCGGACGGGCTCGAGCAGCTCCACCTCGCTGTCGCCGGCGCCGAGCAGGGCCGCGCGCACCCCCTGGTCCGGGATCTCGGCCTCGCGCAGGAGAGGAAGGCCGAGCGTGTCACGCCAGAACGCGTAGGCATGATCGAGCTTCTCGACGACGATGCCGACGTGATGGATCTTGCTGATCATGTCGTGGCTCCGGGAACCGTCACCGTGGGCGGCCGCGGCCATTGGTCACGTCCCCACCGTAGCCCGAGCGCCCCGCGGAATTCAAGCCGATTCCTCCCCCTGGAAGAGACGCTGGAATCGACTCCAGGCTAGCGGCGGCACGCGCCCCAGCCGCGCGTTCTCCTCGACATGGGCGAGCCGCTGCATACCCACCAGCGCCGCGCCCACGCCGGGCGTGGAGCGCACGAACTGGACCGCGCGCTGGGCATCGGTCTCGAGACCGGGCAGGAACTCCGCGATCACCGGGGACAGTCCGCGCGCCAGCCGGCCCTGATAGAGGGAGGCCGACGTGGTGACGAAGAGGCCGAGGCGGCGCGCCGCCCCCATGAGGCTCATCACCTTGCTTCCCGCGCGCTGGTTCTGCGTGGTGAACGCCTCGGTCATGCCCAGGTTGTACGGCAGCTGCACCACGCGGAAGTGGTGGTCCTTGCCCGCCACCGACGTGGCCAGCGCGGCGAGGTCGGCCAGGGAGAGATAGTCCGCCGCGGAGGGATCCCGGCGGAAGCCGTTCCAGGTCGCCGCGCCGTAGCGCTGGATCTTGCCGGCGGCGACGGCGCCCTCGAGGAATTCGAAGGCCGCGCGCATCCGGGCATTGAAGACGGGGCGGTCCACCTCCTGCAGCTGCATTTCGGGATTGTGGAGGTAGTACACGTCCACGACGGTGAGGCCGAGATTGGCGAGGCTCCGCTCGAGCTGGTCGGCCAGGTAGCGCGGGGCCAGGCAGTGGCACCCCGCCACGAGGTCGTCGCGCGCCAGGATGCCCGCCCGCACGTAGGTCTCCGCGAGGTCCGCGTCCGGCCGCGCGGGCGCGGCGCCGTCCCCGGGGATGAAGCCGCCCTTGGTGGCGACCAGCACCTCGGCCCGCGCGAGCTTTCCCGCCGCGGCCAGTGCGCGCAGCGCAGCGCCGACGGCGCGCTCGCTCCGCTGGTGCCGGTAGTTGATGGCGGAGTCCACCACGTTGATGCCCAGCTCCAGCGCGCGGGTCACCGCCGCCTCGTAGGCCCGGTCGGTGGCGGCATCCTCGCCGCCCAGATAGGTCCCGATGCCGATGGAGGACAGCGACAGCCCGTCCCAGGCGCGGAAATGCGTGGGAACCGTGGTAGCGGTGACGCGCGCGCGGTAGGCCGCCGTGCCCGACTTGGTGGCGTAGCCCTCGAGCCGGCGCATCGCGCTCAGGTCTCCCGGTACACGAGGAGGATGGCGCCGATGAGACAGAAGGCGGTGGACCAGACCCAGCCCGGCACCGCGCGGTCCTCGCCCGGCAACCGCAGCTCGAGCCACCGGCCCCAGCCCATGAGCACCCCCAGCACGCCCATCGGCGCGTGCGAGACCTCGGCGAGGAACTCGTTCTTGAGGTTGAACATGGCGTGCGAGTGCGTGAGGAGCATGGCGCCGCCCACCGCGCAGACGAGGGGAAAGACGAACCGCCAGCCCGGCCGCGCGAGGGTGCCGATGCGCACCAGCCACTCGAAGAGCCCGAACGCCACCACGATCAGCACCACCAGCCGGTGCTGGAGCACGTCGGGCAGCGCCATGCTCTCCCAGAAACCGGCCGGGCCCAGCGGCCATGCCCGCGGGTCGTTCCGGACGAACAGGAAAGCGGCCAGGCCCAGCAGGAGCAGCGGCCAGTGCCGGGCCCAGCGCGCGCGACCGGTCCGATCGAGGAGAGCGAGGACGCCCATGGCGAAGACGAAGAAGCCCGCGGTGTGGTGGTTGTACTCCGACCACGCGTACTCCTCGGGCTGCCGAGTGGAGAGCGTGTCGTCGATGGGCGCGGCGGCGGCGAGGAGCTGCTCCACCGGCGGCGAGACCAGCCGCGGGAGCTTGGGCACGAAGCGGGCGGCCACCTCCGCGGGGGTGGCGCGGTCCGTGACCACGTCCACCGCGGGCGGCAGCGAGGTGAGCGAGGCGGCGGCGAGGAGGATGGTGATCCCGATCCCCACCTCGGCCTCGACGAACGGGCGCAGCCGGGGCGCCGGCGACGGATTGCCCCCGCCTCGCGTCCAGCGCCGGATGAGGAGGAAGTTGAGCCCGCCCAGCAGGAGCACGGCCGTCATGAGGGCGACCTTGGTGAGCACCATCACGCCATAGCCGGTGCCGACGAGCGCGGGGAGGCTGCCGACGTAGCCCCAGCCCAGCCCGAGACCCGGTCCCACGACCAGGGCCACGCCCGCCATGCCGAGCAGGGAGAAGCGCGCCAGGGCATCCGGCGGCAGCGGCGCGCGCCAGGACCGCGCGAGGTGCATGAGCCCGCCCATCCAGATCACCGCGCCCGCTTGATGGAAGACGGTGGCGAGCATGAGCGGGCC
>Ga0137403_10009525_pt1 | contig 10793 bp, 10 predicted proteins | sample CZOMad2_1_16fung_FD_122057 | JGI IMG/M metagenome (GOLD analysis project Ga0137403, IMG submission 122057) | Vadose zone soil fungal communities from Angelo Coast Range Reserve, California, USA - CZOMad2_1_16fungal (Hybrid Assembly) | ecosystem: Environmental > Terrestrial > Soil > Vadose zone... | reverse complement strand
GGACCGACACTCAATTTTGACCTTGGCGCTTTCGAGCCAGCTATTGCACTTTCGTCACCGGCGGTGGACTCCATTTGCCGGTGAGGGCTTCCGATTTAGGGCCATAGAGACGCATGGTCAGGTTGAAGGCCGCTTTCGGCGCCGGAAGCCAATTGGCCTCGTTGTCCTTGCCGGGGCTCTCATTCTGAAAATAGACGTCGAGCGAGCCGTCCGCATTGGTCTTGAGCGGCATCCAGCCTGCGACCGCGAAGCGGTTCAAGCTGTTTCCAACCTGAAACCCTTCTGAGTCATATAGGGTTATGGACCAGAACGCGTTCACGGGCGGGGTGGCCCCCTGGGCGAAGTGGATCACGTATTTGTTGGCGCCATCGAGCGGCTTTCCGGTGTTGTCGCCCAGGTTCAATGGGTAGATCGCATCCTCGGGAAGGTTGGCGCCGAGCCCGACCTGGGAGACGATGGCGCGCTTCAAGTAGTAGTTGCCGTAGACGCCCATCGTGTCGGTGTTCATCGACCATCCATCCACGACCTGGGCGAGCGACGTCATCTTCCATGTCATGAGTTGCTGGGCTGCCTCAGGCGCGCCCTGAAGCGCTTTCTTCACGGCGGGCTCGAGCTTGTCGAAATCGAAGCTCTTGCCGGGCTCGATGCCGATCCGTTTCATCTGCGCGATCATGGGCTGATCGGTGTTGTGAGGTGGATGCAGCTTGAGCAACTCGGCCGCATAGGCAAAATATTTCGCGGCCGGCATGGTGTCGACCTGAATCTTCGGTGGGGTCTTCATATCGATAGCAGGGTCGATCTTCGCCATTACCGGCTCTAGCGTCTTGCCCCAGCGCGACAGCGGCGTGACTTTGTAACCGGCCTGAATTTTGTGAACGGCGGCGTAGTCCGCCGGTCCGTCGGTTTTGGTACGGCCGATAACCCATAGATAAGGGGTCGGCGCCGCGAGTTGCGTGAACCCGTCCGGAATGGCGCCGGACCAGCCGGGCGGCGTCACCAGAAAATTAGCCGCCGCGGTGCCCGTGGTCCGCCAGCCGGGAGCGGCAAAGACGTCGGTCCACATATCGAGCATCGGCAGGAGATAGAACCGGCCTTGGGTATCCGGCGCGGAGACGATCAGCGGCTCTTTGGTCAGATCCAGCCACGCGATCGAATAGAGGGTGTCGAAGTTCGAGCGCACCACCCCTCTGAAGTCGGCGGGCGGATATTCCGGGACGTTGACGAACATGTTCATCGGGCCTTTGCCAAACTCTTTTCCGGGCTCGATGTTGGTGAAGAGCTTTCGCGTGATGTCCATCGACAGCAGCGGGTAGAAGTAAACATAGGCGTCGACACCGATGGCGTGGGCCTCCTGTTCGGTGATCGGCCCGGCAGCTCCGGCGGACTGCGAACTGAGACCCTGCGCGCAGGCCAGTGCGGCAAGCACGGCCAAAACCTTCGGGCATTTTTGCATTGGACACCTCTCTACTGGCGGCACCGCCTTGGTGCGCCTTCTTGGCTGCGTGCGTGGCCTACTTGGACGGCAATTGGTTCTTGCTGCGGCGGGGCATCCTTTGATCTGAATCCGCGTCGGGGCGAGTTTGAACCGTGCCGGTAAGAATGCTGATGAGCCCCGGCTGCGGAGGCTGTCCCGGCTCAGCTCTAACGATGCTGCCGGGAACAGACGCGCCGGCACCGTTGCCGCCGGAAGGACCTTGCGCGTGGGCAAGCACCGGCGCTGCGAGGAGGGCAGCAGCGGCAGCTACGGAATGACTGAGTGAGAATTTCATCTGGCTCTCCCTTGCGTTCTGGCCGCACCCCTGAGCGAATGTGCGAGTTAATCCTGCAGACCTGGCCTGCACTCATTTGCTTCCGAACGGGAATATGGTTTTCCAGTCGTTTTTCATGTCGACGACGGTCCAGCCCTCGGCCTGTGCGGTATCGAGCGCCTTATTCAGGCGGCCGATGGAGGAGGTGCGGTCGTAAGCCCATTCCCGCTCGGCGTCGGTATGATGCACCAGGAGGGCGAAGCGGACGCCGCCGCCTCCCTTGGCCCATTCCAGCATCTGCAGGTCGCCGTCGGAGTTGCCGAAAGCCGCGATCGGGCGGCGGCCGATGTGCATCTGGATGCCGACCGGCTTGCCGGCTTTATCGTCGTTGAAATTAAGGGTAGGCAGCTTCATCAAGAACGGTCGGCCGTCCTGCAGTTCGAAGGCTAACTTGCCGCTGCTGCCGACGATCTGCTCGGGCGGAATGCCATAGACCCGCTCGGCAAAGACGCGCATGAAATCGATGCCGCCGCCGGAAACGATGAAGGTCTTGAAGCCGTTTGCGCGCAGATAGGCGAGCAATTCGAGCATCGGCTGATAGACCATTTCGCTGTAGAGATGCCCCGTGACCGGATGCTTTGCCGTCGCGATCCAGCCGCTTACGATCTTCTCGAATTCCTCGGTCGTCATGCCGGAGTGGGTCACGGTGACTATCTCGAAGATTGCGCCCTCACCGCCTGCAAGGGCGCCCTTAAGATCGCCTTTAAGCAGAGAGGCGAACGGCTCCGTGTCCTTCCATTCCGGGTGTTGTGGGGCGAGCAGCTTCACACGATCGAGGGCAAAGGCGAGCTGGGTGTAGATCGGCTGCTCGGCCCACAGCGTACCGTCATTGTCGAAGGTGGCGATACGCTCGGCGGGCGGCAGGAAGTCAGGGGAGCCTTGTTTCGTGACCCGCTCGACGAAGGTCACGATATTTTTTTTGGCTGTCGTGTCGTTCCAGGACGGCAACACCTCCTGAGCAAGGCTGGAAGCGTTCCACGACAAGGCGACGAGCGCGACAGCGGCGGCACCAACGAGTCTGATCCCGAACGGTTTCATGGCGAGCCTCCGGACTTACGCGACGCCGCCAACAGCGATAAGGAGCGAAATGATCGCGGTTGCGAGAAAGCGATGCTTTAACATCGATGTTTCCTTCCATTTTTCGGCCGTACGTGCCGGTCGACGCCGCGCATTTTTCAACCCTGCACCGCAAGAAACGGGCCAGCGAAGACGCTCCGCAAGTCGAACAGGAAACGTCCGATACATCAGCGGAATAAGAGAACGTGACGCGGGCAGCTACAGATCCGATGATCGGAAATTCTCCGAGAATTCGGAGGGCCTCCGAAATTTCGGAGAATTTCAGCGTAGCGGGCGTGGCGGCGCTCAACCCAATATGGTTACATCGCTGATCTGTCGGCACTTCCTCATGGACGGACGATGCCTCATGCGCTGGCCCGGTTCTTGCGACGTGCCGCGAAGTTTCGGCTGCCGTTGCGCAGCGCGATCGTCTACATTGCTGCGAGACCTGAGGCAGACGCATGCTGGCACCTGATCAACGGCAACGGCAACGAGTCCGCACTTCTGGCGGGGCGGGCCTGACCTCGATAAAATTGCCGCTCTGGCTTCGCTTTCTGCTGATCATTGCCGTCCTTGTCCTTGCTGCGGCAGGCAGTTTGTTTGGCTATCGCTATTACACCCACCCCGAAACATTGACCGTTGCCGTTGGCTCGATCGACGGCGAGGCAGCCAAGGCGATGCAGGCCATCGCAAGTCGTCTGGTTACCGACAACGCGGCCGTCAGATTCAAGGTTATCGACACCGGCACCGCGCTCGAGGCCGGTAAAGCGTTTGCAGCGGGAAAGGTGGATCTCGCCGTGGTTCGTGGCGATGTCGGCGATTTGTCGCAAGCCGGCGCCGTGGTCATCGTCGCTCACATGGTCGCGCTTATCATCGCGCCCCCCGGTTCATCCATATCAAGCATTGAAGGCCTGAAAAATCACATCGTTGGTGTGATCGGAGGGGAGGCGAATAGCAAACTCGTCGACGTCCTGAGCAAGGAATTTGGCCTGGTCCGCGCCAAGGTCTTCAAGGACGTCAATCTGGCGGATGCCCGGCATGCGCTGCAATCGAAGGAAATCGGCGCGCTTCTGGTCGTGATCCCGTTGTCGGCGAAATATTTGGCGCTGGTGCGCGGCTTTTTCCAACAAGGGCCAAAGCAGCTACCCGTGCTGATCGGCATCGATTCCGCTGGCGCCATCGCCGAGGCCGAGCGCGCTTTTGAAAGTTTCGACGTGCCGAAGGGCACGCTGCGCGGCAGCCCGCCGGTCCCGGACGATGATCTGACGACGCTGCGGACTTCGTTATATCTGGTTGCCAACAAGAAACTCGGTACCGATCTGGTCACTACGCTCACTCAGACGATCATGAACGTGCGCAGGGAGCTGCTGGTGGAGCAGCCGATCTTCGCGCAGATAGCTGCTCCCAGCACGGATGCGGATGCCTATCTTGGCCTGCACCCCGGCGCCGCAGCCTTCTACAACGGCAACCAGCAGAGTTTCATGGATGAATACGGCAACTGGATTTACCTGACGCCAATGATCTTGGGCGGCTTCGCAACCGTGCTCGCCGCGGCCTGGAAGTTTCTCGGAATCGGGTCATCCGCGGACGAAGCCCCGCTCGATGCGCTGTATGCTTTGGCCCGCCGAATACGGAAAGCCGAAACCGAGGCCGAGCTCGGGACCATCGAAGACGACATTGACGACATCTTGAAGGCACAACGCGCCAAGGCTGCGGCGGGTGACGAAAATGCCGTCGATGCCACCACCCTGAATGTCGCGGCGCATCGGTTGGAGAACCTGATTCACGATCGCCGGGCGATCCTCGCGAACGGACACGCGGCCGCCCCCGGGAGCGCGTAGCGCCATGGGCTTCAAGGCATCCTGACCAATTGCCCGGACACACGGGGGGAGCGCGGTGCAAGGCGGCCTACAGCACATTCGAATCGGCTGAGGCGATCCATCATGACGGTGATCAGAAACGGATTCTATTCGATAACCACAAAATTGCTGGATGGAATTGCCGGCGGTGCAACGGGTGTCTCGGTGCTGCGTGACGGCGCGATGCTCGGGGGCGGCTCGTTTCTCTATCATGTCGGAAGCTATCACTGTTACGAGGGTAGGTGGAAAGGTGAGGTGACCAGCCGCGAGCATACCCCGACAATCGAAATGCGCCCGTTTGCCGGGCACATCGCCACGATGGGATTTTCCGGGACATACACCGATGAAGGCGCGGAATTTGAAGCTACGGCGCTCGTCGGCAAGCGAAGTATACGACTGAGAACCGTGTTTCGGCTGCTCATAGCTGATTGAGCGCAGGGGATTAAGTCGCTCCCCGTCGCGACTTCCTGACTTTCTCGGAGATCAAAGGTCGAGCGTAACGCTCACGCGAGCACGCGACACGCACAGCATGAGCCGATCCTGCCGTTTTGAGCTTGGCAGAACCTTGTCGCGATGAAGGACCACACCATCGCGATAACCACACTCGCAAGCGCCGCAAACGCCCATTTCGCAGGATGAAGGCATGACGAAATCGTTGTCACGCAATACGTCCAGAAGCGACTTGTCGGCGGGCACCAGAAATCTTGCACCCGTCGACACAACCGTCGCTTCGAACGGCTCGGGCTTGAAGTTCTCGTCGACCGTCATTTGGAAGACTTCGCCGTGAACCTGATCTTCGGGCCACTCGCTCAAAGCCGACTGCACGGCATCCAGAAGCCGTTGAGGCCCGCAGATATAGACGTGCGTATCCTTGTTGTACGGGCCTATAGCTGCCGGATCAAAGCGAGGACCACTTCCGGAGAACCAGCACTGCAGGCTCGGCCCGCAAATGTCTCTGAGTTCGGCGAGCAGCGGCGCCGCGGACGCCGACCGCGCGCAATAGTGCAAGGTAAAATCCTTACCCCAGCGCTTCAGGGTTCGGGCCATCGACAGCAAAGGCGTGATTCCAATGCCGCCGGCGATCAGAATATAGCGCTCGCCTTTGGCGCTCAGCGGAAGGTTGTTCCGTGGCGCGGAGATATGCACCTCACTTCCTTCACGTATGTTCTCGTGGCTCCAGATCGACCCTCCACGGCCTGCCGCCTCGCGCTTAATGGCAATCTCGTATTTGGAACTGTCGTCAGGATCGCCGCACAACGAATACTGCCGCACACGGCCGTCCGGCATGCGCAGATCGACATGTGCGCCGGCGGACCACTCAGGAAGAGCGGGCCGAAGCGGATGAACGAGTTGCATGTGCAGAACGTCCGGCGTCGTGAACCGCATCTTCTCGACACGCAGCTTCATAATGAGGCGCGCGGTCATTGGTCCAGCAACTCTATCGCGTCGCCGAGCCGAATGATGCCGCTGCGTTCGATACCACAGTTGAGTCCGGAACGATTGTACAATGGAAGAAACAGCGGCAGGCCCAACAACTCTTCGAGATATTTGCAGGGGAAGTTCAACCGCCCACCTCGCAGGATCACGTCACCAACTCTAAAACGTCGTCCAACGAGGTGGTTTAAAGGCACGCCGACCACAGTCAGATTCCTCCGGTGATCGCGCGGCTCGAGCGTAATTGGCCCGTCCTGCAAAGGTGGATCGTTGCGCGAAAGCGCGTCGAGCGCCTCCTGCTCGATGAGCGTCACTTCGCGAACGTCAGGCTTCGGCGAATAGGTGCCAGTACCGTTGTAATAGCGATCGCCAATAATTCCCCTCCCGGCAACGCATTCGGCCTCTTGTAGTTCTTCCATCTCGTAGCTGGCACTCGGTGCGACGTGGATATGGAGCAACTTGCCCCGCCATTGGGTCGCACCGCCAGCTTTCCTGGCAGCAATGAACCCGGCAGGATGCTCGAATGCCTCCGTCATCTTCGGCGGGGGCCGGGGGGGCGCGTAGACGTTCACGGGACTATCCTTTCGTGCGCAGCGCAATCGCTTCGACTTCAACGAGAGCGTCTTTCGGCAAGCGAGCGACCTCGATCGTCGAGCGCGCGGGCGGCGCATCGCTGAAGAACTCGGCGTAAATTCCGTTCATAACGGCGAAGTCACTCATGTTCTTCAGGAACACGGTGGTCTTCATTACGGTTGCGAAAGATGCGCCCCCGGCCTCCAGGACGGCCGACAGATTTGCCAGCGATTGCCGCGTCTGCTGCTCAATTCCATCAGGAATATTCCCGGAGACTGGATCGATCGGCAATTGCCCGGACGCGAATACAAATTGCTCGGTGCGCGTTGCCTGGGAATACGGACCGGCGGCCGGTGCCGCTTTGTCGGTGCTGACGAGAGATTTGGTGTTCATGTATGTTTCCGATTGGCTGATGAGTGAAGTCTATCCCGCTACGAAGGCGTCGGTGTTCATGTTTGCTTCCCGAGCCCGTTGATATTCCAGGATGCGTGCGGTCTCCCTAGCGACTTGTTCGCCGCACATCTTTTCCAGGATATGCAGGGTCGTGTCGATACAGAGCGAAACGCCTCCTCCGGTCACAACAGCGCCCGCGTCGACGATCGGCGCTTCGCGAACATCGATCCGTGGATACATGCTGCGCATTCGCATAAGTGGCGAAACCTCGGGAGGGACAACGGCTCGTTTGGTGGTCGCCGCCGTATCGTCGAGAACCCCGCTCGCCGCCAGGATCATGGCGCCCGTGCACACCGACGCGACCTTGTCCGACGCATGGATGCGACGAATGTACCCAAGCGTTGCCGGAGATCGCGATTGATCCTCCCAGCCCGGTCCCCCTGTCACGATGACAATGTCGCAAACCGGCGCATCGTCTATTCCGAATTGTGCGACCACGTCGAGCCCGTTTGACAATCGAACGATCCCCGCCTTCGGCGCGATGGTGCAGATTCTGATGTGCGGGGCTATTCGGCGTGCCATGGAAAGCACGCCGAACGTTGCAAGATCGATCGGTTCAACACCGTCGTAGATGAATATTCCGAACAGCATATTGAACCCGATCCTGCTTCACCCAATGAGGGCTTCATCCTTGGTTTCCCGGGCGGCAAGTGCGGCCCACAGCGTGATAAGCGCGATTCCGATCATCATGACCGAGACGCCCGTTGATCCGCCGAAATAGCCCACCAGCGCCGTTGCGACGATAGGCGAGAAGCCGCCGCCAATCGCTGCCGCGACCTGGAAGCCGAACGAAGCGCCGCTATAACGCACGCGCGGACCAAACAATTCGGGGAAATAGGTCGACTCCAATCCGAACATCATGCCGTGGCCGAAGTTCATCGCGATGATGACTGCAGTTGTCACCATGGCAACGCTTTTGGTCTCCAGCATCCAGAACAGAGGAAATGCGAAGGCCATCGTGAAGATCGCTCCCAGTATGAAGAGCGGGCGACGGCCGATCTTGTCCGACAGCCAGCCAAACATCGGCAACGTGACCAGTTCGAACAGCGCCGCATACATGACGGCATCGAGGAGCAATTGCTTGGGCAGAGCCAGCTTCGTCGTCGCGTACACGACGACGAATACGGTCAGCATGTAGACCCAGGAGACCTCCGACAGCTTCAGGCCCACGGCGATCAGGAACGTCTTGAAGTTCTTGCCAACGGCTTCGCCAACCGGATTCGTCGAGAACGAGCCGGCGGCCTTCATTCTCTCGAAGACGGGCGTCTCCGGGATCCTTGATCGAATGAATGTGCCGAGCGCCAGCAGAACGATGCTGGCAAGGAACGGAATACGCCAACCCCACGCCTGAAAATCGGCTTCGGGAAGCTTCGTCGCAAGTGCAAAGATCAATGTTGCGAGCACCAGCCCGATGGGAAATCCGATCTGAACGAAGCTTCCGTAGAACCCACGTTTATCGGCTGGCGAGTGCTCGATGACCATGAGCGAAGCGCCACCCCACTCGCCTCCGAGCCCTATGCCCTGGACGACGCGCAACAGAATGAGAAGGATGGGTGCGAGCACACCGATGGACGCGTAATTCGGAAGCAGGCCGATGCAGAACGTACTCAGCCCCATGATGAACATGGTCAACACCAGCATCGATTTTCGCCCGAGGCGATCGCCGAAATGCCCGAACAGCGCGCCGCCAAGCGGCCGAGCGAGGAAGCCGACGGCATAAGTGCCGAGCGCTGCCAGCGTCCCGGCGAGCGGATCGATCGTCGGAAAGAATGCCTTGTTGAATACGAGCGCCGCCGCGGTCGCATAAATCAGGAAATCGTACCACTCGATGATGGTGCCGACGCTGCTCGCAAATACGATCGATCGCATTTTCGAGCTAGCCGTTCGCGTGTCAGACATGGTCGCAGCTATGCTCATTTCCAACTCCCGTTTAAAAGCCAGAGGGAAAAATCCTCCATAGAGGAAGTTTTTCTAATGGAGTGGATGCAAGCGGCGTGCCGAGATTTCGCGGGAAAAAAGCCGGTTTTACTGCCCTGACTGGGCAAATGATCAGTTTTGAAGCCGTGAATGCTCAAAAAAGCTGCATAAAAGCAGAGAAACTTGCCTCCTGGTTCGAGGCCTGCCGCAACGACTTTGGCGGATGATTTGATCAGCTTCGGCAAGAACGCGGCCCCAACGCCGCGTAGAACCGCGGCTAGCCGTCGCTCTCATAAGAGATTAATTTCCACTATGAGTGGATTATGATCGTACCTTCGAGGTGTCAATCACCAGAAAATACTCACACTGCGTTTTGCCCAGGTTCAAGAATGAGTGGTTGGCGTCTGCCTGGAAATACAGCGAATCTCCCTGGTTCAGCGTTACGCGCTGATCACCGATCGTCGCGCGCATGCGGCCGCGCAGAACGTAAATGTATTCCTCGACACCTCGGCGATGAGCAACGAAGTTCCCGGTTTCGCCATCCGGCGGAAGCGTATTGAGGACCCAGTCGATACCGCGTCCCGGCAGCACCGGTGAAATACATCTGCGCAGAAAGCCGGATTCATCGTCTTGCAAAACCGGCTGGCGCGCAGCCGGTATATGAACAATCTCGCGTTCAATCGCCGGGGCCATCAACTGCGAAAACGTGACGCCCAGGGCTTCTGCGAGTTTTGATAAAATCACTGTCGAAGGAACGGTCTCGCACCGCTCGATTTTGGATATCATCGATCGGCTCACACCGGATGCGTCAGCCAGCATTTCGAGCGAGAGATTGTTCTTCTTGCGAAAATGACGAATCTCGTCGGCCAAGACCGAATGCTGAGTATTGTCGGGGGAGTTTTCTGTACTCAAAGCCGTGAATCCCTTGCACTTGCGTAGTCCTTTTAAAGGGTTTTGAGGCGTTCGACCAATCGCGGAAGGCGATTTATGAGCGATGGACCGGAGCTGCGACGAAAGTTCGGAAGATAACCGTTTGAAATTCCGCCGTACGTATCACGAATATGGGAAAATATGCCGATGCGTTGCGATGCCAACTGCGGGGCGGCCAGGTTTATCGGCTGCCGGTCTTTGTAACTCGCATCTTCAAATCATCCACTTTCGCTAGAACAGATTTCAAGAGCGGCGATGTATTCGCCTCGTTATAGCCGATGACCAGCTCGACCGTTGGCGGCGTACCGCGTATCGGTCGGCTGACGACGGTTTTCGGCAACAAATTTTGAGAATAGAGCGGAAGCAGGCCGACACCTCCGGTGGAACCCACCAGCGAAATCGCCATTGCCAGATTCTCGGCCTGATGGTCGGGTTTCACGCCGAAGGGTTTGAGGTAATCGTTGATAACGGCCCATAGGGTCGGTGCCCGGACCGGAGACACTCCGACAAACGTCTGGCCCGCGATGTCCTCCGGGCGAATAGAGGTCCGAGCAGCCAAAGCATGGTCGCGCGGCATCAGGACGATCAGCGGGTCCTTTCGCAGCAGCCTGTATTTCAGACCGGGCGTTTGTTGTTCCGGACGCAAGAAGGCGAGGTCGATCTTTCCGCTCATGAGACCTGCTGCGAGATCCGGCGAGTCCTGGCTGTGGATGACGACTTCCGTGCTCGGTAGTTCGGCGCGCAGGATGTCCATTACAGCCGG
>Ga0137403_10009524_pt1 | contig 10793 bp, 8 predicted proteins | sample CZOMad2_1_16fung_FD_122057 | JGI IMG/M metagenome (GOLD analysis project Ga0137403, IMG submission 122057) | Vadose zone soil fungal communities from Angelo Coast Range Reserve, California, USA - CZOMad2_1_16fungal (Hybrid Assembly) | ecosystem: Environmental > Terrestrial > Soil > Vadose zone... | reverse complement strand
AGGAAATTGCGATACATCATCGTCGTGGGCTTCTGGAATACCTCCGCCAGCGCGATGGCCGGCATTTCCAGCGGATAACCGCCAGCCTGCCATACGCCGCGCTTGATCTCTTCGGCCCGCTGCCGGAAATGCGAATGACAGTTGTTGATGTCGCTCCAGGTATTGATGATTGCGATTACCGGCTTGCCCTTGTAGTCCTCATGCGCGTAGCCCATCTGCAGCGTGCGCGAACGGTGTCCGAATGAACGCAGATCCTGCGCGCCATACCAGCGATGACTGCGCAACTCCTCGGGTTTTTTCTTTTTGACCATGCTCTTCCCGGCTCCGTGCTTTTGTGGATGAACTGGATGGAAGCGTACAACAGGTGCGCTGCGCGGCATAGGCGCAGGCGGATGGTCCCGGGTCCCCGGAGTCCGGGGAAGTTACTTGACGGGACGCGGCAAAAGGCCGGCCATCAGTTCGGCTTCCGCCTCGAACCAGTCCTGTTCCGGCGATCCGCCGATAAAGCCGCGCACCTGGGCGCGAAGATAAGCCGCGGTGGCGACCCGTTGTTGCCATTCAATCGAGCCGATTGCGGGCCAGGCGGATTTACGGGCGATGGTTTTGCCGGTCTTGGGGGCAGCGGTCTTCGATGCTTTGGATTTTGCTGCTTTGGGAATGGTTGCAGGAGGAGCCTTGCGGGGGCTGGTGCGGGGTTTTCCCGATTGGGTGCTAGGCATGGATCTGTCCTTTTCTCGCGTCAAGGCGACGGGGGCCGCGCGGCGCCTGTATGCTGATGCAAAATCAGGGCCAAGCAGCAAAAGTCCGTCAAAAACGTCCGGACGCAGCGCACGCGCTATTTTCCTGTGGCCGGTGTTGGGACCGGCACGCCAGAGATCTCCCGTCATGCTCCCATCCGGGCGGGGATTCCTGCCCGGCGCATCAGGATTGTGCGCCGTTCCTGGCGAACGATCTACCTGCCGCGGGCAAAATGGCCGAGAAAGCTCTTCAACCGGTCAAATTGCGGCGAGCGCGCCCGCGTAGGGGCTGCTCTTGCGCAACAGCGTGCCGACGCCTTCACGATAGTAGGGAATCGAGAAATCAACCAACTGGGCACGCTGGGCGGTGACGGTCATGAACTGGAATACCACGTCAACCTGCCGGTCTGCAGATTGGGAACCCGTGCATCGGACGCCTGGCGTACGAACTGCACCCTGGCCGGATCGTCGAACAGTCCTTTGGCCAGCAGACGGCCCATCTCGATGTCGAAGCCGTGAAGATTGCCTTTCTCGTCCTCGAAATGCCAGGGCGGATTGGTGCTGCCGGTGCCGACGATCACCGTGCCGCGTTTCAGGATTTCGCCGAACTTGATCGAACCCGAACCGGCTCCGATGCCGGACCCACCACCACTGCTGCAGCCCGCGGCCGTGACCACCACCACGCCCGCACCCAGCCCGAGTGCCGAAGATTTCAGGAACCCGCGCCGCGACGTCTGCTCCGACACTACGCCTCCCCGTTCTGTTTGCAGGAATGACAGTGTCCTCGGTTGCGCAGGACAGCGGATTTATAGACGACTTCGGGTTGGATTGCCAGCGCCGGCCGCGGTCCGGCCGGGCTACTTCTTCTTATGAAACTCGCCCCAGGCTTTTTCGAAGCTCGACTGCATGTTCTTCCACGCCGCTTCAGCGCCTTTGCTGACTTCCATCCACGCGGCCTGGCTGGCCTCGCGAGTTTCGTTCAGGCGTTTGACGGTTTCGTCGCGCTGGCGCTCCAGGGCCTGGATCTGCTCTTCATACCGCATCTTCACACTTGCCTGCGCCTTCTGCACTTCTTCTTCCCATTTGCCCAGCCTGGCGTTCCACTCGTCGAGCTGCTTTTTCATCTGCTCCACGTACTGCTCGCGCGTCAGCATGATTACGCCTCCTTGTCGTTGCAGGTCTCCTGCTTTCTTTATAGGCCAGAAAAACCCGGCGTGCCGGTAAGAACGCTACTCGACTGCCAGGACGATGGCGAGTCCGGGCGATGGATGGGGATGAGCGATGTGCAGCGTCACGGCCTGCATGATTTTCTCGAATCCGTCTTCCGACTGCGAAACGGTCTGGTGTGGCGCGACCTGAACCGTGACCGGACGGTCGATTGTCACTGTTACTTTGCCACCGAGCACGCCGTCCTCCAGCGCCAGCGTGGTGATGCTGTTCCAGGTGTAAGGCTGTCGGAATCCGCCCGGCACTTGACCATTTACGACGTATCGGCCGAGGAAACCGTCACAGCTCGGCATGGCCAGATTGATTTCGGTTTGCAGAGGCACGGCCGTCGCGTCCAGTTTGTATGCGACGCTCAGCCGGTTGCCATCGATCGAAATGGTCTTGCGGATGCCGTTGGCCGACAATTCGGCGCGAGTGCCCTGCACGGACGGCCGCTGGTAATGCACCGGCCGCCCGTTCTGCCGATCGACGAACAGTGCACGCGCGACGGCATCCGGTTCGAGGTCCTCGGGGGAGACCGGATGGCGGAAATTGACGCGATCGTGCGCGGAAGCGATGCCGCCGCCGTGATGTTCGCCTTGGGTCGCGCGATGTTCGCGGATCTTGCGATAGTAGTGCTCCGAACGCCGCGCCAGCGTATCGCCGAAATTGTGGCGCAGCCGATAGGCATCCAGTTCATGGATCGCGCCGAGGCCGTCGTCGCGAATGACGGCCTGCAGCACCTCGTTGCCGAAAAAGAATTCATCGCAGCCGTCCAGGTCGAGGTCGAGCGCGGCCGGTTTGCGCGGCGAGGCCTTGTCGAGCAGTGCTTCCAGTTCGACGATCGCATTCCATACGGCGCGGCGCAGGTGCGGCAGGTAGATGCCTCCGAACAATCCATGCCAGTAGGCGTCGTTGGCCTGCGCCAGGTGCAGCAGTTCGCGCATGCGCGCGGTCGCCTTGGCGCCCAGGCCCGCGACGCGTGTGGAAAGTTGCAGCATGCGCTTGTGCATCCAGTTCGATTCGGCATAACGCGACATGAAGTTGCGCCAGATGCCCCCGCGCAGGAAGGGTTTCGTCTGTTCGTAGCGATGCTGGTCTTTTTCGCGCTTGACCAGTTCGGCAAAGCGGTCCGCGCGATCGGCATTCAGCGTCCATTCGTTCATCTCGATGTACGAAGTGGTCGGCAGGTAAACCACCCCCCGGGTGCGCTGGGCGCTATGGAAATCGCCATAAAGCGCCGGCTCGATCGACGGCGAGGCGAGCACGCCCTCGATGAATTGCCTCAGCCACTGCTTCTCATAGACCCACTGGTAGGTTTCCGGCCAGATGCCCAGTTTTTCGATGTCGTCGAAGTAGATGGCCGCCGCGGCGCCGTCTTCGGAGGCCAGCGATTCGAGGTATTGGATCGCTTCGGGCGCCGTGGAAAACGGAATGCGATAACGCAGCGCTTCCGAGATCGGAAACAGGTCGAGGCGGTTGCCGCCTTCCTCCGTCGAGAAGTAGCCGGTCAGCTCCTCGATGCGCCTGCCGGCACAGAGGAAGTGGTAGTCGTCGACCGTGACGTAGCGAATGCCGGAATCGGCAAGCGCGGAGGCCACGGAGGATTCCCATACGCGTTCCGTCAACCAGGCGCCGGCCGGCCGCTGGCCGAGGGATGTTTCCAGACGGCTCGACAATGCCGCGAGCTGGGAACGGCGGTCGCGTTCCGGAATCGATGCCAGCACCGGTTCGGTATCGCCGCCGCCGAACATTTCGACCTGGCCGCGCGCGACCATCTCGCGCAGTTTCGCCATGTCGCCAGGAAAGCGCTTGAGCAGATAGTCGAGCAGCCATCCGCTGAAATGCACCGACAGCCTGAACTGCGGATAACCGTGGACGGTCTCCAGGAAGGGCTTGTAGCAGCGTGCGTGCGCATCGTCGATCACGTGCTCGAAATTGCCGGCGGGCTGGTGGGCGTGCACGCCGAAGAGCAGCGAAACTTTCTTGTTCATGTGACCGTTCTGCTCCCAGGGGTTGTTCGGCAAGCCGTCAAACGCAAAGCCCGCTGTCTTCGACCGCGCCGCATTCGCACAATTCTTCCGGCGACCATGTCAGGATGCCCGGCGCATCGCGTTGGTGGCTTCCGAATCCATTCTGCCGCGGCTGATCGGAACGCCGAGTTCGCGGGGCACGGGCAGTTTCAGCAACGCATACAGATTGGCGAGTTTCTGGCGGTAAAGTTCGTCGAACGCCATCACAGATTCCGCCGGATTGTAGTCACCGAACCACCAGCACCAGTCGGAGGCTTCGCAATCGGCGAGCTGGCGCATGGCCTGTTCCGTTTCCCGGGCGTCCAATCGGGCGCTGGCGATGACGGAATCGAAGCTGCGCTTGGCGGCGCACAACAGATCCCATGCGAGATTCTTGTCATGGCTGCCGATCCAGGTGGCGAGGTTTCCGTAGACCCAGCTGCCGGCAACCAGTACCGGCAACGCAGCCGCCTCGCGTTTCTCATCGAGCAACTGCGCGAACGTCGTCGTTGCGATTTGCGCGTGCTTTTCCAGCGCCGCGTAGAGTTCGTCGAGAAAATAGTAGCCGTTGTAAGGGTAATACTCCCAGGCGTTCTCGCCATCGAGAATCACGCTGACGACCGGACGCTTGCCTGCCGCCTTGGCGGCGATGTCCTCCAGCGTTGCGACGAAATGCTCCGCCGCATCCTTGCCGTGCCATTTCGCGTATTCGAAACCGATCAGGTCGGACAGCCGTTCGTCGCGAAAGAAACAGGTGATCGCGGTCTGCCCGTTGTCGACGCGGTAAGGCCTGAACAGATATTCCGCCCGTTCGGGCAGCGTGCCGCCGCTTTTTTGCAGGCTGTGGACCAGCACGCCCTCGCCGCTGGCGATCCATTCGCAACCGCCCTGGGCCAGCAAACCGGCGAAATCGCGCGACACCGCCCCTTCCGCCGGCCACATGCCGCGCGGTGGCTGGCCGAAGCGCCGGGCATGGCTGCGCTTTGCCGCGTCAACATGCGCGAGTGTGCGCTCGCGCCCACCCGGGTACTGCGGGTTCTGCGGCAGCGGTGCTGCCGGCACCGTTTCCCGCGCGGCTTCGAATGAAAGCAGCAACGGGCCGATCGGATGGTATTCGGGCGTGGTGGTCAGCTCGATGCGGCCCGCTTCGAATAACTTACGGTAGCGCGGAACGACATCGCGTACCTCCCGGCCGATGACCTCGAGCAACTGCAGCCGGTCCCCGAGCGAAAAATCATGCGCCTTGGCGATCAATCCAGGCACGACGCCGTCGCGGCGGCGTACCGTCTCGCCGGTCCATGAGATGTGATACCAGGTCAGCAAGTCGCCGAGGTATTGCCCCGACAGATAGTTGATACCGGCATCGCCGTGACCCTGCGCGAGCTTGAAGAATTCCAGCAGTCGCTGGTAAGCGGGATAAGGATCGATCAGCTTCTGCTGGTTGGCCCTGAAGCAGGATTTCAGAATGAGGTCGCGGCCGGCCTGGTCGAGTTGCCGCAGGTCTGGCTGCGCCAGCAGGCGCAGCAACGGATCGCGAAACTGTCCGGTGGCGAACTGATCGGTGTAATCCTCCAGCTGGTCGAGCAGAACCGGCGTGAAGTTCAGCACCACGCGCATGCCCGGGTGCGCTTCGAGATGCGCAGCCATGTCGCTGTAGTCCTTGATCGCGTGCAGGTAAACCCAGGGCTGCGCGAATTCCCCGCTGGCATGGTCGCGGAAATCCGGCTGGTGCATGTGCCAGAGGATCACCAGGTCGAGTTTTTTCTGGTCGCTCATGGGATATCGAAGTCGTGGCGCCTACCCATGGCCGGCAGCCGGCCCGGGCCACGCGCCATGCGTGCTCAACGTTGATGGAAAATTTCCTGGCCGAGCATTTCCGGCGTGATCAAGGTGATGCCGCGCTCGGAGACATGGAAGCGCCGGCGGTCCTCCTCCGGATTGAAGCCTGCCGTCAGGCCTTCGGGCAGCACGCAACTTTTGTCCACCACGGCGCGTCGAAGCTTCACATGCCGGTTGACGACGACTTCCGGCAGGATCACCGAGTCCTCGATGCTGCCGTAACTGTGCACGCGTACGTTCGAAAACAGTAGCGAGCGTTTCACGGTGGTGCCGCTGATGAGACAGCCTCCGGACACGACCGAATCGACCGCTCCACCGCGCCGGCCTTCGTCGTCGAACACGAACTTGGCCGGCGGCAATTGCTCCTGATGCGTCCAGATCGGCCATTCCTGGTCATACATGTTGAGGTCCGGCGTAACCCGGGTCAGGTCCAGATTCGATTCCCAATAAGCATCGACCGTGCCTACGTCCCGCCAATACGCCGCCTTGTCCCGCTGGCCGACGCAACTGTCGTCGAAGCGCTGCGCGAATACGCGGTAGCGCGGCACCAGATGCGGGATCAGGTCTTTGCCGAAATCGTGGCTGGAATTCGGGGTGATGGTATCGCGCACGAGCTGTTCGTACAGAAATGGTGCGTTGAAGACGTAGATGCCCATGCTGGCGAGCGCCATGTCCGGCCGGCCGGGAATGGACGGCGGGTTGGCCGGCTTTTCGACGAACTCGGTGACCCGCCACTCGTCGTTGATCCCCATGACGCCGAACGCCGTGGCTTCCTCGCGCGGGACTTCCAGGCAGGCCACCGTCATGTCGGCATTTTTGGCGACGTGATAGGCCAGCACTTTTCCGTAGTCCATCTTGTAGATATGGTCGCCGGCCAGGATCAGGATGTAGTCCGGCTCATAGGAACGCAGGATATCGAGATTCTGGTATACCGCGTCGGCGGTTCCGAGATACCAGTTTTCTTCCGCAGTTCGTTGCGAGGCGGGCAGGATGTCGACGAACTCCTGAAAGCGGCCGTCGAGGAAACTCCAGCCGCGCTGGATGTGACGGATCAGGCTGTGCGATTTGTATTGCGTGGCCACGCCGATGCGGCGGATGCCGGAGTTCACGCAGTTCGACAGGGGAAAATCGACGATGCGGAATTTCCCGCCGAACGGCACCGCCGGTTTGGCGCGCCAGTCGGTCAAATTTTTCAACCGGCTACCGCGTCCGCCGGCCAGCACGAGCGCGTAGGTATTCTTGGTCAGTACGCTGACGAAGCGGACATTGAGGTCGGTGTCGGTCATGATGATTCCTGCAGACGTTGAACGATCGGGTTTGCGGCCCGCAGTAGCGCCGGCTTTGCCCCTGGCTGCGCCGCTGAAGTTCCAGCCGGCATCAAAGAAAGGCCTGAACCTTGAGAGCCCTGCTTATAATAGGTGCGACGTCGCCCGCCGTCACGAATTCCCTGACGGCGCCTGATGCCGCCCGCCCCAAAGATGATCGCCTCTCTCAAATTACCCGCAGCCAATGATCTGGAGGCCCTGGTTGGCGCCCGCCACCATGACCCGTTCAGCCTGCTGGGATTACACCGCACCGGCCGGGATTGGTCTTTGCGAGTGTTCCGCCCCTATGCCGCGAGTGTTTCGGTGCGCACGCAGGCGGGATTCGAGCCCATGAAACGCGTCCATGCGCAGGGGGTGTTTGCCTGGCAGGGTGCCGATGCGCCGGTGCAGCCGGTCCAGTTGCGGGTCAGCGAATCGGGAGGGGAATTCGAAGCCTTCGATCCCTACAGCTTTGTGCCGGCGATAAGCGCGGACGATTTGTACCTGTTTAACGAAGGCCGCCTGGAACAGGCCTATCGCATGCTCGGCAGCCGTCTCGAGCAGCGCGATGGCGTCAATGGCGTGCGCTTTGCCTGCTGGGCACCGAACGCAGCGAGGGTCAGCGTAGTCGGCGAATTCAATCGCTGGGATGGACGGTCGCACCCGATGTCGGCGCATGGGCTGAGCGGCGTATGGGAGTTGTTCATTCCCGGCATCGATGCCGGGACGCTCTACAGGTACGAGATCCGCAATCGCGCCACCGGGGAAGTCTTCGTCAAGACCGACCCCTATGCCCGCTTTCACGAAATGCGTCCGGGCACTGCCGCGCAGGTCGTCGCCGATGAATATGTGTGGCGCGACCAGGAGTGGATGAGTGCGCGCTCGCGCTGGGACTGGCTGCATGCCCCGATCAATATCTATGAAGTCCACGCCGGCTCATGGCGGCGCCATCCCGACGGCCGTTTCTACACCTATGCGGAGCTGGCACAAAGCCTGATCCCCTACGTCGTCGAGATGGGTTACACGCATATCGAGTTGCTGCCGGTATCCGAACACCCGCTGGACGAATCCTGGGGTTACCAGACCACCGGCTACTTCGCGGTGACCAGCCGGTTCGGCACGACCGATGCATTCAAGGCCTTCGTCGATGCCTGCCACCAGGCCGGCATCGGCATCCTCCTGGACTGGGTCCCCGCGCATTTCCCGACCGATGCGTTTTCACTGGCGCGCTTCGACGGCACCGCGCTCTACGAACACGAAGATCCGCGCCTGGGATTCCACCAGGACTGGGGCACGAACATTTTCAACTACGGCCGCAAGGAAGTGAAAAGCTTCCTGCTCTCCAGCGCGCATTATTGGCTGGGGGAGTGCCACATCGACGGCTTGCGGGTTGACGCGGTTGCCTCGATGCTGTACCTCGATTACTCGCGCAAGGCCGGCGAATGGATCCCGAACAAGTACGGCGGGCGCGAAAACCTCGACGCCATCGCGTTCCTGCGCGAGCTCAATGTGATGGTGCATCGCGACTTTCCCGGCGCGCTGACCTGCGCGGAAGAATCCACGGCCTGGCCGATGGTTTCGCGGCCGGTGTACCTGGGCGGACTCGGATTCTCGATGAAGTGGAACATGGGCTGGATGAACGATACGCTGGCCTACATGCGCAACGATCCGGTGCATCGCCGCTTTCACCACAACCAGCTCACCTTCGGCCAGATCTACGCGTACAGCGAGAATTTCCTGCTGCCGCTGTCGCATGACGAAGTGGTGCACGGCAAAGGCTCGCTGCTGGCCAAGATGCCGGGGGACGCCTGGCAGAAATTCGCCAACGTGAGATTGCTGCTGGCATACCAGTTCCTCGCGGCCGGCAAGAAACTGAACTTCATGGGCAACGAATTTGCGCAGGGACGCGAATGGCGTGCGGGCGGGGAACTCGACTGGGGTTTGCTCGGCATCGACTGGCATCGTGGCGTGCAGACCATGATGCGCGACCTTTCTCGTCTCTACCGCGACCAGCCGGCGTTGCACGAACTGGATTTCGAGCAGGATGGTTTCCGCTGGATCGACTGCAACGATTCGGACCAGTCGATCCTGTGTTTCGAGCGACGCGCCCGCGATGCAACGTCCCTCGTGGTGGCGCTCAATTTCACGCCGGTACCCAGGCACGGCTATCGCGTCGGCTTGCCGAAATCCGGGGGCTGGCGGGAAGTATTCAACAGCGATTCGGTGTTCTACGCGGGTTCCAACGCCGGCAACGCCGGCATCACCGCCTCGCAGCCCTTCCCGTGGATGGGCCACGATCAATCGGCCGCCATTACCTTGCCTCCGCTGGGTGCGCTTATCCTTCGTTGCGAAGGATAAGTGCCGTGACTATCGTGACTATCGTTACTGCCGTGACGTCGCCAAAGTATTGCAGTTCCGTGTCCCGATAGTCACGTAGTCACGACGGTCACGGTGCGCTATCGCTGAAATACCAAATAACAATAATCAAGTGGCTGACCCCGCGAAACTCAAAGTCCTGTTCGCGACTTCCGAAGTCGCGCCGCTGATCAAAACCGGCGGGCTGGCCGATGTCAGCGCCGCGCTGCCGGTGGCGCTGAGTGCGCTCGGGGTGGATATGCGCGTCCTCGTGCCCGGCTATCCGCAGGTCATGGCAGCACTCAAGACGCGGAGCCGGGTCGCGATGTTGCCGGGCTTGCCGGGCATTGCCCCCGCGGCTTTGCTCGCTTCGAAGCTGCCATCGGGTCTGCCGCTGCTCGTGGTCGAATGTCCGATCTACGATCGCAGCGGCGGTCCGTATCAGGACAGTACCGCGACCGACTGGCAGGACAACGACCTGCGCTTCGGCCTGCTGTCCTATGTCGGCGCACTGTTGTCGACGCCCGGTTCGCCGTTTTCCGCGTGGAAACCGGACATCGTCCACTGCAACGACTGGCAGACCGCGCTGACGCCCGTCTATCTGAATTACGTGCATGGGCCGCGGGCACGTACCGTGATGACCATTCACAATCTAGCCTACCAGGGCATATTTCCGCCGCAGAGCGCGAATCGGCTGGGGCTGCCGCCGCAGGCGTTCTCGATCGACGGCGTCGAATATTACGGCAACCTGTCCTTCCTCAAAGGCGGCCTGCAGTTTTCCGATCGCATCACGACGGTAAGCCCGAACTATGCCCGGGAGATCCAGAGCGAACCGCTGGGAATGGGGCTGCAAGGCTTGCTTTCCCGTCGCAAGGACGTGCTTGCGGGAATTCTCAACGGCATCGACATCGATGCCTGGGATCCGGAATCCGATCCCTACATCGAACGCTATTACAACGCATCGAGGCTGGTCGCGAAGCAGGACAACAAGCGCGCGCTGCAATTGCGCATGGGTCTGCAGGACTTGCCGCAGACACCGCTGTTCGGGGTGGTGAGCCGGCTGACGGACCAGAAAGGCCTCGACGTGCTGGCCGACATTGCGGACGACCTTGTCGAGCTGCCGGCGCAACTGGCCGTACTCGGCTCGGGTGAACCGGCGCTGCAACGTCGTTTCCAGCTTCTCGCGCAGCGTCACGCCGGCAAGGTCGCCGTGCAGATCGGATTCGACGAAGGCCTGTCCCACCAGATCGAAGCCGGCGCGGACCTGTTCGCGATGCCGTCGCGTTTCGAACCCTGCGGGCTGAACCAGATGTACAGCCAGCGCTACGGCACGCCACCCA
>Ga0137403_10009523_pt1 | contig 10793 bp, 9 predicted proteins | sample CZOMad2_1_16fung_FD_122057 | JGI IMG/M metagenome (GOLD analysis project Ga0137403, IMG submission 122057) | Vadose zone soil fungal communities from Angelo Coast Range Reserve, California, USA - CZOMad2_1_16fungal (Hybrid Assembly) | ecosystem: Environmental > Terrestrial > Soil > Vadose zone... | reverse complement strand
GGTGACGCGGTCGCCATCGCGATACATGCGCCGCTCGATCGCATTGATGGCCTGGAGGCGCAGACCGCCGACCTCGACGAAATAGGCGGCCGTGCCGCCCAGATAGGCCAGGCTCGCGACCGTGCCCGAGAATGCATTCGCGCCACTCGTCGCGTCGGCGGGACCGACGATCACACGATGGGCGCGGACGACGGCCTCGACACGGCGGCCCGGTGTGACGGCACCGTTGGCGACGGTGAGCGCGGCGCCATTGTTCAGACGGATGGTCGACTGCCGCCCATCGGCGGTCTCGACAGTACCGGGCAGAAAATTCGACTGGCCGAGGAAGTTGGCGACGAACCGGGATGCCGGCCAGCGATAGACCTCCTCGGGCGCACCGATCTGCTCGACGAGGCCGTGATTCATGACGACGACCTGGTCGGACATCGCCAGTGCCTCTTCCTGATCGTGCGTCACGAATACCGTGGTGATGCCGACTTCGCGCTGGATCGCCTTCAGCTCGATGCGCATCTCCTCGCGCAAGTTTGCATCGAGGGCCGACAGCGGCTCGTCGAGCAGCAGCACATCCGGCTCGATGACGATGGCACGGGCGAGCGCGATGCGCTGCTGCTGCCCGCCGGATAGTTCGGACGGCAGTTTTTGTTCGACGCCGGGCAGGCGGACGATATCGAGGGCGCGCCGCACCCGCTCGCCGATCGCAGCCTTGTCGACGCCGCGGTATTTCAGGCCGAAGCCGACGTTGTCGGCGACGGACTTGTGCGGAAACAGGGCGTAGTTCTGGAAGACGAGACCGATGTTCCGCTTGTGGATCGGCACGTCATTCACGCGGCGGCCCTTTATCCGGATTTCGCCCGAGGTCGGATTCACCAGCCCGGCGATGGCACGCAGGATCGTCGTCTTGCCGCAGCCGGAGGGACCCAGCAGTGTGACGAAGGTCCCCTTGTCGATGGTGAGGTCCACCGCTTTCACCGCGACGAAGGGACCATAGGCGAGCGTCACCTGCCCGAGTTCGACGGCTGGATCACGGGCACTCATGGTCATCGTGAATTCGCATCGGATACTTCAAGATCTCGCGGACAGGGGCGGGCCGGAAACCCGCCCCTGTTGCGGACGTCCTAGGCGCCTTTGGCGATGCGGTCCCACTGCTTCTCCCAGTCGTCGAATCGCGGCGCCCAATAGGCCGGATCGGCGAAGGTGAGGCTCTTCAGCGTGCCCGTCGCATCGAAGGCGGGCAGGTTCTTCACCTTGTCGGAGAGCGGCACCTTGGTCGGGTCGAGGGAGGGCGGATAGTTCTGCCCTTCGGCGACCGCGATGGCGACGGACGGCTCGAGCATGAAGTTGAGCAGTTCCTCGCATTCGGCCAGCGGCGACCCCTTGAGCACCAGCATATCCTCCATCCAGGCAAGACCGCCCTGCGGATCGAAGTAGCCGATGGGGAAGCCATCCTGCTGCAGCTTGGCGACGCGGCCCGACCACGCCTCGGTGACGACGATCTCCTCCTTGCTCAGGAGATCCATCAGTTCGGCGCCGGACGCCCAGTACTTCTTCACCAGCTCCCGGCTCTCGCGCGCCTTGTCCCAGACCGCATCGATATCCTTCACGTCGTTCGGATTCTGGCCGGTCTGCAATGCGCCGTACCAGACGCGGGTCTGCATCTCGTTGAGGGCGCCGATCTTGCCCTTGAGGTCCTTCTTCAACAGCAGGTTGACGCCGAGGCCGACGGCATCTTCCTTCGAAACGAACTTCGTGTTGTAGGCGATGCCGGTGGTGCCGTAGTCGTAGGGCGCGGCCGACAGGGCCTTCGGCGTCAGCTTGCGGAAGGGATCGACCAGGGCAGTCATGACCAGCTTCAGGTTGGGGATCTTGCTCTCGTCGAGTTCGCTGGTGAAGCCGAGATCGAGATAGCGCTTGTACCAATCGACGCCGGAGCTGTGGATCACCTGATAGTCGCCGGGCGTGCTCGCCTTGACCTTGGTCAGCACCTCGATCTCGTCGCCGAACGTGCCTTCGACGACCTTGAGGCCGGTCTTCTTGGAATAGGGTTCGAAGGCATTCTTGTGCAGGGCGTCCTGCACGACGCCGCCCCAGCCGTCGAAGCGGACCTCGGTGACCGCGGCCAATGCCCGGCCGGTCCATTGCGTCGAGACGCCAGCGGCCGCGGCTGCCGCGGCCGCGAGGCCGAGGAATTTGCGGCGGTCGATGTCGCCATTCTCGTAGCGCTCGAGCAACCGCTCGAGCCGGCGTGTCTTACTCATCTTCATGGTCGTCTCCCTTTTTGAGGTTGTGATGTCAACGCTGGCCGCGCGCCAGATAGCGAGCGAGCCCGCCGCCGATCAGCGGCAATCCCACGGTGATCAGGATCATCAGGGTGCCCAGCGCGTTGATTTCCGGGCTGATGGACGTGTGGAGCATGGAGAAGATCTGCGTCGGCATGGTCTCGACGCCGGGCGGGCGCCAGAACATGGTCGCCGTCACATTGTCGAACGAGATGGTGAATGCCAGGAGGATGCCCGCGAACACGGCCGGCATCAGCAGCGGCATGGTGATCTCGCGAAAGGTCTGCAGCCGGTTGGCGCCGAGACTCAAGGCCGCCTCCTCATAGACCCTCTTGATGCCGATGAGCCGCGCCTGGACCACGAGGACAACGTAGGGTAGCGACAGCATGACGTGCCCGAGCAGCAGCAGCAGAAACGTGCGCGGCTGCTGCAGCCAGCGCAGGAACAACAGCAGCCCGATCGCCAGCACGACTTCGGGTATGAGCACGGGTGCCACCAGCAATGTGTTGATCAATTCCTTGCCGCGGAAATCGTAGCGCACCAGCGCAATCGCGGCCAGGACGCCGACCACCGTGCAGATGACGGCCGTCAGCGTGCCGACCATGACGGACATGCGAAAGGCGCGCAGGATATTGTCGTTGTCCGCGAGCACGCCGAACCAGTGCAGGCTGAAGCCGGTCATCGGAAAGCCGCCGAACTGCGAGGCGTTGAACGACAGCGTCAGCGTCACCAGGATGGGGGCGAACATGAAGATGTAGACGGCGACCGTGAACGCCTTGATCGCCTGCCAGCCCCAGCCACCGACGTCGCTCACCGGCTGAGTCCTTTGTAGATGCGCGACAGGCCCATGTAGCGGTTATAGACAATGGCGATCAGGCCGAGGAGCACGAGCAGGACGGTCGAGAGCGTCGCGCCCATCGGCCAGTTCAGTTCCGACATGATGGCGTCGAAGATCAGGTTGCCGAAGAAGAAGTCGCGCGGGCCGCCGAGAATCAGCGGCGTGACATAGCTGCCGGCGGCGAGCACGAAGCAGAGCAAGACGCCGGCGCCGAGGCCCGGCAGGGACAGAGGCAACGTCACTTCGCGAAAGGACTGCCAGGCCGTGCATCCCAGCGTCCGCGCCGCCGAAACCAGGTTGCGGTCGATGCCATCGAGACTGACGTAGATGTTGAGGATCATGTAGGGCAGCAGGAAATGGATCATGCCCAGGATGACGGCGCCTTCGTTGTAGGCCATCGGGATCGGGTCGTCGATCAGCCCCAACCAGCGCAGAGTCGCATTGATGGCGCCCTGTCCGCCGAGAATGTGGATCCAGGACAGGGTGCGGATGATGAAGCTGATCCAGAAGGGAACGATCAGCAAGAGCATCAACAGCCACTTGCGGCGAAACCTCGTCATGGCGATGAAATACGCCGCCGGATAGCTCATGAGCGCGCAGAGGATCGTGGTGATCGCGGAAACCCGCGCCGTCTTCCAGATGGCGTAGTGGTAGTAGTTGTCGGAAAAGAACTCGGCCCAGTTGCCGAATTGGAAATCCGGCCGGTCCCGGCCGCCGCCGACGTAGAAATAGAACGAATAGCCGAACATGATGGCCATGGGAATGACCATCAGGAGACCGAGCGTGACCAGCGCCGGGGACAACAACAACCACGGGCGCCGTCGCTCCGCCGCAGTCAGGATTGCCGTCGCCATCCGGGGTCCGCTGAACCGAGGGAACGATCGATCCTAGCAGGATCGCCTGCCTGCACAATGCGGGCGCATCGGCTCAGCCCGCGAATACCTCCGCGAAAGCACCCTGGAGCGCCGCATCGAACTCCGCCATCGAGACGAGGAGGCCGAGGTCGTGCAGCGAGGTCACGCCGAACCCCGCGCCCGGCGCGATCCCGCACGGCACGATGCCCGAGAAATGCTCCAGTTCCGGATCGATGTTGACGGCGATGCCGTGGTAGCTGACCCAGTGGCGGACCCTGACGCCGACGGCCGCGATCTTGTCCTCGCGGCCGCCGGGCCGGGCCACCCAGATGCCGATGCGGCCGTCGCGCCGCTCACCGCGGACGTTGAAGCGGGCGAGGGTGCGGATGACCCATTCCTCGAGGTCGTGGACGAAGCGGCGCAGGTCCGGCTCCCGCCGCTTCAGATCGAGCATGACATAGGCCACCCGTTGGCCCGGCCCGTGGTAGGTGTACTGGCCGCCGCGCCCGCTGGCATGGACGGGGAACCGGTCGGGCTGCAGCAGATCGCCCGTCCGTGCGCTCGTGCCGGCGGTGTAGAGGGGCGGGTGCTCCAGCAGCCACACCTGCTCGCGGGCCGTGCCGGCGCGGATGGCGGCGACGCGGGCCTCCATGGCCTGGACGGCCTCGGGATAGGGTACCGGATCGTCGCTGATGCGCCATTCGATCGGGTCGGTCACGGCCTCTCCCTGCTTGCGCGGCTAGGGCCGATTTGGTATTCCCCGAGCCGCCGGAACGCAAGCCAAGCGGCCTCCGGCGCCCTATGCGGTCGTGGCGGAACTGGTAGACGCGCAAGCTTGAGGTGCTTGTGGGAGAAATCCCGTGGAGGTTCGAGTCCTCTCGACCGCACCATAACGAACCATCGTAAGAACCGTCGCCGGACCCGCGTTTCGCGGGTCTTTTTTGGCCAACCGTGGCGTGCCGGCAGTCGGCCGCTATAATCCGCCGCGCAAGTCAGGCAGGGGGAGCGGCGGATGGGAGATGATTTTCGCGACAGCGCGCTCGAATATCACCGGCTGCCGAGGCCGGGGAAGCTCGCCGTCGTCGCCACCAAGCCGCTCGCCAACCAGCGCGACCTGGCACTGGCCTATTCGCCGGGCGTCGCCGCGGCCTGCGAGGCCATCGTCGCCGACCCGGCCGAGGCCGCCACCGTCACCGGTCGCGCCAACCTTGTCGCCGTCGTCACCAACGGCACGGCCGTGCTCGGCCTGGGCGCGATCGGGCCGCTGGCGGCCAAGCCGGTGATGGAGGGCAAGGCCGTCCTCTTCAAGACCTTCGCCGGTATCGACGTCTTCGACCTCGAGCTGAACGAGCGCGACCCCGACAAGCTCGTCGACATCATCGCCAGCCTGGAGCCCACCTTCGGCGGCATCAACCTCGAGGACATCAAGGCGCCCGAATGCTTCGAGATCGAGCGCCGGCTGCGCGAGCGGCTGAAGATCCCGGTCTTCCACGACGATCAGCACGGCACCGCCATCATCGTCGCCGCCGCCATCCGCAACGGCCTCAAGGTCGTCGGCAAGGACCTGAAGCAGGTGAAGCTGGTGACGTCGGGCGCGGGGGCGGCCGCGCTGGCTTGCCTGGATCTGCTGGTTTCGTTGGGGCTGCCGATCGAGAACATCATCGCCACCGACATCGCCGGCGTGGTCTATCAGGGCCGCAAGGCGGAGATGGATCCGAACAAGGCGCGCTATGCCAAGGACACCAACGCGCGCACGCTGGCCGAGGTGATCGCCGGCGCCGACGTGTTCCTGGGGCTGTCGGCGCCGGGCGTCTTGAAGCCGGAGATGGTCAAGACGATGGCAGAGAAGCCGCTGATCCTGGCGCTCGCCAATCCGGTGCCGGAGATCATGCCGGAGGAGGCGCGGGCGGCGCGCCCGGATGCCGTCATCGCCAGCGGCCGCTCCGACTATCCCAACCAGGTCAACAACGTCCTCTGCTTTCCCTTCATCTTCCGCGGCGCGCTCGATGTCGGCGCCACCGTCATCAACGAGGCCATGAAGATCGCCTGCGTCGAGGCGATCGCGGCGCTCGCCCATGCCGAGGCCTCGGACATCGTCGCCGCGGCCTATGGCGGGCAGAGTCTCAGCTTCGGGCCGGAGTATCTGATACCGCGTCCCTTCGATCCGCGGCTGATCGTGCAGATCGCGCCCGCCGTCGCCAAGGCGGCGATGGCGAGCGGGGTGGCGACGCGGCCGATCGAGGACCTCGAGGCCTATCGCGACCGCCTCGGTCAGTTCGTGTTCCGCTCGGGCCTGCTGATGAAGCCGATCTTCGATGCGGCGCGCACCGATCCGCGCCGCCTCGTCTTTGCCGAGGGCGAGGACGAGCGGGTGCTGCGCGCCGCCCAGCAGCTGGTGGATGATGGGCTGGCCAAGCCGGTCCTGATCGGGCGGCTGCTGGTGGTGATGCAGCGGATCGATCGGCTGGGCTTGCGCATCAAGCCGGGCACGGACTTCGAGCTGGTCGATCCCGAGGGCGATCCGCGCTTTCCCGAATATTGGCGGCTCTATCACACCATGATGGAGCGCAAGGGGGTGTCGCCCGATCTCGCCCGCAACATCGTGCGGACTCGGAACACGGTGATCGCGGCCCTGATGATCCGGCGTGGCGAGGCCGAGGCCATGATCTGCGGCACCGTCGGCCGCTACGACCTGCATCTGGAGGCCATCGGCGACGTCATCGGGCTGCGCCGCGGGGTGCGCCAGTTCTATGCCCTCAACGCCATGATCCTGCCGCGCGGCACCTTCTTCATCTGCGACACCCAGGTGATGCCGGACCCGACCGCCGAGCAGCTCGTGGACATGACCCTGCTGGCGGTCGAGGTCGTCGGGCGCTTCGGCCTGACGCCGAAGGTGGCGCTGGTCTCGCATTCGAGCTTCGGCACGGGCGCCACCCTCTCCGCGCGCAAGATGCAGGCGGCGCTGCGGCTGCTGCGCGCCCATGCGCCGGACCTGGAGGTCGAGGGCGAGATGGCGGCCGATCTGGCTTTCGACGAGGAGGCGCGCGTGAAGCTGTTCCCGGGCTCGAATCTGAAGGGGCCTGCCAACCTCTTGATCATGCCGACGCTCGATGCCGCCAACATCGCGCTCAACCTGTTCCGCGGCGTCGGCGACGGCTTGTCCGTCGGCCCGATCCTGGTCGGGGCGGCGAGGCCGGCCCACATCCTGACCCCGACGGCGCGGGTGCGCGGCATCGTCAACATGAGCGCGCTCGCGGTGGTCGAGGCGCAGGCGGCATCGGCGCCGCCCGGGACCTAGCGGCGTGACCGATCTGCGCCCCGATGACCTGACCGACGCCGCCAGCGACAGCGAAGAGGACGAGGTCTCCTACGGCGTCTCGCCGGAGACGGTGCAGGCCGCGCGCGAGGCCCTGGAGGCGCACCAGGGCCACATCGTGCGCGAGCTACTGGCGGGCCTCCACGCCGCCGACGTCGCCGACCTGCTGGAGCAGCTGAACCCGGAAGAGCGCGAGCAGTTCCTCTCCTTCACCAAGGAGGAGATCGAGGCGGAGACCCTCACCCATCTCGACGAGGACGTGCGCGAGGAGGTGCTCGACGCGCTCGGGCCGCAGGAGGTCGCCCAGGCCTTCAGCGAGCTCGACAGCGACGACGCCCTCGACGTGCTGGAGGACCTCGACGACGAGGCCAAGCAGAAGATCCTCGCGAGCGTGCCGGTCGCGGACCGCGTCATCCTCGAGCAGGGCCTCACCTATCCGGAGGAGAGCGCCGGCCGCCTGATGCAGCGCAAGCTGGTGGCGGTGCCCTCGTTCTGGACCGTGGGCGAGACCATCGACTTCCTGCGCGCCAGCGACGACCTGCCGGACGACTTCTACGACCTCTTCATCGTCGACCCCGCCCACAAGCCGATCGGCGCCGTGCCGCTCTCGCGGGCCATGCGGACCAAGCGGCCGGTGAAGCTGACGGAGATCATGGAGACCGACCTGCGCACCATCCCCGTCGACATGGACCGGGAGGAGGTGGCCTACATGTTCCGCCAGTACGCCCTGGCCTCGGCGCCGGTGGTGGACGAGGACGACCGGCTGGTGGGCGTGATCACCGTCGACGACGTCGTGCACGTCATCGAGGAGGAGACCGAGGAGGACCTGATGGGCCTCGGCGGCGTCGGCGAGAGCGACTTCCATGCCCCGGCGCTGGTCACGGCCTGGCGGCGCATCCGCTGGCTGGTGGTGACCCTCATCAACACCCTCATCGCCTCGTCCGTGATCTCGCAGTTCGATGCCACCATCCAGCAGATCGTGGCGCTCGCCGTGCTGATGCCGATCGTGGCGGCCATGGGCGGCAATGCCGGCATGCAGGTGGTGACGGTGACGGTGCGGGCGCTCGCCACCCACGACCTTAGCCCGGGCAGCAACCTCTTGCGCGCGGTCGGCAAGGAGATCCTGGTCGCCGGCGTCAACGCCGCCTGCTTCGCCCTCATCATGGGCGGCATCGCCTCCGCCTGGTTCCACGACTGGCACCTGGGCCTCGTGCTGGGCGCCGCCATGATCTTCAACATGATGTGGGCGGGGCTGGCCGGCACCCTGATCCCGCTCGCCGTCAACCACCTCGGCTGGGACCCGGCCGTGAGCGCCGGCCCCTTCCTCACGACCACGACCGACGTGCTCGGCTTCTTCTCGTTCCTGGGGCTGGCGACGCTATTCCTCCTTTAGGGGGAGGTATGGTCCAACGTCAAAATTCGAGATTCAACCCTATCGTATTTTGCGTAGGCGGCCCGGCTGTCCCGCGGGACGAACGAAACCGAGCGATCCACCCCATGTCCAGCGGGAATTAGCGTCCAGCGGGCGGCCGGCGATAGGTCAGTGCATACCCATGTGAAGGAAGTTAACGAGGGCTCGGCGTCCCGCCGGCGGACAACGGGGGAGATTTCGGCACTCCCGGAGGGAGGCCGTCGGAAATTCTGATCCACAATGTCAAACATCGAGCCGATGGCTGAGCACCATCGACAATAAGAACAATGTAAGAACAACTTGGATAAAAATCAAGCCCAAGCCACGTCTTTTTCGGAATTTCTTTCCATTGGCCCCCCTGGCCGCCTATGCGAAGAACGAGCGCGAAGGCCTGTCGCCAGCGGACAGGAAAAAAGACACTGATCGAGACCTACGCGAGGACAAGGACATGAGCAAAGTCGCCGACAGCATCCGCCGCGGCCTGGAGCAGGCGGTCGCCTATGCCAAGGGCGAGGCCGACCGGAGCACCTATCGCGTGCACGTGCCCCCCGCCTCCGCGAGGGCAGGCTCCGCCCGGATCGACGTGCGCGCGATCCGCACGCGTCTCGGCATGACGCAAGAGGAATTCGCCGGCCGTTTCGGCTTCAGCGTGAACACGCTGCGCCATTGGGAACAAGGTAAGCGCCAACCGGAGGGCGCGACGCGCGCCTATCTGCTGGTCATCGACCGGGCGCCGCAAGCGGTGCAGAAGGCGCTGCGGGCGGCGTAAGTTGTTGTGGTCGATTAGATTCAAGTCGACTACGACCCCATTTCCTTGCTGTAGCGGAGACTATTCTGGTGCCGTTAGAAGCAGTCGACCGGAGACGCGCCGAATCGACGGGCTCGCCGACAGTCGAACGGCGCAAAACGAGAACTCTGGCGAGTGGGATCCGGTAACCGGGATGCGATCAAGGTTGGGAGCGCGTAGGCGCTCACCAATCCATGCCGCTGCGTTCCAGATCGATCATGCGGACGATCATGGCCCGGCGCGGGTCGAAGGGCAGATCCTGGAAGCCCCATCGGGCATAGAAGCCGCGCGCGCGATCATCGAGCGGATGTGTGATGACGCCGAAGCTTCCGACGTCGCGGGAGACCCTGAGACCGGTGCGCAAGGCGAATAGAAGGAGCGAGCGCGCGTAGCCCCGTCCTTGGTAATCCCTGTGGATCGCAAGCTGGCCGAGCAGTGTCACCGGCACGGGGTCGGGCTTGTTGCGCTGTTGCGGCTTCGGCAACGCGGCCCGCTCGATCTGGCCGGCGCTCAACGTGACGTAGCCGATGATCCCTGCGGTCGCGGCATCGCAGATGACGTTGGCGCGGGAAATGCCCGCGGCGTGATTGGCCCAGGCGTGACGCCTGAACCACTGGTTCATCGACTCCCGGCCGCAATCAAATCCACTGCGATCGTCGGTTTCTGCAAGCGGTCGCGGCGGGGTTATTTCCGCCATTTGGGATCGGTGCGGGCGAGCTCTTCAAGCGCGGCGATCTTCCGCGGCGGCCGGTGCGCCCAGGCCTCGAACGCCTCCCAGTCCTTGGCCGGGATGGCGACGATCCGGCGCTCAAGGACATCGATCTCGGCCGCCTCGAGCGCCTTGCGCCGGATGAAGTCGCTGAGACTGGTCCGCGCCTGCTCCGAAGCCGCTTCCAACAGGGCGCGCTCCTCCTCGTTGACACGCACGCTCAGCACGGAAGTCGTCATGATGCGGTACTCCGTTGACGCCAAACTAGCTGTATGACAATAGCACACACCCCCGCGATCAGCAATGGGGCGGGGAAAGCTCGAACCAGCTCAAAATGCGCCCCCTATCTCTCTTTTGATATATTGCAGATGATATGAATAATACAGATTATCTGCTTTTCAGCCCATCGAGGGAGCCATGGCCCAGACGACCGCTGTGGAGTTTCAGCGCAAGATCGGCGAGTTCCAGCATCAGGCGCAGCGGGAGCCGGTGGAGATCACCCGGCATGGGCGGCGTGAACTGGTGCTGATGTCGGCGGATCATTACGACTGGCTCGTCGCCGCGGCACGGCGGACCCATCGGACCGCGGATGCGGCCCCGGT
>Ga0137403_10009522_pt1 | contig 10794 bp, 10 predicted proteins | sample CZOMad2_1_16fung_FD_122057 | JGI IMG/M metagenome (GOLD analysis project Ga0137403, IMG submission 122057) | Vadose zone soil fungal communities from Angelo Coast Range Reserve, California, USA - CZOMad2_1_16fungal (Hybrid Assembly) | ecosystem: Environmental > Terrestrial > Soil > Vadose zone... | reverse complement strand
CGATCGTCGTGACGATGTGCATCGGCGGCGGCATGGGCGCCGCGGGCCTGTTCGAAGTCCTGTAGACGTCCCGGCGATACGCGGCGGACCGGGAGGAGCGGTATCTACTTTAGGGGAGGCATCATGAACAAGCAGTTTTTCATTGCATGGGTTGCGATCTTCGTCGCATGGATGCTCGGAAGTTTTGTCGTTCACGGCGTTCTGTTGCACGATGACTACATGAAATTGCCGACGCTGTTCCGCCCGGAGGCCGACGCGCAGAAGTACTTCCCGCTGATGATTCTCGCCCACGTGATCCTGTCGGGCGCCTTTGCCTGGATCTATGCGCGCGGCGTCGAGGCGCGGCCTTGGCTCCCGCAGGGAATCCGGTTCGGCGTGGCCGTCGCGTTGCTGACAGTCATCCCGACGTACATCATCTATTTTGTCGTTCAGCCGATGCCGGGCGCGACCGTGGTCAAGCAGATGGTCTACGACGGCATCCTCATGGTGCTCCTCGGCATGCTGGTCATGATTGCCGGGACGATCCCACGGAACCTCCTGTTCGCAGCCAACCTGCGGTACTACGCGGGCATCCCCTGGGCGGTGCCGGTGACGGCCGTGTATCTGTGGTTCTTCTGGCGGTATCTCCAGGGAGCCGGTCCCCCGGAATCGACGGCCGAGGAGCGGCGAACGAGCCTTCGCGCCAACCGCATTTCGGGTCGCTTGTGGGCCTGGGCACTTCTCGCCGGCGGTCTCGGCATCGTCGCCCTGGTCCTGGCGCTCCGCGTGGTGAATCGAATGGTCGTGCTGCCGCAACAGCAGCTGCCGGATTTTGCACAGGTGCCGAGGATCACGGTGCTGTCGCTACTTCTCATGGCGGCTCCGGTGGCCGGCATCGTCGAAGAAGCCGCGTTCCGCGGCTACATGCAGGGGCCGATCGAGCGCCGCTACGGGTGGGCCGTCGCGATTCTGGTGACGGGAACGATGTTCGCCGTCGCGCATCTGGACTTCACGTTAATCCTCTGGCCGTACTATGTAGCCGTGGCCGCGATCTATGGCACGGTCACGTATCGGACGAATTCGATTCTGCCCGCCGTGGTGCTGCACACGGTCGGGAACCTGTATTCAAACCTCGATCTCTGGCTGCACGGCAAGGCCGAGTGGCAGGCCGCATCCGGCCCGGCCGTGCTGATCTGGAAGGCCGGTGCGGACGCGTCGTTCTGGAGCGCAAGCGGGGCGCTCCTCCTCGTCTCGGCTGCCATGGGATGGGCCTTCTGCAGACTCGCGCGGGCGGCACCGCCTGACGTCACCCGTCGGAGTCGTTTGTTGTAGGCCCCGCCCGCGAAGGGGCAGAGATACTGGCATATCGCCGAGTGCAAATACCACAATTATCATGCGGGGGCGGAAATCAGGCTACCTCGACCCCGAGGACTGCGGTATGATTGCCGACACGAAATCGGTGCGGAGAAACCGCGCAGAGTACTTCGCCAACCGGCCGGGGGAGGGACTCGCGACGTATGGTTCGGCAAGGGCTGACCTTTCAGGTGCCTCGCAGGGCGTGCCGGATAGCCGTTAGCCTGCACTTCATGTCATGGGGCCGGCGTGGCGTACTCGGGTGCCGCCTGCGCCGCCTCCTGCTGTCCGTCAAGGCATGTTGGACAAACCAGTGTCGACAACGCGAAGGAGAAGAAGATGACATCAACCAGTGCAACCATTCGGGGCATCATCATGAGCGGCGCGCTTGCCGTCGCATTGGGTGCTGCTCAAGCCGCCCATGCGCAACCCGTCCCTACGGACCCCTCCGGAGGTTGTCCGATCTCGCCAGCCACGGTTGCGGGCTTTTTTGAAAGTGGCTCGGTCACACTGAATGGTGTCGTGAAGCCCGCAGACAGCACGGTGGTGCTGGCTCCTAACTGCGGCTTCTTTCAATGGACCGAACAAATGTTTTTATGGCTGACGTCGCCGGCTCCGGCACGTTATGGCGGTGGCAGCCGCATCATGTTCTCGCCACAGTTCTTTACCGTGACCCCCGAAGATAGCAACGGCCGTCGCACGTTCATTCAGAATTCCCCTGGCTTGCCGATTCGGATGAATCTGCGCGCCATGGAGCTGGGTCCGCATGGCTTGCCCATGGTGCTGTCACGTACCGGTCAGGTCGTAGAGGTACAGCGCGAAAAACCAGGTCAAAAGCCACCAACGATCAACCTGGCAAATGGCACGCCGGCGCAGATCACCAATGTGCAGAGAACAGCGGGAGGCCAGCTGCAGTTCTTCGACAAGCTCGGCAAGCCGGTGCAGCCGCGCATGCTCAAGTTGGCGCCGGTGGTACGTCAGCGCATCATGTTGACACCTGCACGGCCTACGCCGGTAGTCTCTGCGGCCGCGTTCACAGCAGCCATCCAGTCTCGTAAGCTGGTGATCAACAAGATCCCGATCTTCATTGATTCGGCCGGCAATGTGATCGACGTCGAACCCGGTCAAGCCGATAGCGGTGTGTTGATCTCGCAGAATGGCTCCCTGATTTACTACATCACCGCCGTCAACGACGTGTTTGCCTACCATCGTTCGATGCAGGGCGCAGCCGTCATTCCGTTTAACACTACCATCACGTTCCCGAGGACAGCGGCGGAAGTGGCTCCAGTGGTGACGTTCGCATCGGGCAAGGGGCACACGATTCTGGATCAGATCGCGCTGGCGATTGAAACGAAGTCGAGTTGGATGGCGGCAACTGCGGTGCCGAATCCGAACGACTACGTTCAAGTCAGTGCAGTCGTGCCAACGTTCAACAAGAGCAACCCGAACAACTGGGTACCGAATGGACAGGCCACATTGAGCCTGGTCATGCTGGGCATCCACGTGGTGGGCTCCACCAACGGCCATGGCGAAATGGTGTGGGGAACGTTCGAGCATCTCGGCAACGCACCCAATGCGACATATGCCTACAACTCAACAACCGGCTCGAAGACGATTCCTCAAAACACAGCGGGCGCTTGGCTCTTCACGCCGAGTGGATCAGCGGGTCCGTTCAATACGACAAGCAATAGTTGGACGGGCAGCGCGATTACTGGCTCGCCAGTGGGTCCGGCCGCGGTGCTGCGGGCGAAGCCATGGGGTTCAAACGACGGCGGCAATCCTGCCAATGCTGCGGGCTTGAACACACAGGTGATCGCGGCCAATGCCAGCGTGATCTCTCAGCTGAATGCAGCGGATGTACGCCGAAAGTACTTCCAGTTAGGCACGACGTGGACCATTGGCGGCGCCGCACCCAACGGCGGCAATGAGGTGGGCACCAACCACCTTGCCAATGCCACCATGGAGACGTTTGCGCAAGGACAAACGCCATCAGCTCCAAGTGCAAACTGCTTCTCGTGTCATGGCACCAACAAGGTGGTAGTCAGTCACGTTTATCCTGAGTTGAAGCCGTTGCCGTAAAGTCGGGAAAAGAGGAGTGCAGATGGCGGCACCCCCTCCCCCTGGCCGGGCCTGGGGGTGCCGCATGACATCGAGCCTACCCTTCCAACTCCTCGAACACGATCCCGAGATTCTTCGCCCCGTTGTCCCGGCAGAGATCCATGAACTCCGCCACCTGGGCATAGGGCAGGCTCCCGGCGGCGGCGAAGAAGACCACTCCGGCCCGGCTGGCCAGGGCGTCGCGGAGGCGGCCGGGGAAGGCCGGTGCGGCCACCTCCTCGTGGTTCAGGAAGATTTTCCCTGCCGCGTCCAGCCGGATCACGAGCTGGTTGGGCGGCGGCACCGGGCTCGGGGTGTGGGATTCGGCCGGGACCTGGACGCCGTAGCCCACCTGGGTCATCGGAGTCGCCACCATGAAAATGATCAGCATGACGAGCACCACGTCGACGAGCGGCGTGATGTTGATGTCGCTCTTGATGCCACCAGTGCCACCGATTCCCATGGACATGACGCTCTCCTTTCCCTACTTCTTGCGTTTCTCGGTCGCCAGACCGGCCTTGGCGAAACCGGCGGCGTTGACCTGGCGGAGAACCTGCCGCACCTGCTGATAGGAGAGCCGCCGGTCTCCCTTGACCACCACCTCCCGCTCCGGCGAGCGGGCGTGGATCTCGCGGAGGGCGACGGCGAGGTTCGCCTCCGCCACCGGCCGCGGCCCGATCGAAAGACCGCCGTCCGCCTGGATCGAAACCGTGAGCTGGCCTGCCCGCTCCGGCAGCACGTCGGGGGTGCGGGTCTCGGGCAGAGCGACCTTCGCATTCGTGAGGAGCGGCGTCACCACCATGAAGATGATGAGCAGCACCAGGCAGACGTCGACCAAAGGGGTGACGTTGATGTCGCTCTTGATACCGGCGACCGATTCACTATATCGCCCGGGTTTACGACGCATGGGACTCGCCTCCCCGCTCGGAAAAGAGATCGCGCAGCTCCGAGGCGACGTTGTCCATCTCGATCCCCAGCCGCGCGATACGGTGGGTCAGGACGTTGAACATCCAGGCGGCGGGGATGGCGACGAAGAGGCCGAAGGCGGTTGTCACCAGGGCCTCGGCGATGCCGGCCGAAACCGCGGCGAGGCCGCCCGCGCCCGACATTGCGATGCTCGAAAAGGCGTGAATGATGCCCACCACGGTACCGAAGAGGCCGATGAAGGGGGCCGTGGTGGCGATCGTCGCCAGCCCCCCGATGCCACGGCCGAGCTCGGCGGTGGTCGAGAGAATGGAGCGCTCGACGGGGCGGGCGGCGGCTTCGATCGCCTCGGGCGCCGGCCGGGTGACGCTCTTTTTCTCGAACGTCGTCAAACCCGCGGTGACGATCCGGCCCAGGTGGCTCGCCGGATACTTGCGGGCGGCTTCGATCGCCATCCGGATCTGCCCCTGGCGCATCGGCTCGTCGGCCGAGCGGGCGAAGGCGAGCGACTGGCGCCGTGCCCGCAGGAGGACGAAGAGCCGCTCGCCCGAGATGGCGAGCGACCAGACCGAAAGGACGGCGAGCGCCACCAGGACGGCCAGGGCCATGGGGCTCATCGAGGTCAGGGTGGAGAGAATCGAGGTACCCATTGTCGGTCTCCTTTCCTTTTCCTTTCGCTTTTCGACCGCTACTGCACGCGGAAGTTGACGGTCAGCGAATAGAAAACCTTGACCGCACGGCCGTAGAGCGTGGCGGGCTTGAAGCGCCAGCGGGAAACCGCATCGACGGCCGACTGGTCGAGCCCCATGGGCAGGCGCTTCAGAACCTTGACGTCGAGCACATTCCCCGCCTCGTCGATGATCGCCTGCACGATGACCGTCCCTTCGAGCCGGGCGCGGCGCGCCATCTCGGTATATTGCGGCTCCACCCGATCGATGATCACCGGCCGGGTGACCGCACCACCCACCGGAATGGGAGGATCGTCGGCCGTGCCAATGCCGATGGACGTATTGCCCACCGGCCCGGTGCCGTGGAGCACGCCGATGGGATCGCCGTGCTCGACGCCGTCAGGATCGCCCGTGGTCGGCCCGACCGGCAGGTTGGTCGGGGTGGAAGAAACGATTTCTTCCGTCTGCGGAGTCGTCGCCACCGGCGGCGCGTCCGGAATCACCGTCGGCGGCTGCACCACCGCGTGTGGAGTGGGCGCCGGAGCCGGGTGCGGCGCCGTGGGACGGGGGGTGCTGGTGCCGCGCGCGATCGGCGGGGGCGGCGGGGCGGAGAGGCTCACGAAGACGGCCTTGTCCTGCGGCTCGGTAATCTGGTCCACGTTCCAGTACTGGGCAAACGTGAGCGATACGAGGACGACGAGGTGGAGCACGACGGCAAGGGGAACGGAGAGCCACCTTTTGCCACGTGATTTTTTGGGATCGAGAGCGAGGAGTGAGCTTTCGAACATGATGCCACCTCCGATCGAAAGACCAGCGCTCGTGCCGCGTCGTGCGGGGGAGCCGGGCCTGATAGAAGATTAGACCGGGGGATTTGAGATTAGTTCCGGGGAAAGAATCGATCCGCCAAAGCAAACGGGCCGCCGAATCGCCCCGGCGGCCCGTGCAAAAAACCTGATACGTAGTTAGACTGGCGGCGGGTGAATTTGGTTCCCGACGACGATCACGAGCTCCCCCTTGATCCCCGGCCGCCCGCCCAGCTCCTCGCGCAGCGCCGCGAGCGGGCCGCGGAGCACCTCCTCGTGGAGCTTGGTCAGCTCGCGGCCGATCGCCGCCGGCCGGTCGCCGAGCTCGGCCACGGCGTCGTCGAGGCTCGCCAGCAGGCGGTGCGGAGATTCGTAGAAGATCAGGGTGTGCGGGAGGGCCGAAAAGCCGCGGAAGAAGGTCCGGCGCTTGCCGGACTTGGGCGGCGGGAAACCGGCGAAGGTGAAGGGATGGGGGGGGAGGCCGGAGACGACCAGGGCGGCCAGGAGGGCGGAGGGGCCGGGGAGCGGCTCGATGCGAATGCCGCGGGCGGCCGCTTCGCGGACCAGGAGGAAGCCGGGGTCGGAGAGGAGGGGAGTGCCGGCGTCGCTCGCCAGGGCGATCGTGGCGCCGGCTTCCAGGTCGGCCAGCAGGCGCGGCAGGCGCTGCCGCTCGTTGTGCTCGTGGAGCGAGACGAGCGGTTTCTTGATCCCCAGGTGATGGAGGAGCCGGCCGGTGTGCCGGGTGTCCTCGCAGGCCACCAGGTCGGCCGCGGCGAAGGCGGCGCGCGCCCGGGGGGTGAGGTCGTCGAGATTGCCGATCGGGGTTGCGACCACCAGGAGCGTGCCGGGCATGGCCGCTAGTCCCGCGGGATCTCCTGGTCGAGGTTGACCGCGCTCCCCGAGAGACGGGCGATCAGCATCAGCCGGCGCTTGAAGCGGAAGGTCTGCTCGTACTGGACGATGCGGGAGACCGCCGCCGCCGGATAGCCGCGCTCCACCACCTCGGCCGGGGTCAGGCCGCGGTCGAAGAGAAGATAGAGAACCTCGTCCGCCACCTTGTACTCGAAGCCCAGATCCCCTTCGTCGGTCTGCCCGGGCCAGAGGTCGGCCGAGGGACGCTTCTGGATCACCGAGGCGGGGAGCCCCAGGTGCTCCGCGAGCTGCCAGACCTGCTGCTTGTAGAGATCGCCCAGCGGGTTGAGCGAGCTCGCGTTGTCGCCGAAGACGGTCGAGTAGCCGAGCAGGATCTCGGTCTTGTTCGAGGTCCCGAGCACCAGGGCGCGGAGCTTCTTCGCCTGGTCGAAGAGGATCGTCATCCGCTCGCGAGCCATCTTGTTGCCCCGCCGGCCGGGCTCGGCCTCCGGCTCGTTGGCGTCGAAATAGGCGTCGACCATGGGCGAGATGTCGATCGTGCGGGCGGCCAATCCCAGGTGCGCCACGACGGCCTGGGCATCGGCCAGGGAGTCGGCGCTCGAGGTGCGGTAGGGGAGAAGGAAGCCGTGCACCCGCTCCGGCCCCAGGGCGCGGACGGCCAAGGCGGCGGCGAGCGAGGAGTCGACCCCGCCCGAGAGGCCGATCGTCACCCCGGCCGAGCCGGTGGTAAGGACGGCGTCGCGGATGAAGCTCACCAGGACTGCCACGGCGAGCGGCGCGTGGAGCGTCAGCCGGGCGGCAACCTCCTCGCGGCGGATCACGCGGGACCCTCGATGTCAAAGCGCTCGTCGTCGATGAGCGGCAGCTTGAAACGCAGGCGGTCGGCGTCGCGGAGGTCGATCTCGGCGACCAGCAGATGCTCTTCCAGGATCGGGGCGCGGACGACGAGCTCGCCGCCGGGGCGGACCACGTGGCTGCCGCCGGTGTAGAACGAGCCCTCCTCCCAGCCTACCCGGTTGCAGTAGACCACCCAGCAGGTGTTGAGGAGCGCCGTCGAGCGGGTGACCAGCTCCCAGGACTCCTGGCTCTCGGGCAGCTCGCCGGCCCCGATCCGCCCCGGGCCGGCCGAGGGGACGACGAGGAGCTTGGCGCCGGCCACGGCGAGGCGGCTGGCGAGGCTGGGGTGCCAGAGGTCCTCGCAGATCAGGAGGCCGGTGCGGTTCCCCCGCACCTGGGCGAGGCCGATCCGCCGGCCGGCGCCCAGGAAGCGCTCCTCCTGGAAGATGCCGTAGGTCGGCAGGTAGATCTTCCGGTGGACGAGGGTCGGGCCGCCGTCCTGGAGGAGGAGGGCGCTGTTGTGGAGCACCCCGCGCTCGTCCTCCTCGACCAGGCCGACCACCACCGACATCCCCCCCGCCGCCGTGGCGAGGGTGGCGAGGACCGGGGAGCCGGCGGGGCGCAGGGCGACCCGGGGGGTGAGATGGAGGAGGCGATAGCCGGTGAGCGAAAGCTCGGGAAAGACGAGGAGGTCGACCGCGCGCTGCCGCGCCTCTTCGATCCACGAGAGATGCCGCGCCAGGTTCGCCTCGACGTCGCCGAGGCGGGAGTCGATCTGGGCCAGACCGACCCGCAGGGTGGAGCTCTCTTCAGCCATGGCCGGTGCGATGCTAGCATGGCGGCCCATGCCCCTTCTCCTGGCGCCCGCTCTCGTCCTCTTCCTGGCCGCCCCGCCGCCTTCGGCTCCGTCGGCGGGACAGGCGACGCTCAAGGACCGGGTGGTCGCGATCGTCGACGAGGACCCCATCCTCTCTTCGGACGTCGACCGGATCATCGGCCTGGGCCTCGTCGCGGTGAACCCGGGAGAGAGCGACACGAGCTTCCGCCGCCGGGTGCTGGGGCGGCTCATCGACGAGCGGTTGCGCTTCCACGAGATCGACCGCTTCGGCCTGGAGCAGGTGCCGGTGGCGCGGGTCGACAAGAACACCCAGGAGATCCGCTCCCGCTTCAAGACCGATGCCGAGTTCAACCAACGACTCAAGCAGGTGGGACTGACCCTGGCCGGCCTGCGCCAGCTGGTCACCCGCCAACTCATGGTCCTCACCTACGTCGACGAGCGGCTGGGGCCGAAGGTCTTCATCAGCACCGAGGACATCACCGCCTACTATCAGGACGTCCTGACGCCGGAGCTCAGGAAGCAGAACCAGCCGATGCCGCCGGTCGAGCAGGTGCGCGAGCAGATCCAGGCGGTGTTGAAGGAACAGCGATTGAACCACGAGATCGACAGCTGGACCGACGAGCTGCGCCGGAAGGCCGACATCCTCAACTACTTCGACGACCAGGGGAAGCCCCTCCCGCCGGTGGTTAAGACGATCGGGAAGAAAAAGCCGGGCTGAAGCCCTCACCCCCAACTGAATAGAATCCGCGGGCAGGTTGTTGTTCGTAGACGGGTTCGAGGGTCCGATCATGAAGCGTTCGCTCATTTTCCACGTCGGCTGTCTCCTCCTGCTGCTGGCCGCGCTGCCGGCGGCAGCGAAGATCCATGGTCCCGAGCAGGCGAAGCTCGCCCTGGCTGCCGACCGCACCGCCTATGATCCGGGGTCGACCGTCCACCTGGTGGCCCGGGTGACGATCGTCCCCGGCTGGCACGTCAACGCGCACAAGCCGACCTTCGAGTACCTGATCCCCACCGATCTCGCCTTCACCCTCCCGGCCGGCTGGAAGGCGGCGCCGGTCCGCTATCCCGAGGCCAAGAAGCAGAAGTTCGCCTTCGAGACCCAGCCGCTGGCGGTCTACGACGGCGAGGTGGTCCTCGGCGCCGACCTCGCCCTGCCGGCCGGGGTGGCCGCGGGGAGCTACCCGGTGCGCGCCAGCCTCTCCTACCAGTCGTGCAATGACAAGCAGTGCCTCCCCCCGGTGACCACCGAGGCCGGGCTCACCCTGAAGGTCGGCCCGGGCGGCAAGCCGGTGCCGGGGTACGGCGGGAAGACGGCGGCCGGAGCGACCGGCGCCGTCACCCCGGGAGCCGCGCCCGCCGCCCATGGGCTCGCCCTGATGCTGGTCCTGGGCCTCCTCGGCGGGTTGGTGTTGAACGTCATGCCCTGCGTCCTGCCGGTCCTCTCGCTCAAGGTCTTCGGCCTGGTGCGGAGCGCCGGCCGCGGCCGCTCCGAGGTGGTCGCCGGGGCGCTCGCCACGGCGGCGGGCATCCTGGTCTCCTTCTGGGCGCTGGCGGGTGCGGCCATCGCGGCGCGCGCCGCGGGCTCGGCGGTGGGCTGGGGGGTGCAGTTCCAGCGTCCCGGCTTCGTTGCTTTCCTCGCCCTGGTGATCGTCCTCTTCTGCCTCAACCTCTGGGGGCTGTTCGAGATCCCCCTGCCGCAGAGCCTCGCCCGCCTGGGCGGCGCGGGACCGCGCGAGGGCCTGGCCGGCCACTTCGCCTCGGGTCTCTTCGCGACCCTGATGGCGACCCCCTGCTCGGCCCCCTTCCTGGGCGTCGCCTTAGGATTCGCGCTCGCCCAGACGGCGCCGGTCATCGCCGCCATGTTCACCGCGGTGGGTCTGGGGATGGCCCTCCCCTATCTCCTCCTCGCCCTGGCGCCGGGGCTCGCGCGCCTCCTCCCCAAGCCGGGGGCCTGGATGGAGACCGTACGCGGCGCCATGGGCTTCCTCCTCGCCGCCGCGGCGGTCTGGCTGTTCTACGTGCTCGCCGCCCAGGTGAGCCCGGAGCGGCTGGCGGTCATCCAGCTCTCTCTCCTCGCCCTGGCGCTCTTCGCCTGGCTGCACCACCGGGGGGTGACGATGCCGAGCCGACCGGCCCTGCGCCGCTTCGCCGTGGCCGGTATGGCCGCCGCCGTGGTGGGGACGTTCCTCCTCGCCGCCGGGGCGGGCGAAAAGGCGACGGCGGCGACCACCACCGCCGGCAAGCCCGCCGGGCTCATCCCCTGGGTGACGTTCGACCGCACCCGGGCGGAATCGCTCGCCGCCTCCGGCACCCCGGTCTTCGTCGACGTGACCGCCGACTGGTGCTTCACCTGCAAGGTGAACGAGAGGCTGATCCTCGACACCCCGGAGGTCGCCCGGGTCTTCACCGAGCACGCCGTGGT
>Ga0137403_10009521_pt1 | contig 10795 bp, 10 predicted proteins | sample CZOMad2_1_16fung_FD_122057 | JGI IMG/M metagenome (GOLD analysis project Ga0137403, IMG submission 122057) | Vadose zone soil fungal communities from Angelo Coast Range Reserve, California, USA - CZOMad2_1_16fungal (Hybrid Assembly) | ecosystem: Environmental > Terrestrial > Soil > Vadose zone... | reverse complement strand
GTTCAGCGGCGCGGGCACCGATCAGCTCGCTCCCTCCGCCAGCGTGACGCTCGATGAGGTGGTTGCGGCGTATGACGAACAGTGCGAGGCGATCGAAAGGCTGGGCGGGCGCATCGTGCTCATGGCCAGCCGCGCGCTGGCCGTCTGCGCCCGCTCGCCGGACGACTATCGGAAGGTCTACTCGCGCATCCTCTCCCAGGTGGAGCGGCCGGTGATCATTCACTGGCTGGGCGAGATGTTCGACCCGCAACTCGCCGGCTACTGGGGCGAGAAGGACCACGGCAGGGCGATGAACACGGCCCTCGCGGTGATCGAAGCCAACCGTGCCAGGGTCGACGGTATCAAGATCTCGCTCCTCGATCGACAAAAGGAAATCGACATGCGCAGGCGTCTCCCGCAGGGGGTGCGCATGTATACCGGGGACGATTTCAACTACCCGGAGCTGATCGAGGGCGACCGGGAAGGCCACTCCGAGGCGCTGCTCGGCATTTTCGACGCGATCGCACCGGCCGCTTCCGCTGCGCTCGCTCGCCTGGCGTCGGGCGACGCGCCCGGTTTTCGCGAAATCCTCGCCCCCACGGTGCCGCTTGCGCGCCACATCTTCAAGGCCCCGACGCGCTTCTACAAGACGGGCCTCGCGTTCCTCGCGTGGCTGAACGGCCACCAGGGGCATTTCGTCATGGTCGGCGGCCAGCAGTCGGCGCGATCGGTCGTAGATCTCGCGGAAACTTTCCGCCTTGCCGATGCGGCCGGGTTGTTGCGCGATCCCGAGCTCGCCGCATCCAGGATGAGGCAGTTTCTCGCCGTGAACGGCATCGGTGGATGAGCAATCCGCCCGACCCTGAACTGCTTTCGCTCAATACCGCCACGGTGCGGGAAAGGTGGAACCTGCGCCGCATGATCGAGGGCTGCGCCCGCCACGGGATCCGGGGCATATCGCCCTGGCGCGACAAGCTCGCCGAGATGGGGGCGAAGGAAGCGGCCAAAGCGATCCGCGACAACGGCCTCGCCGTGACCGGGCTGTGCCGCGGAGGGATGTTCCCGGGTGCGGACCGCAGGGCGCGCCAGGCCGCGATAGACGACAACCTGCGTGCGATCGACGATGCTGCCACCCTCGAGGCAAGATGCCTGGTGCTCGTGGTCGGCGGGGTGCCGCCGGGCTCGAAGGACCTCGCGGGCGCGCGAACGATGGTGAGGGACGGAATCGGCGAAGTGTTCGATCACGCGCGTTCGGCGGGCGTCCCGCTCGCGATCGAGCCGCTGCATCCGATGTACTGCGCCGACCGGGCCTGCGTGAACACTCTCGCCCAGGCGCTCGACCTGTGCGACGAACTGGACCGCAGCGCAAGCGGTGCCCTCGGAGTCGTGGTGGACGTCTACCACGTCTGGTGGGACCCTTTGCTCAAGTCACAAATCGAGCGCGCGGGCGACAAGCGCCTGCTCGCGTTCCATATCTGCGACTGGCTGGTGCCCACCACGGACCTGCTCACGGACCGGGGAATGATGGGCGACGGTGTCATCGACCTTCCGCTCGTGCGTTCGTGGATGGAAGAGGCGGGGTATCGCGGCTTTCACGAGGTCGAGATCCTGTCTTCGGGCAACTGGTGGCGGCGGGATCCGGACGAAGTGCTCGTGACCTGCCGCGTGCGGCACCAGACCGTCTGCTAGGTTTTCGTTCGAGCCGCCGGCCGAGCAGGCGCCAGGCAGGGTAAAATTACGGCCCTCGGCTTTCCCATTCGGCAATAGGAAGTCTTCCATGGATCGAAACCTGCTATCCAAGACTGCGGCAGCAATGCTTGCCAGGGGCAAGGGACTGCTCGCTGCGGACGAATCGAGCGGTACTTGCGAGAAGCGCTTCAAATCGGTCGGAGTCGAGAGCACCGAGGCGAACCGCCGCGCCTACCGCGATCTGCTCTTCAGCACCAAGGGCATAGAGGAATTCGTCAGCGGGGTGATCCTTTTCGACGAGACGCTCAGGCAACGTAGCGTCGGCGGCAACGAACCGTTCCCGGAATTCCTCGCGGGCAAAGGCATCATCCCCGGGATCAAGGTCGACAAGGGCATCCACGATCTTGTGCTCTGGCCGGGAGAAAAGGTCACCGAGGGGCTGGACGGTCTGCGGGGCCGGCTGGAGGAATATTTCAAGCTCGGCGCCCGTTTCGCCAAGTGGCGCGCGGTCATCACCATCGGTCCCGGCATCCCCAGCCACGCCTGTCTTTATGCCAACGCGCATGCGCTGGCCCGCTATTCGGCGCTGTGCCAGGAGGCCTCGATCGTTCCCATCGTCGAGCCGGAGGTCCTGCTCGACGGCGATCACACGATCGAACGCTGCTACGAGGCGACCGAGGCGACGCTCACCGCATTGTTTGCCGCGCTGCGCGCCTACAACGTGTCGCTCGAGCACACCGTTCTCAAAGCGTCGATGGTGGTTTCAGGCAAGGACTGTCCGAAACAGGCCGGCGTGGAACGGGTTGCGGAGGAAACGATGCGTTGCCTCAAACGGACTGTTCCGGCGGCCTTGCCGGGCATCGTGTTCCTTTCCGGAGGCCAGAGTGACGAGGCAGCCACCGCACACCTCAACGAAATGGCGAAGATGCCGGGACTCCCCTGGCCGCTCACGTTTTCCTACAGCCGTGCGTTGCAGAACTGCGCGCTCAAAGCCTGGTGCGGGGTGCCCGGCAACGTCGCTGCCGCGCAGCGGGCATTCCACCACCGCGCCCGCATGAACGGTCTCGCGGCGCAGGGAAAGTATCGTCGGGATCAAGAGAAACAGGCGGCGTAGCGATGGCAGCCCCGCTCTACGAATCGAGCATCAGGAGCCTGCCGTTCCTCGGGCGGGGCAAGGTCCGCGACATGTACGCCGTAGGCGGTGACCGCCTGCTCATCGTCACGACCGATCGCCTGTCGGCTTTCGACGTGGTGTTACCCGACCCGATTCCCGGCAAGGGCGAAGTGCTCAACGAGATGTCCAACTTCTGGTTCAAGAAGCTCGCGCATATCGTGCCCAATCATCTGAACGGTGCCGCGCCGGAGACGGTGATCAAAGGCTCGGACGAGTCCGCTCAGGTGATGGGCCGGGCGGTCGTCGTGAAAAAACTCAAGCCGCTGCCGGTCGAGGCGGTCGTGCGCGGCTATCTTATCGGCTCGGGATGGAAGGACTACCAAAGCACGGGGGCGGTCTGCGGCATTCCGCTGCCCAAAGGGCTGAAGCAGGCCGACAAGCTACCCGATGTGCTCTTCACACCCGCCACCAAAGCAGAGGTCGGAGCGCATGACGAAAATATCTCGTTCGAGCAGGTGGAGAAACTCATCGGGAAGAAACTTGCCGCGAAGGTGCGCGAGGTGAGCATCCGGCTGTATCGCGAGGCGGCTGAGTATGCGCGGGCGCGCGGTATCATCATTGCCGACACCAAGTTCGAGTTCGGCACCGATCCAGTCGGAAATCTTGTGCTGATTGACGAAGCGCTTACCGCAGACTCCTCGCGATTCTGGCCGGCGGACGAGTATCGGCCCGGGATCAGTCCTCCTTCATTCGACAAGCAGTACGTGCGCGACTACCTGGAGACCCTGGGCTGGACGAAGACTCCGCCGGCGCCGCGGCTTCCGCCGGAAGTGGTTGCGAGAACGTCCGAGAAATATCGCGAAGCCCTGTTCCGTCTGACAGGAAAAAAACTGGGAGGATAAACGTGGCAGCCCGCTCTCCTCTCGTTGGGATCGTCATGGGAAGCGCGAGCGACTGGGAAGTGATGCGCGAGGCGGCGAAGCAGCTCACCGATTTTTCCGTGCCCTACGAAGCCAAGGTGCTCTCGGCGCACCGCTCGCCCGACGCGCTCGCGGAATGGGTGGAACAGTCGAGCGCGAAGGGTGTCCGCTGTTTCATCGCGGGTGCAGGGGGTGCGGCGCATCTTGCCGGTGTGATCGCGGCGAAAACGACCGTTCCCGTTCTCGGGGTGCCGATACCTTCCAAGTATCTGCACGGGTTGGATTCGCTTCTCTCGATCGTGCAGATGCCCAAGGGGATTCCGGTGGCGACTTTTGCGATCGGCGAGGCGGGCGCCGCGAACGCGGGCCTCTTTGCCGTCGCGATGCTTGCCCAAGGCGACGCCAAACTCGCCAAGCGCCTCGCGCAGTTCCGCGCGGGCCAGGCCGAAGCGGTGAAGAACGCCAAGCTGCCGGGCTGACACAGGCATCGCCTGCTTCCACTTGTCTGCGACAGTCGACGCGCTGCGATCTGTTCCGATTCGGGATGCTGTCGCGATACTGCGCCGCGGTGGTTTGGTCGGTTTTCCCACCGAAACGGTCTACGGGCTGGGCGCCGACGCATCCAACCCCGCGGCTGTCGCGCGAATTTACGAGGTCAAGGGGCGTCCCGCGGGCCATCCCGTCATCGTTCATATCGGCGATATCGGGCAACTGGATCGTTGGGCGCGCGAGATTCCCGATGCCGCGACGAAACTCGCAGCGCGCTTCTGGCCAGGGCCGCTGACCCTGGTGCTGCGGCGCGCACAGGGAGTGGGCGATGAGCTTAGCGGAGGCCAGGACACGATCGGCCTGCGCATCCCCGGGCACCCGGTCGCCTTGCAGCTTCTCCGGGAATTTGGCGGCGGCATCGCCGCCCCGTCGGCGAACCGCTTCGGCCGGATCAGCCCGACGACGGCGGAGCACGTGCGAAGCGATCTGGGGCGCGAAGTCGACCTGGTCCTGGACGGCGGCACATGCGAGATCGGCATCGAATCCACCATCGTGGATCTCTCGCGCGGGAAGCCCGTGCTGCTTCGCCCCGGCCGAATCGACGCGGTGGATATCGCGGCGACCCTCGGTGTCGCGCTTGAGGAGCGCGATTCAGATGCCCCGCGTGCGCCCGGGACGCTCGCAGCGCACTACGCGCCCCGGCAACCGCTTCGACTCATCGAATCGGGCCAGTGGGAACCGAGCGCACGAGGCGCTTCGCATGGCCGAGGCGTGCTGTCCTTCAGTTCGCGCCCGGAGGGTGACATGAGCACGATGTGGATCGAGGCGTCCAGACTGCCGCAGCGGTATGGACACGATCTTTACGCCAACCTGCGCGCGCTGGATTTATCAGGCTGCAATAGGATTCTGGTGGAGGAGCCGCCGGGCACTCGTGAATGGGCTGCAATCCGGGACCGCCTTGGCCGCGCCCGCTCGGCGTAGCGCTCACTCAGGTTTGCTCGCGGCGTCCTTTCTTGTGAGCAGCCGCGCGAAGTTCTCCAAGGAAATCAGATGGGCGTAAATGCGCCCCATGATGCCCTTGCGGATCAGGTTCTTGTGCTGCGCGGCGTTGAGGAACTCGAGCTTCCTCTCGTCGACGCGGTGCATACCGCCAAGATTCATGGCGCCGCTTTCCCTGAGCGAGGCCTGCAGCGTAAAGGGTTCGAGCAGCGCGTAGTCGGCGAGGATCGCGCACATCTCGCGCACCCGCTCGAGATCGGTTTCATATTCCTGCAGGAGTTTCTCGATCGGTTGCCAGCGCGGAAAGGCGGTGCCCTTGTCATCGAACATGCGCTCCCCGTCGTCGGAGAGAAACGTCTTCTCGACGCAGATCAGCCGGTCGGCCTGCTCGACCGAGTCGAGCGTCACCCGCGCCATGCAGAACGGATAGCGGCGCAAATACGCCGGAAGATACACCGACCCGTCCCATCGACCGTCGCGAAGGAACAGATTCTCGCCGCCCGTCACCCCCAGAACTCCGACCGGGATGAAGGTCCGGCCTCGGTCGGTCGTGATGAAGGCGAGCGGGTAATCGCGGCAGGCTACGCCGAACTCGGAATATGAAATCGGCACGGCGTTCACTCTGCGGCAGAATTCCGGAAGCGCGCCAGGGGCGGGCAACCGCACTTTCTGATCCTTGCGAAGAGGAACGATTTCGCTGTAGCCGAATGGCGGATTGATCTGCATGGAAATTCCGGCAGCGCGTTCCTCGCCGCATCATAGCGCCGGCCCATCGCGGCCCGCAAATGCTTCGCTGCAGTGAAGCCCGGCCGCGTTGTCGGAGAGGGGGATTGCGGCTAAAATTACCGCGACGTGGGGTTGTAGCTCAGCTGGGAGAGCGTCGCGTTCGCAATGCGAAGGTCGGGAGTTCGATCCTCCTCAACTCCACCAGCATACCCTGAAGGCCCGCCCTTGCCGGGCTTTCTGCTTTTCGCGCAGGCTTCCCGAATTTGACGTATTGTTGGCCAGGTCCCCGCGTCATCGACGCATGCCCACCCCGCTCAAACTCCTGATCCTCGAAGACAACGCCTTCGACGCAGAGCTCGAGGTAGCGAAGCTTCAGGCCTCCGGCTACGATTGCGCCTGGACGCAGGTGGAGACCCGGGAGGAATTCGAAGCGCACCTGGAACGATCCGATTTCGACCTGATCCTCGCCGATTACAATCTTCCGAGCTTCGACGGGCTGAGCGCCTTGCGCTTGCTGCGGGAGCGCGGCCTCGAAATCCCCTTCGTCCTCATCTCCGGCACGCTCGGAGAGGAACGCGCAATCGAGAGCGTCAAAGCGGGAGCCACCGACTATGTGATGAAGGAAAGGCTCGAGCGTCTCGCCCCGGTGGTCACCCGTGCCTTGAACGACCGCCTGGAGCGGGCCAGTCGCAGGGCGGCGCAACAGGCACTGAGCGATGCCCATCGGAGGTTGCAGGCGCTTTCCGTGCGTCTGCTCCAAGTCGAAGAAACCGAGCGGCGCCGCATTGCGCGCGACCTGCATGACGGCGTTGGACAGCTGCTCACTGCGGTGAAATTGCGCCTTGCGGGCCTCAATCCCGCCTCAACCGACTACGGCTCGCGCCGGGCCGAGTGCGTTGCGGCGATCGACGAGGCGCTCGAGCAAGTGCGTCGCGTGTCGCGCGACCTGAGGCCCTCGCAGTTGGACGACCTAGGGCTGGTGGCGGCGTTGCGCTCGCATCTCGACCGGCAGGCAGGCAGCGCCGGGTTCAAGCCGAATTTCGCGCATGAGCGGGTGCCCCCGCGTCTCGCCCCCGAGATAGAGACCACGTGCTTTCGCATCGCTCAGGAGGCTCTCACCAATATCGCGCGCCACGCGCAGGCGAGCGAAGTTTGGATTACGCTCGCCGGCACGGAGGAGGAATTGCGTATGGAGGTGCGCGACAACGGTCGGGGTTTCGACGTCGCGGCGGCGCGACTGGGGGCGACGGCCGGCAAGAGCATGGGCCTGCTGAGCATGGAAGAGCGCGCGACGCTCGCCGGCGGGCGGCTTGCGATCGACTCGGCGCTCGGCCGGGAGACCCGGTTGAGCCTCGCGTTCCCTCTGGTCCGGGCGAGCGCGGAACAAACATGACCCCGGTGCGCGTACTTCTCGCGGACGATCACGCATTGGTGCGTGCCGGAATACGCGCGCTTCTGGAAGGTCTGGAAGAGGTCGTGGTCGTGGCCGAAGCAGGCAACGGCGGCGAGGTGCTGGAGCTCGCGCGCAAGCACCGCCCGGACATCGTGCTGCTCGACATCTCCATGCCGGGAATAGGTGGGCTCGAGGCCAGCGCTCAACTCAAGCAGGAGCTTCCGGAGGTGCGTGTGGTGATGCTTTCCATGCACGCCAACGAGGAATACGTGCTGCAGGCGCTGCGCGCGGGGGCGGTAGGCTACATGCTGAAGGATTCCGCGACCGCTGAACTGGAACTCGCGCTGCAGGCCGTGATGCAGGGCGAGACCTATCTCAGCCCGCCGATCTCCAAGCAGGTGGTGGAAGGCTACGTGCAGCGAGTCGGGGCCGAGCAACCCGCGGCTGACCACCTCACGCCGCGGCAGCGCCAGGTGCTGCAGCTCATCGCCGAGGGTCTCAGCACCAAAGAAATCGCCTATCGCCTTGAGCTTTCGGTGAAGACCGTGGAGACCCATCGCGCCCAGCTGATGGAGCGGCTGCAGATCCGCGATATCGCCGGCCTGGTGAAGTACGCGATCCGCAACGGGCTCGTGAGCTCCGAGAAATAATAAGCTTTTTTAATCAATAGGTTTGTCGTAAGACCCCCTTAGGGTATTTAGCAGACCCTGCTCAGGGCCTGCCCGATTGGCCCGTCCCCGGTCCAGCTCTAATGTGTCGGAGGTCACCGTCGGTGGTCCAGGGTGTCGCAATGGCACGCTGCTTCCGGAGGGGAGACGTTGAAGAGGATCAGGGTCATGGTGGTCGACGACAGCTTGCAATTCGCAAGCGCGGTCGCACAGTTTCTCGCTCTCAACGGCGATTTCGAGGTGCTGGCGAGCGCGAGTTCCGGGGGCGAAGCGCTGGCACGCGCAGACGCCGAGCGGCCCGATCTCATGTTCGTCGATGTCAGCATGCCCGGCATGAACGGGTATGCGGTGGTTTCCCTGATCAAGGAGCGGGAGGCCGCGCCCAAGATTGTGATGATGACGCTGGAGAACAGCGAAGAGCACCGCGTCGGCGCGATGGCGGCAGGCGCGGACGCGTTTTTGCTCAAGGAAGATTTCGCCCGCGGGCTCCCTGCCGTGGTCGAAATGTTGTTCGGTGCATCACGGGCTCGAACAAAGCCGTGCTGCGTGAAGCTGTCACCGGGCTAGACGCTTAGCTTCATCGGCAGGATGATCATCTGCATGCCGCGCAGGTGGAAGCGGCGCTGGAGCGTCATCGCCGCTTGATTGTGCAGTATCTGGGTGAACCAGTTGTCTTCGTCGAAGATGAGCTTGCTGGTGAAGAAAATTGCGTTGGGGAACTCGCCCAGAACGCGTTCGGCGAGCCGCGTGAATTCATCGATGGGGTCGGTCCCGAAGGACAGGTATGATTTTGCCGCCCATCCCTTGCTGTTGCAAAAGTTGACGAAGTAGGAAAGCGACGCCTTCGCCTCCACTTTCATCGCCTCGAGGTCTTCGCGCCCGCCGAAACTTTGGGAGTCCACCGTGCGCGCGTTGACGAAAATGAAGTTCTTGAAATGGTCCGGAAACATGCGCTGGACCCAGAGCAGCGCGTGCAGCCCGCCGCCGCGCGAGGAGCCCACCAGAAACACCGCAGTGGGCCGGCTGGGGTCCGGTTTGGGCGGGTTGGCGACGCTGCCGAACGGAATGCCCGAAAAATCGGCGTCGATTTTCTTCAACTGCGCCCGGGTCCACTCATAGTGGTTGCGGATGGTCACACAGGCGGCGATGATCGCGGCGATGATGAGGACCGTCAGCCATCCGCCGTCAAGGAACTTCTGGGCGAGCAGCATGAGCAGAATGCCTGCGCACACGAGGAATCCCGCAGCCGACAACGCCAGCCTCCCGAGCCAGTTTCTCCCGGCGCGCAGCCGGGCCCAGTAAAGGCACAGGCCGAAGAGCGACACGGCGAAGGTCAGGAACACGCTCAAGCTGTAGAGGACGACGAGCGTGGAGACGCTGCCGCCGGTCCACAGAAGGATGACGAGCGATCCGAGCCCCATGACCAGAATGCCGTTCTGGGTGACCAGTCGCGTCGACAGATAGCGGAACTGGTGCGGGACCCAGGAATCGGCGGCCATGTTGGAGAGCACCGCAGGACCGCCCAGGAAGCCGGTGTTGGCGGCGACGAAGAGAAGCCCCGCTTCGAGGGCGAGCACCACCCACAATGCGGCCTGGCCGGCGTGGGCGTCCCAGCCGAAGCTTTCGATGACCGCCCCAAAAGCGACCGCGTTGAGTGTCTGTCCTTCCGCCGGACGCGCGCCCCACAGCAGGTACAGCAAGATGATCCCGCCGGCGGTGAAGGCGAGCGATAGCGCCATGTAGAGCATGGTGACCTTGCCGGTGTGCACCCGCGGCTCCGCGAGCACGTTGACGTTGTTCGACACCGCTTCGATCCCGGTGTAGGTGCCGCCTCCCTGGGAATAGGCGAGCAGGAGCAGCGCTGCGACCCCCGTCCACCCGACCTGCGCCGAAAGTTCCGAGGTCCCGCGCCAGACATCGGGCACCAGAGTCGGCAGCACCGTCGCATGGGAGAGCACGCCGTACACGATCAGGAACGCGTGCGTGAGAATGAACCCGACAAAGATCGGCAACAGCACCGTGATCGCTTCCTTCATCCCACGCAGGTTGAGCAGTACGAGCACCACGATGAACGCAACCTCGGCCGCAAGCTTGTACGGCTGGAAGCCGATCGGAAACAGCGAGAACAGCGCATCGACACCGCTCGCTATCGAAATCGAAATGGTGAGCACGTAATCGAGAATGAGCGCGGCACCCGAAACGAGGCCCGCGTAAGGGCCGATCAGCCGCGTGGCGACCCGGTAGCCGCCTCCGCCCGTGGGAAACAGCTCGATGACCTGGTTATAGGCGAGCGCGATGATGAACACCGTCGCCGCGGTGGCGAGCGCGAGGTAAAGGCCCAGATCCGTGTGCTCGCCCAGCGCGCGAAACGCCTCCTCGGGGCCGTAGCAGGAGGAGGATATCCCGTCCGCTCCCAGACCCACCCAGGCGAAAAAAGCGACAAGCGCGATATGCCGTCGTGTCTTCGTATCCAGGGGGTCGAGCGGCTCGCCGAAAAGCCTCCGGCGCAGATTCGCAAGCGCGTTCATGAGCGCGCGGGGGACGCCTTGCCCGATGCGATGGCTTTTTCGAGGCGGCGCGCGAACACGGTCATTTCCTTGGCCGCCTGCAGGTCGCCCTTGCCCTTCGCGATTTCGGCGCCTTTGCGGTAGGCCGCGAGCGCCTCATCGGCCCGTCCATTGCCGGCGAGCGCGTTTCCGAGGAGTTTCCACGCCGCGGAATACCCCGGGTCTTTTTCGACCGCCGCATTGAGGTGCGCGATGGCGGGTTCGAATTCAGCGCACTTCAGGTATTCGCTTCCGAGAGAAAAACGCAAGAG
>Ga0137403_10009520_pt1 | contig 10795 bp, 9 predicted proteins | sample CZOMad2_1_16fung_FD_122057 | JGI IMG/M metagenome (GOLD analysis project Ga0137403, IMG submission 122057) | Vadose zone soil fungal communities from Angelo Coast Range Reserve, California, USA - CZOMad2_1_16fungal (Hybrid Assembly) | ecosystem: Environmental > Terrestrial > Soil > Vadose zone... | reverse complement strand
GCGTGGAACTTCGGGCTCTGTGCAACGAGGTCCCGCGAACCCCGCCAGGCCCGGAAGGGAGCAACGGTACCGGGATCGCCTCGGGTGCCGCAGACCACCCGAAGTTCCTCTCACTGAAAACTGTTTACAGTGTTCCGTTGTCAGTCTTCGGTGGGAAATAAACGCAGGGATGCCGTTGACTTCTTCTCTGCCCTGTTTACTGAAAACTGAGAATTGAAAACTTTCCCATGAGCTACCAAGTTATCGCGCGCAAGTGGCGTCCACAAACCTTCAAGGATCTTGTTGGACAGCAACACGTTACAGAAACGCTCGCGAATGCAATCAAGAACAGTCGCGTGGCGCATGCGTACATTTTTTCTGGGGCACGCGGCGTGGGAAAGACGACGGCAGCGCGCATCCTGGCAAAGGCGATGAATTGCGTGGAAGGGCCGACGCCGGAGCCTTGCGGCAAATGCGATTCCTGCAAGGAAATTGCCGCGGGCACTTCACTGGACGTGATTGAAATCGACGCGGCGTCCAACCGCGGCATTGACCAAATACGCGAACTGCGGGAAATGGTGCGGTACGCGCCAGCGGCTTCTCGAAGCAAAGTCGTAATTCTCGACGAAGCGCACATGCTAACCAGCGAAGCGTCCAACGCACTGCTCAAGACCCTGGAGGAGCCCCCCGATCGCGTGATTTTCGTGATGGCGACAACCGAACCGGAAAATCTGGTGGATACGATTCGGTCGAGGTCGCAGCACTTTCATTTCCGGGCGCTGACGTTTACAGAGATTGCCGGGCGGCTCGAAGAGATCGCGAAAAAAGAGAATTTGAAGATTGAGCCGGGTGCAATGGCGGTGATTTCGCGCATGGCAGAGGGCAGTCTGCGTGATGCGCTTTCGCTGCTGGAACAGGCGCGCGCGTATTGCGGCGATACGATTCCGGACAAAGAAGTTCGGGAGTTGCTGGGCGTGGTGCCGGATGACGCGCTGGAAGAACTGGTCGGGGCAATTTCATCGGGTTCAGCGGACCGGGCGCTCGGACTGGTCCACACATTTCAAAAGGAAGGACGCAACTTGCAGCATTTTTGCCGTGAAGCGATCCGGCACATGAGGAATCTGCTGATTGCGCGCGTATGCGGCGCGGATTCGGACTTGATTGCGGCGACTCCCGATCAACGACCGGCCTTGGCAAAGGCGGCTGCGCAATTCAGCGAAGAAGACCTGACGCGATATTTTCAGATCCTGTTGCAGACCGATGATGATTTGCGGCGGAAACCGGATCCGCGAGTGCATTTGGAGATGGGTTTGCTGCGATTGATCAATGCGTCGCGGCTGGCGCCCCTGGAAGAGTTGCTGACAGAATTGAAGAGCGGCGCAACGGGCGGGGGAACACCCTCAGGAATGGCGCGTGGCGCGGCGCCCGGAATTCCTTCCGCACATGTCCCGGCTACGACGAGTGTGTCTTCCAGCGCCGCTGCGCCAGCTCCTCCGCCAGCAAGACTGAATACCGCGCCAACGATATCGAAGCATGATGCCGTGACCGCAGGACCGGCCGCGCAGAACAAGAGCTTTGGCGCGGCGATGCAGGTGAGCGGAATTTCGGCGGAACAAGTGGCGGAGATCAAGGCTGGAATTCAAGCGCAGCAGAAATTTTTGGGCGAACTGGTGGACCAGAGCAGCCGGTGGGAGCTCGACGGCACGGAATTGCGAATTTACTTTTCGTCGGAGAAGCGGCCGTTTGCGGAGATGCTCGAAGGAAGAGATTCACTTGAGAAGGTCCGTGCCCAATCGAGCAAGGTGCTGGGCCGTGCGGTGCGCGTCTGTGCTAAACTGGAAGCAGTTGCAGCGGCGGCTGCATCGGCAACGGGCGGAACGCGAGAGCTGCGTGCACAGTTCGAGCGTGATCCGATGGTGCGGTCGATGCTGCAGCGCTTCGGAGGTAAAATCTCCGAAGTGAAGCGAAGCCGGGACGAGCTGTGAAGTCTAGCGAAGGGGTTTGAGAAGGAATGGAAGTCAGCGCTCTCCAACAGATGCTTTCGCGATTCCGGCAACTGCAGGAAGACCTGCAGCGGCAAGTGAATTCCGTTACAGTTGAAGCGTCGGCCGGCGGCGGAATGGTTACGATAAAGATGAACGGCCAGAAGCAGATCGTGAACGTGCGCATCGAGCCGGACGTTTTCGCCAGCAAGGATCAGGAGATGCTGCAGGACTTGATTCGTGCGGCGGTGAACGAGGCATGCCGGCGCGTGGATGAAGAACTCACCAACCAGATGAAGAACCTCGCCGGTGGCATCCCAGGAATGGCCGGGATGAAAATTCCCGGGCTGTTCTAATTCTTCTTTCAATCCACCTTCAGACGATTTCCTTGTTTTTTCTTCCTTTGCAGAGTATTCTCCTGTTGCGCTTTGAGAAACATTGGAAACAAGGACTTCGAATAAGCGTTGGTGATCGAGGGCAAGTGTGTTACTATGGTTTTGCGCTTAATACCTCGGTTGTGTTGTGCGGTCCCTCCGGTGCAGTGTTTGATCTGAGATTCCCCGCCTCCAGTTTCCTCCGTACGTTTTACGCGTAATCTAAATGAAGCTGGCAAAGCAAGCCACCGGCCGCCTGCGAATTCGTTTGCGCGCCGCGACGGCTTCTGCCAGCAAGAAAGCAATATTGAATGTTGAATGTTTCAGAAGTGAATGCAGAGAGCTCTCAGGAGCCTCTGAGGGAACGCGCCTCGGCGCGATTCTCAGAAATGCTGATTTCTCCTTACATCAAGGAGCGATTGACGACGGCGAAGTTTACGACGCCGACTCCCGTGCAGGCGGCGACGATCCCGCAAGCGCTGGAAGGTAAAGATGTGCTGGCAACGGCGCAGACAGGAACCGGCAAGACGCTGGCGTTCCTGATCCCGATAATCGAGCGGTTGCTTGCTGACAAGACGCCGGGAATCGCGGCGCTGGTGCTGGTTCCAACGCGCGAATTGGCCATGCAAGTGGTGGAGCAATTCAATGCTCTTCGCGGCAAGCAATTGCTGCCGGCAGCGCTGGTCGTCGGCGGGTTATCCGAAGGAGCGCAGCTTCAGGCCATACGCAAGGGAGCGCGGCTGGTTGTAGCGACTCCGGGACGACTCGAAGACTACCTCGACCGCAGGCTATTTCATTTCAACGCGCTGCGGATTCTCATCCTCGATGAAGCGGACCGCATGCTGGACATGGGATTTCTTCCCGCGATCCGGCGCATCGTGTCGATTCTGCCAAAAGAACGCCAGACGATGTGCTTCTCCGCGACGATGGAAGGCGACATGGTTCGCATCGTGAAGGACTACCTGCGCAATGCCGTGCGACTCTCTTTTGGCTCGACATCGAAGCCTTCGGAAAATGTACGGGTTCAAGCATTTGAAGTAGCCATGGATCGCAAGCAGGAAATGCTCCAGCGTTTGCTGGCCAAGGAAACGGGAAAGTGCCTGGTGTTTGCACGGACCAAGCGCGGAGCCGAACGGATTGCCGAGAGCTTGAATCGCAAGGGATTCTCCGCCGCCATGATTCATGGCGACCGTTCGCAATCACAACGCACTTCGGCGCTGACGGGATTCCAGCAGGGGCGCTTCAGCGTGCTCGTGGCCACGGACCTGGCTTCGCGAGGGATTCATGTGCAGGACATCGTGCACGTCATCAATTACGATCTGCCCGAAGTGGCGGAGAACTTCATTCACCGCGTTGGGCGTACAGGGCGCAACGGTGGCCATGGCGTCGCCTCGACGCTTTTCGTGAAAGAGCAGCGGTCAGAGCTGTTCCACCTGGAACGTTCGCTGGGCATCAAGATCGAGCGGATGCGCGCGGATGAGACCAGTTCCCTTCCTGAAAAACAGGAACGGAAGCCGGTTAATCTGCCCCGTGTGGAGTCTGCCCAGGTGACGGAAAGATTTGTGCTTCCGGGCGAGGTCTTTCAATCGCAAATGGACAGTTAAGAAAGCTCGCCCTCACAACTCATCCTAAGACTCAAACTGAAGCAAATCAGGGCCGCCAAGTTTACCTTCGCGGCCCTGATTTTATTTAAGATTAGGAACCCTTTTGGCCTCGACTTCGTAATACTGTTCCGACTTCTCCGGCAATGCGCCTCGGGCGCAAGGCCTGGCAAATTCGCGCGAAGGAATTACTTGCTCGTTGCCGATTGCGCTTCGATCTTGTGGATCACTATGGCGGTCGAGCCGCCTCTCTTGTAAAGAGTTCCCGATGCGGTGACTTTCTGCCCGGCAAAGGGAAGCAGCTTGGGGTTCTGGCCGCTGGATGGCGTTGTGCCTGCGATAGGCCAGTAGATGGTTCCATCTTCCGCAAGGATCACGAGCTGAGATCCGGCGTTTGCGCAGGACGTCGCGCATTCCTTGCTGATGGGCTTGTCGAGACCCTTGGTGAAGGCGCACGCGGAATCCAGCACATATCCCTTGACGACGGCTACGGGCGCTGAGAAAGCAACTCCAGCCAAACCCGCCGCGATCAGAACCAGGAGAAGAGAAAATTTCGCAGTAACACTAAGAGTTTTCAATGGACACCTTTCCTTTGCGTAGCACAGTGGTTCCGTTGCGGCGTTTTGAAGACACGTCGGAGGACCACTGAATTGCGAGCGACTCTAGTTGCTGCTGGATGGAGGGGCAATACTAGAAAAATACTAGAGACCCAAAGATCGAGAATCCTGCTTGTGCAGGGAATGGGAAGTACCTGGACCCGAACGGAGTCGTGGCAGAATACGGGAATGTTGATTCGACCTGCAGCCGCGGGGGATGACGACGCGATCTGGGCGATTATGGAGCCGATCCTCCGCGCTGGTGAAACTTACACACTGCCTCGCGACATGGAGAAGAAAACCGCCCTGGCGTATTGGCGATCCGCCGAACATGAGGTCTTCGTAGCGGAAGAAAACGGCGAGATTGTCGGTACGTACTTCCTGCAGGCGAATCAGAAAGGCGGTGGAGCGCACGTCGCAAATTGCGGATACATGACGGCCACTTCAGCAACAGGGCGCGGGGTTGCGCGCGCGATGTGCGCGCATTCGCTGGAACGCGCGAGGGAGCGCGGGTTTCGCGCCATGCAGTTCAATTTTGTCGTGAGTACCAACGAGCGCGCTGTGCGACTGTGGCAGAGCTTTGACTTTGAAATTGTCGGGCGTCTTCCCAAAGCGTTCCTTCATCCCACGTTGGGCTATGCGGACGCCTACATCATGTATCGCGATCTCTAGGCCGTTTGCGCCGACACGCGCGGCTGTGCTACACATGCTGCATGCCTGATTTTGCCGCTCCCGTCGAACGACTCATCGATGAACTGAAGCATCTCCCCGGAATTGGACAAAAGACCGCGCAGAGGCTCGCGTTTCACTTGCTGCGAGCCGCGCCTGAAGATGCGCTGGCGCTTGCGGATGCGATCCGTGATGCCAAAGAAAAGATTCGCGCGTGCTCGGTCTGCCACAACATCACAGATTCGGATCCGTGCTTGTATTGCGTGGGACCGACGCGGAGCAAGAAAACCATCTGTGTTGTCGAAGAAGCTCACAACATCATGGCTATTGAAAAAACGCGGACGTACAGCGGGATGTATCACGTCTTGGGCGGTTCGCTCTCTCCGCTTTCGGGGCGCGGGCCGGAGCAGCTTCACATCAAGTCTTTAATCGAACGATTAAAGGGAGGAACGGTCGAAGAGATTATCATCGCCACAAATCCCACTGCGGAAGGCGAAGCCACAGCGGTTTACCTCTCCAAATTGCTGAAGCCACTGGGAGTGCGTGTGACACGAATTGGGGTTGGTATTCCCGTGGGTGCGGACCTTGAATATGCGGATGAAGTGACGATGCTGAAAGCCATGGAAGGCCGAAGAGAACTGTAGAGAAGGCTTCCCCACGCCCAGGTGAGCGGCGAGGGCTAGTCGAAATAAGTCTCGGGATTGCAAAGACTTGCAAGAATGGAAAAAGCAAGCTGCTCTCAGTACTCATGGAACCCTCTAGCCAATTCCCCGATTTAAGTATAAAGTCGGGATTCCACGGTGGTTGTTCCCCCGCCGACTGAATGGCAGTCGAAATCGGCTGACAGGAGGTGCGCTGATGCCGAGCCTGGCGCACTACATGGCGCAGTACGACCACGAGCACGAATCCGGCTGGAACAAATTCCTGCATGGCGTTGGCATCCCCATGATTTTTGCCGGCCTCATCCTGCTCCTTTTTATGAAATGGATTTGGGGAGCGGGATTTTTTGTCGGCGGATGCGTATTCCTTTTCCTCGGCCACCGAATTGAAGGAAACCATCCGGCGTTTTTCCAAGGACCGATTTATTTGCTGGTTGGACCGATCTGGGTCGCAAAGGAAGCATGGATGTTCCTGACCGGAACACACCGCAAGCCGACCTCGGAAGGTACCCCAAACGCGCATTAAAGAAGCCATGGCGCCGGCGCCATGCGTTTGCGCAATTTCTGAGTAACTGAGGGACGACGGCGGAAGGTATGAACGATTCAGGCGGCAATTTCGCCGATGAGGCAGCTGAAATGGTGTCCGAAGGGGCGGCCAACGCAAGCACGGAATTGAGAAAGCGCCGTAGCACGCGGATTGTGCAAGCGGTTCCTCTTGTTGCCACGGGTGTGGACGCTCTCGGGCGGCCCTTCGTAGAACGCACTTCCTCGCTGATCATTAACTGTCACGGCTGCCGCTACCAATCGAAACACTATGTTCTGAAAAACATGTGGGTGACGATGGAGATTCCGCATCCCGAAACGGGACAGCCCCCACGGACCGTTCGCGGCAGAGTGGCGTGGATTCAACGCCCGCGAACCGTGCGCCAGCTTTTTCAAGTGGCGCTGGAACTGGAGGCTCCCGGAAACGTCTGGGGCATCGCATTCCCACCGGAAGACTGGTTTGTGTTTCCCGACGTTGCACAAGCAGGGATGAAGACCGATCCGGCGCAGGAGACATCGCCGCTAGGGGCTGCCGCCGCAGAGACAGAAATTGTCATGGCCTTGGATGAACCTGACGCACCTCCGGCCACGGGCCCGGATAATGTGAGAGTGTTCCCTTCCCCAGCGAGCACAACAGATGCGTCCTTGCAACTCGCCCGGCAAGTCGCGCGACTGGTGGCCGACGCCAAGCAGCAGATTCAGGCGGCGACGCGGGAAGCGGCTTCGCAAGCAGTGTCGGCGGAGCGGCGGCTTTCGTTCGAGCAGTGGGAGCAAAAGTTTGCGGCCGGCCGCGCTGAAATCGCTAATGAAGCTTCAATTGCCATCGAAAGACTTCACAAGGAAGCTGACGAGCAATCGCGCGCGGCTCATGCGGCAGCGGCGGAGGCGCTCCGGAACGAATTGCCGCGATGGCTTGCGCCGCAGCTCGAACAGCTCACGCACGAACTGACCTCGAGGTTGTCCAATGAAGGCGCAGCGCAGCGCAGCGAGCATGCGCAACAACTGGAGCACATGGCCGAAGCGCTTCGGACGCTTTGCCATCAGGGGGAAGAAACCGCCGCAAAGTTGAAAGCTGAGGCGGAACAGGCGCAAGCGCAAATTGCTGCGCGCGCGCATGACGCTGCGCGAGCCGCAGACGAAGCAGCAAAGCAACGGGAAGAGAACGCTACAACTCAGCAGAATACCCTGAACGCTGCTGCAAATGAAATCCAGCAACGAGTGGAAGCAGCGACGCGAGCGATTGGCGAAGCCGCGAGTCAACAGGAACAGACAGCAGCAGCGCAGCGCGAAGCGTTGAGCAATGCAGCCAACGAGATTCGGCAACAAGTGGAAGCGGCACTCGCGGGGGCGCAATCGTCATGGCAGGGCCAGCTTGCGAACGAGCTGGAAGCAGCGCAAGTGCGTTGGCGCGCCGCAATCGAAGGCACACTTGCGGAAGCGCAGGATCGCGCTGCGGGTGGATTGAACGAGCAAGCGCGCGGCCTGTTCGTCACGTTGCAGGAGGAGATGGCGCGCCACGCCACGGCCGTGCGGGAGTCTGCGACGGGCACGAAGTTGGAGGCCGAGCAGCGCATGGCCGCATTGCGGGAGGCGCTCCACGAACAGTCGCAACGCCTGGAAGCCGCGCTTCAAAGGGCCCGAGAATCGAGCGAGCGGATCGAGAACCATGCGGCGCAGCTCGAAGATGCGAAGCAGCAAGCCCTCGCAGGATTTCAAGCGCAATTGGATGACGTGCTGAATCTCCACCGCAACGAATTACATCGCCGTTCGGGATCGCTGATCGAGGAAATCAACGATCGCATTCGCTCCACCTTCGAAGAATCCACTCGGCAAGCACTGGCAACCTTCGACCGGCAGGTCGAGGAGTTGGTGCAACCGCACGTCTCGCGGACCGAAGAAGCGATTCACCGCCTGGCGGGGGGCCGATCGCTGCTGGACGCGGCGCTGACCTTGCAACAGGACCGCATTCGCGCCTCGGCCGACGAGGCTTTTGCGGAATCCCTGGGGCGCTTCCGGGAGAACCTGGGAAGCGTGGAACAAATTCTGCAGGAATCCGCGCACGAAATCACGGGACGCAACCTTACGGAACTGGAAGGAAAAGTCAGCGACTTGAAGCATCAGGTGATTGAGGAACTCTTCCGGTCCGCGGAATGGTATGAAAAGAAGGCCCAGACGCAGATTCAAAACCAGGCGGACCGTGCCATAGAGCAGGCGGCGAATCAATTGCGAGAAAAGGCCGGGGAGATGTCCAGCGTCTTTGCGAGCGAGCTGGATCATTCGAGCCGCAATTTCGTGGGGCACACACAAACACAGGTGGAAGAGGTCGTGCGCGAAGCGTTCGAACGCACACGGGCGCTATTTGCCGAAGCAGCGGACACGACGGCCGCGGCTTTCACGGACGAAGTCCAGCGCACGGGACGCCAAGAGCTGGATGGCTTCGGCAAGGAGCTGCAGAGGTCAAAGGAAGAAGCGCGGTCCGAGATGAACGCGGCACGAGAAGAGCTCGCGCACCGCGTAACCTCCGAGCAGCAGGAATTCCTGCGGCGTTTCCAAGCCGCGATGGGCGGCGCGCTTGAGGCGGGAGTGGCGGATGGACGGAAAAAAGTAGAGGAAGGATTTGAGCCGCTGCTGGCTTCGTGGAAGTCCATGACGGACGCGCACCAGAAGGAAATGGAGCGCGCCTACGGCCAGATGGGCGAGCAGGCTGCGGAACAGTACAAGAGCAAGCTCGAAAATGTTTCGAACCAGTGGATGCTGGCGACAGTGGCCTCGCTGGATCACCAGTCGCGGGACTTGATTTCGGGAATTGCAGCGACCGCCGAAGAAAGACTCCGCGAAGCTTGCGCACAAGTGTTTGCCGGCGTCGGAGAATCGCTGCGCGAGCGCCTGAAAGAGATTGCTTCAGGCTTTACGCTACCGGAACCGCCGACGCGTGCAAAAAGCGCGAATACGGGCAGCTGAAAAGGTTTGGGCCTACCTAGATTCGCTACTTCCATTCCGTCCCGATATAATCTCAAAGGAACAAAGATAAATGGCTAACCACGCCTACCTGCGCGTATGGACGCGCGACTTTTCGGTAGAGACCATGCTTGCTGAGTTTGCGCGGTTTTTGACGACCGCCCCGCTCTCGGCAACGCAAAACACTTTTACCGAACTTGCTGTGCAAGCCGTGGATGCCACTGAAACGCCCGTCGCGGAGTGGGATTTGCGGCCTGTCCATGCGGGACCCGCCGAAGTTGCGGCGATGTCGGTGCAATACTTGAACCCTGACACTGCGTATATCGTGACCGGGAAGTGGGACCTCTGGGGGCTCGACATCGAGAGCCTGAGGTGGCAACACAAACCGGAACCACTCAAGCTAACCTGCCACGGCTCGGAATATGATGGTGGACTTGCAGCGAGTGCAGGGCACTTCATAGCCGACCTGGGCTTCGAACATTTTTTCACCGGGCATGGCGGGTTACTCGCACCCGGCGCAGCGTCGAATCCGTTTAACTCTTCCGATCATCCGATCGAGCACACCTTCCGGCAGTGGATGGCCGCGGGTGGAAACTTGAAGGAATATCACGCCAAGACGAGGGAGAACATCCAACAATTGTTCAATTGGGTCGAAGCGATTGAGCGGGCGTTGCCGGTGGAACGCAGTGAACTATGGTCTGAAGGAGAAGAAAACTTTGAAGCCCGGCTGGATGCGATTCTGGGTCAGCGCTAGCGTGTTGCTGCTTCTCTGCGTGGGCATAATAGCTCTAGGCCGTGTCCCTTCTCTCGCCTCGCAATCAGACCACAGGCGACGCAATGAACTTACTCTCGGTGGGCTTCAGCCAGGTAAGGATTCAATTGAAAAGGCAAAATCAGTCTATAAGGACGGGCGTCTTGGTGAAAACCCGTTGCCTGACCCTCTAATTTGGGTAGTATTCTCTCGAAAGACGCGTACACAGCTGCGCTTTGAAGCAAACGCCCAGCACATCATCAAGATCATAACGGCCTCTCCGGGGCTCGCCGTGTTAGAGGGGAGTCATCATCCGCAGCCTGAATTTCGTCCACTTTTGGTTGCGGATAAACGCATGCAAGCCGAGAGCTGGAAAACAGGGGCGGGCCTTGCCCTTGGGGACCCTTGCAGGAAGTCAGCGGTACTGTACGGCAATCCAAATTCGAAGAGCCCTTTCACGAAAGATGGGCACCAGCTAGAATTGTTACATTACATATTTGATTGGGCAGGTCCGGATGTGCCACAAGTGATGGAAGTGTTCTGTACACTGAAGAAAGATGGGAAGCCCGGGCCGGTCGAGGAAATAACGCTTGCCGCGCCTAGTCGCTGATGGAGAAAACTTCACAATCCGGCTGTTCACATGCTAACGAGGCCGAACTCTCTCCGTCCTTCTTAGGAGAGGG
>Ga0137403_10009519_pt1 | contig 10796 bp, 6 predicted proteins | sample CZOMad2_1_16fung_FD_122057 | JGI IMG/M metagenome (GOLD analysis project Ga0137403, IMG submission 122057) | Vadose zone soil fungal communities from Angelo Coast Range Reserve, California, USA - CZOMad2_1_16fungal (Hybrid Assembly) | ecosystem: Environmental > Terrestrial > Soil > Vadose zone... | reverse complement strand
AGCTCAAGCAGCGCGAAGAAAGGAAGGCACGAGTATCTCTTGATAATCTGAAGCGGGCAATACAAACAGCCCGAAAGGCAGGAGCGACGATCGAGATCTCGGAATGCGAAGAGGCGCATCGAGTACTAGAAAACCAATACGATGAGGGCAATGTTTTCGTATTTCGAAGCCTACGGCCCGCAGCTCAACAGCTGCACGATAATGCGTTCCATATCGCAGAGACGGTTGGTCAGACTCGGATCGTTTCCCTTACGGAAACGATTAGGACGAATGATCGCACGAAATATGATACGCTCCAAAAGCCGAACAAGGACCTATTTCGACTCAACGAGAGCCTAGCGGAATTCCGACACAAGGGAAACAACGGACTAGTGGTTGGCGGAGCCGTAGCATTTATTGTTGGGCTCTTCATCGAATCTATCACAATTTCCTCATGGATCGAACCGTCCAAGTCATTCATCAGGCGCGATGAAGCGCTAAGCCAAGCAGCTCTCACTGTGCTCTTCATCCTCCCATTTGGCTTCGCCCTCGTGATAGGTCTACTAGTGCGGCGTGCCAGGGGCACTAGCCCCAGGAAGCTCGTGGAGGAGGCAAAAAGATCTAAGGAGCGAGAAATTGAGTTTCTAATGAAAGGGGCTGAAGCGGATTACATTCAAAAGGCGGCAGAACTTAATTCGGAGATGAGTGAGCTTGAAGAGAGTATCAGGAAGTGTCGGTCGAAGGAATATCTTTAAGTACCGACCGGTGACAACACCGATCAGTCTCTTTGTACTCATCCCATCCGCGCGCTAGCATGATAATCTCCTCTCGAAAGGTATACACAGAAATTGAATATAACAGTCACCGATCAGGAACAATGTAAGAAACAGTTGCGGCTCGAGATACCGAGTGAGACCGTTCGCGCGGAAACCGACAAGATTGCCGCAGATCTGGCGCGCAAGGTCAGCGTACCCGGGTTTCGCCCCGGTCACGTGCCCAAATCCGTCGTGAAGACCCGATTCCGCAAAGAGCTTCGTGACGAGATGCTGTCACAGCTTCTGCCGCATTCGCTTGGCGATGCGATTCGCGAAAAGGAACTGAAGGTCATCGGAGAGCCATCGGTTGAAGACCTCAAGTTTAAGGATGATGAATCGATCGACGTGACTTTTAATGTCGAAGTCGCTCCTGAATTCACGCTGTCGAACTACAAAGAGCTTCCACTGACGAAGCGAGTGTACAAGGTTCGCGATGAAGATGTTGAAAGCACCATAGAGCGCCTGCGTCAGGGCCAGGCTGAGCTTGTGCCGGTGGAAGATCGGCCGGCTCAAGCGGGTGACATTGTGACGGTGAACCTCACAGGGCACGTTGAGGCCACTGAAAGCGAAGATGCGGAATCGTCGGTTGAAGACGTCAAGCAACAAGACCTCGATATCGAGCTTGGCGCGGCGGGGGTTTTGAAGGAGTTCACCGAAGGACTCGCCGGCGCTAGGCCAGGCGACCTTCGAACGTTTGCGGTCGAGTATCCGGCCGACTACAAGCCCGAGAAATACGCCGGCCGCCGTGTCACCTATACTGGGGAGGTTACGGCGATTCGCATCAAAGAGCTTCCGGAAGCAGATGATGAGTTTGCACGCAGTGTCGGCGAGGAGTTCAAGTCCGTAGACGAACTGCGCGCGGACATTCGCGCGAAGCTCGAGAAGGAAGCGGAGCAAAGGTCCGAGGCTGAGTTTCGATCATCTACGATAGAAAAGCTCGTCGATCGAAACCGCTTCGACGTTCCCGAGTATGTCGTCCAGAAGCAGATTGACTCGAGAATGAAGGCTATGTTCCGCCAGATGTCCGGGCAAGGGATGGACCCGCGTCTGTTGAAGATCGACTGGCAGACCATTCGCGACGGCCAGCGCGAGCGGGCGGAGCGCGAAGTGCGTGGATCGTTTATACTCGACAACATAGCCCAAACGGAGAACATAAAGGTCGAGGAAGAGGAATTGTCACGCGAGATCAAGGAGTGGGCTGACAGCATCGGCCAAACCGAAGAGGCTTTGAGGGCACGCTTGACAAAGGAAAACTCGCTGGATAGTATCAGGGAGCAGGTTAGACACCGCAAAGCCCTTGACCTTGTAATAGCTTCCGCTGAAATTCGAACTGAAGATATTGAAGGTCCAGGCGCGGATGAACCGGCGACCGGCGAGGGTGGGCGAGCAGACGAGTAGTGCATCTTGAGTAACCTTCAAACGGGATCCCTCGACAAAATGGAATCAACTTCAAGCAGGGTCCCAAGGCAACGCAAAAAAGAACCTTCCGACAATGGGCAAAGCAACGTATAATAACGACGTGGCTGAAATGAGTCGTACAGTGAATCCACACCTGGCTTTGGTACCAATGGTCGTCGAGCAGACGGCGCGCGGCGAACGCGCATTCGACATCTACTCGCGGCTGCTTAAAGACAACATCATTTTTATCGGAACTCCGATCGACGACACTATCGCCAACCTTGTTGTAGCTCAGCTCCTCTTTCTTGAAGCCGAGGACCCCGACCGCGACATCTCGCTGTACATAAATAGTCCGGGCGGGTCGATAACCGCGGGCATGGCCATTTACGATACTATGCAGTTTATTCGTCCCGACGTAACCACGATTTGTGTCGGCCAGTGTGCTTCGATGGGAGCGTTGCTGCTCACGGCAGGCGCTCATGGCAAGCGGTTCGCGCTTCCCAATTCGCGAATTCTGATTCACCAGCCTTCCATAGGCGGGATATCCGGCCAGGCGACCGACATCCGAATCCACGCTGAAGAGATCATGCGTATGCGCCAGTTGACCAGCGAGATACTGGCTAAGCATAGCGGGCAGACTCTTGAAGTGATCGAACACGACGTCGAACGCGACCGGATCATGAGCTCGGAACAGGCGAAAGAATACGGTTTGATAGATCAGGTGATAACTCACCGTGAGTAGAATCACGAGCCTCCAGAAGACATGCGATAGAATGCAGTAAGATTGGAGACCGGATGAGACGTAGCGACGATACACTGCGCTGCTCGTTTTGTGGGAAGTCGCAAAACGAGGTCAAAAAGCTGATTGCCGGGCCTACCGTTTACATCTGTAACGAGTGCATCGACATCTGCAATGAGATCATCACCGATGATCAGCAACAGGAAACGGCCGCTCGACGCCCGCCTCTCCCCAAACCGATTGAGATCAAGGAATTTCTCGACGACTACGTCATCGGGCAGGAAGAAACCAAGAAGAGGCTCGCGGTCGCCGTCTATCAGCACTACAAGCGCGTAGACATGCTCAAGCGCCGCGCGACCGAAGTCGAGATTCAGAAATCCAACATACTGCTGATAGGCCCGACCGGTACCGGCAAGACGCTTCTTGCGCAGACACTGGCTCGCATGCTTAATGTGCCGTTTACGATTGTGGACGCGACCACACTCACCGAAGCCGGCTACGTTGGTGAAGATGTCGAGAACATCATTTTGAAATTGCTTCAAGCGTCCAACGGCGACATTGAGCGGGCTCAGACCGGAATCATCTACATCGACGAGATCGACAAGATCTGCCGTAAAGACGAGAACCCGTCGATCACCCGTGATGTGTCCGGCGAGGGCGTTCAGCAAGCGCTGCTGAAGATCCTCGAAGGCACAGTCGCCAATGTTCCGCCGCAAGGCGGGCGCAAGCATCCGCATCAGGAGTTCTTCCCCGTCGACACAACTAACATCCTGTTTATTTGTGGAGGCGCGTTTGTCGGACTCGAAAAAGTGATCGAGAAACGCACCGGCAAGAAAGCTCTGGGCTTCAATGCCAACGTTCAAAGCGCGCGCAAGCAAAGACTCAGCGAGACTCTTGCGCAAGTCGAGCCGGAGGACCTGATCAAGTTCGGATTGATTCCGGAGTTCGTCGGGCGCCTTCCGGTCTGCGGAACACTTCACGAGCTTGATGAATCGGCGATGGTAGAGATACTGACCGCGCCAAAGAACGCGCTGGTGAAGCAGTATCAGAAGCTGTTCGAGTACGAAGGCGTGAAGCTCCGCTTCACCGAAGATGCGCTGACTGCGGTTGCCCGTCTGGCATGCGAGCGCAAGGTTGGAGCGCGCGGACTCAGGATGATACTCGAAGAGTTGATGCTCGACGTGATGTATATGCTGCCGTCCCACAAGAAGGTCAAAGAGTTTGTGGTGACGGGCGAAATGGTTGAGAGCCGCCGCGCAACGTTCCCGGTTTTGGAGAAAGCAGGTTAGCTGGTTTCTAGTTCCTGGTTTCTGGTTTCTGGTTCACACTTCACGAAATCAGAACTAGAAACCAGGAACTAGAAACCAGAAACCAGAAACCAACAAAGCAATGAACGAATTCAGCGACAGTACACCCACGGACGTAGTGAAGTGCCCGATGGTCCCAATTCGGGACGTCGTGGTGTTCCCTTATACGATGGTTGCCTTTGTGATCGGGCGGCCCGCAAGCGTGCGAGCGCTTGAAGCCGCACTGCGCAGCGACAAGACGATCTTTCTGGCGACTCAGCACGATGCGACGGTCGACGAACCTACTGTTGATCAGGTCTACACGGTCGGCACGATTGCGCGGATAACGCACAACTTGCGCCTCCCGGATGGCAACATCAAGGTCATGGTCGAGGGAATCGAGCGCGCTCGCTCGGTGCGCGTCGAGGAGGACGGCGACTACTGGTTGGCGACATTGAGAAAAGCGCAACAGACGGCGGAGCCGCGATCACGATTGAATTCACTTATTGGCCGGGTCGGCTCGCTCGTTGACCAGTATGTGCGTCAGTCCACCGAGTTGAGTAACCCCGAGACTCTTACCTCTGCGCTGAGAAACGACGACGCCGCCAGACTGTGCGATACAATCGCGTCGAACCTCAAGATTTCAGTCGAAGACAAGCAGGGTCTGCTCGAGATCTTCTCTTTATCTGACCGGCTTGCGCGACTGGTCGAGGTGCTCGAAGTAGAGCTTGAAAAAATACAGGTCGACCGGGCGATCCACGGCCGCGTCAAACGCCAGATGGAGCGCGCCCAGAAAGAGTACTACCTCAACGAAAAGATCAAAGCGATTCATAAGGAACTTGGCCGCAAGGACGAGAAGGCGGAGCTTGAAGAACTAAAGCAGAAGATCGAGGCTGCCGGGATGTCGAAGGATGCCTACGAGAAGGCGATCACCGAGCTGCGCCGTCTTGAACAGATGCCGCCGATGTCCGCCGAGAGCACAGTCTCCCGCAACTATCTCGATTGGCTGCTTGCGGTGCCGTGGAAAGACAAGTCCGAAGAGGTGCGCGATATCAGAGCCGCGCACGAAGTGTTGGAAGCCGACCACTACGGGCTGGACAAGGTCAAAGAGCGCATACTCGAGTTTCTCGCGGTTCGCCAGCTCGTCGAGCGGCCCAAGGGTTCCATACTCTGTTTCGTCGGCCCGCCCGGTGTTGGCAAGACCAGCCTCGGCCGTTCGATCGCAAAAGCGACCGGACGTAAGTTTGTCCGACTCAGCCTGGGCGGTGTGCGCGATGAAGCCGAGATACGCGGCCACCGGCGCACCTACATCGGCGCGTTACCGGGCCAGATAATCCAGATGATGAAGAAGGCGGGGACCATAAACCCCCTCATCATGCTCGATGAAGTCGACAAGCTGGGCATGGACTTTCGCGGCGACCCGTCTGCGGCGCTGCTTGAAGTGCTGGACCCCGAGCAGAACTTTGCGTTCCACGACCACTATCTGGACGTCGAATATGACCTCTCGAATGTGATGTTCATAGCTACGGCGAATGTGCTTCACACGATCCCGCCGGCGCTGCAAGACAGGCTGGAGATAATTCGGTTGCCGGGTTACACCGAGCGCGAGAAGCTCGAGATCGCCGTGCGTCATTTGCTGCGCAAGCAGCTCGAAGCGAACGGCCTCACTTCTGAGCAGATCGATTTCACCGAAGACGGGATCCGCACGATCACCCAATACTATACGCGAGAAGCTGGAGTCCGCAGCCTCGAGCGCGAGATCGCTTCGGTGCTCAGAAAGCTCGCGCGGAGAATGCTTACGTCCGACGATCCCGCGGCGTATCACGGTTTGGTGGAGGGCGAGCTGGTCAAAGAACTGCTCGGCCCAATTCGTTTCCGTCCCCAGTCGCTTGAGGAGCATAGCGAGATCGGACTTTCAACGGGGCTTGCGTGGACCGAAGTTGGCGGTGAAGTGCTTCACATTGAAGCAACGCTGATGCAGGGCCGCGGCAACATCACCCTTACCGGAAAGCTCGGAGAGGTTATGCAAGAGTCCGCACGCGCGGCGCTCTCGTGCGTGCGCGCGCGCGCGAAACGACTTGGCATCGCACCAGATTTTCACAAGAAGTACGACTTGCACCTGCATGTCCCGGAAGGCGCAATTCCGAAGGACGGACCCTCGGCGGGAATCGCCATCGCCACCGCGATCGTCTCGGTGCTGACCGAAGCCGCCGTCCGCCGCGACGTAGCCATGACCGGCGAGATCACACTCCGAGGCAAGGTCCTGCCTGTGGGCGGGATCAAGGAGAAGCTCCTCGCAGCTCACCGCGCGGGCATAAAGACCGTGATCCTGCCCAAGGAGAACGCCAAGGATCTCGTGGAGTTGCCGGACGACGTCAAAGAAGCGCTGACCATTCAAACGGTGGAATACGTGGACGAGGTTTGGCGCCTCGCTCTTGAAGAGCCGCTCCCGAAGGTGGACGTACCAACAACTGAGGTTCCAATCTGGGACCAGCAGCCGGCGGGCGATTCCCCTGGGTCAAATCAAGCGATCGAATAGGTCCTATAAACGCATAGGTCCTATGAAAGTCACCAGCGCCAATTTCGTAAAGAGCGCAACCAGCCCCGAGCATTATCCCCGCGACGGCCGGCCAGAAATAGCCTTCATGGGAAGGTCCAACGTCGGCAAGTCCAGTTTGATGAACAGTCTGTTAGGCGTGCGAGGGTTGGCGCGCACGAGTTCAACGCCGGGACGTACGCAACTCATCAACTTCTTCTTGATAAACGAAGCGTTTCATTTTGTAGACTTGCCCGGCTATGGTTACGCGCGAGTGCCTCGCGATGTGAAGAAACACTGGGGGCCGATGGTGGAGAAATATCTTGCAACCCGGCCGGGCCTTGTGCTATCTATTGTCATCACCGATTCGCGGCGCGAGCCCACCGAGTTAGATCTGCTGATGAAAGAGTGGCTTGAGGCGAGAGGAAAGCCGTTCATCATCGTTGCAACCAAGGCTGACAAGCTCAGCAGCAATCAGTTAAGGGCCAGTCTGAGTCGTGCGTCGGCGGTCTTAGGCGGTAGCGAGCTTGTCGCGTATTCGGCGGTCACCGGCAGTGGAGCGGCCCGTATCTGGAAAGAAATCACCTCAAGAATTGCGGGTTTCGGAACGCGAAGTGCGAATTGAAAAACATCAGGTTCTCGGAATGATCCGAAATCTCAATCCGCAATCCGTAATCCGCAAATTGGTAAATCTCCCGTGACAAAACTCCGCGCCGCGGCCCCCGAGACCGCCCTCGATTCGGGCTCGGCACCCTAACCAGTGAGGCAATCAGAACAGTTATGGCAGAAGACATAGTTCAACTGATGGACATCGGGGAGCTTAAAGAGATGTCCATCTCCAAGCTCACCCAGATAGCAAAAGAGCTCGACATTCCCGGCGCCACCGGCATGCGAAAGCAGGAATTGATCTTCAAAATCCTGCAAGCACAGACCGAAAAGTCAGGATTGATCTTCTCGGAAGGCGTGCTTGAAACGCTGCCCGATGGGTTTGGCTTCCTGCGCGCGCCCGACTACAACTATCTTCCCGGGCCTGATGACATCTATGTCAGCCCCTCGCAGATTCGCAAGTTCGACCTGCGTACCGGTGATACCATCTCGGGACAGATCCGGCCGCCAAAGGAAGGTGAGCGCTACTTCGCGCTGATCAAAGTCGAGGCGATCAACTTCGAGCCGCCTGAGATGGCTCGCGATCGCGTCTTCTTTGACAACCTGACGCCGCTGTATCCAAATGAGAAACTGAGGCTCGAAACCGACCCGGAGAACCTGGCCGCCCGGGTGCTGGACATCATGACGCCGATTGGAAAGGGCCAGCGCGCCTTGATCGTCGCACCGCCGCGTACCGGCAAGACGATGCTTCTTCAAAACATTGCTAACTCGATAACGCGCAATCATCCCGAGGTAACGTTGATCGTGTTGCTGATCGACGAACGGCCTGAAGAAGTCACCGACATGCAGCGCTCGGTGCACGGCGAGGTGATAAGCTCGACTTTCGATGAGCCGCCTACCCGCCACGTTCAGGTGGCCGATATGGTCATCGAAAAGGCGAAACGATTGGTCGAGTACAGACGCGACGTCGTAATCCTGCTCGACTCGGTAACCCGGCTCGCCCGCGCGCACAATTCGGTCGTCCCTCCATCGGGCAAGATATTGTCGGGCGGTATTGATTCGAACGCGCTTCAAAAGCCGAAACGGTTCTTTGGCTCGGCGCGCAACATCGAAGAGGGCGGTTCGCTCACGATCATCGCGACGGCGCTGATCGACACCGGCTCGCGCATGGATGACGTGATATTCGAAGAGTTCAAGGGAACGGGCAACCTGGAAATTAACCTCGACCGCAAGCTCACGGAGAAGCGCATATTCCCGTCGATCGACATCAACAAGTCGGGCACGCGAAAGGAAGAGCTGCTGCTCGCGACGCAGGACTTCAACCGCATCATCGTGCTGCGCCGGGTGCTGTCGCAGCTTTCGCCAACTGAGGCGATGGAGTTGTTACTGGACAAGCTCAGCAAGACAAAGGCGAATTCCGAGTTCCTAGACTCGATGCAGTCGTAGCAAGATCGAGACTCATTACGGCATTGCATACACCCCGACGAATCTTAACTTCGACGGACGCTTCAGACGCATCCGAGTGCAGGTGAACAGACCTGATGTCGGGATACGCACTCGACCGGGCTATTATGGGAGATAAGAGCGGTGAGCCCGGACGAGCATCAACCAACGAGGCTAGCGCGTCGCATCCTTCACTCACCTTGAGATCGAATCAGTCCGACAAGGACAAGATATAGCCAAACCATCGTGCTTAGCATAAACTCTTCCCTTAATGCTCCAGGTCCGAACTCCCGACTAAAGTCGGTACTCTGAACGCGGTCTGAACTCCCGACTAGAGTCGGTACTCTGAACGCGATCTCGGATGATGTGACCGGTATGTGTGCGAGCGTATGGCAAGCGAATAGTGTCTTGGCTCGACTTTCGTTCTTGCTGGGCCTGCTAATCTCTTTGCCGCCAATCGCGCGGGCCGAGCAATTGCCTGTGAGGACTTACACGACTGCCGACGGACTGCCGCGCGACTACGTTCAGCGCATCGTTCGGGACTCGCATGGTTTCCTCTGGTTCTGCACAGGGGAAGGGCTCAGCCGATTCAACGGCTACGAATTCACCACCTATGGCGTCGAACACGGCCTGCCCCATCCGTTTATCAACGATCTGCTCGAAACTCGGCGCGGTGTCTATTGGGTAGCGACCAATGGCGGTGGGGTGTGCCGCTTCAATCCCTCCCCATTCGGGAAAGCGGAGTTGGGATTGCAGAATGAACAACCTCAAATCCGCAATCCGCATTCTGCAAATCACAATCTATTCACGGTTTATCCAATGGGTGATGAGCCAATGACCAATAACGTGAACGTCCTGTATGAAGACCGCGAAGAGCAACTCTGGGCGGGCACTGATTGCGGTCTCTTCTGCCTGGATGAGACAAACCGTCAGGCGGGATTTCGCCGCGTCGCGCTGGATAAGCCGGATCCAGAGGTAATAGGTGCGCTGGTCGAGGACCACGAAGGCAGCCTCTGGATAAGCACGAACAATGGACTGGTGCGACGCTTGCCCGACGGCCGGACGGTTCGGTACGCGATTCAACCGTCGTCGCTCGGCGACCTCGTCACGAAGTTGTTGTGCGACACCGAAGGGAGGCTATGGGTGGGTCACCGCGGGGGCGCAGGATTGATTGTGCTTAAGCCGGAACCGGCTACCTCCATTACCGCGGGCGGTGAACTACTCACGCGCAGGCTGGCCAGGTGCGGCAAGGCCGCTCACTCGCCGGATCAACGAGTCCGCCTCCCGGTTGCCCCCGGCGACGTTTGCCAGTTCACAACTGCTGACGGGCTGGCCGGGATGATCATTTGGGGCATAGCCCAATTTTCTGACGGGCGAATCTGGATCGCCACCAGTGGAGGGCTCACCGAGTTCATAGACGGGCGCTTCCGCAGCTACACCTCAGCCTTGGGTGTCAGTAAGCCCTCGGTGCGGACACCAGTTGAGGACCGGGACGGCAATCTATGGTTCGGGAGCCGGACCGGTGCGACAAAGATCACCTGGAGCGGTTTTACGACTTTTGGTAAAGCGGATGGTCTGAGGAACCCCCGCATCACCTCTATAACGGAAAGCCGGCGGGGAGAACTATGCTCTACCAGTGACGACAGCGATTTCTATGTGAATCTCTTTGACGGCCGGCAATTCAGTGCCATCAAGCCTCAGTTTCCCCGCGAGATCCAGAGCTTCGGCTGGGGCTCAAACCAGGTCACTTTCCAGGACCACACCGGAGAGTGGTGGGTACCTACGAGCTCTGGGCTGTGTCGCTTCCCGCGAGTCGCAAGCGTAGAACAGCTCGCCCACACCCGTCCGAAGGCCGTCTACACTCATGAACGCGGCCAACTGACCGGCGATGACATCTTCCGTCTGTTTGAAGACTTGCGTGGCGACGTTTGGATCAGCATCGCTGGGAACGTACGCAACGCCCTCGTTCGTTGGGAGCGATCCACCGAATCTTT
>Ga0137403_10009518_pt1 | contig 10796 bp, 9 predicted proteins | sample CZOMad2_1_16fung_FD_122057 | JGI IMG/M metagenome (GOLD analysis project Ga0137403, IMG submission 122057) | Vadose zone soil fungal communities from Angelo Coast Range Reserve, California, USA - CZOMad2_1_16fungal (Hybrid Assembly) | ecosystem: Environmental > Terrestrial > Soil > Vadose zone... | reverse complement strand
CCGACTTCGGCTGCGACACATAGACCGCATGGCTGCCGGCGACCTCGGCGACCGTCGAGCCGGCGCGCTTCGACATGGTGCGCTGGGCCGGCGGCGGGATCATCCTGTCCTCAGTCGACACCAGGTACCAGCTCGGCTTGGTCCTCCAGGCGGGTTCAGTGATCGTCCCAGCCAGTGCTCCCACGCCCCACGGAACCTGGGAGCTTGCCATGAACGCGGCCGTATCCGCATCCACGTCGGCCGCGAAGGAGAAGTGGAACTTGGCCTCGTCGAGGAACAAGAAGCCGTCCTGAGGCGCTAGGATTGGAGGAACCGGCGCGCCGGGCGGCGGGTCCTTGATCAGCGACGACACCGATTCGCCCTTGTCGGGGGCGAAGGCGGCAATGTACACGAGGCCGGCGACCTTTGGATCGGTGCCGGCTTCGGTGATCACCACGCCGCCATAGGAGTGACCGACGAGCAGCACGGCGCCGCGTTGCGCGGCGATGGCGCGCCTGGTCACGGCCACGTCGTCGGGCAGAGACAGCGTGGGATTCTGCACGACGACGACGTTGTAGCCGTCCTTCTTCAAGATCTTGTAGACGCCCGCCCAGCCAGAGCCGTCCACGAAGCCGCCGTGAACCAGAACGATGCTCATTGCCGTCGAACTGCCGGTTGCAACCATGGCGATCTCCTTTCGCGCGCGCATCCTGGACCTCCTTGCGCAACGTGTCCACCACCAGGGCCATGACGAGGACGCTCTCCTCCTCCCCATTGCCCCACCCTGCCTGAACGCGGCGAAGGTGATCCGGGATCAGCTCGGGATCCGTTCGGGATCCGGCTAGGCGGAATCCTGCAGTGGTTCGAACTGGCCGCCTTCACCTGGCCCCGCCGCCCGACCCCCCCGTACATTGCCAGCGCCGGGCGAATATGGTTTCCAAACAGATCGAGGCAAGCCAATGCCGATGGGCAGCGACCGTTAGTCCATCAACGACAGCTTCACGGATCCCTCCGGGACGCGGACCTGGAGCTTCAAGGGCGAGTGACGAGGACCCAATGCCCCTCTCAAGGGGACGCGGCGCGAACCTGAATATCCTGGCTCCGCTCTTCGCAGCGGCGCTTCTCGTCTTTTTCAGCCAGGCGGCCTGGGCCGGGCGTGTACATCCCGAGCTCGAGGCGCAACTGAGCGGCCTACCGCCTGGACAAGCGATCTCGGTGATCGTGGAAATGTCGAACCAGGCGGATCCGGTAGCCGCCGCCGCCAGCGCGCCGAGGGGCCAACGAATGGCGCGAAGAAGGGCCGTCAGGGACCGTCTTCAGATCCTCGCCAACCAGGATCAGGCTGCGATCCTCGCGCTCCTGACGCGCGAGCAATCCCTCGGCAACGTGCACCGCGTGCGTCGGTTCTGGGTGTTCAATGGCCTGGCCGTCACCGCCAGCGAGGCGGTCATTCGCCGTCTCGCCGCCCGCGCGGACGTCAGGGAAATCCGTCCGGACTCGCTGATTCCGCCGCCCTCGCCCATCCGACTCGCCGCTACACCCCACAGCGCCGCGTCGGTCACCGAGTGGAACATCGAGCAGATCAGGGCTCCCGAGGTGTGGGCGCTCGACCCCAACGACACGGGCGTCGGCAGCGTGGTCGGTAGCTTCGACACGGGCGTTGACCTGAGCCATCCGGACCTGCAGCCACGATATCGGGGTAACCACGACATCAGCTGGTTCGACCCCTATGGCGAGCACGCGAGCCCGTTCGATCCCAACGGCCACGGGACCCACACGACGGGGACGGCCGTGGGGGGCGACGCGTCGGGATCCAACATCGGCGTGGCGCCCGGCGCTCGCTGGATCGCCGCGAAGGCGTGGAACGATCAAGGTGTCGGACTGGCGTCGGCCTTCCACCAGATCTTCGAGTGGTTCCTCGCTCCCGGCGGCGATCCGGCCAACGCACCGGACGTCGTCAATAGCTCCTGGGGCTTCGACATCCCCGGTTGCATCCCGGAGTTTCAGGCGGATGTGCACGCCCTTCGCGCGGCGGGAATCTTTCCGGCGTTCGCCGCGGGCAACGACGGACCCGGCGACGGGAGTGTCCGGGGTCCCGGCAACGATCCGGAGTCGTTCGCAACAGGCGCGACCGATTTCTTCGACGAGGTCGCATTCTTCAGCGCACGAGGCCCGTCTCCGTGCGACGGTTCGATCAAGCCCGACGTGAGCGCCCCCGGCGTCAGCATCCTGTCGGCGTTCCCCGGCGGCAACTACTTCCCGGCGGACGGCACGTCGATGGCAGCCCCGCACGTCAGCGGCGCCGTCGCGGTGTTGCGATCTATCAACCCCGCGTTGACCGTGGACGAGCTGGAAAAGGCCCTCGTTCTCGGAGCGGCTGATCTCGGCGCCACGGGCCCAGATGACAGCTTCGGCGCCGGCCGACTCGACCTCTACCAATCGGCGCAAATCGTTTTGGGTGGCATCGATCGACCGCTCGTCACGATCGGCGCGGCGAATCCCGTCGCGATGGAGGTGGGGCAGACCACCGCCACGTTGACGGTGCGGCGCAGCGACCCCACCGACGCGCCCTTGACGGTCAAGTACGCGGTCGGCGGTACGGCAACGCCGGGGAGCGACTATGTCCTCCTGACAGGCAGTGTGACGATTCCGGCGGGGGCGGCGACGGCCACGATCGGCGTCACCGCGATTGACGATACGCTCCCCGAGCCCGACGAGACGGTCATCGTCACGCTGAGCCACGATCCCGAGTACATCGTTGGGACGTCGGGCCGCGCGACGGTGACGATCGTCAGCGACGAGGTGCCCCCGGATCTCATCGTGGCGGCCATCTCGGCACCGTCCACCGTGGGCAGCCCCTCGGCTTTCACGGTGACCGATACCACGAGCAACCAGGGAGGCGGTGCGGCCAGCGCCTCAACGACCAGCTTCTATCTCTCGAGCGACTCTCTGTTCGGCGGCGGTGACGTCCTGCTTGGGAGCCGGCCGATTCCCGGGCTGGCGAGTGGCGCCAGCAGCTCGGGTTCGACTGTGCTGACCATCCCCGCGGGGACAGCGTCGGGGCTTTACTACCTCCTTGCGCGCGCCGACGCGGACGGCGTCATCCAGGAGGGTCAGGAAGCCAACAACACCACCGCCGTCTTCGTTCGGGTCCGCTTCGAGGTGATCGTCGCGCCGGACTCCATCGATCTGGCGGTGCCGCCGGCCGGCTTCACCATCACCGGCGCCAACTTTGCAAACCTGGGATTCGGACTGCCGGTGGTGAACTTCGCGCGGAACGGAATCCTGCTGGCGCAAGCGCGGGCCACGGCGATGAACGGCATGACGTTGTCCGTGCCGTACCCCACCGCGGCCACCGCGATCGCCCCCAATCTCCCGGGCCTCGTGGCGGGGAGGCTGGAAGTTCAGGTCTTTCTCCAGACGGGGACCGCGAGTTACAGCCTGTTCGCCGGGGGGACCCTCACCGTCACTGACACGCGGCCCGCCCCGGGCGTGAGCGCGATCGCGCCGAACGCGATCGACCTGGTGGATCCGCCGGCGTCCTTCACGATCACGGGTGGAGGCTTTACGGACCTCGGGTTCGGCCTGCCGGTGGTCAACTTCGCGCGGAACGGAATCCTGCTGGCGCAAGCGCGCGCGATCGCGGTCACGGGAGGCACCATACTGACGGTGCCCTTCCCGACGGCGGCCACGGCGCTCACGCCGAATCTGCCGGGGCTGTCGGCGGGGTCGGTGCAGGTGCAGGTGTTCCTGCAGACGGCGGCCGCGAGCTACAGCCTGTTCGGTAGCTCGCCGCTCACGGTCACCGACACGCGGCCCGCCCCGGGCGTGAGTGCGATCGCGCCGAACGCGATCGACCTGGCCACCCCACCGCCCAGCTTCACGATCACTGGTAACCGCCTTGCCGACCTGGGCTTCGGCCTGCCGGTGGTGAACTTCGCGCGGAACGGAATCCTGCTGGCGCAAGCGCGCGCGATCGCGCTCACGGGAGGCACCATACTGACGGTGCCCTTCCCGACGGCGGCCACGGCGCTCACGCCGAATCTCCCGGGGCTGTCGGCGGGGTCGGTGCTGGTGCAGGTCTTCTTGCAGACCGGGGCCGGAACCTACAGTCTGCTAGGCAGCGTTCCGCTCGCCGTCACTGATTCGCGGCCGGCTGCCGGCGTCGGCGTGGTGAGCGCCATCACACCGGTTGGGCTACCAGTACGACCTCATCGGCCGGCTCGAACGCCGGTTCTGGGTGCGGAGTGACACGCAAGTCTTGCTCGAGGCAAACTGGCACTACGACCTGAAGCGGGAAAAAAAGAACCCCGGGGCCAAGTGCGAGCCGCTGTGGACGTCGCGCTGAATCCACTTCCTCGGGACCCGTTCACGAGCTAAGGGCGGATAAGCGCGGCTCCGTCGCCTCCAGCGTTGATGACCACCCTCGCTCCTCGGCCCAGCAAAGCGCGGCGGGGGTGTGCCACACCCTGCCGCGCATGGGGTGCAGATCGGACTGGTGAACTGGGCCCGGCAACAACTCGTCCGGATTGAAGCTCCTTCCGATCGTCAACGCGCATCTCGACTGATCGAGCCCCGAGCGCAAGCCCGTCCGTGCGTGATACGGGGCGGATCCGCACTCGGAGTGGGGCGGCGCGAAGGCCGTCCAGGTCATGGCTCGCCCTCTACACCCACGTCGACGTGCGGGCAGCCGTTGCGAAACTCGACTTCGGACCGCTGGAGGAACGCGCTCCAGCGCCGGTGGTTCCGCTCCGAAAAAGCGCGACCTTTGCTACCGATTTGCTACCGCAGGCCGTTTCCCCAAAAGACGAGGCCCCTGACCGTCCCGGGAACTCCAGGAAGATCAGGGGCCTCCAATGGTCGGGGCGACTGGATTTGAACCAGCGACCACTTGCACCCCAAGGGCCACCTGGAGCCGCACAGCCATCACCAGATCTTCCCAAGTTGTCAGAATCCTTCGGGTCATCCAGTACACTCAGTGTCCAAGGATCACAGCCTTTCATTGCGCTTCGCAGAAATTTTGCTACCAATTTTGTTACCGCCAATCGAACAGCTTTTGAAGGTGCGGCAGGTCGCGCAGCTGCTCAGTGTCTGCACCGCTACGGTCTACAAGTGGGCCGCAGCTGGCGTGTTGCCTCACGTCCGAATCGTCAACGCCATTCGAATCCGCCCGCAGGATCTGGCCGCATTCATCGCTACCCGCGCGGTGGGACCCGTTTCTTGAGGTCCTTGATTTTCGATTCGTGGAGGTAAACCGTTTCGACGATGTGCTCGGCGAGATCTACGAGCGTGATCACGTCTTGTGTTGCTCGGCGTAAAGGCCCGATGGATCGTGGCGTGTCCTGCCTCAAGAATCGCTTCGAGGCGTTCGCGCTGGATCCGCGAGACGTAGCCGAGCTGTTCGAATTCATCGAGATTCTTGGCGAAGGTACCCTTGTCGGCGGTTTTCGAAACCATGACCTTCTCGATCAACGAGCGTACACCCATCGCCGCGAGGCTCGGCAGGTTGTTCCGAAGAGCGACGTAGATCTCTTTCAGCAGCTTCTCAACGAAGTCGTCTTCGCCTGACAATTCACGCCAAAGTTCGTTGAACCAAGCAGGTTGCTGTCGGAAGATCGCTGGCGGGAAATAGTTAATGGTGGCCTCATCGTCTTCTGAAAACGAGGACGTGTGACGAAGTCTGATGTTCTCGCAGCCCAGGCACTTCAGTGTTTCGTACGTGTCCGAGCCGGACACGTTTTCTTCCTCGTCGCTCCACGAGTTTTTCTCTGAGTGAAGAACACCATGATTGCGGTCTCCACCGCATTGATTGCAATGAGCCTTGGTTGTCGACATAGGGACTCGGTCTGACAGGTTAGCGAGGACCCGGCCTGGTGGCGCCCTCGTGGTGCGGTGCTGCTTGGGTGTCGCAGCGTCGCAACGATGATGAGGTCTGCGTTGGATAGCTGGACTTGCTGACCTCAGTAGCAATCCTGACTCTTTATGGCCCTCCGGTCTGTGTAGAGGGGGGCGTCGTAACCGACTCGCCAAGCACCCAGCGAAGCCAGCGAACGACAGCGAACATCAGCAAGGGCAACGTCATCAGGATGGCTGCCAGCGAAGCCTGAATCGGGTGGATTGAGAAGACCGCCTTCACTACGGTTAGGAACTCGCCCGATTCCGACCCTTGACGCCAAGAGTGATCTCCCTCGTCATCATCCCAAAGAGCAGTTGGAACGACATCGTGCATCCGGGTGACCGCCCCGATCTGACACGCGAGTGCACGCTGACCCTCAAGGCTACGAGCGCAGGCGCCGACGTCAATCGCCACGAGCTGCACGGCAGCCTCGTTAGTTTCATCGCGGAATTCCGGCTGCGTGACCACGCCGCATTCGTACCCGCGTTGCATGCCAGGAATCATGAGACGACTACGGGCGTAGTAGCCTGGAGACTTGGAGTCGCTAGGCGTGCCCTCGAGGAGCGCTGTCCAAATCCTCTCGGGACAGTTAGGACCGTGGCATCCGAACGGGAACCTTGGCTGCAAGACTGTCGCTGCTTCCGCGACGAAAGCAGCCTCGACACGCGAATCGCGTGCCCGATTCCAGCATTGCACTGCTGCTCTCGAAACGTAGCGGTCGTGCAAGCGAATCACCCAAAACGGTACGGCCAGGAGAAGGATTGCCAACGCGAGCAACAGCTGGGCTGACTGGTACAGCCGACTACTTCGGCCGGACAGCGGTTTCATGATCTCGAGTATGCCTCCGAGGGCGGCTCGGGCGAAAGCCGCCGCGGAAAGCTCACCCAGCTAGGAAATCTCTAGGGTTTCGAGCAACACTTCCGGGTGGCGGCGCGCGACGTGGAGCAGTTTGAGCGCAGCGTCGGACGGTGTCCGCGCGCTGCTCTCCCAGGCCTGGACGGTGCGCGGGCTGACGTTGAGCAGCCGGGCGAAGGCGACTTGAGAGACCTTGAGATATGCGCGGACCTTAGCCACATCGCGCGCTCCGAGCTTTGGCAGCGGACGGAATTCGACCTCGCGCGCGGTGAGCTTGCGCTGCCCGCGCTGGTACGCGATCGCGTCCTCCAGCCCGGCGCGGAGCTTGTCGAAGGCCGAGACCTTCTTCGGATTCGATCCCTTTTTCACGATGCTTCCTCCTTCAGCCTGCGAACCAAGGCAGCGACCGCTTTGCGCTCCGCCGGCGACAGGTCGACCTTCTCCCTCTTGCCGAAGACTGCGACCAGGTGGGTCACCTTCGACGCCGCGAGGTCCAGGTAGTAGACGCGCAAGCCGCCCCGCTTGCCGCGCCGCACTTGCCGCTGCCCGAGCCGGACCTTGCGCAGGCCACCCGTCCCCGGCACGAGGTCGCCGACCTCCGGGTTCGCCAGGATGTCCTGCTCCAACGCGACGATGTCCTCCATCGTGAGTTCCCCTGCACGCTCGAGGCGATCGCGGTCTGCGCTAAAGCCACGTGACTCGACAAAGCTCCGTCGCACACAGATATACTACTACGTCGTAGATGCCCGTGCCAGCTTCACCATCTCCACCGCCTCCAGAAGGCCTCGCCTCTGTTGGACCCAACCCGCTCCTCGACCGAGCCTTCCCACGTCACCGCACCCGCTCCGCACCACCCCCGTCCCCTCGCTCCACCAATCGCCCGAGATCTTCGGCATCCCGCCTCGCAATGGCACTCGTTTCTTCTTCTCCTCTCATCATCACCATGAAAACCACACCAACCTTCTCTTGACCCTTCTTTGAATCCAAAATTCTCCTCCCTTCGTTCCATCCCTCGTCAATTCCTACCTCCAAAACTGGCCCCGACCGCCACCTCCTCCCCTCCCCTTCTTCCTCCTGACTACAAGCCTGAGATCCGACCCCACTACCCAGGTGGTTGGGGGAGTGGGGTCGGGGCTCAGGCCAGGTGTGCAATCACCCTTGCAGTCAGACGGAGGAGGGGGCGGTCGGGGCCAGTCGCTTCGGCCACTTGCGACGTTTTGCCTGCCTCGCAGGGTGCCCTCCCGGGTGCCGCGCCGTGTGCCTTGTTTGACGGGCACCCTGTAAGGCACCCCTGTGGCACTCGCGAAGGCACCCTGCGAGGCACCCGCGTCCACGCGGACGCGAGGGAAGAACTCAAGACATCGCTGACACCTTTCGGCGGCTCATTGACGCAGGCGAGGTCCTGGCACGGAGGTGGTCGCGCATGGCAGCGATCACGCGCTGGCGCTCAGGACCTGGTGCGAGGCGACGGAGCTGCTTGGCGTACGACCTTGCGGACTCCCCCGCCGAGGAGTGGAAATCGATCTCAACTCCCATCGCGCTGGCGACGCGGTTGAGCGTGTCGATCGTCGGATTGGAGTCCGGGCTTTCGAGCTGGGCGATTGCGGGCTGGGTGACGCCTGCGAGCTTCGCGAGCTCGGCCTGGGTCAGGCCGAGATCCTCGCGAATCCAGCGCAGTTCGAGCTTGACGGCGAGTTTCGGTTCGACGCGCACCCAGAGCACTGTGCCCTTTCGGGTCTTGAGCGTGTGCGGCGGGCGTGGCGGGAGCATGCGCTCCTGCAAGTTCGACTCGAGCCACAGCTCCAGCGCTTCCTTCGCCTCGTCCTCGATGTCGTGGCCTGGAGGCGCGAAGGTATGGCAGCCAGGGCAGGTCGGGAAGTCTGCAAGCAGGTTCTTGCCTTCCTTGGTCACGACGGCCGGGTAGCGCATGGTCACCTTCGCAACTTGATGCCCGCCTGCTTCTCGATGCTCTTGAGCGTGCCGACCGGCACGCCTGGGTGCATCGAGACCGTCACCAGACCCTCCTTCGTCGGGTGGCAGGTACTGCGCGTGCGAGCCCTTCGTGCGCACGAGAAGCCAGCCGTCGGCCTTCAGGGCCGCCACGACTTCGCGTGCGGTCATGCTCCATCCATCATAAGCGTTACCTTATGTCTAGTCAAGGACTCACCGATGCAAGATCGCTTCATTTCTAGCATTCGTGACTCATGTTTGCTAGGGTCTGCGAATGGCACGCACTCCTCGCACAATCGAGCTGTCCAACATTAGCGTCCGAGTTCCACTGGAAGTCCGCTCCTGGCTGGACCAGCGGATGAAGGAAACCGGCCGGCAGTCGCTCAACGAAGTGGTGAACGACCTGATCGAAGACGCTCGCTCCTGGTACCGGCTTCCGGCGCCGATGATCGACGCCCTGGAGCGCGACCGGAAGAGTCGCAAGGTGAAGGACTTTCGCGAGTATCTCGTGAGTCTGCTCTTGGAGAAATACGTATCGATGCAAAAATGACTCATGTATGTATTGACCTCACGCGAGATGGGCTGTAGTCTTCGGACCACGATGAACACCACAGAACAACTCCGAAACCCGCTCTGGGATGCGCGCGAAGCCGCGAACTTTCTGAAAGTCTCGCGCTCCTGGATCTACACCCGTGTCGAGCGCGACGAGATGCCGTACATTCGCGTCGGCGGGCTGATTCGGTTCGTCCCTTCACAACTCCGCGACTGGGCATTCACCAAGGATCGCAGCAAGGGCTGACCTGGCTAGCGTCTACAAGAAGAGCGGATGCTGGTGGCTGCGCTTCAAGGGCGCCGACGGCTGCTGGCACGGCGCGCCCGCGAAAGCCACAACCAAGCCCGCTGCCCGCCTGGAAGCGCTTGAGCGTGAGCGGCTCGCGCGGCAGCAGCGCGAGGGCTTGGCGCCGAGCGACGACAACCGCCGCCGCACGTTCGGCGAATTGATGGACGTATGGCACGAGCGCTATGGGTCGCGGCTGCGGTCGCAGACGATCAAACTGTCTGTCGAGAAGCACCTGCGCCCTGCCCTTGGCAACTTGCTCCTCAGTGGCGCTGCGGCTGCGTTACCGCCGCTGCTCAACTCGAAGATCGGCAAACTTTCGCCGCCGAGTCTGAATCATCTGCGCGCCTACTGCCATCGGCTGTATGCGGTCGCCTCGATGCGCTCGGTCGGCTGGTAGATGGGACCAAACCCCGTCAACCGGCTAGAGCTGCCGAAGTTCAAGGAGCCCAGGCGCAATTGGCCGACCTTCGCGGCGGACGACGTGCCGCGCGTGTTGGCGGCACTGACACCGGAGTGGCGGCCGCTGTTTGCCACGGCCTTCCTTCTCGGTCTGCGCCGCGGCGAGCTGCTGGCTCTGCAGAAGGAAGACATCGACCTGCGCGACTGGACGATCACAGTGCGCCGCTCGAACGATGCCGATGTCACGAAGGGCGGGGACGATGGCACGGTGCCGATTCCCGAGCCGCTGCGGCCGTACCTCGACGCGGCAATCAAGCTGTCGCCCCCGAAGTGGGTCTTTCCTGCGGCAGACGGAACGCAGCGAGCGCCGGACACGAACCTCAAGGCCGTCCTGCGGCGAGCTCTCGGCCGCGCCGGCATCGTCGAGGGCTACGAGCATCGCTGCCGCAAGCCTGGCTGCGGCCACGTCGGAAAGGCAGATGACAGCGAGAGCCGGCGCGGCCCGAAGGACAACCGCGCACTCTGGATCCGCCCGCTGCCAAAGAAGGGCATCGTCTTCCACTCGCTGCGCCACACCACTGCGACGCTGCTCGCGCGCGCGAAGGTGCACCCGTCTGTCGCGCAGAAGATCCTTCGCCACGCGAACATCGAGACGACGCTCGCCATCTACACGCACGTCGACGGCATCGAAGACATGCGCGCCGCGGTGGCGAAGCTCGACTTCGGTCCGCTGGCAGAGCGCGCTCCTGCGCCCGTCGTCCCGCTCCGAAAAACTCAGACCTTTGCTACCGATTTGCTGCCGCAGGCCGTTTCCCCAAAAGACGAGGCCCCTGACCGTCCCGGGAACTCCAGGAAGATCAGGGGCCTCCAATGGTC
>Ga0137403_10009517_pt1 | contig 10797 bp, 12 predicted proteins | sample CZOMad2_1_16fung_FD_122057 | JGI IMG/M metagenome (GOLD analysis project Ga0137403, IMG submission 122057) | Vadose zone soil fungal communities from Angelo Coast Range Reserve, California, USA - CZOMad2_1_16fungal (Hybrid Assembly) | ecosystem: Environmental > Terrestrial > Soil > Vadose zone... | reverse complement strand
ATCCGGATATTGCTCGCTCACGCCCTGCACCGAAGTATTCCAGTTCGCGTTTCCGGACACGAGCTGCGACCGCGCGTTTACCGTCGGCGTAACCATAGACACGCTGGGCACCTCGCGCTTGATCGCGTCCAAATCTTCTACTGTTAGCGTGTTAGTGCCCGAGTCGCCCGTGCCGCTGCGTACCCCACCAACGTTTTGGGCGCCGGCGCTGACAAACAGAAGATTAGTGCCGATGCTTTCGATCTGGGCCTGTACCGATGCCGACGCTCCCTGGCCAATGCTGACCATGGCAATCACGGCGGAAACGCCGATGATGATGCCGAGCATCGTCAACGCCGCGCGCATCTTGTTTCGCACCAGAGCGCGGAAGGCAACGCGAATGATCATTAAGAGGTCCATAGACAGTTACTCATCAGTGTGACAAGAGTTCTTGTCGATTTCCCTCTCCCTTTGGGAGAGGGCCAGGGTAAGGGCTTTACTGCAAACGCGCCATCCCTTTTTTGATTTATTCTTTTCCACCACCTCTCAACCTGAGACAAGAACAAGTTAACAAAATCTTTCGTTGCCTCTCAGCAGCGCCCCTCACCCCAACCCTCTCCCAAAGGGAGAGGGAGTTTCAGTCTTCATCTTCATCCTCTACAACCGCGGGCAAATTCCGCAACTCCTCAGCCGCATCGCGGGGGTGTTCAACCACCGAGTCCTGCTTAATCCTGCCGTCCTTAAAAACGATTATTCGCGATGCATACTGTGCGATGTCGGGCTCGTGTGTCACCAACACCAGCGTGATGCCCCGTTCACGATTCAGTCTTTGGAAGATTTCCATCACCTCCACCGAAGTGCGCGAGTCAAGATTACCGGTCGGCTCGTCGGCCAGAATCAACGCGGGGTTGTTAACCAGAGCGCGAGCCACCGCGACGCGCTGCTGCTGTCCCCCCGACAATTGATTGGAATGATTTTGCTCGCGTCCCGCCAATCCAACCGACGCCAGCGCATCCATTGCGCGCTGGTGACGAGTCGCGCCGTCAGCTCCGGCATACAGCATCGGCAGTTCTACGTTCTCTAAAGCAGATGTGCGCGAAAGCAGATTGAAGCCCTGAAAGACAAAACCGATTTTCTGGCAGCGAATATCGGCGCGTTCATCTTTCGACAGCTCAGAAACGTCCTCTCCGTCCAGGACGTATTTTCCGCGCGTGGGCCGATCGAGACAGCCAATAATATTCATGGTGGTTGACTTGCCCGATCCCGAAGCGCCCATGATGGCCACAAATTCACCTTCGTTGATCGTGAGAGAGATACCGCGGAGCGCGTGCACTTCGACGTCTCCCATCGTGTATGTCTTGTGGATATGATCCAACTGAATAACCGGACGAAGTTCAGGCACTGGGGCAGGCAACGCTGCCTCCACAGTCAGGTTATTCGTTTGTGTTGTGAATGTCGTCGACATACTCTGCTTCTGTTTTTTGAGTCTAATCAAATCTCCGCACGCACGGTCTCGCCAGTGAGCACGGGCAAGGCTGCCCGTGCATCTCACAACTTAGTTTCTCCGGCCGCCCGTACCTCCGCCGCCGGTTCGTGGTGCTCCACCAAACCCTGGCGCCGGACTCTGCGCGCCCTGGGCCTTGGCGGACGCAGAGATCGTCTGACCGGTAATAACCATCTCGCCTTCCTGCAAATTGCCTTCGACAACTTCAGTTGAGGCCCCGTCGGTGAGACCGATCTTGATTCTCCGCGGCTGTGGCTTGCCATCAGCGCCCAGGACCCAGACTATTCTGGTCTGACCTTCCAGGACCGGCGCGCTTGCCGGAGCAAACGTGCGGGCGCCCTGCTGAGAGTTGACCTGTCCCGGCGCAACTGGCAACGATGCCGCATTGGCATTGTCAGTCTTCGGCTGCGCGTTGGCGCTCTGCCGCCGGCCCTGACCCGAGCCATTACCGGCTCCATTATTAGTTCCACCCGGATTCGCGCTTACTCTCTGGCCATTTGCATCTGTAGGCGTGAAGCGTAACGCAGAGTTCGGAACTTTAAGCACGTTGTTACGTTCGTCGATTGTGATCGTTAGATTCGCGGTCATGCCCGGCTTTAGTTTCTGCTCGGGATTGCTGACGTCAATCACCACGTTGTAAGTCACAACGTTTTGCACGTTCGTTGGATTGAGCCGCATCTGTTCAATCTTGCCGTCGAAGTCCTTGCCGGGAAAAGCATCGACCGAAAACTTTACTGATTTAGCCTGTTCTACCAGACCGATGTCGGCTTGATCGATGTTGGCGATCACCTGCATCTGCTTGAGGTCGTTCGCGATCGTGAACAGAGTCGGAGCTGACAAGCTCGCCGCCACCGTCTGGCCGACGTCTACATTGCGCGAAACGACTATGCCATCGATGGGAGAAGTAATTGTGGTGTGGGTCAGGTTCACTTCAGCCAGACTTAGCGTCGCCTGGGCCTGCTGCACCTGCGCCTGGGCTTGTTGCACCTGTGCCTGGGACTGTTGGACCTGTGCCTGGGACTGTTGGACCTGCGCCTGCGAACTAGCAATGCCGGCGCCCGACGCCGATTGCTCGCTATACACCGCCATGTTCACCTGGGCCGCCGCCTGATTGTACCGGGCTTCCGCCGCCTGATAGGCGGTCTTAGCCGTGTCATAGTCGCGCTGCGCGATGACTCCGCTCTTCAATAAAGATTCCTGTTGCTTGAGCAAGCTGAAGGCGTCGTCTTGCTGAGCTTTTAAGACAGCAAGATTAGCCTGGGCGCTGGAAACTCCTGCCTGACTATTCTGTACGGTCGATCTCGCGGCCAACGCTCTGGCCTGAGCATCGCTCACGGAGGCGCGCGAATTGTTGACGCCGGCGCGCGCCAACTGCAAACTTGCCTGGGCCTGTTGCAGAGCTGCCCGCGCCTGATCAACTTGTGCTTTGGAAACCGCCGGATCGAGTTGGGCGACTACCTGACCCTTCTTTACCGCAGAGTTGAAATCCGCGTACAGCGCTGAAATGGTCCCGGAGGCCTGGCTGCCAACTTGTACCGTAGTTACGGCCTGCAATGTTCCAGTGGCGGTGACCGTGTTGCCCAGGTTGCCCTTCTCAATCTTCGCGGTCATGTAAGACGGCTCCGCAGTGCCGCTGCCCCAGAAGTAATATCCGGCGAACGCGAGTGCTGCCACAGCGGCAACGCCCAGGATCAGTTTCCTACGCTTGCTAAGATCTAGTCTCTTCAAGCTCTGCTTCACCCGTTCCAACGGTTTCAGCGTGCCTGTTCCCGCTACCAGCGGAGGTGCTTCAAGAATTTTGGCTGACATAATGGTTTTCTAATCGATGCCCTAAGTCTTTAATATTTCACGCGACCCAGTTAGCTAGACACCAATGTTTGTCCTTTCGTTACACGGCGGGGGCTGGCCAACAGGTTGTCGTGGCGCGGCTTCGCCGCCTGATGTGCGGTAAGGCTCTGCCTTATGCCTCGCGATACGGAGGCGGAGCCTCGTTTAGATTAATAATCTCGCGCACCGGAAAGCCGGAGGCTTTCCGCACATCGGGCGGCAAAGCCGCAAAGCGCGCGTGTAACCGTTCCCTAAGTAAAGGTGTCTGACCAACCGAGAGGCTATGGCCTCAAACTAAACAAGGTGTCAGGAGTAAGACAACAAAATGAAGAAACTCGGAAAATTCAAGATGCTGGCAATAGCTTCTCTCTCGGCGATTGCTTTGGCTGCTTCGATCGCCGTTGCCCAGTCGGTGAAGACCGATCAGGACAACGGACAAAAACCACGCGGTGATTGGCACGGTGGTCGCGGTCGCGGCGAAGGTAAAGGCTGGGGAGAAAAGCGCGGTGACTTTTTTTCACAGCTAAATCTAACTGATGACCAGAAGGCGAAGATGAAACAGATCCGCGAGAGCTTTGCCGCAACTAATAAACCTTTGCGCGAACAGCTTCGCGCCAAGCGGCAGGAGTTGCGTCAGGCGAGTGAAGGCGGTACGTTCAACGAAGCGCTGGCCACTCAGAAACTAACGGAAATGGCGGGCCTGCAGGCCAAACTGATGGGCGAGGAATTCAAGCTTCATCAGGAGATGCAGTCCGTTTTGACTGCTGAGCAAAAGGCCCAGCTTGAACAGAGAAAAGCGCAATTCAAAACTCGCGAAGGCGGACGCCATCGCAGAGGTGAAGGGCGCGATAACCAGTAACGTTTCCCCTGCGGAACCGGCGGGCCCAAATACTTTTTCATAACGGGCCCGCCGGCCGTAACTCCGGATGAGGAACGCTTCTGTCGAACGGGTACGAACAAGCGTCCGACCTCGAGCTGGCGCGCCAGGCACGCGCTGAACACGAGTCTGCGTTCGCTGAGATAGTCCGGCGCTACAGTCCGCGAGTGTTCCACGTCGCGCATCGATTCTTTCGCCAACGCAGCTTGGTTGAAGACGCAGCGCAGGAGGTTTTCTTGAAAGCTTTCACTCAACTCGGAAGCTATGAAGGGCGCGGTTCAATGGAAGGATGGCTGACGCGCATTGCTACCAACACCTGCTTGAATATTCTCCGCGCGTCAAAGCGACGTCCCGAACTGACCACCGCTGATTTGACTGAAGATCAAGACCGCTGGCTCGAGGAAAAGCTCTCCAGCGCCGCCGGTGAGCTGCACCGCTCAGCCGAAAACAAACTGGTGGCCGCCGATCTGGCTGATCGCCTGCTCGAGACGCTGTCTCCGGAAGATCGTCTGGCGCTGACGTTGATTGACGGTGAAGACGCGTCCGTGCGCGAAGTCGCCGAGATAACGGGTTGGTCGGAATCAAAAGTTAAGGTGCGAGCATTTCGAGCTCGCAAGAAGGCTCGCAAGGCGATGGAAAAGCTGTTGGGCGCCAGCCGCCGAAGGCTCGGATTTGATTCGTCCGCGAGTTAATGAAAGCTCAGGTGAACTATGAAAGAGAAACACATCATCGACATGCTCGAAAAAGGACCGCTGGCTAATCTCACGGAAAGTGAAGTCCATATGATCAGCGCTCACGCTGAGATCTGTTCGGCGTGTCAAAGCGCCTACGAAGCGAGCCGGATCTCGACTTTGTTAATCAAGGAACGCTCCGCGGAAACCATGGAGCCGTCACCCTTTTTTCAGACGCGCGTGACGGCCGCCTGGCGCGAACGGCAGGCAAGCGATAACGTTCCCGCCTTTTGGCGTCTGTGGAAAACGGCGGGCGCGCTGGTTTCTTCGATGGCCCTGACGACCGCGGCGCTGGCGGTTTTGAGTTTTGTGGCTCCGGGCACGGGCACCGGAACATCCCAGAACACTGCGGCTGATTTGAGTCCGTATTCCGCTGAAGCAGTCGTTTTCAATCAGGATCAGAGCAATGATCAGATGACAGACGAACAGGTCATCAACGCGATTTACGCCAACGACGAGGTGAAGTAGTTATGGACAAGACTTCCAAAAACAGATGGCAAGTTCGCATTGCTGCGATAATCATCTTTCTCCTTGGCTTTGCGGCGGGCGGACTTGCTCTCAACGCTTATCGCGGCTGGGCTCATGGTGGGGGTGCGACGCGCGAAGATCGATTTGAGCAATTATCCAATCGACTACAACTCAACTCTGAACAAAAGACCAAAGTGCAGCAGATATTCGGTGACACCCGCGAAAAATTGCAAGCTTTGCGCAAAGAGTCAGAGCCGCGCGTCACCGAAATTCGGCAGCAAACCGACCAGCGCCTGCAACAGGTCCTGACCCCCGATCAATGGCAGCGCTTTCAGCAAATGCGAAATGAAATGCGGGCGCGACGCGGCGGGGGAAGAGATGACGGGCCCATAAGATAAGGAAAAAGTAAAAAGGTAAAAAGGAAAGAAGTAAGAGGCAAGTGACTGGTTCCGCTTTTTGCCTTTTACCTTTTTACTTTTGCCTTGCTGTTCTACAGCGCCGATGAGCCGGAAACGATCTCGATGATTTCGCGGGTGATGGCCGCCTGGCGGACGCGGTTCATGTTGAGCGTCAGTGAAGAAATCAGTTCGCCGGCATTCTTTGAAGCGGCGTCCATCGCGGTCATGCGGGCCCCCTGCTCTGAAGCAATCGACTCCAACAGCGCGCGAAAGATCTGCGTTTCCACCAGGCGCGGCAACAGACGACTGAAAATCTCTGCCGGCGGCTGTTCATAGATGTAGTCTCTTGCCTCTGCCGCAGGTGCACCGTCCGCGTTTTCAGTCTCAGTCGCGCGAGAAATCGGCAGCAACTGCTCGACGACGATGCGCTGATTAAGCGCCGACTTGAACTCGGCGAAGATCACAAATACTTTGTCGAGTTCTTCATCTTCAGTGAACCGTTTGACGATGTCTGAAGCTACGTCGAGCGCTTCCGAAAACTCGACCCGGCCTTTTCCGGTCAAACCTACGTACTCGCCGACAATCTCTCCGCGCCGGCGAAAGAAATCACGCCCCTTGCGCCCCACCGTCAGCAATTCAATTTTTTTGTCGGCATTTTCCTTGAGGAAAACCTGTGCGGCCTTAAGCAGATTCGTATTGAAGGCGCCGCACAAACCTTTATCGGCCGTGACCAGGACAACCAGATAGCGTTCGTCACCGCGCGTATCAAGCAACGGATGATGAAAATCTTCCGGGATTTGGGCGGCCAGTGAGCCGAGCACCTCGGTCATTTTGTTGGCGAACGGGCGCGCGTTGACGACGCGATCCTTCGCGCGTTTCAACTTCGCCGCCGACACCATCTTCATCGCCTTGGTGATCTGCTGCGTGTTCTTGACCGACTTAATGCGCCGGCGAATGTCTAAGAGGTTTGCCATTCAAAGTAGCACATACTTCAGTCTGTGATGCTTACTGGGGGTGGCACAGACTAAAGTCTATGCTACGCCCCGGCCGCTTGCGCGTTTTTAGCCCAGGTGTCTTTGAAGTCCTTGAGCGACTGTTCCAGGTCCTTCTGAATCTCGTCATCGATCGCTTTCTTCTCTCGCAGCTTCTGTAAGACGGCCGGGTGTGAGTTCTCGACAAAGCGCAGCAGTTCTTCCTCGAATTTGCGGAGGTCCTCGACCGGAATGTCGTCGGTGAAACCATTGGTTGCCGACCAGATGATCAGAACCTGCTTCTCGACATCCATTGGTTGATACTGCGGCTGCTTGAGAATCTCAGTCAGACGCTGGCCGCGCGAAAGCTGAGCCTGCGTCGCCTTATCCAGGTCCGATCCAAACTGAGCGAAAGCGGCAAGTTCGCGATACTGCGCCAGATCCAGACGGAGACTACCGGCGACCTGCTTCATTGCTTTGATCTGGGCCGCGCCGCCCACCCGCGATACGGAGTTACCGACGTTGATAGCCGGACGAAGGCCGGCGTTGAAAAGATCGCCTTCCAGAAATATCTGCCCGTCAGTAATTGAAATTACGTTCGTCGGAATGTAAGCCGAAATATCGCCGGCCTGCGTCTCAATTATGGGCAGACTGGTCAGTGAACCACCGCCCTTGGCGTCGGAAAGTTTCGCGGCGCGCTCAAGCAGGCGCGAGTGCAGATAGAAAACGTCACCCGGATAGGCTTCGCGGCCCGGCGGTCTCCGCAGCAGCAAAGAGATTTCACGATAGGCAGCGGCTTGTTTCGAAAGATCGTCGTAAATGGTCAGCGCGTGCTGTCCGCGATCGCGGAAATACTCGCCCATCGCTGCGCCTGAATACGGCGCCAGAAACTGCATCGCCGCCGGGTCCGAAGCAGTCGCTTTCACCACAATCGTGTACTCCATCGCGCCGTGGTCGTGGAGCGTCTTTACCACCTGCGCGACAGTCGAAGCCTTCTGACCAATCGCCACGTAAATACAAATCACGTCCTTGCCGCGCTGATTGATAATTGTGTCGACGGCCACCGCGGTCTTGCCGGTTTGACGGTCGCCAATGATTAATTCGCGCTGACCGCGGCCGATGGGCACCATTGAATCGATCGCTTTCAATCCGGTTGGCAGCGACTCTTTCACCGGCTGGCGATCGACGACGCCGGGAGCAATCCGCTCGACGGCATTGTACTCATCGGTCAGGATTGGCCCGCGATCGTCGACCGGATTGCCCAGCGCGTCCATCACGCGCCCAATCAGCGCCTGGCCCACCGGCACCTGCATGATACGGCCGGTGCGCTTTACCAGATCGCCTTCCTTGATGGTTTGAAAGTCGCCAAAGAGCACGGCGCCGACTTTGTCCTCTTCAAGGTTTAGCGCCAGGCCGCGCACTTCGTGCGGAAACTCCAGCAGCTCGCCGGCCATAACTTTCTCGAGACCGTGAATCTCGGCGATGCCGTCACCAACCTTGATCACCGTGCCGACTTCACTGACGGTGACGCCGGTTTCAAAGTTCTCGATCTGCTGGCGAATAATATCGTTGATCTCGTTTGCTTTAATTGGTTCCATAGGTCATTTCCGATTTTCGATTGCCAATTGCCAATTTGAAACCGCCTCCGACGAATGATGACAATCGGAAATTGGCAATTGGAACTCGGCACTGTTTACCCAGCCATTTTTTCTCTAATCTGCTGCAAATGATTTCGCACAGAGCCGTCATAAACGGTCGAGCCAATGCGCGTCACCAGTCCGCCGATCAACTCCGGATCGGTGGCGAAATTTACCCGCACGTTACTTCCGGTCAAGGTAGAAAGCGTGGTGTGCAGCTTCTGCCGCGCGTCTGCGGGTACAGACCGTGCCGTAGTTACGGTTGCGGCCACCATGCCCCCCCGAACGTCAAGCACTTCCGAGAATTTGCGATTGATTGCGTCCAGGTTGGTGAGCCGTTGGTTTTGCAGCAGCACTTTCAAGAAATTCGCTGTTGTGGGCCGCGGCCGCGCTCGCTCAATCAGTTTATTAAGCACGGCCCGCTTCTGATCCAGAGCGATCGTGGGATTGCGAAATACTTCCTGCAGATTCTCGCTCGACGCGAACAAGCGCTCCCAGGCAATCAGTTCCTCCTGAACTTCGCGCGCTTCGCCGCGCTCGAGCACTACATCCGCCAGCGCCGAGGCATAACGGCGCGCTACCATCTGCACACTCATCGCGCCACACCTCCGAGTTCTTCGATGTTGCGCGTAATCAACCGGGCATCGTCTTCCGGTTTCATTTCGCGGCGAATCATGTCCTCCGCCAGGCGCACGCTCTGCTCGGCGGCGTAACGGCGCAATTCATGTCGCGCGGTCTTGCCGGCCCGTTCGATCTCGCGCTGGGCCTGCTCGCCCAACTTAACGATCTCAGCTTCCGTCGCGCGGGCAATGCGCTCACTCTCTTCGGCTGCTTCGCGCTGCGCCTGTTCCTGAATCGCGCTTACTTCGCTGTCCAGACGCCCCAGACGTTCATCAACCTCTTTCAGCTTCGCCAGCGCGGCATCGCGTTCCTGCTGCGCGCGTGCAAGTTCGCGGCGAATAGCCTCGCGCCGGCTCTTGAATGCTTCGCCCAATTTGACCTTCCGGGTCAGAAAGTAAACCAGGAGCAAAACAAAAATTCCCAGATTGACGAACTTCCACAGCTCGAATCCGGGATAATCCCACCAAGGCGCTTCCCCGCTTTCGGCGAAAGCAAACAGGACATTGCTGATGGCAAATGACAGTAACATCCTTAATTCATCTCCGCATCGCCGAGGGGCCGGCTGAGCACGCGCGAGCCAATTTCGCGCGCGATGCGACGCGACTCAACTTCGAGCAATCCACGCGCTTCTTCAGCCTGACGCTGAATGGCTTCCTTCTCTTTGGCAATTGATTGCGCGATTTGCTGCCGCATCTCGTTCAGTTTCAACTGTCGCTGCTGCATAGCTGCGGCGCGTTCGTGCTCAGACAACGAATAAGCTTCGCCGCGAGCCTGGCGCAAGGCGCGCTCGTACTCTGAGAGTTTTTCGCTAATCTTGCGCAAAATCTCTTCGGCTTCGGTTAACCGGCCGCGCGTTCGCTTCTCGCGCGCTTCCAGGATCCGATTGATAGGTTTGAAAAGGGTGGCGTTCAGCACATAGACCATCAGCAGGATGATCAGAATGTGCAGCAACAGCGTGCCGTCAGGCACAAGTTGAATTGAGTTTTCGGCAAAGCCGAGCGGCAACGTCATCGCAAATTATGTAAGCTGGGATTTAGAATTCTTCAGACTGCGAATCTCAGACTTCTTTTCAAATTCTAATCTCAGATCTGAGATCCGATCTCACAGAAGACTGAACTGCGCGCCTACCTTACAGTGACCCAACTGCAAGTGTGTCAAAAGCCTTGAAGGCTAACATGCGATTTTACAGTGCGTCAAGCAGCGTTACCGCCTAGTAGTGGAGTAATTCTGTGTTGCTGATCAAGTTGTGTGGCACAGTCCCTTTTGTGCTACAGTGTCCTTCCATCAAGACTGCACTGGGCGCGGATTGCTCGTGTTCTCACTTTCCGCTCAAAGGGCGCACTAAAGCCACCGTCTGGCAGCGCAGGTTGGGAGTAAACGACATGGCAAAGAAAAAGGGTAATGATGGCTGGTGGATAGCGGGTCTGTTGGTAGCTGGCCTAGGACTGCTGTATTACGCGCAAACTGGCCTCGGAAAAGAAAACGACTCCGCGCTTATTCCGAACACTCTCGAGGGCAAGGTAGATGCCCTCATCGCCGCGCTAAACAACAGGTTTGGAGAGCGTTGGGTAGATTTCGGCGTAGGGGTCCTTAAGTATTACCTCCAAAGCACTCTACCGGCATCTCTCGTAACTCTAGTGGATATAGTCGCAACAGTGGAAAACATGTCAAAGGGTCGGATGACGAGCTATGAGAAGCAGCAGCTCGCAGTCCAAATGGCACGCGCGAATTAGCACACTCGAGTCTCATGGCCTCCTAACTAACGGGGTTCTTCGTAATCCCCT
>Ga0137403_10009516_pt1 | contig 10797 bp, 4 predicted proteins | sample CZOMad2_1_16fung_FD_122057 | JGI IMG/M metagenome (GOLD analysis project Ga0137403, IMG submission 122057) | Vadose zone soil fungal communities from Angelo Coast Range Reserve, California, USA - CZOMad2_1_16fungal (Hybrid Assembly) | ecosystem: Environmental > Terrestrial > Soil > Vadose zone... | reverse complement strand
GGATGTGTGCGATGTCTTCCACGGGAATGAGATCTTCGGGACATCAATCGAGACGTTGAAGAAGTACTTTCTCTACTTCGGCATCGCCGCCAGAGCGAACCGGTGAGAGTCTACTCCAATGTTTCGGTGGCCAGTGCTTTCCGCCTGCGAGTTACGTCGCGCGCGACCGGCAACCCCGCCGCATGACAATTGAGGCTGATAACGGCGGTGTGCTACGATGGCGGCACATCAAGGAAACAAAACCATGTCCACCGCCGAACTAGTTGATTCACAAGTAGCATTCTCACCGTTGCTGCGTCACTACACCCTCGGCGAATTTTGGGAGTTGCCCGAGCCCCCGGACCGTTGGCACTACGATCTGATCGGAGGAGTTCTATATATGGTCCCACCGCCTGATCCTCCGCACGGCGATCTCGTTTCTCGATTGAATCGCTGGCTCATCCTCTTCCTTGAGGCGAACGGCGACACAGGCAGTGTCCACTATCCGCGCGAAGCTATTTACATCGACAGCACTAACGTCGAGCCCGACATGATGTACGTCTCCAGCGAACTCGCTGCTCGAATGGGTCGGCGGCGAACGTCAGCCGACATCGTGTTCGAATACCTGTCCAGGAGCACTGCGGTTTATGATCGCACCACCAAGGCGGATACCTACCTCGCGCTAGGCGTTCGGGAACTCTGGCTGATAGATCCGACCACACGAACCATCGAAGTGCGGCATTGGACCGCGCCCGCCATAGACGGCGGTCTGCCACGATGGGAAGTAGTCGTGTACGGCGCAGGCGAATCAGCGGAGTCGCGCGTACTATCAGGCTGGCGCGTATCGGTGAACCAGCTGTTCGCCGATCTTGTCTAACAGGGTAGACCTCGCAATTAATCGAGTGGTATCGTCATAACCTCTCAACTGCAGGAGGTGCCTATGACGAGCCAGCCCAAACAATCGTCCCAGCCCAAAGGCGGAAGCTTTCTCATCGAAGCCATCGCCCCTGAAGACGTCTTCATTCCGGAAGACATCAGCGAAGAGCAACGAATGTTCGCGCGCGCCGCCGAAGAGTTCCTGCGCAAAGAAGTAATTCCGCGCGAAGATGCGATCTACGCCAAAGACTATGCGGTCCATCGCGAGTTGATGCAGAAGGCCGGGGAGCTCGGCTTGCTCTCGATCGACATCCCCGAGACGTACGGCGGGCTCGGATTGCACAAAGTCAGCTCGGCAGTGGTCGGCGAGCAGTTCGCTCTGCAAGCTTCTTTCGCCGGAACGCATAGCTCGCACGTCAACATTGGCACTCTCCCGATAGTGTTTTTTGGGACAGAAGCTCAGAAACGCAAGTACCTCCCCCTCCTCGCAAGCGGCCAATGGATCGGCGCATACGCCTTGACCGAGCCGCAGTCGGGCTCGGACGCGCTCGCCGCCAAGACCAAAGCTGTGCTCTCCTCCGACGGGCGTCACTACATCCTCAACGGGCAGAAGATGTGGATCACCAACGGCGGCTTCGCCGATCTGTTCACCGTGTTTGCCAAAGTTGACGGCGAGAAATTCACAGCGTTTCTGGTCGAACGCGGGCCGGGGCTCGTCAGCGGTCACGAAGAGAAGAAGCTTGGCATCGACGGCTCGTCCACGACCGCGCTGATGCTCGAAGACTGTCACGTCCCTGTCGAAAACGTGCTTGGCGAAATCGGCCGCGGCCACAAGATCGCTTTCAACGTTCTGAACATTGGTCGCCTGAAACTCGGAGCCCGATCAGTCGGCACGATCAAGCTCTCGCTTCAGCAGTCGGTTCAGTACGCCAAAGAGCGTCATCAGTTCGGCCAGCCAATCGCCAACTTCGGGCTGATCAAACACAAACTCGCGGAGATGACGATTCGCGCGTACGTCGGCGAGTCGATCCTTTACCGCACGCTTGGAATGATCGACGACGCCCTCGAGCAGGCCGACAAAGACGATCCGGCCGAGGTGCTGCGCGTGCTCGAGCAGTTCGCCATCGAGTGCTCGATCATCAAGGTATGGGAGAGCGAAGCCCTCGGCTATGTTGTAGACGAAGAGGTCCAGGTGTTCGGTGGCTACGGCTACTCGAAGGATTATCCGGCCGAGCGCGCTTATCGCGACGCTCGCATCGCGCGGATCTACGAAGGGACGAACGAGATCAATCGAATTGTCATCGGCTCACAGTTGCTTCGGCGGGCTGCGGCCGACGAGCTGGCGTTGTTCGAAGCGGCTGCGAACGCAATCGATCTCGGTCTCAGCGCAGGCGAGACGCTGAACCAGACTCGCGCGAATGTCGCATTCAGCGATGAGCTGTTGCTGGTGCAGGCAGCAAAGTCGATGACACTCGCGTCGATCGGCGCCGCCAACCGGGCTTACGGTGACGGCGCGCGCCACGAGCAGGAAGTGATCGCGCACATCGCCGATATGGTGATGGACGTGTACGCGATGGAGAGCGCGCTGTTAAGAACTCAGCGGTTGTTGACTGATCGCGGCATTGAAAACAGTCGCGTGCAGGCAGATATCACTCGTGTCTTCGCCCGCGACGCAGCGTCCCACGTCGAGAGATCGGCTCGCGCTGTCGCAAGCGAGACCGAAGATGAGAAGTGTGAAGCGGCGATTGATGAGCTTGCGCATAGCTCCCCGATGAAATTTATAGCCGCGCGCCGGCGCATCGCTGACGCGGTGATCCGAGCCGGCAAGTACAATTTGTAGCGGCTGCGCCCAGACTTCTGCGGACCGCAGCGCGTGACATCCATGCCGGCCCACCCATGGCATGGCGACATTACCATAATCAGGAGTTCGTAGTTCGGCTTTCAGGCGGAAGTTCGTCGTTCAGAGTACCGACTTTAGTCGGCTCGCTGAAATTGGTCACCAAGACAACCGCCGACTAAAGTCGGTACTCTGAACGACGAACTTCCGCCTGAAGGCCGAACTACGAACTCTCTCTGTAGGAGACGCTGATATGGCGACTAAGATCGATCTTATACGTCCTGACGATCTGCTCAATTTGCGGATCGAAGCAACCAACTTGCGGATCGACGCGAGCAATCCTGAAAAACCTGTTCTGGTAGTCGAAGACGCTCAGCGACCGGCCTTTCTGGCTTTTATCTTCCCGCCGCAAACGATCGCCGAGCGGGCGTACTTTGAAGCGGCGATCGTCAAGCCGCCGGTCGGGCCGTCCAAGGCGATCGTGCCCGAAACCAACCCGGACAAGAAACCGCCCGATCCGGAGTCAGCGAGCACCACCAACGAGCCCCTTGATCCGCCCGGCTACGTCGACAACAAACGTCCGACCGTCGCGCAGTTGGGACATCCCAGCCGGCTCGTATTCACGGTGCTTCCCGACTCGGCCATTCCGTTTTCTACTGAAGGACTGCTGGACTGGTCGAAGCTGGTACTGAACGTCAATCCTATCGCGGCCATCGGCCCCAATCCCACACAGGATCAGATTGCGAATGCACCGGCGATCAAAGAGCCGACACCAAACGAGACTGCGCTTGAACTCCCTTACCGTTTGGTGATCTCGCCCAATCGCGACGTACTGTGGAGCCATCGGCCCAAACCGTTCACTAGACGCGGCCGCACGGAACTGTGGCACACGCGGTTGCAGCTAAAAACACCGGCCGGCCCGGCGGAACTTTCGCGCCAGAATAGAGCGCCGCTGCGCGCCGTATGGTCGCCGGATTACAACCCGAACCAGCGTCCGGATCCGTTTGCCAAGGATCCAGACCTCCAGCGGACGGCGATGTCTCTCGATGACCGACATCAGATTGTCATCCTGACGTCCGCATTTCACGGCTACGATGTCGAGGTCGAGCTGGGCATTTTCCAGGCGCCCTTCGCTCCAGGCGTCAATCCAGCGCTGGCCGTTCAGTCAAAGCAACTTCCGAGGTTGAAGGTCCGTGTGCCTTATGTTCCCCAGCCGTTCGAAGCAGAGCAGCTCATGCTGACCCCGCTCGGAGGCTGGCTGCGATCGCGCGGGCATTGGAACCCGCCGCGCACCGCCCCGCCCCCGGTGATCCGTCCGCGCCCTGATTTCACTAAGGTCTTCGCGAACCTGCAACGTGTTCAGGACGCGCCGGAAGCCGCGCTCGTAGGCGCGTCTCTCGCTGAAGAGTTTGTGTTCTTTCCAGGCATTTTTAAACGTCCCGAACCGCAGCAGCTCGATCTTTCGGAATGGGTGCACGTGGCGACCCAGGGGCGCGATCATTACGTCCGCATCGTCTACGAGGGCGAGCTCTGGCCGTTCCGGCATCGCGCCGCGCTGATCAAAGTCACTGAGCGCAAGTTCAAAGAGACGAACGGCATCATCGTCGCCTACCAGATGCAGCGCATGTTCATCGTCGTGCGCGAGCCCGAAAAGCTTTTCACCAACCTCGGCAGCCCGTTCCGACGCGTGCGGCTCACCACGATGGTCACGCCGGACATCGCCGATCCGAAGTCAATTCCGCCCGGGTCCCCTACGGTTAATCGCTCGTTCTGGGTCGAGGTGATGACCAGCGCGACTACACGCGATAAGTTCAGGTTCCACGCCATCGGCACGGATCCCGCCGGCAATGCAGTCGATTTTACTATCCCGCTCATGTTCGTTTCGATAAGCGACCTTCCCGACTTCGCCCCGCAAGCAACGAAAGCGGTGTCGATTGAGTACAACGACAAGAACAACATCGCGATGCGAAGCGCAGTCATCCCCGGTCAAAAGGTGGTGTTCGCCGAACGCGACCCGCTGAAGCCAACCGACAACACGCAGCTCGTGACCAACTTCATCAACTTCGTAGTTGATGCCGCAGGCAATCCACCTCAGATGCTAAAGGCAGAGGTGAAGATTCCGCAGGTGCAGGAACTGCTGGGCACCGATACGCCAACGACTATTCGCTTTTTCAAAGACTACGTCGCCAAAAGCTTCGACGCGGCGACGGGCGTGTTCGCCGAAGTCGCCAGGGAAGACCTCTCGAAGTTCAAACCTGATGATCCGTTCGCCGCGATGGTGGCCGATACGCTGGGCGTCGAATTCAGCTCCGATAAAGCCGGCGGGTTCGCGACGCCGAACCTGGGAGTGTCAACGCTGACGCGTTCGCTTGGACCGCTCGCGGGCAAGGTCGCGGACGCCGTCGCCAACACGTTCAATCCCGCCGAGTTCTTCAAGGGCGTCACCGCGCAACTGTTCGGCAGTTTTGATCTCTTCAAACTCTTACCCCTCGGCTCGCTCGATAAGAACGCGCCGAAACTACGCACAGAGACCCAGGACATCCCCGGGGGCAAATTGCTTATTGCGACGCTGGACTGGGAGCCGGACTTTTTGGAGCCGGCCAAGAAGCTGGATCTAACCGTCGCTGCGATAGAAAAAGACCACAACGGGGTGACCAAACTTCTTATTCATGGGCGCATCGAGAAACCGCTCAAGCTCGACAACCTGGGAGTGCCGCCCGGCGACCGAGTGAAGTCCGAGATCACCGGCAAGCTGAACGCTTTCCGCGTCAGTGTGCTCAAATCCGTGTTCATCAACTTCGTCGAGTTCGGCTTCGACTCACGCACCAATAAGAAGACGGACGTAAGCGTGAAACTCGATCCAGCCAAACCGGTCGAATTCGCCGGCGACCTGGCGTTCGTCGAAGAGCTGCGCAAGGCGATCCCGCCCGATCTGTTCGGCAAGGGGCCGAGCCTGGATATCTCTCCGACCGGCATTCGCGCCGGCTTTGCCTTTGCGTTGCCGCCGATCGCGGTCGGCGTATTCTCGCTGAAGGACGTGAGCCTGGGCGCCGCGCTCACGCTGCCGTTCCTGGACGGCAAACCATCCTTCGACTTCAACGTGTCGGAACGAGCGCATCCGTTCCTGCTTGCTGTCTCCTTTTTGGGCGGGGGCGGATTCTTCCACCTCGAGCTCGACACGGCGGGGATCAAACTTCTTGAAGCCGCGTTCGAGTTCGGCGCGACCGCTGCGATCGACATCGGAGTCGCCAGCGGCGAAGTGCACATCATGGCGGGGATTTACTTCGCGATGCAGCGCAAGGAGGGCAGCACCGAGCTCGCCTGTATCCTGTCCGGCTATTTGCGAATGGGCGGCTCGCTCAGCGTGCTCGGCTTGATTAAGGTCTCCGTCGAATTCAATCTGAGCTTCACCTACGATGGAGTGAGGGACAAAGCTTACGGCCGCGCGACGCTGACGGTTCACGTCGAAGTGTTGTTCTTCAGCGCGTCGGTCGAGCTGACCATCGAGCGCGCGTTCGGCGGAAAGAGCGGCGATCCTCATTTTGCGGAATTGTTCAACACTGCAGACACCTGGAGCGAATACGCGCTTGCGTACGCATAGAGCGGAGGAAATATGGCGGCTCAGCAAACAGTTCTGTTCACAATCATCCCGCGCGGCATCAGTCTCGATAGCCCGACGATGCCGGTATCGGTCTTCGTCTCGCCTCGGCTAATAGGTGAAACCACGCTCGGCGAGTTTCCGGATTGGCTGCGGTGGACCCGTCGCCTAAAAAGGAACGGGCTGGTGCTGGTAGTGCGCTGCGCGGGTCAGTCGTTCGACGCAAGCATCAATACCGACGTCTTGCAGCCCGACCTGTGGAAACAGTTGTTCAACCGCGACACGCTGGTGCGCTCGCACAAGTTCAACGACTACTCCGATCGCGGGATCATCTCATACTCCGTGCGCCAGGCCTTGAGCGCGCTGAAGACTATCTACCAGGAAGCCGGGCTGCGCCTGGCGTTGCCTGAGGGCGGTTCGCGTGGACAGGAGGGCGGAAACCGCGCGCTTCTGCGCGACCTGGTGGACGGCCTCGACGTGCATTGGAACGGCGACCGCGCAAAGCAGTGGCGCGACGCAGTGCGGCGGATGAATGCCTCAGAAAATTTTTCCCTCAAGCAGCAGGCGCTGAGCGGCCCGCTCGATCGTGAGGGCCTGTTCATCATTCAACGAAACCCGGCCGCCTTCCAGAGAGTGGCTGTGCCGTTCGCGGTCTTCCATCATATGCCCACGCCGCCGCGGGAAGACAAAGAGCTTCCGCTTGATGACCAGCTCGACAAGGACAACTTGCTCGATTTTCATCAGGCGCTCAGCTCGCTGAACGCCTATCCCGATCTGCAACGCGCGCTGGGTTTGGTGTTCGATCTCGAATTGCCCAGCGCTTTTGTTAAGGAGACGCCGTTCGGCCAGTTCGGAACGCTGTCTGTGCGCGGGACCAACTTCGAGTGGGCGGTGCCAACACAAACGCCGGAGCTTGCGACGGCTTATGTGAATTTCGCGCTCGGCCAGCACCGCCTGTTTTTCACCGCTCCGCGCGCGATGAGCGACCCGTCATCGCCGGCGAGCGTGATTGGGTTGCTGAGTCTCGATTCCGCGCGCTTCGGTTTGGCGCAGGTTGATGTGGACGGCGGCATGCACAAAGCCATCATGCTGTCGGAGACCCTGAACAATCCAGATCCCGCCCGCAACCTCGATCCCAACGCGCAGCCCGGAGCCGCGCCGCATCCGGAGGTGTTCGATCCCGGCGCGACTCTGCCGTCGTTGCGTTCCGGCGGCTTGTCCTTGTTTGCGGACCGGCGCGGTTTGCAGTTGCTCGACTCGATGAAGCAGTCGAAAGCGTTCAACGATGCGGTCGAAGGCGGCGGAGCACAGCCGCGCCCGTTCTTCGCCGAAGACCTCGTGCGCGGCTACCGTCTCGATGTCTGGGACTCGCATACAAATCAGTGGCATTCACTACATTTGCGAAGGGGCGAATACCAGATAGGAGGAGACGGATCGTTCACAACCGAAAAGGAAGAAGGCTTCGTTCAACTGGCGGCGATGCAACCGGCGAAGGGCGCGAACCCCGCCGACAGAGACTTCTATCTGCACGAGGCGATTGCGAGATGGGCCGGATGGAGCTTGAGCGTCGCTCGACCCGGCAAGCACCTGAGCCGTTTCGCCGATCCGGACAAGGCCGTCCCGCCGGACGGCGACGACCCGGACTTTCGCGAGGACCAGCCAGACACGCCGTTCAAGATGACCGTTAGGTACAGCGTAATTCCAGGCTCGCTGCCGAGATTGCGCTTCGGCGCGCGCTATCGCATTCGCGCGCGCGCGGTTGACCTTGCAGGGAACAGCTTGCAACTCGGTGATCCGCTTGCCGACCTGCTGTCGGCGGTGTTTGCGCTGCCGGGCGATCCTGAGGGCTTTGCTTATTTGCGCTACGAACCGGTCGGCGCGCCGCTGGTTATCCTTCGAGACACACGCGCGGTAACCGATCGTGGCTCAGCCATAGATCGTGTGGTCATTCGCACGAAGAACGACGATACGGGACAGGACGCCGCCGTCGCCGACAAGACCGCTGCGGACACAACCGCGGCCGACCGGCACATCGTCCCGCCTCGCACCAGCGCCGAGATGGGGGAGCGGCTCGGGATGTTCGACGACGCAACCGGAAAACTGAAGAGCGATGCGGCGACGTGGCAACTCATCGCCGGGCGCGACGCAGGCGAATTCCAGCAGACGCCGCCGATTGACGTGGCCGGCCAACAAAAGATCTTCCCACTCGAGCCTGGCGCCCGACTCGATGCGCTGCCTCATCTGCCGGATCCACTCTCGCGCGGAGCGGCGATTCGCGATCTGCCCGGCACACCCACCGAGGCGATCGGCAAGGCAGCGCCCGGGCCCGGCGCTGCCGCGCAAGTGAACTACGACGCGCTAAGCGATCCGAATCCGCGGCCCGGCTCCGCGACGCTGCTCAGCTTCGGCGACAGCGGTGACTGGCAGCAGACGCTGGGCTTCCGGTTGGCGCTGGCTGAACCCCAACCGAATCAGACTGACCTGCGTCCAAACTGGGACCCTGCCGAGCGCTTGCTGACGGTCTATCTGCCGAAGGGACAGACCAGGGTTGTGCCGCTCAGCAGCTACTTGACGGCCGACGATCTGAAGTTGATGGGCGTGTGGCAATGGCTGCGAGAATACATCGAGCGCATCACCGTGATTGATCCACAGCCGCAGTTCTTGCGGCCGGGCGACGCGGTTGACGAGATCGCGCACGTCTTGCAGCGCGCGGTCGAGGGCGGGCATTGGATGCTCACGCCGCCGCGGCTGATCACGCTGGTGCACGCCGTGCAGCAACCGATCGGCAAGCCGCTCTTCGCCGCGCTCAACGTTGAACATTCGAGCCTGCGCGAGGGTGCGGGTGGCTTGCAGACGGCGCCGATTGCCGGCCGCACCGATCCGACCGAGCTGGCGCCGATCACCGCATGGCGCAGACCTGGCGCGACCGACGCATATCTGATCGGCGCGTTGCGCGTTCACGGGGCGAGCACCGCCAAGGTTGATCTCATAGCGACGTGGGACGATCCGATAGATGATGAACTACAAAAGACGTGGACGACGGCGCATCGGGCCGCCCACGTCGATGAGCTGCCGTTGCCCGATCTCTTGGAGAATTACTTAGTGGCGAGTGGTAAGGAATACCGCCGCGTCGGCTACTACGACCCCGAGCACGATCAGATCGGCTTCGTGCGCCAGGGCGACATTACCGGTAGTCCCGATGACGACAAGATCATCTTCGTTGACGCCGCGCCGCGCCATCTTTTCAACGACACAAAGCACCATCGTGTGAGCTACACCGCGGTTGCGACCACGCGCTATCGCGAATACTTCCCGTCCGATCAGGATCTGAAGTTCACTCGCGAGAGTGAGCCGGTGTTGGTCGATGTGCCGGCATCGGAGCGGCCGCTCGCGGCTACCGTGGCGTATGTGCTTCCGACATTCGGCTGGGAGCGGCAGACTGACACCAACCTCAAGCGCAGCGTGCGATTTGGAGGCGGCTTGCGCGTTTATCTGCATCGTTCCTGGTTTTCCTCAGGCGAAGGTGAGCTGCTCGGCGTCGCGTTGTGGAACTATCAGAACGGAGTGCTCAACGACGATACTCGAGAAAAGTACAAACCATTCTTCACGCAGTGGGGTATGGACCCGATCTGGCAAACCGGCAATCTCTACGGCGTGCCGGCTAGGTACGACTTCCCGGACGCGGTGTCCAGCGAGAACGGCGTGACGCTGGAAGAGCGGACGGCCAGGAATGAGAAAGGCGAACCCGGGCGCGTCGATGTGGCGGGCTTCCCGGTCGAGTTCGACGAATCACGCGGGCTTTGGTACAGCGATCTCACCATCAACACGTTTGGCGAAACCTATATGCCGTTTGTGCGATTGGCGCTAGTGAGATATCAGCCACACGCGCTGGCCGACGCCAAAGTGTCGCGAGTGGTTCTGGCGGACTTCGCGCAGCTTACGCCGGACCGCTCTGCGATGGTCACTTCAGATCCGCATCATCCGCGCACGTTGCGGGTGGTAGTCTCCGGCGTGGCGCCTCGCGGACCGCGTGCCGTAGTTCGCGCTGAGCCCCGCCCCCAGGAGATCAGCAAACGCCCAACCCAGATTCGGGTGCGGGTCCAGGAGCGCGACCCCGCGATCCAAAGCGATCTAACCTGGCGCGACGTAGCGCCGGAGGTGGCTGCGGTGAAGGTGGCTTTCGACGACAATCTCGGCGGTCAGCCCCAGAGTCAACCGGACCTCGAGATGTGGGCGGGCCTGGTCACCTTCGCGAAGGCGCCCGAGACAGGCCGGTTCCGCTTGTTGATCGAAGAGCACGAATACATCTCATCAAACTACGCTCTGGTGGAAGGCCGGACCGCACGGCAAGCGGGACGTTTGATCTACGCGGAGGCGTTCGAGCTGGATGACGCGCTGATCAGCGAGACTTAGGTATGGGCTCTCTGTAGACGGGTCGCTGCTGCTTCAGACGGACCTCGCCGAACGCCCTCGCATTCCTGCATACCACCTCGTGAGAGACTGTGCG
>Ga0137403_10009514_pt1 | contig 10799 bp, 14 predicted proteins | sample CZOMad2_1_16fung_FD_122057 | JGI IMG/M metagenome (GOLD analysis project Ga0137403, IMG submission 122057) | Vadose zone soil fungal communities from Angelo Coast Range Reserve, California, USA - CZOMad2_1_16fungal (Hybrid Assembly) | ecosystem: Environmental > Terrestrial > Soil > Vadose zone... | reverse complement strand
ATTATTGCCCTTGGCTGTGCGATTGGTGAGGTGACATGTCCAGCCCGGTACATGCCCGAAGCCTCATCGATCAATTTCCGCAGAAGCGTGCGTTACGGATTAGGTTGCCTGGCAACAGGCCTGCGTTTTCGCCTGGCCCGCTGGGGCCTGGCTAAGCCGATCGTTTAACTCGCTGCGCCAAAACAGCGGCAGGCGGCACCCAACGCGCGCGATCAGTATCACCTCACGACGTAATGGCCGTGGATCCAAACTCGCTGGTGGTGGCGCCACGCCCAATGTCCCGGTCTCCAAACATAGTACGCGCGGCCTGCGTAATAACCAGGGCCGCGAACGTAGTAAGGCCGGTCACCAACCGCGATCGAGACCGAGGCTGGGTAACCACCATAGTAGGGCCCGCCGTAATACGGTCCTCCATAATATGGTCCGTAGCCAGGGTAGGCGGCATAATTGCCCTCGCAGCCACCCACACCAAGCGCCACACAGAGTAAAACAAACAGCACAATGGAGCACTTCACTTTCATTTTCATCATTTGCTATTCGTATCCGAGCGACGATTTACGCGCCCGCGTTCGCTGGCAGGATGCATTTCGCGCCACCAAAGTCGACGGGCGAATTAAAACAGACGAGGCCGGGTCCACTCAGTGCCGTTTGACCACTTGATGCGTTGGCCATTCTGCGTCACGCGGCCAGTGACTCCCCAAGCGGGGACAGCCAATTCGCCATTACCAGTGATGCGCCCGTTAGCCCGCAGCCCCAATTCCTGGACAATGGTAAAGTTCCGGCCGTCCCGCGCGACATCGATACTCGTCGGTTGACCATTACGAAACCAGCGTCCGCCAATGTTAACCGTTGGGATTGGACCGGGCATCGATGAGTCACGTCTCCATTCCGTGCCGTTTGTCCAACTGATTCGTCGTCCGTCCTTACTGACCTTGCCCGTTATACCTAATGAGGGAATCGCCAGGTTTCGAGGATCGGCCGCGTAGCCGTCGCTACTTTTGCCGAATTCGTTCACAATTGTTATGCTTCGGCCATCCGGCGCTACGAGAATTCTTGTCGGTGCACCGTCGTGGTACCAACGACCATCGAGGCCGGCGGCAGAACCCCGGTCGGTGGCGCCGAGTGACAGGTTACTGGCGGAAAGAAACGCTGGCGGTGAGTTGACGCGCGCTTGCGCAGTCAACGTCGAAGCGTTGAACTGGCCAGCGCATCCGGCAAGCGTTGCGGCGATCAAAAACACAGAAATTGCCGCTGCGCTTTTCGCTCTGCCATGGTTTGTCGTTCTCTTCAGATATTCTTTCGTGGTGATGCTCATCATTTTCATAGAGGCCGATCTTTATACCACACCCTGATCTAGCATTGCATCAGCTACTTTTACGAAACCGGCAATATTCGCACCCACGACGAGATTCCCGGGTTGCCCGTACTCGTCCGCCGTTTCCCACGCATTCTTAAAAATCGTCGACATGATGTGGCGCAAACGCGAATCGACTTCTTCGCGTGGCCACGGCAGACGCATCGAGTTTTGGCTCATCTCCAGGCCGGAGGTGGCCACACCGCCGGCGTTCGCCGCTTTGCCAGGACCGAAGAGAATTTTTTTCTCTAAGAAAAGATCAACAGCCGCTGGGACGCTCGGCATGTTGGCCGCTTCTGACACCAGGTAGCAACGGTTCTCGATCAGTTTTCTCGCGTCTTCAACAGAGATTTCATTCTGCGTGGCGCACGGAAACGCACAATCACACTTGATTCCCCACGGTCGCTGCCCGGCCACATATTTTGAGCCGCGGAATTTTTTTGCGTACTCGCCGATACGCCCGCGCCGGATGTTCTTGATGCTTTTTACCCAGGCAAGCTTTTCTTCATCAATGCCGTTCTTGTCGTAAATGAACCCGCTGGAATCGGACATCGTGATCGGCTTTGCACCGCACTCGATTAATTTCTCCACGGTAAATTGCGCCGCGTTACCGGCTCCTGAGACTGTGCATACCTTGCCCTCAACAGTTTCGTTGCGCGTTTTGAGCATTTCCTGCGCAAAATAAACTGCACCATAGCCGGTGGCTTCCGGCCGGATAAGCGAGCCGCCCCAAGTGAGCCCTTTTCCGGTTAGCACACCCGTAAATTCGTTTGCCAGCCGTTTGTATTGGCCAAAGAGGTAGCCGATCTCGCGACCGCCTACGCCGATATCGCCTGCAGGTACATCGGTATGCGGACCTACGTGTCGGAAGAGTTCCGTCATGAACGATTGACAAAATCGCATGACCTCCCTGTCGGATTTGCCTTTTGGATCGAAATCCGAGCCGCCCTTGCCACCGCCCATCGGCAGACCTGTAAGCGAATTCTTAAAGACTTGTTCGAACGCGAGAAACTTGATGATGCTGGCACAGACAGTCGGATGAAAACGCAATCCGCCTTTGTAAGGACCGAGGGCGCTGTTCATCTGCACGCGAAACCCGCGGTTCACCTGGATCTGTCCTTTGTCATCGATCCACGGGACGCGAAACTGAATCATTCGCTCCGGTTCAACGAGACGCTCCAGAATTCTGGCGTCCCGCAGCTTCTTGCTGCGGTCGATGACTGGTCGGATAGACTCCAGCACTTCCGTGACCGCCTGAAGAAACTCAGGCTCGTTTGGGTTACGTTTTCCAACGATTTCGAGAACTTCTTGAATTAAAGCCATGGAATTTTGCGGCGTGCCTATTAGTCGCCGCTCGAAATAATAAACCTCGTGCGCGATGCTGGTATCGAACCAGCGACCCCTTGCGTGTGAAGCAAGTGCTCTACCACTGAGCTAATCGCGCGAGTTTTCAGAAGCCGACAAAATAGAGAGCGTGCCGGAGAGCGCAAGCCGCGCAAAGGGCGTGCGCTGTCGCAGCGCATTAGGCGGAGAGCAAAATCGCTCACGCAACGTTCCGCTGAGGACAGCGGACACTACGGCAACCTGCGTAACAAGAGGAGCGCTTGCCCTGCGTGGCGTCGCATTCTATTTAGAGATATGTCTGAACACAAAATCACTCTCACATGGAAACGCGGCGATAAGCCGTTCGAGTATCAGAAATATTCGCGCGACCACACTTGGAAATTTGAAGGCGGACACGAGATGCAGGCGTCCGCTGCTCCGGCGTATTTGGGTAATCCAAACCTTGTCGATCCGGAGGAGGCATTTGTGGCCTCTCTCTCAAGCTGTCACATGCTTACGTTTCTGGCGATCGCCTGCAAAAAGAAGTTCGTGCTCGATGAATATGTTGATGATGCCGTCGGCATCATGGAGAAAAACTCCGAAGGCAGATTAGCCATCACCCGGGTGACGTTGAGGCAGCGTCTCAAATTCTCCGGCGAGAAGCAACCAACGGCGCAGGAAATCGAGGAGATGAATCATGGTGCGCACGAGCAATGTTTCATTGCAAATTCGGTAAAAACCGAGGTCAAGGTCGAATCGCAGACTTAGCCACAGATTTTCACGGATTAACACAGATGGAGGGACGAGCTGCGAGTCGTCCCGCTTCCATTGATTCCACAGGGACGCGACGGAGCGTTATTCGTCCAATTCTCTGGTTTGAATCTGTGTCAATCTGTGTTCATCTGTGGCGAAAATAATGAGCACACCGGCGGATGCCCAGCGCATGGAGAAGATCGTCAGCTTATGCAAGCGGCGCGGGTTCATTTTTCAATCGAGCGAGATTTACGGCGGTCTGAACGGCCTTTGGGACTACGGCCCGCTCGGTGTCGAATTAAAGCGCAATCTGAAGAACTACTGGTGGCGCGTGACTGTGCATGAACGCGACGACGTGGTCGGCATGGACGGCGCGATCCTCACGCATCGCGAGGTTCTAAAGGCCTCCGGACACGTTGAAGGATTCTCCGATCCGATGATCGATTGCCGTACGTGCAAGGCGCATTTTCGCTTCGACCAGCTTATCGAGAAAAAAGGAGTGAAGCAGTGTCCAAATTGCGGTGGCAAGGATTTAACCGATGCGCGGCAGTTCAATCTCATGTTCGAGACGCATGTTGGGGCAGCCGCCGATGAAAGCTCGATCGCATATCTGCGGCCGGAGACGGCTCAGTCGATTTTTGTCCAGTTCAAGAATAGTCTCGAGGTGTCGCGCAAGAAATTGCCTTTCGGCATCGCGCAAATAGGGAAAGCCTTTCGCAACGAAATCAATCCCCGCAATTTCACTTTTCGTTCCCGCGAATTCGAGCAGATGGAACTGGAATATTTTTGTCGCGCGGAGGAGGGGATGAAGCTGCTCGAATATTGGAAGGAAGAGCGGCTCAAATTTTATGAGAACATCGGCATTCCCCGTGAAAAGTTACACGTTAAGACCGTGTCGGACGAGGAGCGTGCGTTCTACTCGAAAGGGACCTACGATATCGAGTACGATTTTCCGTTTGGCCAGCAGGAGCTTGAAGGTGTCGCGTATCGGACCGACTACGATTTGTCACAGCATCAAAAGGCCAGCGGCAAATCGCTCGAGTATTTCGATGAAGTGACGAAGCAGCGATTTATTCCGCACGTAGTCGAACCGAGTGCAGGCGTGGACCGCACAGTGCTCGCGCTCATTTGTGAAGGGTATGCAGAAGATCAGGCGCCCGATGAAAAAGGCAAAATGGAAACACGTCTTGTCTTGCGTTTCCACCCCCGGATGGCGCCGATCAAATGCGGAATATTTCCTCTGCTCAAAAACAACGAGGGGCTCGTCGCAAAAGCAAAAGAGGTTGTCGATCTTTTGCGGCCGCACATGTTTGTTTTCTACGACGAGAGTGGTGCGATCGGCCGTCGTTATCGTCGCCAGGACGAAATTGGTACGCCATTTTGCGTCACAGTGGACTTCGAAACGCTCGGCGAGAAAGATGAAAAACTGCGCGATACCGTGACGCTGCGAGAGCGCGATTCGATGAAACAGGAACGCATTGCAATTTCTGACTTGCTAGCCGCGCTTTCAGTGCGAATTGCATGAGGAATGAAAGTTGAAATCTTTACTCTCTGTGATGCGGCTACTGTGGATACGGCAGGGAAGTTGAACATCCTTGGTTCGTTTGATCGTCTGAATGCCACAACCACGCCAGTCATACATCCTCAGTGCGCATTAGCGATTAAGCTACGTTTTCAGCGCGTGGAAGAGGGACAAAAGCGAATTCGCATTACCTTCATTGATCAAGATGGTGTTACGGTAATGCCAAACGTAGACGCTACTGTTGATGTAAGAATTGCAGGGAATGAACCGTCTGGCGCAGTCTCGGTAGTATTGAATATCCAACAGCTAAAACTGCCCAGGCTCGACGAGGAATATTCCATCGATCTAGCGGTTGATGATCGGCATGAAGCATCTGCTCCACTTTTTGTTAGGCGCCCTTAATCTTCGCACATATTAAGCCAGTCGTTTCCAAGCGTGAATGGAACTATCCGACTTTCGCGAATATTGCTTGAGCAAACCAGGGGCGGTTGAAGAAACACCGTTCGGTCCTGATACGCTTGTGTTTAAAGTCGGCGGGAAAATATTCGCATTGGCAGCGCTCGACGAAGTGCCAACGACCGTGAATTTAAAGTGCGAACCGGATCTGGCACTTGACCTGCGCGATCGTTACCAGCAAGTGACGCCCGGTTATCACATGAACAAGAAGCATTGGAACACGGTGGAAATCGAAAGCGGGATTCCAATTACGGAGCTGCGTAAGATGATCGATCACTCTTACGAATTGGTTACGAAGAGCCTGCCGAAGGCTCGGCGCAAGAAATTAGAGAACTGATCGCACCTCTAAATCGCTGATCTCGAGTTGCAGCGCTTCCTTGGCCACGTCGAGGAAATTGTCGGGCCGGTCTTCCGTTTACCCGATATGCACGGACGATGCGCTTCGGACCATGAGCCATGGGTTTTGGTGGAAGGGTGGGGGACCGAATGTTTGCGAGTAAGTACAAAGGTTTAATTTCGGATATACTGGTCTTGGATAAAGGCTTGACTGGACGTTATCTTCCGCTTGCTATTACTTTCATCCCTGAAGAACTATTCTCGACGTTTGACGGGTTGGTCTCACGGGGTAGGGCACTAGCGTATGGTGATCGCTACACCGGAAATGCACCTTGCTTGCGCCGACAAAGCAAGCAGATATAACTCTGGGAGGAAAAATGCCGGAAAAGCTACGGCTTGATCAGCTTCTCGTTGGCAAGGGCCTATTCTTGAGCCGCGAACAAGCACGCCGCGCGATAATGGCCGGCGACGTGATGATCGACACCCGTATTGCGGCAAAGCCAGCAGAGCTTCTCGATGAACGAACGTCCGTCACAGTGCGGTCGACACGGAAATATGTCAGCCGAGGTGCGCTGAAGCTGGAGGGCGCGCTCGATCATTTTGAGGTGAACGTGCGCGGAAAGACGGCGCTGGATATTGGCGCCTCAACCGGCGGGTTTACCGATTGCATGTTACAACGCGGCGCAGCGAAAGTTTACGCCGTTGATGTCGGCCGCGGCCAATTGGATTGGAAGCTCCGGAATGATCCGCGCGTGACCGTTCTCGAAAAACTCAATGCGCGGTCTCTATCACGTGAGCACATTCAGGAACTTGTCGACGTTTGCGTGATCGATGTCTCGTTTATCTCGTTGACTTTGATCTTGCCGAATGCGTTTGAGTTGATAAGCCCGACTGGAGTCATCCTCGCCCTGATTAAACCGCAGTTCGAGCTACAACGCTCCGACGTCGGGAAAGGCGGAGTCGTGCGCGATCAGGACTTGCACCTAAAGGCACAAGACAAGATTGTCGCATTTGTGAAGCAGTTTGGTCACGTGGTGACCGGGATTGTTCCGTCTGCTGTTAAAGGCGCGGACGGAAACCAGGAATTTTTTGCATGCATACAAAAACGATTGGCTTGATAGCACACACGGGGAAGCCAGGCGTTGCCGAGCTGATCAACGCGATTGCCCAGGAGTTCGGCCGTTTTTCAATCTCCATTCTTTTTGAAAAAGAGACGGCTCAAATTGCGGGAAAAAAATCGGGCCATTCGATCGCCGAATTGGGAGCTGCGACGGATTTGCTGGTCGTAGCTGGGGGCGACGGCAGCATTCTGCGCGTAGTCGGCCAACTCGGCGAGAACATCAGGCCGATATTCGGGATCAACGTTGGCTCACTAGGCTTTCTGACAACCGCAAGTTCTTCGACCTATCGCGAAGCGGTGGAATGCATAGCGAGAGATCGGATTAATTTCAGTCAGCGAGCGTTGCTCGAGGCTCGAGTCACCCTGGGCGACAAAAGAACGAACAAAATGATCGCGCTCAACGATGCAGTGCTAAGCCGCGGTGAACTTTCACGGCTAGTCATGTTGTGCACACGCGTCAACGGCGAGCCGCTAACTGAGTTCAACGCCGACGGTTTGATTGTCGCGACCCCGACCGGTTCAACGGCTTACTCGTTGTCAGCTGGTGGACCGATTCTCGATCCTGAGTCCGGCGTGTTCGTGATCACGCCAATTTGTCCACACGTTCTCACGAATCGATCGATCATTGTAGCGGACGATTCGATAATCGAGATTCAAGCAAGCGATCCCGATTATCCGGTGTTTCTCACGCTCGATGGACGCAGGCCGATCCACGTGGAGCGAGAATCAATAGTCACGATTCGCAAAGCAAAGGGGACGCTCCCCCTGGCCTCGTTGCCGGAAGCCTCATTCTTCAGTGTCGTTCGGCAAAAGCTGAAGTGGAGCGGGAGCAACGTCTGATCCGCCAACACGACGTCGACTCCGAGAGGAATTCTTTTTCTTTGTGCGTTTGTCTGAGACCTGATATTCAGCATTGCCATGAATCTCTTGAGTTTGCCGGATGGCCGGATTGTAAACCTCGAACACCTCACATACGCCGAGCGAATGGGCGAGTACTTGGTCTTGCATTTCAGCGGCGGTGGCGGAAGCGACGGCGGTACCGGGTCGGTTGTGAGGCTGAAGCAGGGCGAAGGCGCCAGGCGGGTGTGGACATATCTTGCCGGAAAATGCAGTGGGAAAATCGAGCCGGCGCAATGAAATGATGGCGTGCATCAGCCAGGATGCACGATGACGGTTCAACGCCCGCCGTCGGCAGTACTTATTCCAGAACGGGAGCAACGAAGTCCTTCTGTCTTGAGCTCAACGAATTTCATCTGCTTCTCGTCAATCTTCCACGCACTCACCGCTGAAAGCATTTCAACACCGTTGTCGTTCTTCAGCACACCAATCGCAAAACCCGGGACATCGTGGCCATTTAATTGACACGAACCGATAAATTCGGGCGACTCCTTTGAGTGTTTCGGAAATTTGAGCACGTCTCGCGCGATGTTCTTATTATCTTCGAGGATGACGTACTCCTCTCCACAGATTCGCCAGGATATTACAGACAAACGGTCTGAGATTTCTGAAGCGCCCAGGTCTTTAAGCCCCAGATCCTTGTGTCTCGCTTCAATGGTAACGATCGTCTCATTTGACATGGTGCGACCAAGAAGAGCTTTTCGAACGTCAGATCCACAACGAAGCGAACCAAAACCGTCCGCATTGCAAATGCTGCTCGCCCCAAAGAACGGAAGGACCATCATGAAGATCGCAGAAATTCCTTTGGCTTTCATTAAACTTGTTGACTCAACGCGTCGCGACAGAGGGCGGGCTCAGCTCAGAACGTTTCTAGTAGCAGTCGTTATTGCAGGCAAGATTGAAATGGAGGAGTCAGGCAAACCCTATGCCGCCCTGACGCAAGGTGTGTCCGCCGCGTAAACGCTTTACTGCTTCAAAGCGAAGAATTCTCGGATGCGACGCAGGACCGCTCCCTGCGTTTTTCGTACTCGCTCGCGAAGAGCTTCTTCGCTAGCCTCGTCACGTACCGCCTCCAGCTCGACGCGGCGAACCGCCAGCGTTCGCGATAAATCTTCCACGAGTTCAGGACGTCGCTGCAGGATCGCCTGGAACGCCTCCTTCCCGAGACGATAACACTTCACGTCGGTTGTTGCGATGACACTGCTCGCGCGCGGTTGGCCTGTCATCATCCCCATTTCGCCGAAGTAGTCGCCCGGACCCAGCGAAGCGACGTCCTGGTTCACGCCTTCAACGGCTACGCGCACCTTAACTTCACCTTGCCGAATTATATAAAGCCAGTGCGCTTCAGCTCCCTGTCGAGTTAACGCTTCGCCTTTGGCAAAAGGGGCGTTAATCATGGCCGATGCCAGCTCCTGCTTTTCGTCAGCCGTTAACGGACTGAACAATTCAACCTTCGAAAGAGCGCCGAGCCGGTGCTCCATATCTTCGCTCTGTCTGCGCTCGTCAGGCGACTCCCTTTCCAGCAGAATCGATTGAGTCGGAATCGAGAGCGGAATGTCTGCGCGTCGCAGAGCTACATAAACTCGAGTGCGGATCAGAGAATCGGTCGGATCTGGCTGACTGAGGTCCGTGAGCCAATAGCGTATGGCATAGGTCGCGTCGCCGTTCTTATAGTCCGTAACCAGGCAATGAATTTCTGGTGTCGCGGCTACGCACGGAATCGGTTCAGCGCGAAGTGCGGTCTCAACGGTTCCGATAACCTTCGTAGGCGAATGGCTGAGATCCACCGCGAAGTAAACCCATTGCCGGTGTTGAACCGGGGCGGCGGAGCGGCGTCCTAGTAGCGTCACTTTTCCCTTCATCAACTGACTGTTCGGAATGACGATCGTGTCCCAGTTCCGCGTCTCAACCGAAGTCTGGCGCCAACGAATTTCTTTCACCCTGCCTTCGAGATCATCAATCCGGATCCAGTCGCCAACCCGGATTGTTCGTTCCATCTGGAGGGCCATGCCGCCCATGATGTTACCGAGTGTATCCTGCAGAGAAAAACCAATCACCGCTGTGATTACCGCGGACGTGGCTACAATCCCTCGTAAATCCACTCCGGAGCGGGATAAAAGAATAATCGCGATGACGAGGTAGCCGAGCGCGAGGAGAAGATCTTGCGCGATCTGTGGCGGCTCCAGGTGCACCCAGCGCAGCACGACTGCGAAAACAAAAACGCTGGCCACGTTGATGATGGCGACTGCTTCGACGAACAAACCAGTACCGCGCAGGGTGAGGTAAACGGTGCCGGGAGCCTGCGATGATGAAAATCTAATCGCACCAGCCGCGAACAGACAAACGAGTGCCAATCCGAACAGGATCACGGAATTTCGCATTCGCAGTCGTTCTGCCGGCCGAAGATATGAAAGAAGCGCGACTGCGAGAATAAAGCCAACGATCAGCCAATGGAACGAACCGGGCATCCCAGCGGCCGTTTGCACATTTTGCCACAAAGTCATAAACAAGCGGGCCGACTTAAATCCTATGGGTTAAGCAACCGAATCGACTTTGTCGATATTAGAATGACGACGCTCGACCGCAACGTGGCTCTCTGCATCGACGGCCCGGTGCGTCGCCTCGCGGAGTAATGATGATGGGGCTTCGTTATCACGCATCGCGGTGTCGCAACCTAGTGCCCGAGGTTGCTACGAGAAGCGATGTCGCGCAGGTCTGCGCCGAATCTAGAAATTAATCCATAGGGAATCGGCCCCAACACCATTCGATTTCATATGACATATACTTTTTTACGGAAATTTTTAGGCACGATTTTGCCCCCGAATTGCGGTTGACGGCTCGCAGTGTTTTCCGGCAAACTGCCTCTAAAAGGCAAAAATAGATTGCAGGTTGGCGTCTATTCGTTAGGTCTATGCGTCTCCACCATCCAAAATGAAAAACAACTATCTTCACACAGGAAATACGACGAAGAAATCATCGGCGCGAGCGAGGCCCGTCTTTCGCGCCTTCGGCGTAGTCGCGGCAGTCACTCTGGCCGG
>Ga0137403_10009513_pt1 | contig 10799 bp, 11 predicted proteins | sample CZOMad2_1_16fung_FD_122057 | JGI IMG/M metagenome (GOLD analysis project Ga0137403, IMG submission 122057) | Vadose zone soil fungal communities from Angelo Coast Range Reserve, California, USA - CZOMad2_1_16fungal (Hybrid Assembly) | ecosystem: Environmental > Terrestrial > Soil > Vadose zone... | reverse complement strand
GCGTCAATACGGTTCCAGCGGTTGTCGTCATCGATAGGCGGCAACGGGGCCGGAGCGGGACGGCTGGGAGCGGACTCGCGAGCTTCGTTCCGAACGCTATTGCCGACAACGACATTGCCGGCATTGTCGTCAGCTTCGGAGGCTGCGCTGCCGGAAACGGGTTCAGGGGCTGCCTGGGCGTCGTAGAAATCCGGTTGGAGAGGGGCTTGTTTTGGTTGTTCGGAGGAGGCCTTTTCGGCCTCCACATCCTTCTTTTTACGTCTCATAAGGCGATCACGCATCCAGTTGCGCATAAAAATGATTTCTAGCATAAGCATATACCTTCGGGCAATCGTGCGCGAGTCTGGGAACACTTACAATAACCGCATTCGATGAGTTCGGCGGGCGCAATGCGCGAGGCGGTTCCGGCGGATTGGGACCGGCATCGGATGGCTTGGTTGATCACTGAGGATGAGGACGGGGGGACGACGCTGACAAGGATTCGGTTCGCGGCGGATGGGGGAAAGATCTATACATCGCTGAGGCGGGACTCGGTGGCGTTGCGGGAGATTCTGGGTCAGCCGGAAGTGCGGATTTCTTTGGGAAAGGGCAACCAGCGAGTGAAGGGGCCGGAGATTGCCGGCGTGGCTGCTGTTTTGGGTGACGGGGAGACGTTATGGGCGCGGCATTTGATGGCCCGGAAGTATTGGTGGTTGAAGGTTGGGTTCTGGAGAGGTGTGGTAGTGGAGATTGTGTTGGCGTGAGGCGTGACGTAATCAGCAAACCTCATTTGACCGCAGATGCCTCCCGTTGGCCGGGATGACAAAATCCTAAGTTATCGAAAAAATTGATGCTGTGAATTTGTTGCGCCTGCGCGTGGGGCCGCGCGTTGCTGCTATCCCGCTACCCTGCTACCATCTACAGTTCACACCTATTCCAAATACTTTCCAAACACTCATAACAGCACTGGAGGATGTACATGGCTACGAAGGTTGGCATTAATGGGTTCGGGCGCATTGGACGGAATGTCCTGCGGGCCTCGCTGGGCGACCCGGGCGTTGACATTGTCGCGGTGAACGACTTGACCGATACGAAAACGCTGGCCCATTTGCTGAAGTACGACTCGATTTTGGGGAATTTGAAGCAGACGATCAAGGCCGGGGACGGGTTTATTGAGGTCGACGGCAAGAAGATCGAGGCTTTTAAAGAGAGGGACCCGGGGGCGCTGGATTGGGCGTCGGCTGGGGTGCAGGTGGTGGTGGAATCGACTGGCCACTTTACTGATGCCGAGGGCGCGAAAAAACACATGCGCGGGCCGGTGAAGAAAGTCATCATTTCCGCGCCGGCGAAGGGCGAGGACATCACGATTGTGTTGGGTGTGAACCACGAGGCTTACGACGCGGCGAAGCACAACATCATTTCGAATGCGTCGTGCACGACGAATTGCCTGGCGCCGGTAGCGAAGGTGATCAACGATGAATTCAAGATTCAGATGGGAACGATGACCACCATTCACTCCTATACGAACGATCAGGTGATCTTGGATTTTCCCCATAAGGATTTGCGGCGGGCTCGGGCGGCGGCGTTGTCGATGATTCCGACGAGCACGGGGGCGGCTAAAGCCGTGTATCTGGCGATTCCGGAATTAAAGGGCAAGCTGGACGGGTTCGCGATGCGGGTGCCGACTCCGAATGTTTCGGTAGTGGATCTGGTGGTGTTTGTGGAGAAGAAGACGTCCGTAGAAGAAATTAACGGGGCGCTGAAGAAGGCTTCCGAAGCTGGGCCGTTGAAGGGGTATTTAGGCTTTGAGGAGAATGAGCTGGTTTCGAGCGACTTCAAGGGGAATCCACTGTCCTCGATTGTGGATGCGCCGATGACGCGGGTGGTGGCTGGGAACTGCGTGAAAGTAATTGCGTGGTACGACAATGAGTGGGGATACTCGTGCAGAGTGCGGGATTTGATCAATTATCTGGCGAGTAAGGGGTTGTAGGGTTCAGGGGTTCAAGACCGGCGCCCGAGCGTTGCCCGGCCGGGCGGCCGAGGGCGGCCGCCCCACGCGGGTGGGGTGGGGAGAAGTTTCTCTTTATGGCAAAGCTTTCGATTCGTGATTTGGAACTCAGCGACCGGCGTGTGTTTATGCGCGTGGATTTTAACGTTCCCATTGAAGAGGGACGGGTGACCGATGACACGCGAATCCGCGAGACGCTGCCCACGATTGAGTATGCCCTACGGCATGGGGCGCGGCTGATTCTGGCAGCGCATCTGGGGCGACCTAAAGGCAAAGCGAACCCGAAATACAGCCTGAAGCCGGTGGCGGAGCGGTTGCGGATTCTGCTGGACAAGCTGATGGCGAGCAGCCAGAACGTTGGATTCTGCCCGGATTGCGTGGGTGAGCAGGCGCAGGAAATGGCGATAAACCTGGAACGCGGGCAAGCGTTGCTGTTGGAGAATTTGCGCTTCCATCCTGAGGAAGAAGCCAACGACGAGAGGTTTTCCAAGGAACTGGCGAGGCTGGCGGAATTTTATGTGAACGACGCGTTTGGGACCGCGCACCGGGCGCACGCGTCGACGGTAGGGATTACGAAGTTTCTGCACAAGGCCGCGGCAGGATTGCTCATGCAGAAAGAACTGGAGTACATGGGCAAGGCGATGCGCGATCCGGCGCGGCCGTTTGTGGCGATTTTGGGCGGGGCGAAGGTGAGCGACAAGATTGGCGTGATTCAGCACCTGCTGACGAAAGTGGATGCGCTGATCATTGGCGGCGGCATGGCCTACACGTTTTTGAAGTCGATGGGGCAGCCGATTGGGAAGTCGCTGGTGGAAGATGACAAGCTGGAACTTGCGAAGGAACTTTTGCAACAGGCGAAAGAAAGAAAAGTGAAGTTTCTGCTGCCTGTCGACCACGTGGTGACGGACAAGTTTGACGCTACGGCGCGGACGATGGCGGTTGGCGAGGGGCAGCCGATTCCGTTTGAGATGATGGCGCTGGATATTGGTCCGAAGACGATTGCGTTGTTTGCCGAGGAGATTTCCACGGCGGAGACGATTATTTGGAACGGGCCGATGGGCGTGTTTGAAATGGCTCCGTTTGCGAATGGGACGATGAAGATTGCTGAAGCTGTGGCGGAGAATATTGGCGCGGTTTCGATTGCTGGCGGCGGGGACACGGTGGCTGCGGTGCATAAGGCTGGCGTGGCGGATCAGATCACGCATATTTCGACTGGCGGCGGGGCTTCGCTGGAGTTTCTGGAGGGGAAGAGGCTGCCAGGCGTGGAAGCGCTGACCGAGAAGTGAGTTGTGTCTCTAGGCAAAAGCGGGTCCCTCCACTGCGGTCGGGATGACAGGCTTATTATTCCAGTATTCAAACAACTGCAGATCCCTCCCGTTCGTCGTGATGACAATCCTTAATAACTATTAACTCATCCCCAGCGTTCCAACCTTGAAAGGACTTCATGCGTAAGAAGCTGATTGCTGCGAATTGGAAAATGCACAAGACTCCTTCGGGGGCGCATGCGTTTGTCGACGACTTTCTGCCCTTGGTGGCGGGACATGAGCGCGACGAGATTGTGTTGTGCGCGCCGTATGTCGATCTGGCGGTGACGGTGGAGGCGGTAAAGGGGTCGGGCGTTTTTGTTGGGGCACAGAATGTGCATTGGGCGAAGGAAGGCGCGTTCACGGGAGAGATTTCGGCGCATATGCTCGAGGCCGTCGGCGTTACGCATGTGATCATCGGGCACTCGGAGCGGCGGCAGTATTTTGCGGAGACGGACGATACGGTGAACCGCAGGCTGGAAATGGCTTTGGATGCGGGGTTGACGCCGATTGTGTGCGTGGGCGAGGTGCTGGAAGAACGCGAGTCCGGGTTGACGGACGACGTGCTGCGGCGGCAATGTACGCGCGCGTTTAGCGGGATTTCGGCAAAGAAGGCGGCGAAGATGACCGTCGCCTATGAGCCGGTTTGGGCGATCGGCACCGGCAAGACGGCTACTCCGCAGATTGCGGCTAGCGCGCACGCCGTGATTCGGGGCGAGGCTGAGGAGGCGTTTGGGGTGGAGTTCGCGGAGGGGTTACGGATTTTGTACGGCGGATCGATGAAGCCGGATAACGCTAAGGCGTTGATGTCTGAAGCGGAGATTGACGGCGGGTTGGTGGGCGGGGCAAGTTTGGATGCGAAGTCATTTGCGGCGATTGTGAAGTATTGAGGTGTTTTGCAAGAACAGCAGGTCCCTCCGCCGCGGTCAGGATGACAGAGCTTTTTTCAGGATGCCAAGCCTTTGCTTGCCTGCAGATCTCTCCCGTTCGTCGGGATGACAACCTTTTCTTAATTCGCTGCTAAGCTCAAGCCATGGCGTTTGCGAATTTGAGGAGCGTGCGGTTGCACTACGAGCTGACGGGGCTGAAAGACGCGCCCGTTGTTGTGTTTTCTCATTCGCTGGGCGCGGATTTATCGATGTGGAACGCGCAGGTTGAGGAGTTTTCCAGGCGCTACCGCGTGTTGCGATACGATACGCGGGGGCACGGGGAGTCTTCCCTTCCCGCTGGGCCGCACAATGTTGCGGCGCTGGCGGGCGATGTGCTCGATTTGCTGGACTACCTCACGATTCATGTGGTGTCGTTTTGCGGACTTTCCCTGGGCGGGATGACGGGGCTTTGGCTGGCGCAGAACACCCCGAAGCGGGTGCGCAAAGTGATTGCGTGCAGTTCGGCGGCGAAAATTGGGACGCTGGAGAGTTGGGACGCTAGGATTCAGCTGGTGCGGCGCCAAGGCATGGCGGTGGTAGTACCGGGAATTTTGGAGCGATGGTTTACGCCTGCGTTTCATGCTAGGTCGCCGGAGGCGATTCGGGCGATGGAGCGGGTTTTGCTGAGCATCGATGTGGATGGATATGCGGCAGGTTGCGCGGCGGTGCGGGATGCGGATTTTCGTGAAGGGTTGCCGGCAGGGATGGCGCCAATTTTGCTGGCGAATGGTGCGAGCGATCCGGTGACTCCGCCTTTGGATGGACAAGCACTGGCGGCGCGGATTCCGCGGTCGCAGTACCTGGAGTTTGACGGGGCGCATCTGTTCCCGATGGAGTCGGCCGCGGAGTTTACGGCGGCTGTGCTCGGATTTTTGGATACACCCTAACGCTTGGATATACCCTAACGACGAAGTTCGCCTGGCTCGCAATACTGCTATTCGAGGACCCTGATGGCATTTGAAAATATTTTGTTCGAGAAAAAGAACGGGATTGGCTATGTGACGGTGAACCGTCCTAAGGCGCTGAACGCTTTGACCATGGCTACGATGGAGGAATTGCGGACGGCCTTCACGGACATTCAGCGGGACAGTGCCGTGCGAACGGCGATTCTAACCGGTGGAGGCGACAAGGCGTTTGTTGCGGGGGCGGACATCAACGAACTGGCGCAGCAGGATGCGGTGTCGGGCAAGGCTTTCGCGCATCGCGGGCAGGCGGTGCTCGATTTAATTGAGAATCTGGGGAAGCCGGTGATCGCGTGCATCAACGGATTCGCGCTGGGCGGAGGTTGTGAATTGGCGCTGGCCTGCACGATGCGGCTAGCCAGCGAGTCCGCGAAACTGGGACAGCCGGAGGTGAAGCTGGGGATTGTGCCCGGGTACGGTGGAACGCAGCGGCTGTCGAGGCTGGTCGGTAAGGGCGTCGCGATGCAACTGGTGCTGACCGGGGAGATGATTTCCGCGCAAGAGGCATTGCGCATTGGTTTGGTGAACGAAGTTGTTCCGGCAGGAGAACTGATGGCGCGGGCGGAGGCGATTGCGGCAAAGATTGCGGTTAATGCACCATTGGCGGTGCAGTATGCGTTGGAAGCGGTGAACCGGGGGATGGAAGTGCCGCTGGCGGAGGGACTGTTTCTGGAAGCAACGTTGTTTGGAGCTTGCTGCGCCACGGCGGATAAGACAGAGGGCACCTCGGCGTTTTTGGAGAAACGCGCGGCGCAGTTTCAGGGAAAGTAAATCGTTTGCCGGAGCCAGCGAGAAAACCCCACTCAAGCCAAAAGATGGCTTGAGTGGGGCACCCGAACTCCCCGGTCTGCCGCGAGTCTGGAGACCTCGAGCAAGTTTAGGAACCTCGAAGCGGGGCCCCTGCGATCTTCATTCCAGGACCTGATCCGATCGGTCTGGTCAAGATCGATCCGATCAAGATCCCATTTCGTCCTAAGCCAGGTTTTGCTTAGAGACAGGTTTCCTTACTTAGCCATTTCACCTGCGGCTTTTGCCATCTTCAGGGACTTGACATGGACTTCGCTCTTGTCGGCGTCGACTTGAGCGGTGAGCGTAACGTGGTGGCCTTCGTGGCCCTTCACGGCTTCGGGATTGTTAATCGTCCAGGTCTTGCTGTCGGTATCGCTGACGAAGGATTTTCCGTCATCGCTGATTTTTCCTGTGACCTTGGCCGCCTTCGCTTTGGTGTCGCTCATGGTGTCGGTCTTTTTCATGGTATCCGTCTGCGCGGCATCCTGCGCCCAAGCGGCACCGAGCATCAGTAGCGAGCCGGCGAAACAGATTGCGAACAGTTTTTTCATTGCTTCCTCCTTGAGTGGTTGCACGACGGTCCTTGACCATCGCCTGCTTCGATGCGAGGTACGGCGGAGGGGTAGCGTAAGCGCGGCTGTGGAAATCGTGGATGTTTTGGGAGACATTTCCCACAGGACAGTTTTTGAGATCGGGCCAGGCAAAGGTGTGCTCACTTCCCTGCTGGCCAAACGGGCGCGCCGCCTGATCGCAGTTGAATTAGACCGGGTGCTGGCAGCGCAATTGCGCATGGAATTTGGACAATCGCGCAATGTAGAAATTATCGAAGGTGATGTGCTGACAATTGATCTCAACACAGTATTTGGGCCACGACCAGGGACCACGCGCACGGAATCTCAGACCGATGAACCTGTAATCGTTGTGGGCAACATTCCTTACTACATTACCTCTGACCTACTATTACGCCTGTTTGAGCATCGGAATTACGTGGAATCCATGGTGCTCATGGTGCAGCGTGAAGTGGCCGACCGGCTGGCAGCTGCACCAGGAGGCAGTGAGTATGGCTTGCTCTCAGCAACAGCTCAACTGTATTCGCGGGTAGATAAACTGTTCACGCTCCCGCCGGGTGCGTTTGCTCCTCCGCCAAAAGTGCACTCAGCCGTGGTGCGGCTTACTATCGAACCACGATTGGAGGAACTCCACGTTCCTGAGCAAGAGTTTATTGATTTCCTCAAGCTATCCTTTTCGCAAAAACGGAAGACACTTTGGAATAACTTGAAATCACGCTATCCCGCCCAACAATTAAAAACCGCGCTGGAGCAGGTCGAAATAAAACCGACGGTACGAGCGGAAGCTTTGTCCCTGGAAAAGAGTGCCGCAGTTTTTCGGGCGTTGCATAACTTGTAGGAGACGATATGGCAGTTATCGTTCGCCAACCGGCAGCCGCCGGACGCTTTTATCCGGATGAACCGGATGTGCTGCGGGCCGAAGTGAATTCCTATACTTATACTCCCGCCAAGCGCGGCTCGGCTCTTGGTTGTATCGCGCCCCACGCTGGATACATGTACTCCGGGCACGTGGCAGGCGCAGTATATTCCGAACTCACACTCCCGGACCGATGCATTGTGATGTGCCCCAACCATACCGGCAAGGGCCAGGCACTTTCCATCATGAGCAACGGGGAATGGGAAACTCCTTTGGGACGAGTACCGATTGATTCAGAATTGGCAAATTCCCTGAAAAAGAAGTTTTCGTTTTTAACTGAAGATACTGAGGCACATCGCGCAGAACACGCCGTGGAAGTGCAGCTCCCATTTTTGCAACTCTGCAATGCGAATCTTACATTTGTGCCGATTGCATTGGGCATCCGTCAGTTCGAAATTTTAGAAGCGCTAGGGTTGGCAATCGCCGAAGTGGTAGCTCAACAGAGCGAACCGGTACTGATTATCGCTTCTAGCGACATGAACCATTATGAGAATGACCTTATTACCCGCCTTAAAGATCATAAGGCGATTGACCAAATTCTCGCCCTGAACCCTCGTGGGTTGTTTGATGTGGTCACGAAAGAAGAAATCAGCATGTGCGGATTCGGGCCTGCCGTAGCCATGCTCACGGCTGCCAAGCAACTAGGCGCAGAACATACACGGTTAGTGAAATATGCAACTTCTGGAGATATTTCCGGAGACCGCGATATGGTGGTGGGTTACGCTGGAGTTCTGGTAAGTTGAGACATTTCACCATCCGAGATTTATTCTCTGTTAAATTTCGCAGGAAATTATTTTTTAGGTGCTGCCCCACGCGGGGCTGGTGAAGGTGCAGATGGAGAAGAACGCGGCGCTGCCATTGGCGGTGATGGTGCTCGGCTCACCGGAGCGTTGACCCGCGGCGCACTGCTCACTGAACTTGCACGTGGCATTCCCGGATTGCTCATGACCGGTCGCGGAGCGACCACGGGAGCCGGACGAAAACTCGCTGTCGCCGATCCATTCTGCCGCACTATTGTCGACAGGTGCGACATATCTTTAATTCTGCCGCGCGGAATCCCCAACCCTGCCGAATTGTTTTCAATGACCATGCGATGCGCAGGCACAAGAGGCTTGGAAATCGGCCTCGGCGCCATCACGATTGTGCCGTGTCCGGGCGTGCCCGTTGGTGGCATCGGTCTCTGGAAATTGATCGGCGCATTGATCAAGGTCGGAAACCCAAATCCGTTTGCACATCCGCCCGGCTGCCAGGCCCATCCGAAGGATTGGCCAAAGAGCCATGAGCCGCAGTGATAGGGAGTCCATCCCCAGGGATACGAAGAAACCCACGTATAGCCCGAGCCCGGATACCAGGCCCAGACGCCATCCATAAATGGATCCCATCCAGTATTTACAAAATACGGCTGCCATAGACTGCCGTACCCCGGCGCGTTGAAGAATGTGGCTGACACTTATGAGAATGAGTTGGCCATCGCTCTTCGGGTCGTGACCAACATGATCGAACCAGTCATGATCATCGTAATGGCTCTGGGCGTCGGCTTTTTGCTGCTGAGCGTCCTTTCCGCGATGTTTGCGATTACCTCCAATATTGCCCGTTGATGAGTCCAAAGCCACAACGAGGGTCGAGTGTTGAGCCTGGCTTCCGCTACGCCCGAATGCTCGCCGCCTTCACGCTCATCGAGCTCATGATTGTCGTCTCGATCATGGGTGTCGTGCTGACAATGGGTGTGCCTATTTTTTACCGGATGCGCGCTGAAGCCCCATTGCGCTCAGCCGTCAGAAGCGTAATGGAAGTTTGCGGCAATGCCCGGCGTATTGCCATTTTCCAAAGCAAAGCCACCTGTGTCGTTTTCCACCCGCGTGAGGGCAGTTTCGCTGTCCAGGGAGGGGCCGGACCCAGTGCTTCTGGCGATGCGAGCGGTAGCCATGGGCAGTTCCAGGCTCCTACGACCGCCCCAAATTCGGGACTTTCTGGGCAACTCTCGGACCACGTCGTGATCGAGATGCTGGACGTGGATCTGACAGAATATAAGGACGCGGAAGAAGTGAAGGTTTGGTTCTATCCTAATGGCGTTTGCGACGAGTTGACTCTGATTCTGTTCGATCCCAGCGTAGGCCACGACCCGAGACGCGTCATTTCCCTGGAAGTCACCACCGGATTGGCCTTCGTCGAGCTCGATCCCCGGAAACTGATCACCAGCAGAAGATGAAATCGCAAGCGCAGCTGACTGCCGAATATCAAGTCGCGAGGCTGTCTGGTCGTCCTTCATCGATCGTCCCTCGCTACTCGCGCGGAGCCTTCACACTTATCGAAGTCATGATCGCGCTCGGCATTTTTTTTATGGCGACGTTCAGCATTCTGGCCCTCGTCTCGAATATCCTGCGAAATGCCCGCGGTTTGCAACGTCCGCAAGTCGATGCAGGTATGGCCGCAGCCATCTATGTGAACACCAACCGCTTTTCGGTGGGGAGCGTCTCCGGGGATCTCAGTGATTCTCTGCCTGATTTTTCTTACGAAGTCGGTACGGATGAGTTCGCGACTAATGGTTTATTGCAAGCTGAAGTCGTTTTGCGTCGGCGCGGTGGCCATCAGACCCCCGACTCCATCAGCATCCTGGTGTTTGATCCAAACTTTCAATCCACACCCTTTAGTGGCCGCCGATGAGTCCCGCGCCAAAATCAAGGGCCGAGGTCCGAGGGTCGAGTGGAGATCCCGGTGCGCCTTCACGCATTACGGATCGTGCATCACGCACCACGCCGTTCGTGATTTATCATTCGACACGCGCCTTCACTCTCGTCGAGATCCTGATTGCGATCGGCATTCTTGCCATGGTTCTGACGGCCATCTTCTCGAGTTGGACCGCTATTTTGCGCGCCACGAAAGTAGGATTGGATGCCGCGGCCGCCGTTCAACGCGCGCGAATTGTGATGCGCACGCTCGAGGACTCGTTGCTCTGCGCTGAATCGTTTGACCTGAACCAACGTTATTATGGCTTCCTCGCTGATAACGGAAGCGAAGCTTCTTTGAGTTTCGTGGCCCGCCTTCCGGAGTCCTTTCCGCGTAGTCGCAAATTCGGCGATCTCCACGTCCGCCGCGTCACCTTTTCAGTCGAATCCGGCACCGAGTCCAGCCGGCAACTGGTCCTGCGGCAAAGTCCTTTGGTTATGGAACTCGATAAAGATGAGAATGAGCATCCATTGGTCCTGGCTAAATATGTGACCGAGTTCAAAATGGAGTTTTGGGACACTCGCGCGAACGATTGGGTGGATGAATGGCGCCAGACCAATCAACTGCCCAAGCTGGTAAAATTCGCCCTTAAGCTAGCAGATAACGCCAACTCGCT
>Ga0137403_10009512_pt1 | contig 10799 bp, 10 predicted proteins | sample CZOMad2_1_16fung_FD_122057 | JGI IMG/M metagenome (GOLD analysis project Ga0137403, IMG submission 122057) | Vadose zone soil fungal communities from Angelo Coast Range Reserve, California, USA - CZOMad2_1_16fungal (Hybrid Assembly) | ecosystem: Environmental > Terrestrial > Soil > Vadose zone... | reverse complement strand
TCGGCTACAGCAAGGCGAACACATCGCCGACCTTGAAGCTGTTCCTTTCAAGAGTGGACGAGTTGATCGCCCGCGGGGCGCAGAAAGCCCACTAATTGCATCGAGGTGGTCGTAGGACGGGAGGTGCTCATTCCGCGGTGAACCCCCCGTCCACCGGCAGCGCGACGCCGGTGATGAACGCGGCCGCCGGCGTAGCGAGGAACAGCACCACGGAGGCAATCTCGGCCGGCGTCGCAAGGCGCCCCAGCGGTTGCGCGACCTCGGTCTCGCGGCGGGCTGCGTCCGGATCCGGCATCGCGTCGAAGAACTCCTGCAGCATCGGCGTGTCGACGATCCCGGGGCAGACCGCATTGACGCGGATGCCCTCGTGCGCCCAGTCGAGCGCCAGCGCGCGCGCGAGTTGCACGGCCGCGCCCTTCGTCGCGACGTAGAGGGGCGAATTGCGCTGCGCCACGAGGCCGGCCTTCGACGCGATCACGGTGAGACTGCCCTCGCTCTTCGCGAGCGCTTTGTGCGCCGCCTGAGCGAGGTACATGAGCGCCTTCACATTGATGGAGAAGATCCGGTCGAATTCCTCGGACGTGCTGTCGTCGATGAGCTTCGCCACCACCACCCCGGCGTTGCCGACAGCCGCGTCCAGCCCGCCGAAGCGGTCGATGGCCATCTTCACCGCAGCGTCGTTCGTCGCGCGGTCCGCTACGTCGCCAACGAGCGTCGCGACGGGTTGGCCCCAGTGCGACGCCGCCGCCCGCAGCTGCGTAGCGTCACGATCCACGGCGACGAGCGACCAGCCCGCGCGGGCGAAGGCCTCGGCGATCCCGGCGCCGATGCCCTTCGCGGCGCCCGTGACGATGACGGTGCTCACGACCGGCCCCAGTTCAGGTCGAAGACGAGCTCCATCATGGCCCACCACTCGCCCGGCTTGGCCTCGGGAGCGCGCTCCTGCAGCGTGCGCATGAGCTCGTCCCACTTGCGGTACGTCGGGTCCTCGGTCGATCGCGCGAAGTCGCGCGCCGGGTCGAAGCCATCCTTCGTTTCGCAGTACATGAACATCCGCCGGCCGAGCAGGTAGATCTTCATCTCGGTCACGCCGATCGCGCGCAGGCGCGCGAGCACCTCGGGCCAGACCTTGGCGTGCTCCTTCTTGTACCGCGCGATGAGCGCGGGGTCGTCGCGGAGGTCGAGCGCCAGGCCATAGGACTGCACGTCAGGACCTCCGTTCCACGGTCGCCGGGACTGGAAGCCGGTAGAGCTCGGCGGCGTTCGCGCCAAAGACCCGCTCGCGCGCCGCGGGGGGCACGAGCTCGCGGCAGGCGTCGATGACCCGCGCGTACGAGCCGGCGACAAGGCAGACCGGCCAGTCCGACCCGAACACGCAGCGATCGGGTCCGAACCACTCGAGGACCCGCAAGGCATAGGGCGCGAGGTCGTCCACGCGCCATGATTTCCAGTCGGCCTCGGTGACCATGCCCGAGAGCTTGCAGAAGACGTTCGGGTATTCCGCGAGCGGTCGCAGGCGTGCCGCCCACTCATCGATCGCGCCGGACGTGATCGGTGGCTTCGCGATGTGGTCGACCACGAACCGCATGCTCGGGAAGTCGCGCACCAGCGCGAGGGCGGACGGCAGCTCGCGCGTCCGCACGAGGATGTCGTACGCGAGGCCGGCCTTGCCCACGGCCTCGATTCCCCGGCGCACGTCGGGTCGGCCGAGCCACTCGGGGTCGGCTTCGTCGTGCACCTGGTGACGGATCCCGACGAGCTTCGCTCCGCCCGGTCCCGCGCGGAGCGCGACGAGCTGCTCGGCCAGGTCCGGCGCGGTGAGGTCGACCCAGCCGACGACGCCCGCGATGAACTCGTTCGCCGCCGCGGTGGCGAGGAACTCGCGCGTCTCGCCGAGGCTCGAGATCGTCTGCACGAGGACCGTGCGATCGACGCCGTTCGCCGCGAGGAGCGGCCGCAGATCCTCCGGTCCGAAGCGCCGCCGGATCGATGCGAGCGCGTCGGTCATCCAAGGATACGTGGCGCGCGCCGGGTCCCAGAAGTGGTGGTGGGCGTCGACTACGAGCGCCACGCCGCACCTTCAGGGAACGCGTACTCGCGGAGCGACTCCGTCTTCATCTCGATGCTGTAGCCGGGTTTCACGGGCGGCATGTAGCGCCCGCCCTTGATCGTGACCGGGTCGACGAAGTGCTCGTGGAGATGATCGACGTACTCGAGCACGCGGTCCTCCAGCGATCCGGACACCGCGATGTAGTCGACGAGCGAGATGTGCTGCACGTACTCGCACAGCCCGACGCCTCCGGCGTGCGGGCAGACCGGCACGCCGAACTTCGCGGCCATCAGCAGCACGGCGAGCACCTCGTTTACGCCGCCGAGGCGGCACGCGTCGATCTGGCAGAAGCCGATGGCCTTCGCCTGGAGAAGCTGCTTGAAGATCACCCGGTTCTGGCAGTGCTCGCCGGTGGCCACGCGGATCGGCGCGATGGCCTTCGCGATGGCGGCGTGGCCGAGCACGTCGTCGGGGCTCGTGGGCTCTTCCATCCAGTAGGGATCGAACTCGGCCAGGCGCTTGGTGTTCGCGATGGCCTCGCCGACGTCCCAGACCTGGTTCGCGTCCATCATGAGCCTGCGCTCGCGTCCCAGGACCTCGCGGGCGATGCGCGCGCGCCGCATGTCGTCCTCGATGTCCCGGCCGACCTTCATCTTCACGTGGGTCCAGCCCTGGTTCACCGCCTCGCGGCAGAGCGCGCGTAGCTTCTCGTCGGAGTAGCCGAGCCACCCCGCGGAGGTCGTGTACGCGGGGAAACCGGTGCGTCGCATCTCGGCCTCGCGCTCGGGCTTGGTCGGCTCGAGCCGCAGCAGGATCTCGAGCGCCTCGTCGGGCGTGATCGCATCGGTGATGTACCGGAACGCGACGCAGCGCACGAGCTCGGCCGGCGTCATGTCCACGAGGAGCTTCCACACCGGCTTTCCCTCGGCCTTCGCCCAGAGATCCCACACCGCGTTCACGACGGCCGCGGTCGCCAGATGCATCGCGCCCTTGTCCGGGCCGATCCAGCGGAGCTGGCTGTCGCCGGTGATGTCGCGCCAGAACGCGCCCATGTCGCGCGCGGTCTCCTCGAGCGTCCTGCCGACGATGAGCGGCCGGAGCGCGTTGGCGGCGGCCACGACGACCTCGTTCCCGCGCCCGGTCGTGAACGTGAGCCCGTGGCCGGCGAGCCCGTCGCCGCGGTCGGTGCGCAGGACCACGTACGTCGCCGAGTAGTCCGGCGCGGTGTTCATGGCGTCCGATCCCGCGAGTGTCCTCGAGGTCGGGAAGCGGACGTCGAGCGCGTCGAGCGACGTGATCCTCGACCCGCTCATCCCTTGACCGCCCCGACGAGCAGGCCGCGCGCGTTGTACCGCTCGAGCGCGATGGCCATCGCGATGACCGGCACGATCATGATCAGGATGAGGTGGTTGGACGGATAATGCGGGTTTCCGTCCACTCGCCGCACCTCACGACCCCTCCTTCCGGCGGCGAAGCATGCCATGTCTAACTGATGCAACGCCAGTCCACGCCGCGCGGCAGCCGCCGACAACCGGGCTCGAGCTGCGCGGCCCCTCGTGCTGGCGCCTTCGGCGGGCCCCGTGGTCGGCAGGCCAAGGTGTTAGTCGTCGGGCTGTCGCGAGCGCGGCGCTGATCGGCTGCCAGACGATTAGTGTCTCAGGAACACCAGACATGCCAGAGTGGGGTCGGTCGGTACGCCAACAGGGCTGGCGACGACATCCCTTGCACGGAGGAGCCCACTCGATGCGGAAACTTCTCTTCATCGCCATCGCCGCAGTCGGACTCTACCTCGCCTGGGTCCGCTTCGGTCCGTCCAGGGCGCCGCCCCGCGCCAGCTCGGGAGATACCGTCCCGGCAGCGAATGCCCAGCAGCGCATCGACAACCTCTCCGGCGCTGCTCCGCCTGAATGATGTTCCGGTTCGAGGGGACAGCCAAAAGCACGAAAAAACAGGGAGGCGGCTGAGTCCGACGGCAACGCCCTTTTGCGCGTGGACAGCGTGACGCTGTGCGAGACGCAAGTCGCGATCAGCGCCCGGTGGGCGTCGGGCCTGGCGGCCTCGACGGGGACGGCGTGGTGGTGGAACGGAAACGGCCCGCCCCTTTGGGCGGAGGTCGGCCGTCCCCTGCCTCCCAACGCAGGGGGCCGCGGGGAGCGTACGCTCGCGGCTTTCAGCATTGGCCAAAGGGCCAATGACTTTTCAAGGCCCATCTGCAGGATGTGGCGCGGCTGGTGAGGGCACGGGCGCCGAGGTCGCACATGCAGAAGAGACGAGTGCTCGTCCTGGACATCGGCGGTACGAGCGTCAAGCTGCACATCGCGGGGATGGAGGAACCGCTCAGGGTACCGTCCGGCCGGAAGATGACTCCCGAGCGCATGATCTCGGAGATCCAGAAGGCGGCCGCATCGGGTCGCCCGGAGTTCGACGCGATCAGCGTGGGGATCCCAGCACCGGTAGTCCGCGGCAAGGTCCTGCGCGAGCCCGCGAACCTCGGCCCGGGCTGGACGACCTTCGACTTCGAAAAGGCGGCGAAGAAGCCCATCCGTCTCGTCAACGACGCCGCGATGCAGGCGCTCGGGAGCTACGAAGGCGGGACCATGCTCTTCCTCGGGCTCGGCACCGGCCTCGGCGCGGCGCTCGTCGTGGACGGCGTCCTCGCGCCGCTCGAGCTCGCCCGGCTTCCTTATCGGCGCGGCGAGATTGAGGACTACGTCGGCGTCCGCGGGCTCGAGAAGTACGGCAAGCACGGGTGGCGCAAGCACGTGGAGGATGTCGCCGTCCTGCTCCGGGCGGCGTTCGTGGCCGACTACGTCGTGCTCGGCGGCGGTAACGCAAGGCGGCTCAAGAAGTTGCCGGAAGGCTGCCGGCGCGGATCGAACGCGCTAGCGTTCGTCGGCGGGGAGCGGCTTTGGGAGAATGGAGCCCGGCGCCGACGCGTCCTGCATGGCGGAGGGTAGTGCCCTCTTTGCTCCGCAGCGTCCAACGCCTTGCTTGCCACACCTCGTCGCGCCAATGCAGAACTTTGCGGGGCGCGCGCGGTCTGCTACCAGTGAGCAACGGAGTCGAGCTTGGCTGAAGACGGCCGTCGAGACCGAGGCCGCGCTGCCAGGCGATTCGGCTACGAGAGCCCCCGCCGATCCAACCGCTGGGGGAGCGACGGGATCGGCGGGGCACGGTGATCGGAACTGTCGCTCGAACCGAACCCCGCTATGAGCGACGTATCTCATGCTTGCAATGAATGTCCATTAGACGTTCGACTGCGCGCGACTTCGGTCCTAGTGCGAATGTCCCCCGCCTGAGCGCGCCCGAAAGGCGGAGGCGTTTCGGTGGGAGACCGCCTCACACGCTGGCCGTTTGTCATTCCTGCAGCAATGCTTCACGTGCTACCGATCATATCCAGGGAGCCCCCGGTGGCCGAGCAGCTCGACCCTCTGTGAAGCGGAGCGATCTGCCAGACCTTGCGGCGAGGCGGCCCGCGTCGCTTTTCCCGATCACGCAGTTCGTCCAACAGGTCGGCGGGCACGCTGCTGAAGGGTTTGGCGAGCTCGACGGTGAAAACGCACTGCCAAACTTTCACGTGCCGAACCTGGCCGCGCAACACCCGCCCGTGCTGTGAAGAGAGGCCCATGAGCTGGTGAAAAAACGGCGGCTCCGTTCACGCTGGAGCCGCCGCTGGCCCCCCCCCGGGCCCTGAAGAGAGACGTTGGATGTGTACTTTTACAGGAGAGTAGACCAACAAGCGAGCAGTCTAGATAAAAGCTAGCTAAATCATGTACTTAGTATCGGATCGCAGTACTGACGAGAATGGCGATTCTTGTCAGCGGTGCCTTGCAATCGCCGTGCTTTTCAAACGCGCGCACGTGGTCGGCACCATGTCGAAACAATTCGGATCGTATGTTGCTGACTGAGTTTGAAAGCCATGAAGATGGAAGACGTACGAAAGCTCTTGCAGACGATCCGCAGTTACGGCGGGTTCGCTGACACCCTGCTCGTTGGCCCTGCGGATGAAGTGCAAGCTCGGCCCATCGCCGTGCAACTCGGCCTGGTGCTGCAGGTCGATGCTCAAGTGCCCGCCGGGTTCGCACCTGCTGATCTGGAAACCACGCAGGCCCGGGTCGTGGCCCCCGCTATTGGGGCTGCCGTTTCTCGGCGGCGGCGAGAGGACTCAGGCTACCGAAGTCCAGCGTGAGCCATGGCATCACCTAATTCGCGGCTCGATCGAGTGCTGACGGCTCATGGTGGCCGTGCGGCGATCCGATCCGATGGGCATGCAACCTTGGTCCAATTCCTGCTCGCTGCCGCCGGCGCGGACGAAACCCGCGGCACCGATCTGCGGGACACCGCGATAGTCCTTTTGGCGAATAGACCGGCGGCCGTGGTCCCAGCGATAGAACGCATTGCGCGATCTCATGCGCTGGAGTGCGACGATGGAGTGGAATCGACGTGTCATCGGAGGTCTCAAGACGTTGGGCGCGATCCTGGCGTTCGTCAGCGCCTTCATGCCGGCCGCCGCCCATGCACAAGGCAGGAAGCCGAACATCCTGGTCATCCATGGGTGACGACATCGAGAAGGCCGCGGCTGCGGCGACCCGGCGGCTTGGTGAACCTGTACGGCGGCCGCAGCGTGGGCAGTGCAAGCAACCTGGCCTGGCAAAGTTCCGTGCGAGCGGACTACACTTCACCGCGCACGGAGGAATCGGACCATGAGCCAGACATTGACGTTTACGACGGCCGATTCAACATGACCGCGCGACGGCCGATCAGCGAGGAAAACGTCGAGCGTTGATCAGCGCCGTTCTGGCGGACCAAGCAGCGTGTAACAGCGTGGGGGTGCCACATGAAGAAGGTCGTCTGGGGCGTGCTCAGCACGGCGAGGATCGGGATCGAGAAGGTGATTCCGGCCATGCAGAGGAGCGCCTGCTGCGATCTCAGGGCCATCGCTTCCCGCTCGCAGCCGTCGGCGCGAAAGGCGGCCGACGCGCTCGGGATTCCAGTCGCCTATGGGTCTTACGAAGCGCTGCTCGCTGACCCGGCGATCGAGGCGGTCTACAACCCGCTCCCCAACCACCTCCACGTCGAACTGACGCTCGCGGCCGCCCGGGCCGGGAAGCACGTGCTCTGCGAGAAGCCCATCGCCCTCTCCGCCGACGAGGCGCGCCGGCTCCAGGCGGTGCCCGCGGGCGTGAGGGTGATGGAGGCCTTCATGGTCCGCTTCCACCCGCAGTGGCTGCGGGCCCGCGAGCTGGTCCGCCAGGGGCGGGTCGGGACGCTGCGCGCCGTCCAGGTCTTCTTCTCCTTCTTCAACGCGGACCCGGGCAACATCCGGAACCAGGCGGACATCGGCGGCGGAGGCCTCTATGACCTCGGCTGCTACCCCATCGTCGGCTCGCGGTTCCTCTTCGAGTGCGAGCCTCGGCGCGCGGTCGCGCTCGTCGATCGCGACCCGGCCTTCGGCACCGACCGGATGACCAGCGCCCTGGTGGACTTCGGCGAGGGACGCCAGCTCGGCTTCACCGTGTCCACTCAGTGCGTGCCCTACCAGCGCGTGCAGATCTGCGGGACCCGCGGCCGGATCGAGATCCAGATCCCCTTCAACGCCCCGCAGGGAGGCGCCATGCGCATCCTGCTCGACGGCGGGACCTCGCTCGAGGGCGCCTCGGTCGCCACCGAGACGCTCCCGGCGTGCGACCAGTACACGCTCCAGGGTGAGGCCTTCTCCCGGGCCGTCCGCGGGGAGATCGACCTGCCCTACGGCGTGGAGGACGCGGTGGCCAACATGCGGGTGATCGACGCGCTCTTCCGCTCGGAGAAGAGCGGCCGCTGGGAAGAGGTCTGAGGGCCGGAATCGGGAGTATCAATCACTGAGCCCGAGCCGCCGCAGGAGCATTTGCCTCAGATGCTCGGGCAAGGCGAGGGGCGCGCCGCCCCGTCCATTGGCTCGTTCGCGAGCCGATGCCGTGCCGCTCTGACCGCGGCCGTTCCCATGCTCCGGGACCGCCAGGAAAGCCGAGTATTGGTTCGTCGTCGGATTGAACGCCTGGCCCGTAATCCGCCCGAGATCGTTGATGTCGCCTGCGGCGTAGATCTGGTCGCTGTAACCGGGCGCGACGATCGAGTTCAGGTCGGTCATGGCGCCGTTCTGCCAGAGGAAGCCGCGGCAGGTGGCGAAACCCGTGGTACAGGAGATCCCGACGACCTGCCGCCAGTTGTTGATTCCGAGGGCCTGACTGAGCGCATCGCCCGGGAGCGTGCCGAGGTCTCGGATTCCGTCTCGCTTGGTCCACAAGAACGCGTGCGCGTTGAACGAGCCGCCGTCGCCTGCGGAGACGTTGGAGAACCCGACGACGTCACCCCACTCGTTGAGGGCCATTGGCGTATTCCAGGCGACACCTCCCAGGTTGCCGATATCGACGACGGCGCCGTTTTCCCAGAGCACTGCGTGAACGGCGCTGAACCTCCCGACCGCCCTGTCGCAGATCCCCGAGATGCCCACCACCTGACTGCGGTCGTTGATGGCGGTGGCGGCTCCCACCGAGTCGCCGGGCAGTGAGGGAAGCATCTCGATCTGATCCTTGCCAGGTCCCCAGATGACGGGCCGGAACTGCAGAACCTGCGGGGGAACGCAGGTGGGATCGTGCAGCGTGGTTTCCGTCCACCCAACCACCTGGCGGCGGTTGTTCGAGCCGGTGGCGAACCCATTGCTGCCCCCCAACGTCGGAAGCGCGCGGATGGCGCCCCGCTCCCACACTACGCCGCGGCAGGTCTTGCCGGTGCGCGTGGGGAAGAACGCGCTGCAGCTCCACCTCTCGCCCAGGGGGTCCGCCGCGTCGGTCTCGGCGATTCCCGAGATCACGCCACGGTCGTTTTTCACCGGCCAGACGACGCCGCTGTTGGGCCCACCGAGCGTGCCGAGATCGATCCTCCGGCCGTCGAACCACAGGGTCGCGTGCTGGGTGATGTCCCCTGGAAGGTTCGAGGTCCCCGACGCCCACCCCAGGTCGTTGAGGCTGTTGCCCGAGCTGACCGTCCCGCCAAGCGATGGCAGGTTCGTAACGATGTATGCCGGTCGTCCATCGTCCTCGGACGCGAGCGTTGGACCACCGGACGAAGAGCCAGCGAGCAGGATAGCGGCAATCAGGAATCGCGCGTTCACGCCTTTCATCGAAGCCTCCCTTTGGCCGACGTCTTCGGTTCGGGAATACGGTAGGCGGGGCAGGCATCGATTCGCTGTCAGATTCTTTAGACGAGCTTGACCTTCAGAATCCTTCCCCAGCTAGAATGGCCGCCGTCATGAGGAACGCGATTGCGCAGTTCGCGGCTCGGGAGATGCGGGCCGACGTCGCTACGGGCGGTCCGCCGTCCCGTAAGCGCCTCTTCGATCTCTCCGTCGGCCTGGTCGAAGACGTCCGTGAACGAGGAACGGTCTGCGAAGGCGCCGAGAGCTTCTCGCCACGGTTCCAGCTCGCGCTCCCCTATCGGGGCTTCTTCGTCTGGCATGTCGGCAACGACGACGTCGTCGGCGACGCGAACCAGGCGCTCTTCATCACCGGCGGTGAGGAATACCGGATGAGCCATCCGGTGCGGGGCGGCTACTCGGAGCTGATCTTCACCCCAGCAGAGTGCGTCGTCTCGGAGCTGGCGGAGGCGACGAGCGGAGGACTGCGCGCCCACGCGTCGTTCCGGCGGCGCAGCCGTTGTTTGGACCTGCGCCTGCAGTGCTTTCGGGCGCGTTTTCTCTCCTGGGCAAATGGATCGAAGGTTGACTCCCTCGAAGCCGAGGAGCTGGTGCTCTCGCTTCTCCGATGGGCGCTCGCCCAGGACGCTCCGGTCCATCCGCCAGCCCGATCGACGCGGCGGCTCCTCGTGCGAACCAAGGCCTATCTCGAGTCGCAGCTCGCGCAGCCCATCCACCTCGCCGACGTGGGGCGCGCGGTAGGCGCCTCGCCTGCCTACCTCACGTACCTGTTTCGTCGGGTCGAAGGCGTACCGCTACATCGATACCTGACGCAGTTGCGCCTTGCGCGCGCCCTCGTCGAGCTGCCACACACCGACGATCTCACGGCGCTGGCGCTCGATTCCGGGTTCTCGAGCCACAGTCACTTTTCCGCGAGCTTCCACCGCGCTTTCCGCATGACGCCGACCGAGTTCCGCCGGATGTCGCGCGGCCGGGTGCGTCCGTCAGTCATCTAGACGCGGGAGGCGTGGCGTGCGGGCGGGCCCGTTCTGCGCATCGGGCCCGCCGCCGTGACGTCGTGCGTGCGCGGAGTGGTCCGCGCACGCCGTCTCAGGCTGGCGCGAACCGGAAGCACGCCTTGTAAGACGAACCCTCTCCGGTGAAGAGCGGCGTCTGAAGTCTCGAGGTGACGCCGTAATCGACGGAATCTTGCGTCCGGGCCGCGAGCACAACCATCTGCTTCGCCGTCAAGGGCAGGGTCTGAACTCCGAGATCGTCGTCGCGAAGGTCGAGGGCTCCGTTCAGCGCGTCGGCAACGACCGGCGCGACCGCGCCCAGAAGCGGGCCCACGATCAATGCGGCAGCCGGTGTCGCGATTGCTCCTACCGCGGTCGTGATCGCGGTCGCAGCTGCGCCGACTGCCGCCTCCATTGCTGCCTTGTACCGGTCCGGATCGTCCTCGTCGTGCTCCATCATCCGGGCGGTGAGTGCGATGCCGTACGGCTTCCCACGGTAGATCTCGATCATGTCCGCACGGCCTTGAATCGCATTGACATGTTCGTAGATCTGACTGCG
>Ga0137403_10009511_pt1 | contig 10801 bp, 9 predicted proteins | sample CZOMad2_1_16fung_FD_122057 | JGI IMG/M metagenome (GOLD analysis project Ga0137403, IMG submission 122057) | Vadose zone soil fungal communities from Angelo Coast Range Reserve, California, USA - CZOMad2_1_16fungal (Hybrid Assembly) | ecosystem: Environmental > Terrestrial > Soil > Vadose zone... | reverse complement strand
GCGCATGGCAGGCGAGGCACTTCTTGTCATAGGACGCGGCATCCTCGACTAGCGGACTGTGTGGGTCGTGACAGGCGACGCAAGTGACGCGTGCATCGCCATCCGATCCCCAGCAGCGGCTTTCTTGCAGTGCTGGTACTGGCGTTGTATGTCCATAGCCCCGAAGTCGGCGATCTCTACAAAAATCCAATGCTCCTGCTCTTGATTTGTCCGCTATTGCTCTACTGGATCAGCCGCGTTTGGATGCTGGCACATCGTGGCCGAATGCACGGCGATCCAATCGTCTTTGCGCTCAAGGACCGAGTCAGTTATGTCGTCGGCGCCCTTACCTTGTTGGTTCTTTGGCTGGCCACTGGCTAATCCCGCTGATGCCTGGCCATGCCCGATTCTACTTCTTCCTGGTTACACGATATTGTCTCCAGTTTGGTGCATTCAGCAGCCCCGGCACACGCCGGCCCGAATTGCCCCCCGCTTGATCCTCCCTACAATGACATAACTCGTTTCGTTCTTCAGCAGCAGGCGCGGTTGCCCGATTATTTACGGTCGCCGATTAAGCTGGCGACTCTCGGATTCGATCTGCTTGGCTGCCTGCGAACCGGCCGGCTCTTCCACAGCCGCTCCGCGCCGATTCGCGCCTGCCAGATTGCCGCCTGGAAGAATTCGAATTGGGGTTTCCAACGAGACTTCATCCGCTATTACGAAAGCCTCGCCACGTTTGCTCTTTACAGTCGCCAACAGGCAAACATCGCGACCCAACCACTTCCTGCCGTTCTTGAGGAAATAAAATCCGCGCAAGTGCTATCGCATCCCGAGCCGGCTTTGCATTGTGAAATTGCCGTGGTGGAGTCCGATCCTGGTGGCGCAATCACCGCCTGCCTTTTGGCTGAGGCCGGACGCGATGTGCTGGTGATCGAAGAAGGGCCTTTCCATTCGCTTGAGAGTTGCGCGCCTTTTTCTCTCGAAGAAATGGTCCAGAAATACCGTAATGGCGGCCAGACAGTCGCGTTGGGCAAAAACAAAATCGCTTATGTTGAAGGCCGCTGTGTGGGAGGCGGCAGCGAAATCAACAGCGGACTTTACCATCGCACGCCACCTGACGTTTTGGAGTCCTGGCGGGATCGATTTCAAGTCGAGGCGCTCACCGATCAAGATCTTGATCCTCATTTTGTGGCTTGCGAACAAGAGTTGTCCGTCTCGCTGTTGCCAGATTCCCCGCCAGCGGCCTCCTTGAAACTGCAAGCCGGGGCCATGCGCCTGGGCTGGAACTGCCTGGAGGTGCCGCGCTGGTTCCGCTATAGCGGGCCCAATAATGGGGCACGCCAGTCGATGACCAGGACTTTCATTCCACGATTCCTTAAAGCCGGCGGCCGTTTGTTGCCAGGCACTCGCGTCGGAAAAATCGCGCGCGCTGGCGAGAAATGGTCGCTCCAGGTCTGACACGCCACCGGAGAGTTGCGGATTCAATCGGAAGCTATTTTCGTTTGCGGCGGGGCGGTGCAATCCCCTGCCCTGCTTCGCCGCAGCGGCATCACACAAAACATTGGTGACTCACTCCAAGTCCACCCGACGATCAAACTTGTTGCCAGGTTCTCTGAAACCGTCAACACCACGGACGTGGGCGTGCCGACGCATCAGGTCAAGGAATTCGCGCCGCGACTCAGTTTTGGCTGTTCGGTCAGCTCGCCCCCTTACTTGGCGCTTGGAATGTTGGATCATCCGGAACGGTCGCCCGAGGTGCGGGAAGAGTGGCGACGAATGGCGAATTATTATGCAATGATCACTCCGGAAGGGCGCGGCACAGTTCGTACCCTGCCTGGATTCCGCGATGCGCTTGTCCGCTATCGGCTGACCAAAAAGGATCGGCGTGATCTCGCCGAGGGTCTGCAAAAGCTCAGCGAGTTGCTTTTCGAAGCCGGTGCGTTACAGCTTTCTCCAGCGTTAGCCAGGACGCAACCAATGCTGACGCGTAACGATTTGAAGAAAGTTCCGACTGAACTGCCGAACGGATTGGCCAACCTGATGACTATCCATCTCTTTTCATCCTGCCCGATGGGCGAGGACAAGTCAAAGTGCGCCGTGGATTCCTTTGGCCGTCTGCATGGGTTCAAGAATTTGTTTGTGGCGGACGCCAGCATCCTTTGCTCTGCGCCGGGCGTAAACCCGCAAGGCACGATTATGGCCCTGGCCCGACGCAACGCGTTGCATTATCTGACTCAGAAACCATGATCCCCGGCGCTGAAAACAAAAAGATTCTGATCACTGGATCGCTCGGGTGGCTTGGGAAACGTCTGGTCGAGACGCTCATCCGCGGTTTGCCCGAGCACGACGCCTTGAAGGAACCGCGCTCGGACTTGTGTATTCGTTGCCTGATTTTGCCTGGGCACGATGCCACCGCACTTCGCAAGTTATCGCCGCAAATGGAAATCGTCATCGGCGATCTTCGCAACGCCGCTGATTGTCAACGATTCTGCGAAGGTGCAAAAGGAGCCTCCCTGTTTCACACCGCCGGCGTCATCCATCCCAGTCGCACCGCCGACTTTTACGCGATCAACGTGACGGGCACTCTCAACCTGCTGGATGCCGCCGTTAAAGCCGGGGTTCGGCGCGCCGTCATTGTTTCCTCCAATTCCCCCTGCGGTTGCAATCCGCATCCCGACCATCTGTTCGACGAGAATTCACCGTATCATCCCTATTTGAACTATGGCCGATCAAAGATGCAAATGGAACTTGGTGTGCGGGAACGCCAGCGACGTGGTGAAATTGAGACTGTCATTATCCGGCCGCCATGGTTTTATGGCCCGAATCAACCACCACGCCAAAGCCAGTTTTTCCGCATGGTTCGCGCTGGCAAGGCGCCCATTGTAGGATCCGGGGAAAATCTGCGCTCGATGAGCTATGTTGATAATCTTTGCCAAGGCCTGCTCCTGGCGGCATCCGTTGAGAAGGCGGCTGGACAGACCTTTTGGCTGGCGGACCGCCGTCCCTATTCGATGAACGAAATTATCGACACGATCGAAAGGTTGCTGGAGACAGAGTTCGGCCAGAAGTGCGCTCATAAACGCCTTCGCTTGCCGTCGGCTGCCAGTTCGATTGCATTCGTGGCAGATACGGCGCTTCAGGCTATTGGTCTTTATCATCAAAAAATCCATGTTCTTTCTGAAATGAACAAGACGATCTCTTGCTCGGTGGCCAAAGCGGAGAGGGAGTTGGGCTATCGACCGGCGATTGAATTGGAGGAAGGAATGCGGCGATCATTGGCGTGGTGCCAGGCAAATGGAATTCATCTCTGATGCTGGTCAACCAGAATAGAATACCATGACGCACCTGGTCACAGGCGGATCGGGCTTTCTGGGGAATTTGATTGCCCGGCGGCTGCATTCTCGAGGTGAGCGCGTCAAAGTGTTGGACATTTGGGAAGACCCATCACGACCCAGGGAAATTGAATTCATCAATTGCGACATTTGCGACCGCGATGGCGTTGGAAAGGCAATGCGCGGCATCGATATTGTCCACCATAATGCTGCGTTGGTTCCACTTACAAAATCGGGCGCCAGATTCTGGCAAGTAAACGTCGAAGGCAGCCGGATAGCCGCCGAGCAAGCGGCTGCGGCTGGCGTGCGAGCTTTCGTCCACATGAGTTCCTCCGCGATCTTTGGCGCGCCTCAGGAATGCCCGATTACGGAAACGACTCCTTTGCGTCCGGTGGAAATTTATGGTCGCGCCAAACTCGCCGGCGAACAAGCTGTGAAGGCGGCTTGTGAGAAGGCAGGGCTGCGACTGATCGTTATCCGGCCACGCACGATCCTTGGTGAGGGTCGTTTGGGTATTTTCCAGATCCTGTTTGAATGGATTCGCGAGGGACGTAATGTTTACGTGATCGGTCGAGGCGACGGCCTATTCCAATTTGTTCATGCACACGACTTGATAGATGCGTACATGCTAGCGCTCGATCATGGCGAACCGGGCGTCTACAACGCAGGCACCGATCAGTTCAGAAGTGTACGCCAGGCCCTCGAACACTTAATCACTTATGCGCATTCGGCTTCAAAAGTAAAATCGTTGCCGGCTGGTCTAACCATTCAAACTCTGCGTCTGCTGGACGCCCTCGGAATGAGCCCGTTGGCGCCCTGGCATTATCTCACTTATCACAAGCCTTTCTACTTCGACACCTCGAAGCTTTTAAGTCTAGGCTGGAAACCGCACTACTCGAACGACGAAATGTTTTGTGAGAGCTACGACTGGTTCATTTCAAATTACGATCGACTTGCAGCCGAAAAAGCCGGATCGGCTCACCGACGACCTGTGCGGGAGGGGCTGCTTTGGGTTTTGAAGAAATGGTCGTAAGAGCGTGTTCTGCTCTTTGGATGCAGAGGCACGGGAAAGAAGGCTCATGCCCTCAAGTTTGCTCTTCAATTGTTAGTAATTTCCCACCATGCTCTAAAGCCCCGCCATTGACGCACTTGCGTTTCGAGGTTTTTGAGGCAAGCTGCGGCGGGTGAAGAATCCTTTGGCCAGCCCGCTCCTGGGCAACCGTTACCCGTTTGCGATTCTCGCGGGTCTCGTGCTGGCATCGGCCTTCCCAAAAATCGGTCTCGCCGGCATGGCATGGGTAGGCCCTGGACTATTGCTGGCGTCGGCGCTCGGCAGAGGCGGTGGAGATGGTTTCCGGATCGCTTATGTTGGAGGCCTCGCATATTACCTCGCCGGACTCTATTGGTTATTGGCCATTCCCTATCGCTGGCATGGAATTCCGCTTGGTCCGGCGGCAGGTTGGCTCGCATTGAGTGCCTATCTCGCCTTGTATCCGGCGTTCTGGGTGTGGCTGATCTCTCGTCCAGTATCCAAAGTCCAAAGTGTCGAAAGGCTCGGAGTGCCAGCGTCGAAGCAAGAACTTCATGGTCCTTCGTCCCAATTGGCGGGAATTCTGCCACACACTTGGGCAGGGCGAGCTCTATGGGTCTTCTGCGGCGCGGCGGCCTGGGTCGCTCTGGAAATGGTCGTGGCCCGGTTATTCTCCGGGTTCCCTTGGGATTTATTGGGAGTTTCACAATACCAAATGCTGCCACTCATCCAAATCGCGTCATTTACTGGCGTGTATGGCATTTCGTTTTTGCTGGTTTGGGTCTCTCTGTCGTTGGTCTCGGCCGTGGTGATGCTTTTGCGTCGGCCAAGCCTGCGCTCAATTTGGCTCGCAGAAATCTTCCTTCCCATTCTTGTGGTTGCCCTCATATTCAATTTCGGATTACGCCAGCTTCGACAAGCCCACGAACCGAGCAGGACGCTCAACGTGACTTTCATTCAGCCGAGCATTCCCCAGACTTTGATCTGGGATCCAACTCAGGATGACGAACGGTTTCGACGCCTAATCCAGCTTTCCGAGCAGGCGCTGACCAATAAGACCGATCTGTTGCTGTGGCCGGAGGCAGGTGTTCCAAAGCTTCTTCGATACGATAAAGAGATTTTTGAAGCCGTGACTAGTTTGGCGCGCCGCCATCACGTGTGGCTCATGGTCGGTTCGAATGACGCCGAACCGCGCCGCAATTCGACCAAACCCGACGATGCTGAATTTTTCAACAGCAGTTTTCTCATTGATCCCGAAGGCAGGCTGGCCAATGGCTACAAGAAGCGGAACCTGGTCATTTTTGGTGAGTACATCCCATTGGTACGTTGGCTGCCTTTCATGAAATTCCTGACGCCCATCCCGGGAGGATTCACGCCTGGCGATCGGCCGGTACCTTTTGAACTGACCGAGCTGAAGGTCAAAATATCCCCTCTGATTTGTTTTGAGGATGTCTTTCCGCTGCTGGTCCGCGAATGCGCAGAACCGGACACGGACTTTCTAGTGAATATGACCAATGATGGTTGGTTCGGAGAGAGCGCGGCGCCCTGGCAACATGCGACCAGCGCATTCTTTCGGGCGGTCGAAAACCGTTTACCGCTACTGCGTTGCACTAATACGGGCCTGACCTGCTGGGTAGACGCTCAGGGCCGCCTGCGCCAGGTTTGCCGCGACAAGTCTGGCAGCATTTATGGGGCCGGCGTTATGACTGCCGCAATTCCTCTATTGGCCTCTGACCAAAAGCGGCCGCGCACTTTTTACAATTTGTACGGCGATTGGTTCGGATGGGGATGCGTCGGCATCACCGCAATCATGTTAATCCTGAAAGTCGCCGCTCATATGAAGGGCGCTCGGCCGTGAGACGGCAAGCGGAGCGCAGATTCCGCCCTGTATGTCTTTAGCGCCTTCCCAATCCCAAAGGGATTGCGTCCTTCAGCCCAGCCCAGGTTGCGAGGAACGAGCTACCCTGGGAAGCGCGCCCAGAGCACCGTCACTGACCGGTTGCGATGGTAACCGGTCTTCATTAACGGCAGAGCGTCGGGGGGTCAGTATCTCTTTAATAATCATTGACTCGACTGGATGAGCCGCTATCATGGGGCCGTAAACCAAGGCGAGCAGCGAATGGAGCGCGAGACAGCACCCTGTTTCTCCGCGCCAAGTTCCTCGAAAGCAACGGCGCGAGCCTTGTCTGAAACCATCAACCATACAAAATGAACAGGAACCTTATCGCGGCAGTCGCCGTTCTCCTTACTCTCAGCGCGGGGGCTCAGACGGTCTCTTCCAGTACGGATCAGAAGCCAGCGACTGAGTTCCAAATCGTCAGCGCCGGACCGCACCAAAATTTGTGGCAGAGGACGGTCGTCGATAATCACGGCCTGACGAATGTCCAATCGTACACTGAGCTGGCAACTGGTTTGAATTTTTACGATCCAGCCAGCTCGACCTTTCAGCCAAGCCGTGAACTTTTTCAAATCACTCAAGATGGCTTCGCCATTGCGACCAATGGACAGAATAAAGTAATCATCGCGCCGGACCTCGCCACGCCGGGCGGCGTCATCGACTTCCGCGGACCCGATGGCCAGCGGCTGCTCAGTAGTCCCAGAGCGCTGGTTTTTCACGACGTCGCCAGCGACCGATCCGCCGTACTCGCCTACGTCACGAATTGCGTCGGGGAATTTTCTACGCCGAACGTGATTATCTTCCCTTCGGCATTTGACTCACTAAAGGCTGCCATAAGTTATACTTACACAAGATCTGGAATGGCCCAGGACGTAACCTTCTATCGCCGGCTTCCGGTCTCGCCGGCCGACTTCAATTTTTCGCCGGATTCTACTGTTTTGGAAATCTGGACAGAATTCCTGGTGGAGTCATCTGCGCCAGTCATTACCACCTCCGGCGCCAGTCCAGACCAAACACTTGATTTTGGCGTCACTCGTTTCGCTCGCGGCTCTGCCTATGTCCAGGACTCGCAGGAGCTCCATCCTGTGCCAGTGGAAAAGACCTGGCTTGAAATCGATAACAAACATTTTTTAGTTGAGAGCATCAGCTACCTGAAGCTCAAGCCGCTGCTCGATACCTTGCAGGCCAGCATCACTTCGACCAACAAATCAGAGACTGCCAAATCCACCTTTCCCGACCGCGCCACATTGGTCGCCAAAGGTTTCTCGCGCACACCCAAGCCCCTCCTTAGCGCCAGCATCCGCGCCAGCCAGGGGCCGAGTGAGCGGGGCGTCGTGGCCGACTATCAAACCATCAATACCAGCTTGACCAATTTCGTGGCCGCCGCCAGTTCCACCTATTTTATCACTGGCCCAGTTAGTGTGAATTCCGTGGGTGGCGCGCCGGCCTTAACCATCGAGGGCGGAAGTTGCCTGAAGTTCACAAACAGCCCCACTGCCGGTCTGATACTCAATGGCCCAATGCTCTGCAAAACCGGACCCTATCGCATGGCCACACTCTCCTGCTGGTCGGATGATTCGATCGGCGAAACCTTGTCAGGCTCAAGCGGGTCGCCCACGAATTTCAATGGCGCAACTTACATCGCCTCCAGCATATACGGCTCCTCAACCTATACCAACAGCTATCGCTACCTGCGTTTCGCTTATGCTGGCAAAGGGCTTGGTCTGATAGATGACTCCCGCAGCGACGTTTGGCACTGCCAGTTCGTGCGTTGCGGTGTCGCCATGAGTTGGTGCGAAGATTGCAGTGGCGCCTTCTACGGCATTCATAACGCACTCTTTGCCCAGTGCGGAGCGATGAATAGCTACGGCGGAAATGTAAATGGAGAGCACGTGACGGTGGATGAGGGCGCTCTATTCACCTGTGGCGGCTGCGGCGGCAACTTCACCAACAGCATTTTCACTGGCGTCACCAATCTCGCTTCCAGCTTCTTCGATCACTGCGTGACCAATTCCAGCTCAGCAGGCCTTTATCAAACTGCTGGCGCCGGAAACTACTATCTCGCGCCATCCAGCACTAATCGTGGCGCGGGCACGGCGATGATCAATTCAGATCTGCTGGCTGCAATAAAACGAAAGACCAGCTATCCGCCGATCATTTTTTCCAACATTATCGTTTTGACCAACATGACGATTTCCCCTCAAGCCCAGCGCAACACGGGTGTCCCTGACCGCGGATATCTTTACGACCCGATCGACGCCATCACGCATCTGGTTTCTCTGACCAACCTCTCACTAACGCTGAGTCCAGGAACCGCCGTTGCCTGTTACAACCGGGCTGGCATCGAGATTCACGAAGGCAGCTCCATCACTTCCATCGGAACGCCGTTGGCGCCGAACTGGCTGGTGAGCTATCAAGGCGTGCAGGAACAGCCCATTGCCCTTGGTGGCAGTACCGCAAGCTGGTCCGTGAACACGTACCATGTCGGAACTCCCGAGCCCACGGGCAATTTTCGCTTCACGCGGTTCGTCTGCTCGCCAGGCGGGGGCATTCAGTTTTATGATGGCAGTTTTGGATTCGGCACGCTGCTGCTTCAGGACTCCGAAGTCTGGGGCGGCGCCAGCAAGTTCGATGGGGCTGCTAACACAAGCATTACCCTGAAGAACAACCTTTTTTACCGCGGAACCTGCTTCAGCTACGCTTCGGTGACCAATTCCCTGTAGAACAATTGCTGTGCGGGATCGAGAAACTGGCTGGGCGAGTCCGTTCGCGCCCGCCTGGCTTTGTGCTGATCGAAAAAAGTGTCCAGATATTCCAGAATCTCATGCTCGTTTCCACATTGGTGGAAGCGAAGATCCCCCGATTTCTCGAAATATCTGGTGTGCCTCTTCAGGCTGGACTTGTTTGCCGCCTTCTGATCCGCCTGACTGTCCCCCAGAATCCGCACGGGGGCGTCCGCCTGATATTCAACCGTGATTCTCGCGTCGCGGTTTTCAAAGTACTCCAGAATGCCAGCCTTGTTCGGAGAATGGCCGGGGAAGTGGGACAGGTCGATGCGATGGAAGCCATTTGCGCCGGGGTTCATCTCTTCCAGGAGCGCATGCAGCACCCCGGGAACATCGGGATCCGTTATGAAATCGCAGTAGTCGGAGGCATTGTTGACGCTTCCGATGAAGCAGACGCGGCTGCGCAACTGGCCGATCGGCCCCATGCGCCGTGCGATCATCATCGGCGCAATTCCCACCAGTCCGGAGCCCACATAGGCCAGGATCACGAACAGTTCATGGGAACCGCGGAACGCTTTCCACCAGCAGATATGCCATGGAAACGTCTGAAACACGCTGTGGGTCTGTGAGCGCTCCAGCAGGGCCGTCCATGCGGCTTCCAGTTCCGGGAGATCCTCCCACCTCTCCAGTCGAACCGTGCGAACCCGGCTCGGGCCATGCCTCGACGCCGTCCCTTTCCCTTCCCGTATTGGCGTATCGATAATGTGGTCCGCGCGATTACGCTCCCGGCGTTCCAACGCTGCGTGCGTCGAGTATTTCATCGCGAGCCGGTCTTTCCCGGCGTCAGTTCGCCCAGTTCGTAAAGCCGGCCATTGATGACAATCTTGGCATCCGTGATTTTGTGATCGAGTTTGCTCTCGACCACCACGGTGTGGGTACCGGACTTCGAAGTACTGATATCAACGCTTGAAAAGCTTCGAGTTGAGATAGAGCGCGATTACGATATCTATTTCGCGCGCCTCTTACCGGCTGTGGGGAACCAAGTCGATAAAGATGTGCGTCTAACGGCATTTGCGCATCTCGGTGGTTTGGTTGACTCAACGTTGCTCGCGTTCACGTTTATCGATCGACACTTGCTTCCGCTCGACAATATTTGGTGGGAGGAAGTCTACAAGCCCCCGTTTCAACCGTTCGATGACTATTGGAGAAGCGTTAACATAAATCGTCTCAACAATTCTTTCATAAAACAGGGCTTCTTGATTAAGCTGTTTTCTGAAGTCGAAAGTACGTTTCGAATTCTACTGCGAGAGATCGATCCTTTGGCCGCCAATAAAGGGACTGCAAGCTTTCCTTCAATATATCAATCTTTAAAAAAGAAACTCGGTTCATTTCCAACAGATGCGGATGATTTGCTTAATCTTCTACGATTGTCTCGTAACACGGTGCATAACAATGGGCTTTATTTCCACGACAGTCGCCCTCATGACCAAATAACTTACAAAGGCGCAACCTACAATTTCGACTTCGGGAAGCCAATTGACTTCGTCAACTGGGAATGGTTGTTTGAGCGATTCGAGGATGTTCGCAAGCTATTCAATGCAGCGATCTCAAACTCAATGGTACTCGATGTACCCACGCTGATTGCCGATCCGTTCGCCGCGAACCGGAAGATCGTGCCGAGATAATCGAAGGAAGACCGTTATGTCGCCCCGAGCTGCTTATACATCTTCATAAAATCAAAATTGTTCCAGGACTCGACAAATTTGCCGTCCTTGATTCGGGCGATGGCGATGCCGTCGAACTCTGCGGTCTTCTGAGTGGCTTTGAAACCGAGACT
>Ga0137403_10009510_pt1 | contig 10801 bp, 9 predicted proteins | sample CZOMad2_1_16fung_FD_122057 | JGI IMG/M metagenome (GOLD analysis project Ga0137403, IMG submission 122057) | Vadose zone soil fungal communities from Angelo Coast Range Reserve, California, USA - CZOMad2_1_16fungal (Hybrid Assembly) | ecosystem: Environmental > Terrestrial > Soil > Vadose zone... | reverse complement strand
GCCGGGGGCCGGGTGCACCACCATGCCGGCCGGCTTGTCGACGACGATGAGGTCCTCGTCTTCAAAGACAACCACGAGGTCCATCGCCTGGCCTTCCGGCCTGGCCGCTACCGCTTGGGGCACGACCACCTGGAAAGCCTGGCCGGGTTTGACCCTGTGGGACGGGTCGGATAAGGTCGCGCCGCCGGTGCTGACGTGGCCCGCCTCGATCAATTGCTTGAGGCGGCTGCGCGACAGGCCGGCGAGCCGCCGTGCCAGGAATCGGTCGAGCCTTTCGCCGGCATCCTCGGCGCCGGCAGTAATCGGCGGCGGCTGTTCCGCTAGCCTAATTTCCTGGGGGTCGTTGGGCATCGCCCGCGAGACTGGACCAAAACCATGCAGCCTCTCAAGGTTCTTGTCATCGTCCTGGGGGTGGTGATCGTCATCGGCCTGGGCATTGTCGTCGTTACTGTGGTCCAGCGCCTGGGCCATGGGGCCGGCGCCCGCAGTTTCGACACGGCGAGCCTGATGCTGCCCAAAGGGTGCCATGTGGTCGGGATGACAGGCGCCGGGACGCGGCTGGCCTTGCGCCTCGGCGATGGCCCCGATTGTCAGATCATCCTGGTGGTCGATCCGGAAAGCGGGCAAGAGACTGGCCGCATCGGACTGCTGACGCAGCCTTAGAAGGGGAGAGATGATGAATTTCTGCAGCGACAACGTGACCGGCGCCTCCCCGGAGATTCTGGCGGCGCTCAGCGCGGCCAATGGCGGGGCTCTCGCCTCCTATGGATCCGACAAATTGACCGAGCGGGTCGAGGCCAAGCTGAAGGAAATCTTCGAGACCGATCTCGCCGCATTTCCCGTCGCCACAGGCACAGCCGCCAACGCGCTCTCGCTCTCGCTGCTGACTCCATCCTGGGGCGCCATATATTGCCATCAGGACGCCCATATCGCCGTCGACGAATGCGGCGCGCCCGAATTCTACACCGGCGGCGCCAAGCTGGTGGATCTAGCGGGGGAGCATGGCAAGTTGACCGCGAGCCAACTCTCCGACGCGCTGGCGCGATCGGGCAAGGGCGTGGTCCATCAGGTGCAGGCGGCGGCCATCAGCCTTACTCAGGCGACCGAAGCCGGAACGGCCTATCGCCCCGACGACGTGGCTGCGATCGCCGATGTGGCCCGCGGCTACGGCCTGGGTCTGCACATGGACGGCGCGCGCTTCGCCAATGCGCTTGTGTTTCTGGACGCGAACCCGGCGGATATCACTTGGCGCGCCGGCGTGGACATCCTCTCCTTCGGCGCCACCAAGAACGGCGCGCTGGCGGCCGAGGTCGTGGTGGTTTTCGACAAGAAGCGGTCCGAGGAATTCGCCTTTCGCCGCAAGCGGGCCGGCCACCTCTTCTCGAAGATGCGCTTCCTCTCGGCACAGCTCGATGCCTATCTCGAAGGCGAACTCTGGCTGAAGAACGCGCGCCACGCCAATGCCATGGCCAAGCGTCTGGCCGAGGGGCTGATGGCCGTGCCCGGTGCGACGCTGGCCCATCCGGTGGAGGCGAACGAGATCTTCGTCGATCTACCGGAGACCGCCATCCGAGGGCTCACCGCCGACGGCTTTCAGTTCTATCGCTGGCTGGGCGAGGACAAGACCCTGCTGCGCCTTGTCGCCGCCCATGACACGAAGGAGGCCGATGTCGCGGCCTTCATCGCCTCGGCCAAGCGCCATGCGGCGCGGGCCAATGAGCGGGTGGCCTAAGTACTCACTACATGCGGGAAGTTTCCCGCTTGATCCGACGCCGGCCCTTCGCTAAGAGAGCGGTTCCGGCCGCTGTCCCCTTCGTCTAGTGGCCTAGGACACCGCCCTCTCACGGCGGTAACAGGGGTTCAAATCCCCTAGGGGACGCCATGTTCTGCGGGTCCGTTCCGGACACATGGGTTACGGTTTAAACCGGAGACATGGGTAACACTTTTGGCCCGAAGGGGTTTTGAAGTGGTTCGAGTCTACATGTCGCATCGTCGAAGTATCCCAGATCGTACTGCATGAAGGTGGCGCGCCAAATGCGCTCGTCGACCTGTTTGATGCCGAGTTTCTGACCGGCCAAGACTTGGCTAAGGTTGATTTTCCGCCGGTTGAAGCAGATTCGCCCGCACGTCCAGTGTGCCGCCGTGTCCTCCGGCCCAGGGGCGATTGGCGGCCGGCCCAGTCCGGAGGGCTTTTGGAACTCAACCCTGCTCGCCGGCGAGCCTTTCGAGCGCACCGAAGACCAGTCTATATTGCCGCGCGAGGCACTGACCGATTACTCGCTCAAGTTTTGCCTTCAGCTGGCGCGCGATCGTGTCGGCTGGCGGCGACGATAGATCGGGTCTAGTTCGGTGGTACTGTGTTCCGTTTTCGGGAGATGCCGCGGACCAAGCGTGCTCGTAGCGAACCGGGCTAGCCGTCAAAAAAAGATTACCGCCAAAAGTGGTGCGCGCGTGGGGCACTATGGGGCGGGAGGCAACAACGCCAAATCCAATCCCGCAATAGTAATCAACAAGCCGTCGGCCCTCCTCAAACGTAGCCAGGTTGGCGGCCGCTAGGTCGGCCTTCTTCGCCTCACCAAAAGCGAACTCGATCAGTTTACGTGCGATCCCGGCATGCCGATATTCAGGGAACACCGCGACATCATTGATATAGAATGCTCCACCTGCCTCCACATCAAGTTCGATAAGCGGCGCGAGCACACTGCCCGAGTCTCTTAGTATCCGGGCGCTCCCGACCTCGGGAGCGGTGCATTGAATAGGCAGGATCGGCGCGTTTTCAATACGTTGAACGGTCTGCGCGGCCTGGCAGCTCTCGCGGTTGTGACACGCCACGTTCCCGACACCACGTTTCGGGATTTGCTGCGCTAGCCGCTGACCTATTCTTCGTCCTCAGCGGATTTGTGCTGGCGCATTCCTACACCGAACGCCTGCGCGTGAGATGGGTGCAATAGCATTCAAGCGTGTACGGATAATTCGTCTCTATCCGCTCTACATTCTGGGGTCTGCTCTGGTCGCGGCGCATTTTGCGCTGTCAGCAGGCTTCAACTACCGCATTGGCTTCATCTCATCGCCTCCGCAGCATTTGGCGTGCTGTTTCTGCCAGCGCCGCATAGGATATCGCTGGACGCGCGTGTGTTCCCTTTAAATTTCCCGGCTTGGTCTTTGTTCTTTGAGCTGGTGATCAACTATGTATTTGCACTCCTTTTGCCGAGGCTGACAAACCGCTTGCTGGCCGGCGTGATCCGTATAGGGTTGTCAATGCTGATCGCCACTGGATTGTATTTCGGAGGTCTGACACCCGGCTGGTCGTTTTCAAACTTCTGGGGCGGAGGCGGCCGCGTCGTCTATTCATTTTTCGCCGGAGTCGCAGCCTACCGTGTCTGGCGGAGCGGCAATTTCGATTGGATCAAATTGCCGGCGCCGGTGGTGCTGATCATTCTGGTGGCCGTGTTCGCCGCCGAACCGATCAACGGCCGCGCGATCTACGATCTATCTGCGGCAATCGCCGTCTTTCCGATCCTGGTTCTCGCCGCAGCGAGAAAAGAGCCAGCGGGCTTTTTCATAAGGATTTGCGAGCACCTCGGGCGTGCGTCTTACGCCATCTATGTCATGCAGGTTTCGGTAATCGTGTGGAGCAGAACGATATCGCAGTACTTATTCGGTCAGGAGCTTACCGACCTCGGGGTAGCGGGGACGATTGTGGTTTTGGTGGCCCTTACGGCCTTGGCGTTGTTTCTGGACAAGTATTATGATCAGACAGCGCGCGCCAGAATGTCGAGGTTGTTTCGACGGAAGCAACTGACTTCAAACCGCAATATCTAAGCGAGGCGCCGGGCGCAACGAGCCTTGTGCGCCGAGCAGATCGAAGCCGACAACGCTGTCACTGGCAGGTTTGGGACGGCAACTTGTCCCATAGTATGTTGGCCGAACCTTGCCGGACATAGATACACCACTCCTCGAGACGAATAGCCTCGTAATATTTGGCCAAGTATGGCTGCACGTCTTTGGGATGCTGCCACAATTGCACGACCAGGTCCGGACGTTGCTCCTCGATGGAGTAGGCGTAGTCATATTTCATGTGGCCCGGCCTGAATTCGATGAGTGCTCGCAACCCCGAGAATGACCGGCGCATGGGCTCGTGCGCGATATGGGTGTCGTTCTTCCCCAGCAGATCGACGCCGATTCGGTCGGAGAAATAGGGAATTGTCCCTGCCCTCACGAGCGTGATGCTCGCCGCAGGCGTCGTGACCCGGCGCAGCGCGAGCGCTTCCCGCACCTCACTATCGTTTTCCCCTCCCTTGCCGGAGTGAAGCGGCGCCCTGATAAGCAGCATTTCCGCCAGAGCACCGACGCCATGTATGCTATTAAAGCAGAGCACGCTGACTCCGACAAGAATGGGGAAGGCGGCTGGTCGCCACTGGATCGCCTGCAAGCCCGCGAGCACAGAACCTGGTTTAAGGCCGTCGGTGATAAGCCGGCTGAGGCGGGAGAGCCCACAGGCGAGGACGACGAAGAAGCCGGGCATTGCAATCGAAATATACCGGTTGCTTCCGCCCCAATATTCCCAGGCGTCGCCCCCAACGTAGACGGAATACAGCATTTGGATGCTTAAGAGCCACAATAGCAACAGCACCCGGCGGTCGCCGCTGAGGGCGAGCATGAATGGGAGGACGAATAGCAATATGTTCGCGTTCCATATGAATTGAGCCAGCACATAAATGCCGCGTGTGATCCGCAGCATCAGCGGATAGCCCGTCAACTTTAAGTAGTAGGTATTGGGCAGCGGATCTCCAAAATACCAGACCCTAAAGGCCGTCTGAGCCGCGCAGACGCACAGGAGGATTAAAGAACCCCAAAGAAGATGCCGCTTCCGATTGGAAGAATCCGCAACCGCAAGGAACAACATGATACCGCCGAACGGGACGACCATATCCGGCCGTATCCAGGTGCTGAAGCCCAGCAGGATATACAGCGGGAAGGAAAACCGTCCATCCCGCAGGCACGTGAGAGCCCACCACGAGGCGATGCTCATGATCAACACGAGGACAGAGACTTCCATCCCCTGCAGGCCCCAATTATTGATTGGCAGGTATGAGGCCGTCAGCAACACGGCCCCCAGGGAAACGCCTTCTGATCCATCCGACACGACGAGCGCGATCTTGCGCACGAAGTACAGATTGGCGGCGAGGAACGCGGCTGCGGCGATCTGGATGAACAGGCTGGTTTTCGATGGCGCTATGGGAAGAAAGTGAACGATCGACATGAATATAACCCATAATGGGTTCGTGTAACCCTCGACCCTGTCTCCCCCCGGATTCCAGACCAGCCCATATCCATGAGCAAGATTCTTCGCGTATCGCATGGAAATCATCGCGTCGTCGAAGAGGGAAAAGTACCGCTCGCCGCCGACGACAAAGCTCGTTCGATAGATAAACAAAGCGGCGTAGATTAGAAACGCTGTAGCGACCAAGGCGAAGGCCAATTGGCCTTTTCTGGACCCGCCGAGGACGGCCGCGATCTTCAGTTCCCCAACGAAGCGCTCTATTCCGGGCTTGCTCAATGACGTGGCCTGCGTCAGGACCGCTGGGACCGGTTCAGGAGGAGGTGATCGACGCATCAAGATCCTTCGCAATCAGCGCGCTATGGCAGCTCGACTGTTCTAAAGGCATGCCCTCGCATCAAATCCTATGATGGTTCCAGAGAAGTACCCCGTCGCGCCCGAGCAAGGAAATTTATGAATTAACGGCGAGGCAGGCTCATCTCTGGCGATACTGCATTCTCGGGTACACGTAGTGTAGTAAAGAAGCGGGCCGAATTCGGGGGGTGGCAAAGAAGTGATATTGCTGTGGGTAGTTATCCACAACGCCTTGGCGAGCAATGCCATGTCGGGCGCGCATGTGGTTTGTCAAGAGCAAGGAATTCGAGGGACACAACACTCAAATGGAAAATCAAGTACTGTGTCCCCGAGATAGTGTTCATCCGGTCCCCTTGCGAATCACTGAAGTCTCAGCAACCTCGCGTTCCTTGGTAGACCGGATGGACAACCTGTTGAAAGCTCACAGCTAGAACGCAAGAGCGGTCAGCAATAGGTCGTACTCGTTTTTTTTCAACACGCCTTGCGCAAGGTCAAGCAGACGCGTCGGCCGATCGCGCGACGGCATCTACGCAGTCATCCAAGCGATGAGCGCGACGCTGTCGCAAGGCGAATTCGAGATCGAGGGAATGTGTCGGTTGGCTGGGGTAAGCCGAGCCGGATATTACCGCCACTGGCAGGCTTCGGCGCCGCGCCGGGAGCCGGGTCGGCGACCCTTACGACAACGCCAAGGTGGGGAGCTTCATGAAGACCCTCGATCGGGAAGAGGTCGACGCCAACGCCTATCGTGACGTCGTCGATGCTCGCACCCAGATCGGAAGTTTCATCGAGGAGGTCTACAACCGCCAGCGGCTCCACTCGGCACTCGACTACCGGCCGCCCGCGGAGTACGAAGAAATATTACCGAGATTGAAGGTGGCGATATCGCCATCTTCAATCTCAATCACCCAGAACTGTCCCTGATTCCCGTGTCTCAGCCAAAGGGTGCACTCCACTTAATATGAAAATTAAGTGTTGTGTCCCCGAGGTTGCGGACTGACTTCCTAGGAAGGAGTCATTCCCGCTTATCTACTTCAGTCGATTGACGCGGACATATCCCGTCACGCTACCAACCTGGACGTGATCCCACCTTTTGTCAGCGGTCTTATTCAGCACGATGACGCGGGTGCCGGCATCGAGGAAGGTCACAACTTTGCTGATCACAACGGGCTGTCTGTATACGTGAGTTCCATTCTCGGCGACGGTCTTTGTCATCGCGTTGACGAATTCGAGCCCGGATACGACGGCGGGAGCTTGAGGTAGCGATATGGGCGCCGCCAAAGTGGCCGCGGGAGCGGCTATGACTGCGAGGGCACACCCGATCGAAAGAATCCTATTCATTTGAGTTACCTGTGATGAAGTTGCTTGACGTGGCGGATATGATATCCGCGGTGCGTTCGATCTTTCGAACTAACATGAGGTATTTTCAAATGGCACGGTCGACTGCAGCCAAGCCATGCCTGTTATCTTTACCACGGTGGAGCAGTTCGAGATCGGGCTATCGGGTGATGTGGAAGAGGCGTTGAAGCTCCAGCGACCGCTGCCGCCGGAACATCTTAAGATCGTGGCGAAGGACGAGAGAATTCAAGGGGGCGCGCGGCTCGAGCCGTGCGAATTGCCGTTCATTCAGCCAGAAGCAGTTTCGATCCATCAATGGCTCCCTTCGGATACCTTGAATCACGAAACAACCGAACTGGGAATCCTGTTTATGGGTCGGGAGCCTAACACCCTCTGAGCCTCGCACGCGTCGGCAGCCCTGGAGCGGCGAACCGCATCATCGTAAGATGGTGGCGACGGTTCGACAGTCGGTAGCCTTGAGGTTGGGCGTTGCAGCCTGTTTTTGCGGGCATTCGGCCCCTTGGCCCATCGCTCGTGGCTCCGACTTTATCACCGGCCGGAAGAGCCCGCGACCGAGAGGGAGCTCGCGCCATGCAAGGGGTCTGCAAACTCATCGCTGCCGCCGCGATAGCCCTGTTCGCATTTACCATGGGACACGCGGAGGCCGCCCCACAAATCCTGGGTCTGGTGGCGAGCGATGGTCTGCCCACGCCCATGCGCTGCCGGGATGGCGCCTGCACGGCACTTCTCGCCAGCTTCTGCCTGCAGCAGGCGCGCGACGCACCGGCGGACGGCCAAGACTACACGCCTGGGCCCGCCGGCGGTTTGACCCTGATCGCCGCCCGGCCCGACGGCAGCCGTCTGGTTCTGCCGGCGAACGATCTATTGACCGTCCGGCTCTATTCCGGCCTCTCCTTGGTGCAGGTCGGCCTGCCTGTGGCGCAGCTTGCGTCGTTGGGCGTCCCCTTCGGCGCGGCCGATGCGATCAGCGTGAATGTGGAGGCCAATACGACCATTCTCCCCGTCGCAGCCGCCAACGATCCCGACCCGCAGACGCCGCAGGAAATCGCACTCGCCACCGGGCCGCTGCGTCGCCTGGCGGCCGAGACTTTCGACACTTCGGCCAATATGCCCGATACCGGGAAACTGCTGGGCCTGCTGATCAACGCGCTGCCGGCGGAGGATGATCCGCAGCCTGTCGCCCTGAATGGGTTGCTTCGCCGGATCGTTGCCAGTGTCGGGCCGGGCCGGCTCAGCGCCGAGACTCTCGCCGAAATTGCGCAGATTGTGAAGAACTGCCAGCAATTTCCGCCAACCAGCCTGGCGCAGGGCTTCTGCCTCCAGAATCTGCAGCGCGGCCTTCTGTCGACGCTCAATGAGGAGTACTGGGCCGCCGTCGGCGGAAGCTGAGGGAAGCGGCCCCGACAAGTGGAGATTCGACACGGGTGGGCACGCAAGAGACCCATTGGGCAGGCGCCTTGGGGTAGCGACGCCGGCGCGGCAAGGGCTTTTTTTCCGATGACGCAGCCTGTCCATACATCGTAAGAAATCGGCGCCATGGATCGCGTTTCCCGGGAGGGTTAAGGACGATGAGAGGCGGCGTTGCGTACCGGGCTGCGGCAATCGTTGTGGTTCTCTTGCTGTCGGGTGTTGCGATCTTTGTCGTGAGGCCTCGCGAATTTCTGCTCACCTATTGCGCGGTCGGGCCATTCGTCGCTTCGCTTCTCGGCATGGCCTGGTTTCGCCGGCCGGCCCTGCGCAATTCCTTTCTGGTGCTTGCGTCGGTCAGTCTGGTGAGCGGTCTGCTCGATCCCATCACTTATTTCACGAACCGTCCCGTCGTTCAGGCCGAGGGAACATGGAACAACCAGTACCATTATCTGTGGGATGCCAATCTGGGCATTGCCCTGCCTCCAAATGTCGCGGCGCGAGCGTACAAGTTCACCGACCACGCACTCGTCTATGACGTCACCTATACGACCGACGCCAACGGCCATCGCAAGACCATGGGCAGCACGGACGCCTCGGCAGACAACGTGATCTTCATGGGCTGCTCCTTCACCTTCGGGGAGGGCGTGCAGGACAGCGAGACACTGCCGCAACAGTTCTCCGACCAAGCGGGTCGCAAATACAATGTGGCCAATTTCGGCGTGTCCACATTTGGGGTGCATCAACCTCTGCGCAGCATGGAACTGGGGCAACTCACCCCGATATTGACCGGCGGCAAGCGCTATATCGTCTACACCGGCATTCCCGGCCACGCCCAGCGGGCCGCTGCAAGGGGTCTGCGCGGACCCTCGTATGGGCTGCGGGCCGACGGCAGCGTGATGTATCTGGGGCAGACGCAATCCTTCTGGCAAGTCTTTGCCGTCGCGATCGCTAATCGTAGTCTTTTCCTTAGAACCTTCGTCGTCATCCCGCTGGTCTCAGGCTCCGCGCCCGATGCCGTGCCCCTTTACGTCGCCCTGGTCAAGCGCGCTGGCGAGGTGGCGAGAGAAAAATACCAGGCCAAGTTCATCATCGTCTTCTGGGACGATCCGGGAAGCCAGGACGCGGCGGACATCATGGCCGCATTCGACAAGGCGAAAATTTCCTACGTCAAGGTATCGGCGATACTCCCCGATTTTCAGCACGACGATTACAAATACCGCTTGTCACGCGTGGACGCGCATCCCAACGCGCTTGCCGACCATCTGATCGGCAGTTACCTGGCCCAACACCTGGACGATATCCCGCCACAGCCGTAGAGGAACTCCAGGAGCACGATAGCCGATAGGCGTCGGCGATTTAGGTTTCGGGCCCCCAAGGCGCCAGCGACGGTACCCATGCCCATTGCTGTTTGGACAACGGGCCGCGCCCGTTGCCCAGTCCCGTCTTCTATGGCCACGGCATCGAGGCAAGCTCGTTGCGCACCGATGCCGCGGATTCCCTCGGCGAGGCGAAACTCGCGGCCCGGCTCATTCCGGTCGCACCTGCTCTCGCCGAGGGCGCGGCGGCCGGCGAGTGCTATCACAGCGTGCGCCGCCAGGGACGTTCCGACCCTAAGCAAGTCAGGGTCGGCGCATGGAAGGAGCCGCATCATCAGGCGCGGGCCTGCCTCGAGATCATGCGCCGCGGCGGAAGCCTGAAGGTCAGTGTGGTGGGCCGCCTGATCTCGTTTAGACGGGATCTCGGATCAGCGGCGTCGTCGAGCAATGGATGCCGCCGCCGTTGAGCTGCATCTTGCCATAGGGGATTGTCGTCCAGCTGACGCCATGCTTGGCCAGCGCGTCCAGGGTGCGGTTCGTGGCGCCCTCGGGCATGATGATCTTGCCCGGCGCCACGGCGAGCGAATTGACGATCCACTTGTCGTCGGCGGGTTCGATCTCCACGCTGTGCACGCCCAGGGCCTTTAACCGTTCCAGGAAAGAATAGGGCAGGCCCGTCGGATCGATCAGGGCCAAATCCTTGTCGATCATCTGGAACGAGCCGTCGATGTGGATGTCGTAGCCCACCAGATCGATGACGATCAGTTCGACCCCCTGGCGCTTCAAGACTTCGGCAACCTGGGCCGCGCCCTCGCGGTTGACCCGCACGCCGCAGCCGATGACCGCCGTCTTGCTGTTGATCCAGGCAAAACTGCCGCCCTCCATCAGCGCCTCGCCGGAAAGGGTGCGCAGGATCGGAACGCCGATGCGCGCCAGCGTGCGGGTGATGGCCAGTTCTTCGCCACGGCGGATGCGCGCGCCCATACGGCAAACGATGGCGCCGCCCTTTACCATGATCAGCGGGTCGCGGGTGTAGCAGGATTTGAGCCGCCCGCCGCCCACCCCCTCGACTTCGTGCACTTCA
>Ga0137403_10008198_pt1 | contig 10801 bp, 10 predicted proteins | sample CZOMad2_1_16fung_FD_122057 | JGI IMG/M metagenome (GOLD analysis project Ga0137403, IMG submission 122057) | Vadose zone soil fungal communities from Angelo Coast Range Reserve, California, USA - CZOMad2_1_16fungal (Hybrid Assembly) | ecosystem: Environmental > Terrestrial > Soil > Vadose zone... | reverse complement strand
GCGAGAGTACTCTGATAGCGGAGAAGCCAACCCCCGGTTCGGCCGACGTTTGCTTTGTTACCTCTGTTCCGGTTTCTGAGGTTATTGCCCACCTGAATTCATGCGGCGTTCGCCTCATCGGAGGCCCGGTGAAAAGAGACGGGGCAAGGGGATCGATGATGTCGGTGTATTTCCGTGACCCTGACCTGAATCTGGTCGAAGTCTCCAACTACGCGAGCCGCTAAGAAATCGGCAAAATTGATGGGCGTTCCCTGGAGATCAACCCACTATTTGCTGCTGCTTTGGTGCACCCGACTGGGAGAGGACGCCCGATTAACGGTTTCACATCTATGAACCCACCTGTTTTCAACACGGGGACCACCCGATGTTTCAAGCGCGATCCAGGAATGATAAGTTCTGGGTTAAGACTTCTAGAGGAGCGGCTGACACAGCTAGCTTCGTGCGGTTCAGTCAACCCGCACGCCGCAAGAGCATTAACTTAGGTACAAGCGGACAGAAGCATTCATGGAAGCCGGCGACACCACGGCAACAGAAGCGGGCGGCGACATTGTCGTCTTTTCAATTCTAAAACCTTCCGCCTGCGCGGAGTGCGGTTCGGAGTTGTGGAAGGGCAGCTTTCTAAGGATGGAGAAGGAGAAGCCGCTTTGCCTGGAATGCGCGGATCTGGACCTTCTGGTTTTTCTTCCACGGGGAGATGTTGCGCTGACGCGCCGCAGCCGGAAGTATTCAACCTTGTCGGCGGTGGTAGTGAGGTTCAGCCGTTCTCGCAAAAGATACGAGCGTCAAGGCTTGCTCGTCGAATCAGGCGCCCTTGAACGCGCGCAGGAAGAATGTCTCAGCGACGAAGGAAAGCGCCAGATCGCACGGGAGAAGGCTTCGCTTGCTCGGGAGCGAGCCGACATCCAGTACGTCTCGCAATTCCTGGATTGTATTCGCTCTCGATACCCAGATTGTCCTCCGGGCGAGGCTGAAGCGATTGCGAAGCACGCGTGTGAGAAGTACAGCGGGCGAGTTGGCCGCTCTTCTGCGGCAAAGTCATTTGATGCGACGGCAATTGACCTTGCGGTCAAGGCTCACGTTCGTCATACGCACACCGAGTACGATCGGCTACTGTCGCGAGGGTGGGAACGAATGGAGGCGCGGTCTGCTGTCGTGGGCAGAGTAACGGAAATCATGGAACGGTGGCGTCGAGCATGACTGCAAGAATTAGCTAGGCCGCTGATCGCTGGAAGTCAGTCAACGCGTGAAGCTTTACGGCTTTAGCACTTCCGGATTGAGCAGGCGGACAGGTTTGCCGTCAATAAAGTTCAGAATATTCGTCATCGCCTCTTCGTAGCGCTCTTTAAGAACCTCCACGGTGGCGTAACCGCGGTGGGAGAGGAGGATGGCGTTATCAAAACGGCGTAGTGGATGATTCGTGGGCAGCGGTTCGATGTCGAAGACGTCGAGACCAACGCCACCAAGATGGCCGGTTTCGAGCGCCTTGATCATCGCCGCCTCGGAAACAATGGGTCCGCGAGCGGTATTTACCAACAGCGCGCCCGGTTTCATCATGGCTAATTCTTTATCACCGATCATGCCACGGGTATTTGCGTTCAGCGGCACGTGGATGGTCACGATGTCAGATTCTTTGAGCAAAGTCTCCATAGGAACAGATTCGGCTCCGATTTGTCCGGCTTTTTCGGCTGTCAATGTCCGTGAGTAGCCGAGCACTCGGGTATTGAACGCTTTAAGTATGCGTGCCACTTCTTCTCCAATTCGGCCAAAGCCCAGAACGCCGACGGTCTTCCCCTCGAGTAAGCGGCCCGCCACGGGCGGCCAACTCTCTTCCCGCATGCGCCGGTTCACTTGGGGTATTTTTCTAATGAGAGCCAAAATCAGTCCGATGGTGAGTTCCTTGGTGGATGTGCCATTGTCGGCCGGTGTTCCCGCTACGGCGATACCGCGCCGGGTGGCCGAAGGCAAATCGAGATGCCTACTGGTGCGGCCGGTTTGCGATATGAACTTTAAGCGCGGCAACAGGCTGTATTCATTGTCGCTGAAGTAGGTGCGTTCACGCATGAGTAACAGGGCATCCATCCCTCCGAGAGCGCGCTCGATTTTCTCCGGCGAATCCAGCCGTTCCCGAAGGATGGTCACGTCCGCCCGGGCCTTGAGCCTCTCGTAAGCCGTGACGGTGTCAGCCAATTTTTCAAAATCATCCAATATGGCGACGCGAAAACGTTTATCACTCATGTTTGATCCTTCGTCGTATTATAGCGTCGCTGTCACTTCGACCTCGCACAATTTACCTTCGGACGAATATCCGTCCACGAAGGAGTATTCCATTGTGGGGATTTTAGAGGTGACTCTTGTGCTGAAAAGATTTTTCAGGGTTTCCAGTCTTTGACTTCTGTGGAGAAAAAAGGAGACTTTTGCGACCCGGTCCCAGGAACTACCTGCGTTTTTAAGCGAATCTTCGATGCGCGGCAAGATGTTGTCCAATTGCTCGTCGAGGGTAGCAAGCACGGTGGTCACTCCGGACAGGACGACCACCGAATCATAGGTCAGATAGCGCAACGGCACGATGGGTGGATCGTACTCTTTCAAAAACTTTGCGGCGTCCGAAGTGGAGGGCCGCATGGCGAGCAGATCAATCGCCACCTTCGCGTTCGAGTCAAAGTGAACCGGCGCGATATAGCTCGAACTCGCTGAGCGGGCTTTACCGGAAAGAATTTTAACCCGTTCGTTGCTGCCTTGGTCTCGGCTTTCTCGGTCGCGTCCCCAGAGCCTTGAACGAACGGTGTTGTCCAGGGACAAACCATGGGCGCGCAATTCTTGATCCAAGCGCTCAAAGAGCTCTTGCGCCTCTTCAGTCGCTGTTGATGCGGGCCTTGCTTCGCCGGGACAGCTCTACGAATTCTTTTCCTAACCACGAGAAGATTCTTTTTTGCATGGTGTACCTCTTATTGTCGAAGCCTTGCGTGATATGGCGGCGATCTTATCTCAGTGGTTTGTGGGGATCAACGCGGAATCGTTACTTGAAGTTCTAGCGAAAAATAAGGCTCACTTAAAGCTCAGGCGGATCACTCGGTCATCATCATCTTTTGGGCTGCCGCGGCCATCGCGGTTGCTCGTCAGGAGATACAAGTTTCCATCGGGACCTTCGGCGATGTCACGCAGGCGACCGAACTGGCGGTAGAAGTAACGTTCTAGCTTTTCTACCTTGCGCGGATCGTTGGAGTCGAGCACCACACGGTAGAGTGTTTGCCCGCGAAGCCCGGTGAAAAGCAGCGAGCCGGCCCACGGGCCCCGGCTGACAAATGTAGCGCCGGCGGGCGCCCAGGTCTCGGTCGTCCCTGCATGAATCACCGGAGGAACCATACCCTCTCGAGTTTCGTCTGCGCGAATTTCCGGCCAGCCATAGTTTTTGCCGGGCTCGATGTAGTTTACTTCATCCCGGCAGCAGCCTTGAAAGCCGCTGGGGCCATGTTCGGTTGAATATAGTCGCTGTGTTTTGGATTGCCAAGCGAGACCTTGGGGATTGCGGTGGCCATAGGAGTAAACGTAGGAGTTGGGAAAGGGATTGTCGGTTGGAATAGTGCCGTCTGCATTGAGTCGAAGAATTTTTCCGTTCAACGATGACAGACTTTGCGCCAGGCGCGCGGTTTGCGCATCGCCCATCGTCCAGTAGAGTTTGCCGTCGGGACCGAATTTCACACGCCCGCCGTCATGGTTGTTGGCGCCGGCGACGTTATCGATGAGCACTTTATCGAGATTGCCTTTTCCGGTCTTAGGATCTTCACGCAGTCGCACGAGGCGATTTTGCAGCCGGCCGTTGGTGGCACGATAGGTATAAGCGACATAAACAAAGCGATTTTGTCGGAACTGCGGGTCGAGGGCTAAGCCCATGAGCCCGGCTTCACTGACGGCCGTGACCTCCAACGTCATCCAAGGCTCGGTTAGTAATCTGCCCCCTTCGACTATGCGAATGCGCCCGGGCCGTTCCGTCATAAAGATTCTGCCATCGGGCGCAAAGTCGATCGCCCACGCCGTGTCCAGACCACCGACCAGGACTTCAAACTTCAAATCCGGCGGCGTTCCGGCGAGTTGTTCTTGAGGCAGACCGCAAGCAACAAGAAAAGCGATTGAAAGCATGCGCAGGATGCGCACGAGTTTTGTGAGGCGCGATGCAAAACGGCGCGAGAATCGCGGCACGATCATGAGCCCGCCGCCGACTTCGGCATGACGGTCAGAGACTTTTCCCAAAGCGGCCGAAGATCAGGGGAGTAGGGATAACGGATGCCGTTTTCCTCGATGATCTTCGCAGTGGATTCTAAAAGTTCGGCACGATTAAAGACCATGGTTTCGTGAGTACGGCGCGACGCCCTGGCGAATTTGAGAGTGATCTGGGACTGCGTGTCGTCACTGAGAAGCTGGACCAGGTGTTGCAGATTTCTTACACGTTGACCGTTGACCTCGCTGAGCACGAAGCGTTCGGGGTCGTCGTAGCCCTTGGTGATGCGATGGGGAAACATTGGCGAGGTAACGACGACCAGCTCTTCACCATCAAAGCGCGGCTTGTCGTAGCGGCGCGTGAGCAGCGGACTATTTTGCTCGCTTGCGGGCAACGGCCTTTGAGCGCTCGCGCGCTCGACAAAGTCCTGAGTCGCTTGGGAAAAAACTAGGGGGCCGAGAATGAAATAGCGCGGACTTGCATTCAATAAATAGGGTATGACCAGCTCCCGATGCGATTGGACCGGCAACTTCATCGGGGTGAGCTTGCCGTCGCGAAAAACCGTGACGTCAATATATCCGTCCTTGGCCAGCTTCTGGACCAGGTAGAGTGCCGAAAGGCGCAGATCGTAGCGGACCGCAACCTTGCCTTCGCTGTCGATGGGCGTATTGCCAATCTGGGTGATGACATCCCACTCCTTGAGCGGGTAGTTCGGGTCTTGCCGGTAGGGTTCTGCGACCATGACCCCGTTCACGCCAGGAGGAAGCTTCAGTTTTTGTCTTAACGCGTCATTTTCTACCGTTTGAAGAAAGTCGTAAAGTTGCGGTTTGCCGTCATATTTACCATCGGCGATGTCGGCCAAAAAGAGCTGTATTTCTTCGACGGGGATCAGATAACCGATACTTTGGGCGTTTTGTATCAAACTAAAAACCAGACCCACCAATTTTCCATCCGATACCGCCGGTCCGCCGCTGTTGCCGAAGTTGAGCGCGGCGTCCACCTGAATCCTTAACCCGCTGGTTTGATAATAATAATCGGTGTATTCGATGCGCGAGACGATACCTTGAGTTACGGAAAGCTCCGACCCGCCGGTAGGGTAGCCGTAGACATTGATGTTATCTTTGACCCGCGGTAATGCCTCTGCGAACGGAAGCGTTCCACGTTTGTCGAAGAATGATTCGTCATCGAGTTTTAACACGGCCAGATCCATCGACGGAGTCATCGCTTCCACGCGCGCCGGGATCCGCTCGGCGGACTGGTTGGGCTGGACGTAAATCTGGCTGGCGTAACGCACCACGTGCGCGTTGGTGAGGATCCGTTTACCCTCGATCACTACGCCCGAGCCCTTCACTTGCTGCGGGCTGTTTTTGGTCCATGGGCGCAAGACATCGGGGGTGTGGTGCACTGCATGGATCTTGACGACCAGATCCCGAATCTGATCCTGAGCTTTCAATATCGACGGTTGGACGGCGAGAAAACTGAACACGATTAAACCGAGAACGATTCGATGCATAGATTCTCCTCGTTTCTGCAGCCCGATGCGCGAAAACATTATATACAAAAAATGGCAGAGTTAAACCGTACCTCCCTAGCAGGCTGCTGCTGAAAAAAAACTCATATGCTTCGTTGCGCTCCATCGCCTCGCTCCAACGTAATAAGATTGGAATAATGGAAGGATGGAATGATGGATTAATGCGTTTTAAACCCAAGATTTCAATATTCCCATATTCCAACACCCCATTCCCTCGTACGCCTCTGAGTCTTTTTGAGCAACCTGCTAGCGATCTTTGTATCGTGGTCGGGTCTGCTGCGATCGCACGGGGCAAATAGCGGCCAGAAAAAAGTTCTTGACAGGCGAAGAAGGCAATCATATCCCTTCGTCATAGTTACAGGTCTTGCGTTTCGAGCCTTGCGTTAACTGAAAACCGAAACCCGACACCTGAAACCAACTGCAAAGTATCAGGAGGCGATCATGTGGTACTTAGTGCTTAGGCGTCCGGTGAAACCGCGCGAGGAGTGGACCGTGACCTTGGATCAACATCTGCTCTGGATGAAACAACAGCATGAAGCCGGAAAAATTCTCTTCTCAGGTCCGACACCGGATCGCAAGCTCGGCATTTATGTAATACGTGCCGGATCGCGGCAAGAAGCGGAGAAAATCGCCGCCAGCGATCCGTATACGGCGGCCGGCTTTACCGCTTTCGACTTGATCGAGTGGGAAGTGCACCAGATCATGGGCGCTGGACCATTTACGGCGGCGGGTTTGCAAGCTCACAAATAAACGGCCAAAAAAGCTTTGCTCGTCAGGAGGTCGATGTGAACGCTCGACACTATGGGAAGCCCGTGGTCTTTGTTTCATTATGCCTCCTCTGGGGTTTCTCAGGGCCGGCGGCCAGTGCGCAGTCCGACTGGAAGAAGCAATGGGAAACAACTGTTGAGGCTGGGAAGAAAGAAGGGGAAGTGGTGATTTATGGGCCTCACAACCCGATGTACCAACAACTCTGGACTGTGTTTCAGAAAAGCTTTTCAGAGATAAAGTTCAACTTCGTTCCGGGCAAAGGAGCGGACCACTATCAACGCATCGTTGCGGAAAGACGGGCTGGAAAATATCTGGCGGACCTGGTTATGGGGGGATCTTCGAGTTTTGCTACTTTTACGCCGGGGACCTTGGAGCCGTTGAAGCCCTTACTTCTTTTGCCGGAAATTAACGACTCATCGGCCTGGTGGGATGGAAAATTGCATTTCGCTGACCCGCAGAACCAAGCGGCGATCATCATTTCCGGCGAGGTTGGCACCAGGCGCGGCTCCTACAATACCAAGCTGTTCAACCCGATGGAGATCCAATCCTGGTGGGATCTGCTGCTACCGAAATGGAAAGGCAAGCTCGGTAGTTTCGATCCACGGGTCGCGGGAGGTGGAGGAGAGACGTTTCTATTCTTTTACTATACGCCGGCCTTGGGACATAAGTTCATTACTCGGATACTGAGCGAAACGGATATCCAGCTAACCCGAGATTTACAGCAGGGCGCAGATTGGTTGGGGCAGGGGAAGATTCTTTTTTACATCGGCAGCGGCCAACCGATCATGAAAGCAAAGAACCAGGGTCTCCCCGTGGATTTGTTTCCACATCCTTTGAAAGAAGGGGAGGTCATGGGAGGGGGTTCATGCTGCATGGCTTTGATGAGCAAAGCGCCGCATCCCAACGCCGCAAAGCTCTTCGTCAACTGGGTGCTTTCCCGCGAGGGACAGACGGCCTGGCAAAAATATGCGGAAGTGAATTCGCTGCGCATGGACATACCGAAGAGCGATCTCGCCCCTGACGACGTTCCGCAGGAGGGCGTAAACTATTTTATGATCAACTCTTATAAGTACAATGATCAAGCGGGGCGGAAGGCGCTGCATCAGATCGTCGAAGACGCACTCAAGAAGGCGGGTAAGGCACAATGAAGCCGCGAGAACATTTCAAGGAGGCGCGATGCCAACGATTGGTTTAATCGGTCTTGGAAATGCGGGCCGGCCCATCGGTGAACGAATCCTGGCGCGGGGATACACGCTAACCGTGTACGATTTAAATCCGGCAACGATGGAGAGTATGGTACGGCGTGGCGCGCGCGGTGCTGCTTCCGCCAAGCAAGCTGTTTCGGACATCACGCTCACCGTCCTTCCGTCGTCTATCGAAGTCCGGCAGGCTGTTTTTGGAGAAGCTGGGGCATTGGCAGCGATCCAGCCTGGCATGATGTTTGTCGACCTGAGCGGTACGGACCCCGATTGTGCGCGAGAGATGCAATCCAGACTAGAAGAGAAACAGGCGGCCTTCCTCGGCGGCACGATTCACGCAAGTGGAGCGCCAGCCATCGTCATTCCGCAGGGACAGTTCACGATTGCCATTGGGGGTAAGCGAGAAATAATTGACCACTGCATCGGCTTCTTGAAGGAGCTCGCGCAAACGATTATTTGTCTTCCGGAGCCCTGGATGCCGAAAGCGTTTAAGATCGCCGTGATCATGTATTCGACGGCGAACAATATCGCTACTGCGGAAATCTGCGCTTGGTTGACGGCACAAGGCGCTGATCCCAAACTATTTTTGAAACTGCTGCAAACTACCGGTTCTCAAGCCTCCGCTGCGCGCCTGGAAGAGTTTATGAAGCGCAACAATAACCACGGCGGCGCGCTGAGCAATAGCTACAAGGACATACGCCAAGCGTTGGAAGTCGCCACGAAAATGCAGATCCCGATGCCGTTGTTGTCGATGGCGAATCAGATCCAAGAAATGGGCAAAGCGAGCGGATTGACACGACTCAACAGCCCGGCTGCTATGGGTAAGCTATATGAATTGATCACCGGCACGGATCTGAGCGGAGCGACAATGAACGCCGATAAGAAGTTGCCTGATAGTCGCGAGCCGAAGGTGGTTTATTTGGAAGATTGAGCAAAGTATCCGAAAAAGCTTCACCGCAGGAGTTCGGAAACAGCCATCAGAAAAAAATTAAAAACGTCTTGACAAGAATGTTTTACAGCAGTAGGTAAAAGCTGTGTCCTAAACCTCTCACTAGGGACCGGAAGAGTGAAGACGGTGCGCGCCTGTTGAAACTCTTCTCAGATATGGAGGTAACTCATGACAGGAGAGAACAGTCCACCGGGCCAATATAGCCCGCCAAAGGCGGGCGCCAACAATTCGGTCAGGCATCTTTGTTCGGCATCGAGCTGCCTGAATCAAGCCCTCAACCCAAGCACCTGAAGGTGCCAACTCGCTAAGGCGAGTAAACAAAAGGAAGGACTTTCCCAAAGCAGACTCGGAATCTCGCCGACAGAGAGAGATCGAATCAAATGAAAAGCGCCTTTGCTGCGAGGCGGGCACAATAGGAAAAACACAGATATTCACTGACGACGCGATAGCGTCACGAACGGGCCTCCTTCTTGGAATGGGGCCCGTTTTTTTTCTGTGCAAGTCTGTCATCCCCGAAGTTCCTGTCAGTTCACTTGGGAGGATCCCATTTTCCTGCGGTGGAGGGGTGGCTGCTGTACCCTAACGGAGCAGTTTGCCGTATCCTTCGATGGGAATTCTCATGGCTAATCTTTGAAGCACCCACCACAGCGAGGCTGCCGTGCTGGATACGACCGCCCGTCCGCTATCGCTTTCTAGCTCTCCCACGCAGGCGACTGAGCGCCAGCGGCCCTGAATCAGGATTGCGTCGACGGACGGGTTTTGCTGAAAGAGTGCTTTGGCAACCTTATAGGAAGCATAGTCTGGGAGCTTGACTTGGTCGACGGGTTTCTTGACGTCCAAACCGGCTATCCCTAAAACCTGGAACCCGGCATCCTCGTAGTATCGCTTCACCGCTTGGTTGATCTTTTCCATGTAAGCTGTGGCAATGACGATGCTTTTGGCTTTGAGGTGCCTCAATGCTTCGACGCTGGCGTTCATACCCGTGCTGATTGGTAGTCCCACGTGTTCGGACAGCTTGGCGACCACCTCCTGCTCCGCCGCGTAACCTCGCTGCGTCCCTAATGTAATGCCGCCCAGGACAATGGCATCGCACTCTTCCGCGGTGAAAATCCCCAATCCTTTCTCCAGGGCGCCGATGGCTTTGTTGAATTCTTCCGTCGTGTGGGCCTGGACGTTGAGCCCTGAGGCGACGATCGTGAAACCCTTTGGGAGAATGAAATCCCAATCGGATGGGGTTTCGAAAACCGATGGTGAAAGATATCCGATGCGTGCTTTCCAACCAGACATGAGTTGTTAATCCTTGACTTCGATGTTTTTCAGCCGGTTACCGAACAGTTTTTCTAGTGTTGCACCATCCGTGCAGAGATCAGGCCCAGCATTGGAACTGTCTTTTACCGCAAAGCTGGCGGATATGGGAAGCAAATTCTACGATCTTTTTGGAACCCCATGTAATCGTTGGGAATGTGGTCGCTCCACATTCCCCTGAGCAATAAGTCAAGGTTTACCCCCCGATTGATTTTGCTTCGCCGTTGCTTTACGAAAAGACCTGTGGAATCCGTCTTAATGTCTTTTCAAGCGCCTTGTGGGAAACTAAAATATATTTCGTCTAATAGGCATGGTAAATTAGGCAGAGGCTTAACAGGCAGAATTTCGCCATTGGGGGGATCTCATTTCGTGTATTTCTCGGCACATAGATCTTTAAGTTTGGTTGCTACTAGGGTTTCATTGGCAAGTTTTGCCGTGGCTATTTGGGTGGCCATTGCCTTGGTTGGCTCAGCCGCGGCACAAGGCGGCGAGTTCAATCGGCGCGCAACCACTACTGCACAGATACTGGCTGGTATCACGCCCCCTGCCGGTGACCCGTCCCTTGATCGTCTCGTGAAGTCGGAAGCCTTTGCTGAGCATCAGAAATGGATGGCGGCGCATTGGGGCCAGGAACGCGGGCGGATTTCGGCAATGGAGAGTTGGCGAGCCCACGAAGTGAAGATACCCGGCGCGCACAATAGGACGCTTTTGTATCCCTTTAGTGGACCTGACTTTTTAAATGCCTACGCTTTGTTTCCGGATCATCCGCTATACATTTTCTTTAGTCTTGAACGGCCGGGAACTTTGCCGGATCTTGAATCGGTTACCCAAGT
>Ga0137403_10009509_pt1 | contig 10802 bp, 9 predicted proteins | sample CZOMad2_1_16fung_FD_122057 | JGI IMG/M metagenome (GOLD analysis project Ga0137403, IMG submission 122057) | Vadose zone soil fungal communities from Angelo Coast Range Reserve, California, USA - CZOMad2_1_16fungal (Hybrid Assembly) | ecosystem: Environmental > Terrestrial > Soil > Vadose zone... | reverse complement strand
TGGCCGAAGGAGACCATGCCCGTGTAGCCCATGATCAGGTCGAGCGACATCGCGAAGAGTCCGGCGATGAGCAGATCCGTGAGGAGCGAGAGCTGGTGGCGCGCGAGCACCCATGGCACGACCGCGAGCGCCACCAGCCCCGCCAGCGCGAACAGCCGCGAGGGAATCATTCCTCCTCGCCGAAGAGGCCCCAGGGCCGGAAGACGAGGATCGCGCCCATCACCGCGTACATGATCACCATCGCCGTCTCAGGAAGGTAGAAGGCCCCCCACGTCTGGGCCGCGCCGACGATCAGGCTGCCCGCCATCGAGCCACCGATGCTCCCCAGCCCGCCGATGACCACCACGACGAACGCATCGACGATCACGCTGATGCCCATGCCGAGGTACGCGGTGGTCATGGGCGCGGCCGCCACGCCGCCAAGCCCGGCCAGCGCACAGGCGGCGCCGAACACGAGCGTGCGCACGCGGGCGACGTCGGCGCCGAGACAGTCGGCCATCTCGCTGTTCTGCGCGACCGCGCGGATCACGAGCCCGGCGCGCGTCGCCTTCAAGAATAGCCACACGGCGACGCCGACCGTGCAGCCCAGCACGACCAGGAAGAGCCGATAGCGCGGATAGAGAAGGCCGCCCAGGTCGATCGCGCCCTGCAGCAGCGGCGGTGGCTCCACGCCCTTGGCGGTCGGGCCGTAGAGCACGCGGACGCTTTCTTCCAGGATCAGCGCGAGCCCGAACGTCAGCAGTAACTGGTAGATCGGCGGGCGCCGATAGATGAAGCGCAGCGTGGACGACTCGAGCAGCGCGCCGAGCAGACCGACGACCGGCGGCACCACCACGAGCGCGGGCCAGAACCAGCCGGTCAGCGCGACCGTTGTGAAGCCGAGGTAGGCGCCGATCATGTAGAACACACCGTGCGCGAAGTTGACGACGCGGAGGATCCCGAACACGAGCGAGAGCCCGGCGGACACCAGGAAGAGGAGCCCCGCGAGCGCCAGCGCGTTGAGCAGCTGCTCGAGCAGATTGGCCACGGGCTACGAGAATTCCTCCGTGCGGCACTTCGGCGTCACCTTCTCGCCGGGATAGGTCGCCAGGATCTTCGGGATCGGGTGCGGATACTTCGGGTCCTTCACGCACTCGACCGCGAAGCCGGGCTGCACGGCCTGGTGGTCGCACTTGCGCATGAAGAACGGGCCTTCGAGACCCTCGTAGCTCGAATCCTCCCAGGCGTCGATCACCTTTTCGACGTCGTCGGTGCCGGCCTTGCCGATCACCTGCGCCAGCCACTCGAGGCCCTCGTACGTCTCGCCGTCGAACATGTCGGGGTAAAGGCCGTGCAGCTCGTGGAAGCGCTTGACGAAGTCCCGGTTCTTCGGCGTGTCGACCGTGAACGGGTAGCGCGAGCTGCCGATCGCCCCCACCATCGCGTCGCCCACCGCCTTCATGTTCTCTAGCTCCAGGATCTCCATGATCGGCTTCACCTCGCGATTGAGGCCGAACTGGTGGGCCTGCTTGAGGTAGATCGTGGCGTCCTGGCCCGGCAGGACGAGGTAGACGCCGTCGGCGCGCGACTGTCTGATCTTGGCGATGTAGCTCGCGAAGTCCTTGGTGCCGACGGGCGGGAACTCGGTGGCGACGATGTCCTTCTTGGCGGCCATGATCTGCGACGTGAAGGAGGCGACGCTGTCGCGGCCCCAGGCGTAGTCGCTGCCCAGCGCGAAGAAGCGCTTCATCGATGATTCGGCCAGATAGAGGCTGACCGCGCGCGCGCCCATGGGGCCGCTGGTGTTCACGCGGAAGAAGTAGCGATGGAAGGACTTCGCGGTCAGCGCGCCCGCGCCGTTGATCGTCGACATGAAGATGACCTTCCACTCGGGGCACTTCGCCGACACCGCCAGCGCCTCCGACGAGAGCGCCACGCCGGTGAGGAACTTCACGCCGTCCTTCTCCACCAGCTTCTGGGCCTTGCGCACCGCGGTGGCGGGATCGCCGGCGGTGTCCTCGTAGATGAACTCCACGGGCCGGCCCAGGATGCCCTTGGCCTTGATGTCCTTGGAGAAGAGCTCGGCGGCCCGGCGGGCCTGGATGCCGTACTGCGCGTAGGCGCCGGACAGGGCGGCCGGCATGCCGATCTTGATGGGGCCCTGCGCCCACGCGTTTCGCAGGAACACCGGAGCCCCGACGGTTGCGCCACCGACTGCCGCCACCTTCAGAAAATCGCGTCGCCTCATGATCGGGCCTCCTTGGCGGGCCTGATTATAGGGGCATTCGGCCCTTCAAGGGCCGGGCTCCGGCGCGCGCTATCATGAGCGACGTGGACAGCTACGATCTCGTCGTGATCGGAGGCGGGGCCGCCGGCATCAACGCGGTCAAGGCGGCGATCGCGTTGAAGGCGCGCGTCGCGCTCGTCGACCGGGGCCCGCTGGGAGGCGCCTGCATCAACCACGGCTGAATTCCGAAGAAGACCTTGGTAAGGTCTGGGCGGATTCACCGGCTGGTCAAGGAGGCGGGGGCCTTCGGCACGCGGACGGGTCCGGACGTCGCGCTCGACTGGGACACGATCGTCCGGCGCCAGCACGCGATCGTCCGCGAGCTCCAGCCGCCCGCTGCGGCCTTCGAGAAGTCGGGGGCGAAGGTCTACCTCGGCGAGGCGCGCTTCGTCAACGCGCACACGGTCCAGGCCGACGGTCGGCAGATCCAGGGCGACAAGATCGTCATCGCCGCGGGCTCCGAGCCGGTCGTGCCGCCGGTTCCGGGGTGCGGGCTCGCGATCACCTCCGACGATCTCCTGTTCCTGCCGCAGTTTCCTCAGAGCCTCGTGCTCGTCGGCGGCGGCGTGATCGGCCTCGAGATGGCGGGAGCGTTCAGCGACCTCGGCTCCACCGTCACCGTGATCGCCCGCGATCCCGAGGTTCTCCCGGCGCTCGACGGCGATGTCGCGGCGTACATCAGGAAAACGCTGGAGGGCCGCGGGGTGACGTTTCACCTCGGCGCGACCCTCGAGCGGCTCTCGGGCGCGCGGGGCGCGATCACCGCTCACGTCACGCGCGACGGCGCGCCGCTCGCCGTCACCGCGCAGCAGGTCTGCCTGGCGATCGGACGCCGCTACACTCCGCGACGCACCGGGACCGATGCGATCGGGCTGGAGCACGGCCCGCTGGGGCTCAAGGTCGACGCGTACCTCCGGACGACGCTGCCCCACGTCTACGCCGCGGGCGACGCGGCGGGCAACGTGCAGCTCACACCCACCGCCGCCTACGAGGGGAAGACCGCGGCGCTCAACGCGCTCCGCGGCAACGTCGAAACCGTGGAGTACACGGTCGTCCCGCAGACGATCTTCACGACGCCCGAGGTCGCGCGCGTCGGGCTCACGCACGCCGAGGCCATGCGCCGCGGGGTCAAGTGTCACGTCGCCCGGCATGACATCACGGGCGCGTCGAACGGGCGGGCGACCGGTGAGGACGGGGGCTACCTCAAGCTCGTCTTCGACAGCGCGACCGAGAAGGTTCTGGGCGTCCAGATGGTGTCCTGGGCGGCGGCGGAGCTGATCCAGCTCGCCGCCCTCGCCATTCGCACCGGCGCCGACGCCCAGCTCCTGTCGAGCCAGCTCTCGATCCACCCGAGCCACGGCGAGCGGCTGATCAAGATCTTCGGGCACGACGCGCACGAGGTCTGCGAGCCCGAGGAGATCGTGTCGGCTAAACTATCCGGGTAAGCCCGCCGTGTCGCCCTCGGGGCGACGGGTGAAGCCGCGGCGCTGCGGCCAGCGCCGGAAGTCGGGGAAGTGGCCCCCGAGCCATCGCCGCGGGTAGCCGCCGGAGTAACGTCCGGCCGGCGGGCTCACCTCATGCCCGACCCTCCAGCGCGCGCCGGAGCTGGTCGAGGTGGTTGTCGTCGTGCCACGCCATCAGCGTGACGAAGTCGTCGATCGTCATGAGTCCCCGAGTGGCGTGGGTGGCGCCGCGCTTCCACTGCTCGGGCGTGAGCGTCTCCAGGAACGCCAGCGATTCCGCGCGGCGCTTGCGGAAGTGGGCCAAGGCCTCCTGCACGTCGTGTCTCAAGTATTGGCGCTCCGCGGCCCAGCGGTCGGGGGTGGCGGGGTCGAAGGAGAGCTTGGGGTTGTCCATCGCCATGATCAGGTCGAAGCGCGCCTTGAACAGCTCCTCCGTGTCGCGCAGGTGACAGACGCACTCCTTCGCCGCCCAGTTCTTCGCGTCGGGGCGGCTGGCCAGCACGGCCTCATCGCGCCCCTTGATCGCGGCGGCGAGCTCGTCGCCCGTGCGGGCGAGACGCTTCATCCGCTCCGCGACCGGCTGCTTGGCGTACTCCTCCATCGTGGGCATCGCCGTCCTCCTTTCCAGTGAGACGGGCTCGACGAGCTGGTGGAACAGGCTCGATTCCCGCTTGTAGAACCCCTCCGTATGATACGACTCCGGCAGTCGCAGCCCTGTGTAATCCACGTGGTGCCCGACCTCGTGCAAAAGGGTGCGTAGATACGTCCTGAACGCCACGACCCGCTTCTGCTTCGCGGTCCGCATCCAGAGCTGGATCTTCGGCGGCTTGCCGCGCGCGTTCACGTAGAGGCCGTGGAGCTCGCCCCAGCGCGCGTGGGGTCGCGCCGCCAGCACCTCGACCCCGACCGGCGGCAGGCCCATGGCGTCGGTGAGCCCGCGGATCAGCGCCCGGCTGGCCTCGTGGGTCGCCGCGCGGTCTTCGGACCGCAACGCCGTCCCGAGGGCCGCGACGCGTGGATGGAGGTCGGCCGGCCGTGGCAGGCGGATCTCCGTGATCGCGTCGCTCTTCCGGTAGATCGCCTGCTGCGCGCGCGTGAGCCGGGCGTAATACGCGAACCGCACCGCGCCTACGTGCCCGAGAAGCGAGGCTTGCGCTTCTCGAGGAACGCCTTCGCGCCCTCGACGCGGTCCTCGGTGGTGCGGAGCAGCGTCGCCAGGTCGTTCTCGAGGCGGAGCCCGTCGGCGAGCGGCAGCTCGAGCCCTTTGACGACCGCCTCCTTGGCGTAACGGAGCGCCACCGGCGCCTTCTCGGCGAGGGCGCGCGCGAGCTCCCGCGCCGCCGCGAGGACGCCCGCCGCGGGTGCGACGCGCTCGACGAGCCCGAGGGAGAGCGCCTCGCGCGCGTCGATGCGCGCACCGGTCAGGATCATCTCGAGCGCCTTGCCCCGGCCGATCAGGCGCGGGAGCCGCTGCGTCCCGCCGCCGCCCGGGATGATCGCGAGGTTGATCTCGGTCAGGCCGAGCTGCGCGTCCTCCGAGGCGACCCGGAGATCGCACGCGAGCGCCAGCTCGAGCCCGCCGCCCAGCGCGTAGCCCCGGATCGCGGCGACGATCGGCTGGGGGCAGCGGTCCATGGCCGCGCGGAAATCCACCCGTCGCCGGCTCTCGCGGAAGCGGACGGGCACCTGCGGCTCGACGAACTCGCGGATGTCGGCGCCCGCGGAGAAGGCGCGCTCGCCCGCGCCCGTGACGACGACGACGCGCACGGCGTCGCTCGTGGCCACCTCGCCGAAGCAGCGCGTCAGCTCCTGGCGCATCCGCTCGTTCATCGCGTTGTGGACCTCGGGCCGGTTGAGCGTGACGGTCGCGACACCGTCGGCCACGTCGTAGAGGAGCGTCTCGTAGGTCATCGGCGCGGGCCTCCCAGCACGCGGCGCGCGCGAAGCGCCGCGATCTCGGCGTCCGTGTAGCCGAGCTCGCACAGGATCTCGTCGGTGTGCTGGCCGAGCGTGGGTGGCGGGCCCGGATCCCGCGTCGGCGTCTCGGTGAAGGCGATGGGCTGACCCACCAGGCGGAGGCGGCCGACCTCGGGATGCTCGTACTCGTGCACCAGGTCGTGGTGGCGTACCGCCGGGTCCTCGAAGAAGTCGAGCAGGGGCTGCACGGGCGCCGCCGGGATGTCGTGGGCGGCCAGGAGCTCGAGCCACTCGGTGCGGGGCTTCTCGCGGAACCGCGCCTCGAGGATCGGCAGGAGGTCCGCGTTGTTCTGGACGCGCAGGAGCCAGGAGCCGAAGCGCGGATCGTCGGCGACGCGCTCGAGGCCGAGCGCCTTCGTGAGCTTGACCCAGAAGGACTGGTTGCCGACCGCGAGGAAGAACCACTGGCCGTCGCCCGCCTGGTAGAGGCGGTAGGTCGGGTTGTCGCGGACCAGCGAGGGCTTGCCCGGGTAGTCGACGGCGACACCCGACTGGAGCGCCAGCACGCCCCGCAGGAGCGAGGTCTCGACGCGCTGGCCCCGCCCGGTGCGCTCGCGCGTGAAGAGCGCCGCGAGGATGGCCTGGGTCGCCAGCGCGGCCGTGTAGTAGTCGGTCGGCGCCGTGCGGAGGTACTGGGGCGGCCCGCCGAAGCCCTGGAGCGTCATGAGGCCGCCGAGCGCCTGGAAGATCGGATCGAAGCCCGGACGCTCCGCGCCGGGGCCGGTGGAGCCGAACGCGGTGACCGAGCAGTAGACGAGGCGCGGGTTGAGCGCGGCGAACCGCGTCCAGCCGACGCCAAGGCGCTCGGCGACACCGGGCCGCATGTTCTCCATGAACACGTCGCCGCCCGTGGCGAGCCGCTCGACGATCGCCCGGCCCTCCGGGGTCTTCAGGTCCACGCTGATCGAGCGCTTGCCGCGGTTCCACCCGAAGAACCCCGGCAGCTCACGGAACGAGTCGCCCTCGGGCGACTCCACCTTGACGACGTCGGCGCCCATGTCGGCGAGCTGCATCGCGGCGTACGAGCCGGCGATGTAGCTCGTGAGATCGACGACGCGGATGCCGTCGAGCGGCGGTCCCTGCGCGGTCACGGGGAGCGGCGCGTGTCTCCCGCGGCCTACGCGGCGACCCGCCGGACGATCAGCTCGCGGTGGTGGTCGGCGTCCCCGTACATCGCCTCGAGCGCTTTCGCGCGCTTGAAGTAGAGGTGCAGGTCGTACTCCCAGGTGAACCCGATGCCGCCGTGCACCTGGATCGCCTCGCCGCAGACACGGCGCGCGGCGTCGCCGACATACGCCTTGGCGACCGACGCCGCGAGCTCCGCGTCCTCCGCCCTCGCGTCGAGGGCCCACGCGGAGTAGTAGACGGCGGCGTGCGAGTTCTCGACCTCCAGGAGCATCTCGGCGCACTTGTGGCGGATCGCCTGGAAGGAGCCGATCGGCTGCCCGAACTGCTCGCGCACCTTCGCGTAGCCGACGGCCATGTCCAGGCACCGCCGCGCGGCCCCGAGCATCTCCGCCGCCGCGCCCACGGCCCCTCGCCGCAGGAGGCCCGCGAGCAGCGCGTCCGCCTGGCCGGGAGCGCCGAGGACGGCGTCGCCCCCCACGGGCGTGGCGTCCAGCGTGACGGTCACGAGACGGGTCGTCCCATCCATCACCTGCGCCGGCTCGAGGGTGAGCCCCGCGGCTGCCGGGTCCACGAGAAAGAGCGTGAGCCCGTCGGGCGTCCGCGCGGGCACGAGGAGCACGTCGGCGACATGGGCCCAGGGGACGAACCGCTTCGTGCCCGAGAGCGTCCAGCCCGTCGCGCTCTTCTCCGCGCGGGTCCGCGTCCCCTCGGGGCGCCAGTCGAGGTCGGCGTCGAGGAAGGCGAGCGTCGCCCGCGCCTCGCCGGTGGCGATCGCAGACAGCCAGCGCGTGCGCTGCGCGTTCGTGCCTGCCTCCTCGATCGCCCGGGCGGCGAGGACCGTCGGCAGGTACGGGCCCGGCAGGGCGGCGTGCCCCATCTCTTCGAGGAGGATCGCGGTCTCGACCATGCCGAGCCCGCTTCCGCCGTGCGCCTCCGGCAGGGACAGCCCGAGCCAGCCGAGCTCCCCCATCTCTTTCCACAAGGCCTCGCTCTCGCCACGCGGGTCGTCCCAGAGGAGACGCACGGTCGCGGGCTTCATGTGCTCGTCGAGGAACGCGCGCGCGGAGTTCTTCAGCAGCTGCTGATCGGAGCTGAACGAGAAATTCATCGCGTCACGCCTTCAGGCGGTCGGCGCGCACTTCCTTGGGCAGGCCGAGCACACGCTCGCCGATGATGTTCTTCTGGATCTCGGAGGAGCCCGAGTAGATCGTCCCCGCGCGCGACCACAGGAACGCGGTCGCCCACGTGCCGGGCTCGCCGGAGGACGTGTCGATCTCCTCGAACTCCTCGCGTGCCGTGACGAGCTGGCCCCACGGCCCGAGGATCTCGAGCGCCGCCTCGTAGTAGCGCTTCTCGAACTCCGTGTACGAGAGTTTGGTGATCGACGACGCCGCGCCGGGCGACTCGCCGCGGTCGAGCGCCGAGAGCACGCGAAGCCCCGCGTAGCGCTGGACCTCGAGGTCGGCGTAGATCTTCCCGATCTTGGCGCGAACGACGGGGTCCTCGATGAGCGGCCGGCCGCCGCGCCTGAGCTCCTTCGCCGCGCGCACGAGCTGGCTGAAGGCGATCGCGTAGCGCGTGACGCGCCCGAGCGAGTTCGAGCCGCGCTCGAAGCCGAGCGTGGTCTGCGCGATTTCCCATCCCTGGTTCAGGGTGCCGATCAGGTCGCGCCGCTCGGCCCGGGCGTCGGTCATGAAGACCTCGGAGAAGAGCGAGGAGCCGGTGATCTGCTTGAGCGGGCGGACCTCGACGCCCGGCTGGCGCATGTTGAGGAGGAAGCACGAGATGCCCTTGTGCTTGGGCGCCTTCGAGTCGGTGCGGGCGAGGAGGATCCCCCAGTCGGCGATCGGCCCGCTGGAGGTCCAGATCTTCTGACCGTTGACGAGGAAGTGGTCGCCCCGGTCCTCGGCGCGCGTCTTGAGGCTCGCGAGGTCCGAGCCCGCGTTGGGCTCGGAGTAGAGCTGGCACCAGATCTCCTCGGCCGTGAGCATCTTCTTCAGGTACCGCCCCTTCTGCCCGTCGGTGCCGTGGACGATGATCGTCGGCCCGATGAACCCGATCCCGAGCCCGTTGATGGCGGGCGGCGCGTTGACCCGCGCCATCTCGTCCTGGACGATCGCTTGCTGCATCGGCGAGGCGCCCCAGCCCCCGTACTCCTTCGGCCACAGCACGCCGACGTAGCCCGCCTCGTAGAGCTTCCGGTGCCAGGCCTTGCGCTCGTCGAGCGTCTTCAGATCGTCCGTGGGGACGTTGGCCTCGAGCCAGCGCCGGGCCTTCTCCCGGAACGCGCGGTCCTCGGGGGAATAGGTCAGGTCCATGATCCGCCTCCTCGCGGGAATGCCCGTTTCTAGCACGTGCGTGGAGGCGAAGCAACGGGCCGCCAGCGAGCGCCCGCCCGCGCTTGACAATCCCGACGGCGCAGCGCAGTGTGGCGCGCGATCGCGCCGCCGGCGGTCGCGGACCCGCGCCGTCGAAGGGAGCCTGCGTGTGGACGATATCGTGATCCGGGGCGGACAGGTCGTCGACGGGAGCGGCGCCCCCGGCCGGGTCGCCGACGTCGTCATCCGTGACGGACGTGTCGCCGCGATCGAACCCGGCCATGTCGGGCCGGCCCGCCGTGTCTTCGACGCTCGTGGGCGCGTCGTCAGCCCGGGATTCGTCGACGTCAAGACCCATTCGGACTGGACGCTCCCGCTGAACCCGCGGGCAGAGAGTAAGGTTCGGCAGGGCGTGACGACGGAGGTGATCGGGCACTGCGGCTTCTCCGTCGCGCCGGTGCTGCCTGGCCGGGTGGAGCTGCTCCGCGACTACCTGGCGCCCTCCGCGCCCTGGCTTCCGTTCCGGGAGACGACCTTCGCGGAGTACATGGACGCGTTTCCCGCCACCTCCGTGAACACGGTCATGCTGGTTGGCCACAACACGCTCCGACTGATGGCGATGGGCATGGCGAATCGCCCACCGACGGCCGACGAGATGACGCTGATGCGGCGGATGCTCGAGGAGGCGCTGGCGGCGGGCGCGCTCGGTCTCTCGTCGGGCCTGTTCACCGCGCCGGGGTGCTTCGCCGGGGCCGAGGAGATGGTGAGTCTGGCGCACGTCCTGCGCCGGTACGGAGCCTCGTACGCGACGCACGTCCGCGACGAGGCCAGACGCGTGTTCGAGGCCGTGCGCGAGGCGATCGCGATCGCGGAAACGTGCGGGGTTCACGTCGAGATCGTCCACCTGAAGCTTTCGGGAACGGACGGCTGGGGCGGCGCCGCGCGCCTGCTCGCCGAGATCGAGGCGGCGCGGCAGCGCGGGGTGCCGGTCGACTGTGATCAGTATCCGTATACGACCGCCAGCAACCCGCTCCGCAACCTCCTGCCGACGTGGGTTCAGGAGGGCGGCGTGGACGCCATGCTCGCCCGTCTCGGCCGGCCGGACGTGCGAGCCCGTGCGCGGGAGGACATCGCCGCCGACGGGCTCGGGAGCTGGGGACGGATTCCATCGTGGGACGCGGTCCGCGTCGCCGTCTCTCCCCATCGGCCTGAATGCGAGGGCCGCACCCTCGGCGACATCGCCCGCAGCCGGTCTTTCGATGGGGTCGATGCCGTGTGTGACTTCTTGATCGCCGACCGTGGCGCGACCCGGGTCCTCATCGCCTCGATGGCGGAGGAGGACGTCAGAGAGCTGCTCCGCTCGCCGATGGTCCTGGTCGGCTCGGATGGGTATGCCGTCGCGCCGTACGGGGTGACCGGCCAGGGCAAGCCGCATCCGCGCTGCTATGGCACGTTCCCGCGGGTCCTGGGGCAGTACGTGCGCGAGCTGCGATTGCTGACGCTGCCCCAGGCGATCCATAAAATGACGGGCGGGCCGGCGGCGGCCATCGGTCTCGTCGCCCGGGGCCTCCTCCGGGCGGGGTACCGGGCGGACGTCACAGTGTTCGACCCGGAGACCGTCGCCGAGCGGGCCACGTTCGATGAGCCTCA
>Ga0137403_10009508_pt1 | contig 10802 bp, 7 predicted proteins | sample CZOMad2_1_16fung_FD_122057 | JGI IMG/M metagenome (GOLD analysis project Ga0137403, IMG submission 122057) | Vadose zone soil fungal communities from Angelo Coast Range Reserve, California, USA - CZOMad2_1_16fungal (Hybrid Assembly) | ecosystem: Environmental > Terrestrial > Soil > Vadose zone... | reverse complement strand
ACCACCCAGTACCGGCCCAAGGGCCAGCTGGGCGACGGGGCGCGGGCCTCGGAGATCGCGTCCAACGATCAGCTCCTCAAGGCCTCGGAGTACGCCCCGGTGATCATCGCCTTTCGATCGGGGCGGCCGGTGCGGCTCAGCGATGTGGCCCAGATCGAGGACTCGGTCGAGAACGTGCGCACGACCGGGCTCGCGAATGGGAAGCCCTCGGTGCTGCTGGTGATCTTCCGACAGCCGGGGGCCAACATCATCGACACGGTGGACGGGGTGCGTGGCCTGCTTCCGGAGCTTGCCGCCGCGATCCCACGGGCCATCAACATGTCGGTGGTGATGGACCAGACCCAGACCATCCGCGCGTCGCTGCACGACGTCGAGCTGACCTTGGTGATCTCGGTGCTCCTGGTGACGCTTGTCGTGTTCGCGTTTCTGCGGAGCGTTCGGGCCACCCTGATCCCCGCGGTGGCAGTGCCGGTCTCGCTGGTGGCCACCTTCGGCGTGATGTACGTGCTCGGCTACAGCCTCGACAATCTCTCGCTCATGGCGCTCACGATCTCGACCGGATTCGTGGTGGACGACGCCATCGTAGTTCTAGAAAATGTGGCACGGCATCGGGCGGCCGGTCTCTCCCCGCTGGAGGCGGCGCTTCGCGGAGCGCGGGAGATCGGCTTCACGGTGCTCGCCATCAGCCTCTCGCTGGTCGCGGTCTTCACGCCAATCTTATTGATGGGCGGCCTGGTGGGCCGCCTCTTCCGAGAGTTCGCGATGACGCTCTCCGCGGCGATCGCGATCTCGCTGCTGGTGTCGCTCACGACCACCCCGATGATGTGCGCCACCCTCCTGGCTCGAGAGACGGACGGCAAGCACGGCCGGCTCTACCGGGCGAGCGAGCAGGCCTTCGAGTGGATGCGGCGCCGCTACGAGATGAGTCTCGCGTGGGTGCTGCGCCATCCGCGCGGCGTGCTTGCCGTGACCGTCCTGACCGTCGCAGTGAACGGCTACCTGTTCTGGGTGATACCGAAGGGATTCTTTCCCCAGCAGGACACCGGCCGGCTACAAGGCGCGATCCAGGCGGCTCAGGACATCTCGTTCCAGGCGATGCAGGCCAAGCTGACCGAGATCGTGGACATCGTCGGGCACGACCCGGCGGTCGCGAACGTGGTGGGATTCACGGGTGCCCAGGGCAACGGGCCCAGCACCGCGACCAACACCGCGCGCCTGTTCGTCATGCTGAAGCCGCTCGCGGAGCGCAAGATCAGCGCCGACCAGGTGATCACGAGACTGCGCGGGCGTGTCGCCAGGGTACCGGGAGCCCCTACCTTCTTCCAGGCGGCGCAGGACGTCCGCTCGGGCGGCCGCATGGGGAACGCGCAGTACCAGTACACGCTCCAGGGGAACGACGTCCGGGAGCTCGACGCGTGGGGACCGCGGGTCGCGGAACGCCTCCGCACGCTGCCGCAGCTCGTCGATCTGAGCAGCGACCAACAAGATGGGGGGCGGCAGTCGTCGCTGGTGATCGACCGGGCCACCGCATCGCGCCTCGGCATCACCCCGCAGCTCATCGACGACACGCTCAACGACGCCTTCGGCCAGCGCCAGGTCGCGATCATGTACAGCCCGCTCAACCAGTATCACGTGGTCATGGAGGTCGAGCCGCGCTTCGGGCAGCGCCCCGAGACGCTCGGCGACATCTACCTCCCATCCGCCAAGGGCGGCATGGTGCCGCTCAGCGCGTTCAGCCGTTACGAGCCGACCCGGACCGCGCTCGCGGTGAACCACCAGGCGCAGTTCCCGTCGGTGACGCTGTCGTTCAACCTGGCGCCGGGCGTCGCGCTGGGCGACGCGGTGACCGCGATCCAGGCCGCGGTGCGCCCGCTCGGGCTGCCCGCCGGCATCCAGGGCAGCTTCCAGGGTACGGCCCAGATCTTCCAGGCCTCGCTGGCCAGCGAGCCCTTGCTGATCGCGGCCGCGCTCCTCGCGGTGTACGTCGTCCTCGGGGTGCTCTACGAGAGCTATATCCACCCGCTCACCATCCTGTCCACGCTGCCGTCGGCCGGGGTGGGCGCGCTGCTGGCCTTGCTGGCGTGCCGCACCGACCTGACCGTCATCGCGCTGATCGGCATCCTGCTCCTGGTCGGCATCGTGAAGAAGAACGCGATCATGATGATCGACTTCGCCCTCGAGGCGGAGCGGGGCGAGGGCAAGGCCCCGACGGAAGCGATCTACCAGGCGTGTGTGCTGCGCTTCCGGCCGATCATGATGACCACGATGGCCGCGCTCCTGGGTGCGTTGCCACTGGCCCTGGGCACCGGCATCGGTTCGGAGCTGCGGCGGCCGCTCGGCATCGCCATCGTGGGCGGCCTGATCGTGAGCCAGGCGCTCACGCTTTACACCACGCCGGTCGTGTATCTCTATCTCGACCGCGTTCGGCTGTGGTGGGCGCGCGGGCGCGCGGGTACCCGGCGGCCACTCTCGCCCGCCACGGCCACCGGCGCGCCGGAGCCGTGAGCCATGAGGCACCGGAACGCTTGCACGCGTCTCGGCGGACCGCTCGCGCTCGCCGGCGCGCTGCTCCTGCTCGCCAGCGCCTGCACGGTGGGGCCCGACTACGTGAGGCCCTCGATGCTCGCCCCCGACGCCTTCAAGGAGCTCGACGGCTGGAAGGTCGCTCGCCCCCAGGACGCCCTGGCCAAAGGCCCCTGGTGGGAGATCTTCGACGATCTCCAGCTGAACGCCCTCGAGGCGCGCGTGAGCATCTCGAACCAGAACCTCGCGGTGGTGGAGGCGCAGTACCGGCAGGCCCGGGCGCTCGTGCGCGAGGCCCGCGCCGGCTACTTTCCCACCGTGACGCTCGGACTCGGATTCACGCGCTCGCGTCAATCGACGACGTTCACCCAGAGCTCGGCTTCGGGATCGTCCACGTCGTCCTCCGCGACATCGTCGTCGGGCGGCTCCTTGGGCCAGCCGCAGTCGGACTTCATGTTGGGCCTCGACTTCTCGTGGGAGCTGGACGTCTGGGGGCGAATTCGCCGCACGGTGGAGTCGAACCGGGCCAGCGCCCAGGCGAGCGCGGGTGACGTGGAAGCGGCGCGCCTGAGCTTCCAGGCGGAGCTGGCCCAGGACTACTTCCAGCTGCGCACCCTCGACGCCCAGAAGCAGCTGCTGGACGAGACGGTCTCTGCCTTCGAGAAGTTTCTCCGCCTGACGCAGGATCGGTTCGCGAGCGGAGTCGCCTCCCAGGCCGACGTCGTGCAGGCCCAGACACAGCTCAAGACCACCCAGGCCCAGGCGATCGACGTGGGCGTCCAGCGCGCGCAGCTCGAGCACGCCATCGCGCTCCTCATGGGGCAGGCGCCGGCTACCTTCTCGCTTCCTGCGATCCCGCTCGCCGCCACCCCGCCCGCCATTCCCATCGGGGTGCCGTCCGAGCTCCTCGAGCGGCGGCCGGATATTGCGGCTGCCGAGCGCCGGGTGGCTGCCGCGAACGCCCAGATCGGGGTCGCGGTGGCCGCGTTCTATCCCACCGTCACGCTGAACGCCTCGAGCGGACTGGAGAGCGGGAGCCTGGCCAAGTGGTTCACGGCGGCGAGCCACTTCTGGTCGGTGGGGCCGGGGATCTCGCAGACCGTGTTCGACGGAGGGCTGCGTCGCGCCCAGACCGACGCAGCCCGCGCGGTCTACGACGGCACCGTCGCGACGTACCGGCAGACGGTGCTATCCGCGTTCCAGGGAGTGGAGGACAACCTGGCCGCCCTCCGCATCCTGGAGGAAGAGAACGGCGTGCAGGACGAGGCGGTGAAGGCGGCGCAGGACTCGGTGAGACTGACCACCAACCAGTATAAGGCCGGCACCGTCAGCTATCTCAACGTGATCACCGTCCAGACGATCGCCCTGACCGACGAAGTGACCGCGATCCAGATCCGCGGCCGTCGCATGGCCGCCGCCGTCCTCCTCGTCCAGGCCCTCGGTGGCGGCTGGAACGCGGACGAGCTCCCGTCCTCGGAGGACGTCACGAAACGGAAGGATCCAGCGCCAAGGGCGCCGTGACGGGAACCGCGAGCTGTTCCGCTGGTCCGGAGCCGGCGCGTGGGCCCTCTCATCCAGCAGGTCGTCCGCCCTGACCCAGGGCGGTCCTCACGGCGTCGAGCAGCGCATTGCCGTTGAAAGGCTTGCTGAGGAATGCGGCCGCACCGGCCTGCAGGGATCGGTGGCGTACCTCGTCGTCGCCGTGAGCAGTCAGAATGACCACGGGGATTCGGGAGCCCGTGCTCGACAGATGTCTGAGGAGATCGAAACCACTCATGCCGGGCATCCGGAGATCGAGGACCAGACAGCCGGTCTGTTCCTGGTGGATGGACCCCAGGAAGGCTTCGGCGGACGCGAACGTCTCGACGCGGAGGCCGACCGATCCCAAGAGATTTCTCAGCGACCGACGAAGTGATTCGTCGTCGTCCACGATGGAAACTATCTGCGTGTCATGAGTGCCCATGAGTCCCGTCGACCTGACTCCAGACTAGCGGGCCGACGGGGAAGCGTCCATCCTACTTTGGTGGGGTCCCCCCACTACCGCGGGGGGCGATCCCGAGGCGTCCGGCGCTCCGGACCAGCTCGGCGAGGGAGCCGGCGCGCATCTTCTGCATGACCTGCCCGCGCTGTTCCTTGACCGTGGCCTCGGTCGTCCCGAACTCGGCGGCGATCTGCTTGTTGAGGAGACCGGCGACGACCCCGGCCATCACGTCCCGTTCGCGGGGAGTCAAGGTGTCGTACCGGTGACGAAGCCCGGTGAGCTCGTGCCGCTCCGTTCGGTCGGCGCGATCACGATCGATGGCCTGTCGAATGGCGTCGAGCAGCTCCTGTCCGCGAAACGGCTTGGTAAGGAACTCGACCGCTCCCGCCTTCATGGCTCGAACGGACATGGGGATGTCGCCGTGACCGGTCAAAAAGATGATCGGCAGCGTGGCGTTCCTGTTGGCAAGCTCTCGCTGTAGGTCGAGGCCGCTCAGCCCCGGAAGGCGCACGTCGAGGACGAGACAAGCCGGAGCGTCCCCTCGAGGAGCACTGAGGAAGGCCTGAGCGCTCGGGAACACCTCGACGGTCATGCCCACCGAGGTGATGAGTCTGCGGAGCGAGTCGCGGACGGATCGGTCATCGTCCACGACGAAGACGACGGGTGTCTCAGCGCTCATCGCACGCCCGGCAGCGCGAGGTGGAAGGTCGCACCATGGTCCGGATTCGCCGTGGCCCAGAGCCGACCGCTGTGGCTGTCGATGATCGAGCGACTGATCGAGAGCCCCATGCCCAGCCCCCCCGGCTTTGTCGTGTAGAACGGCTCGAAGAGATGCGCCGCCGCGGCCTCGTCGAAGCCGACGCCGGCGTCTTCGACCGCGACGAGCGCCCAGGGGCCGTCGTCATGGTGGTCGACGATGGCGCGGACGACCAGCCGGCGCCGCACCGGCGGGACCTCCCGCATGGCTTCGACGGCATTCAGCAGCAAGTTGAGGAAGACCTGCTGGAGCTGGACCCGATCGCCCATGACCTGCGGCAGGTCCGGTGGCAAGGACGTTTCCAGGAGGATCCCGTGTCGCCCGGTCTCGGGCGCGACGAGGGCCAGAACCTCGCGAATGATCGCGTTGAGATCACTGGGCTCGTGCGCGACCGACGAGCGCGCCAGCAGAGTGCGAATCCGCGCGATCACCGCTCCCGCGCGGTGGCTGTCCTGCACGATCGCATTGAGCGCCTCCCGGACGCTGTCGAGATCGGGCCGGTCGGCGGCCAGCCAGTGGAGACAGGCGTTCGCGTCGGCACCGATGGCGGCCAGCGGCTGGTTGATCTCATGGGCAATGGAGGCGCCGAGCTCCCCCAGGGTCGTCACGCGGATGACCCGCGCCAGCTCCGCCTTCGCTTGAAGGAGCGCCTTCTCGACCTGGTCCGCGTGCACCGCCGCGGTGACGTCGCTGCTGACGCCGCGGTAGCCCAGGAAGTGACCGCTCGCGTCGAACACCGGCTTGCCACTCGCGGCGACGTAGAGCACCGATCCCTCCGCGCCCGCCGTCCGGTACCTGAAGTCGCGAAACGGCTGATGCGCCTCCAGGGTCGCGCGATGACGGCGCCACTTCTCGGGTTCCTCCTCGACGTCGGTGGCGAAGTCCCAGCGCATCGCGCCGATCCGGGTGCCGGGCTCGATACCGATCGTGATGAGCTTCTCCGAGACCCGGGTGAACGAGTGATCCGGCCCAGTCTCCCACAGCCAATCCGAGGCCGTCTCGGCGTAGTCGCGGAAGCGCTTCTCGCTCTCGCGCAGCGCGTCCGCGGTGTGTCTTTGTCCGGCGCTCAGGGATGCGACAAAGAAGGCCGCGAAGAGAAACACCATCACGCGCGGGACCTGGGTGATCTCCACGGCGAACGAATGCATTGGAGGCACAAAAAAATACTTGAAGGCGAGGAGGGAGAGGACGGTGGCGGCCAAGCCGGGCTTGAATCCGCCGAACCACGCGCTGAACATGACCGCGCAGATGAAGAGCGATACGGGGGCGCCCGTCAGATAGAGATCCAGCCAGCGGCTGATGATCAGGGCGGCGCCCACAGCCAGGAGAGGCACCCCGTAGTTCGCGAGCAGGGGATGTTTGAGCCACCGAAGAGCATCAAGCGTCGACATATTCCCGCCGTTTGACCAGATGTTCAGCTGCGAAGCGCACGAAGTTCCCAAAGGTCTTGCCGTATCAGGCTCACCGCCCACAGCAAAGGCAGCAACCTTCCAGCAACAAATGGTCTGACGCAGTCTCGGGGTTGTCAACAACGCCCACTCGGGTAGGAATCGATCCCTACCAAAGTAGGGTTGAGCACCATCCCGACCAACGTCGGGTAGCACTCGCCGGCTTGCGAAACTAGTCTGGCTGCATCACGTCCCACACATCACGAGGTCTCGAGACGGAAGGAGATGGCGATGACGACGGCACAGACGACGATCGCAGGCTCCGCTGGGATCATGCGTGCGGCTACCGCCGAGGCATCCGGCTCCGGATGGACCGTACCGGCCCAAGGGAACACCCACGCCCTCCCCGGGAGCAGGCTCCGGCGAGTGACGGAATACATCGAGGAACACCTCGACAATGACCTCACGCTCGCCGAGCTCGCGTCGGTGGTCTACATGAGCCCATATCACTTTGCGCGCCTCTTCAAGGACAGCACCGGCGTGCCGCCTCACCGATTCGTGGTCCGGCAACGCATCGTCCGCGCTCGCGCCTGCCTGGCCACGCCGGAGCTGTCCGTCGCCCAGATCTCGCGAATGGTGGGATTTCGGACTCCGAGTCACTTCACCACGGTGTTCCGCCGCGTCCTGGGCCTCACGCCGGGAGCCTACCGGACAGCGACGTTGCGAGCAGATCAGCCCGGCCGGGAAGGAGAACACGATGAGTAGCGCTGAGAGCGTGGTGGAACGGACCTATCGGAAGCCCACTATGGAGGAGGAGCGTCCGGCCGGCCCTCGAAAGGCGATCGACCCGGACGCGGCGCTCGTGGCGCGGCTGCGCCGCGGGGAGGCGGAGGCGACGGAGGCTCTCTTGGGAGTCTTTGGAGATCGCGTCTACCGGCTGGCCATGCGAATTACCGGCAACGCATCGGACGCGGAGGAGATCGTCCAGGACGCGCTATGGACGGCCAGCCGCAAGATCGACACGTTCCAGGGGAAAGCCGCGTTCGGGTCGTGGGTGTACCGGATCACCGCCAACGCGGCATACGAAAAGCTGCGGAAGCGGCGGAGCAAGCGGAACGAGGTGTCGTGGGAGGACCTCGCCCCATCGTTCGACGAGCAGGGGCAGCATGTGGAGGCGGCGGGGGACTGGTCGCGACACCTGAAGGACCCCGCGATCGAGGGGGAGCTGAAGGCGGTGCTCGGAGGGGCTATCGACCAGCTGCCGGCAGACTACCGCGCGGCTTTTCTCCTGCATGACGTGGAAGGGCTGTCGAATCCCGAGATCGCCCAGACGCTGCAGGTGACGCTGGGCACGATCAAGTCGCGCGTGCACCGGGCGCGGCTCTTCCTGCGACGGCGCTTGGCAGATTACATGGATGGACCCTGCGGTGTCGCTCGAGTGACGGCGTCTTGACCGGATACGGCGTCGATCAGTTCGCTTCTTTCAGTTCGCTTCTTTTCGCAAGATCCGGACAGCGCGCGGGTAGCCGCGAGACGCGGTCCCGTCGTCATAAGACCGAAGGCCACTGAGGTCGTCCCGGACGCGCCTGCGCAGCGAAGCCGGACCATCAGAGCGAATTGTGGGAGAAGCGAGATGACGAGTCTCGGGAATGGACGAAGTCACGAGCTGCTGGTCGGGGGTGTGGTGGCGGTGCTGCTGGGGCTGGCAGGGTGCACACCGGCCATGCCGGTCTCGGAGGAGGCGCCCCGGCCGGCCATGGTCGAGGCGCCCGAGGATTCGTGGCCTCGTCGATTCACCAGCGGGGACATCACGTTTTCGATCTTTCAGCCGCAGTACGAGCACTGGGAACAAGGCCAGCTGGATGGCCGCGCGGCAGTAGCCGTCGAGGATCATGCGTCGCCCGAGCCCAGATACGGTGTGATTTGGTTCACCGCCCGGACTCAGATCGACAAGGAAACGCGCATGGTCGCGCTGGAGGACCTGACGCTCTCGAAGTCCGACTTCCCCACGGTGGCGGACGGCGGGGCCGCCTACTTCGCGGCGCTCCGGCAACTCTTGTCAGCTCCGCCGCTGACCATGGCGCTCGATCGGCTCCAGGCGCAGCTCGACGTCGAGCAAGTGGAGAATCCCGGCCGGATCGTTCCCGTCAGCAACGACCCACCTCGCATCATCGTGAGCGAGGCGCCGGCACTTCTCGTACGCATCGATGGCCAGCCCGAGCTCCGCTCGGTCGCCCCCACCTCGTTCCTTCGCGTGATCAACACGCGGGTTCTGCTTTTGCTCGACCAGTCGGTCGGCCAGTACTACTTGTGGCTCATGGACCGATGGCTCGCTGCCCCCAAACTCGCCGGGCCCTGGGCGGTCCAGGCCGACGCGCCGGACTCGCTAGAAGTGGCCAAACAGATGGCCGTCGAGAGCGGCGGCCAGGTGGACCTCCTCGACAACCCGGCTCCCGAGCTCGGGCCGCTCCTCCAGGAGGGAGCCGTCCCGGACATCTACGTGAGCACCACTCCGGCCGAGCTCGTCGTGATCAGGGGCCAGCCCGCTCTCGCTCCGGTGGCCGCCACCGCCATCCTCGAGGTGACCAACACCGATGACGACCTCTTCCTCTACACGCCGGATCAGGACTACTACGTGCTCCTCTCGGGCCGGTGGTTCCGCGCCAAGTCCCTCCAGGGCCCCTGGGAGTTTGTGACCGGGGACCGGCTCCCTCGAGACTTCGCCAGCATTCCGGAGAATCATCCCAAGGGAGCGGTGCTCGCCTCCGTTTCCGGGACGCCCCAGGCGCGGCAGGCGGTGATCGCGAACGACATCCCGCAAACGGCCGTGATCAGCCGAAGCGAAGCTAAGCTCTCCTTCGAGTACGACGGCTCACCGCGGCTCAAGCCCATCGAAGGGACGCCGCTGCAATACGTGGTGAACGCGTCGGTGCCCGTGATCCGCGTCGACGCCTCCACGTACTACGCGCTTCAGAACGGGGTGTGGTTCGTGAACACGTCGCCCAGTGGAGTCTGGACCGTGGCCACGAGCGTGCCGCCCCTGATCTATTCGATTCCGGCGAGCTCCCCGCTTCATTACGTGACGTATGCCTACGTCTACGGATCGACACCGGACGTGGTGTACACGGGCTACACGCCCGGCTATCTCGGGGTGGTGGTGGCGCCCGGGCCACTCGTGGTCTACGGCACCGGCTACGACTATCCGGATTGGACGGGAGCGCTTTGGTATCCGGCGCCGGCCACATGGGGCTGGAGCCCGTTCGACCTGGGCGTCGGCGTCGACGTCTTCACCGATTTCGAGTTCGGCTTCGCCGTCGGTCCGTACTGGGGCTGGCACGGTGCCTGGGGCTGGCATGGAGGCTGCTGCTGGGGCTGGCATCATGGCCTCAGTCACGTGAACATCTATCATCGCTGGGGCCCGCGCGCGCACCTCACCCGGGACACGTTCGCGGGCCACGTCCGGAGCATCAGGCCCGAGCGAGCCGGCGGGATCGACGCGTATGCGGGCCGCGACGGCCATGTGTATCGGCGGGAGGGCGGGCAGTGGCAGGAACACAATCACGCCGGTGGCTGGGAAGGCGTCAGAGGACCTACCGGTGAACACGAACGGTGGCATCAGGCTCGGCAACTGGGCGAGCAACGGCTGGGGTCGTTCAATCGAGGACTCGCCACCCACGGCTTCGGCGGCGGAATCCACGGCGGCGGCCTTCATGCGGGGGGCGGGTTCCACGGCGGTGGGTTCGGGGGCGGGCACGGGGGCCGCTGAAGAACCAATGGACGGGGAGCTGCTCGCAATGAACTGGTAGGCCCTCGGAATTCACGCTGTCGCCCCGGAGTTGTTCACAACCGGTCGGGTCCGAACAATCCGAGATAGGGTTTGCGAGGAGATCCTGCACGGAAGTAGTCTTCCGATTTACCGGGGCGGCCTCACCAGCGGCACGAAGCGGACGGGGATGGTGCGCTGCTGAACGATGCCGGTTGGTGTCCGCGAGACGAGCAGGATTTCCTGATAGGCGACGCCTACGGGAATGATCATGCGCCCGCCGACCCCGAGCTGATCCACCAGCGGCTGCGGCACGTGGTCGGGCGCCGCGGTCACCATGATCGCATCGAACGGCGCCTGCTCGGGCCATCCGAGGTATCCGTCGCCCGT
>Ga0137403_10009507_pt1 | contig 10803 bp, 12 predicted proteins | sample CZOMad2_1_16fung_FD_122057 | JGI IMG/M metagenome (GOLD analysis project Ga0137403, IMG submission 122057) | Vadose zone soil fungal communities from Angelo Coast Range Reserve, California, USA - CZOMad2_1_16fungal (Hybrid Assembly) | ecosystem: Environmental > Terrestrial > Soil > Vadose zone... | reverse complement strand
CGGCGCAGAAGGCTGGCAAGTTCGCGGGCGAGATCGTCGCGATCGACATTCGCGGCAAGAAGGGCATCGAGGCTTTCGTCACGGACGAGGCACCGCGACCCGACACGACGCTCGAAACGTTGGCCAAACTCCGCCCGGCATTCCGCGAGACTGGCACGATCACGGCCGGCAACGCGCCCGGGCTCAACAGCGGCGCGGCCGCGATGGTCGTCGCCGGTCGGGCCTTTGCCGAAGCCAAGTCGGTCGAGCCGATGGCGCGGCTCGTCGCATATGGCATCGCCGCGGTCGAGCCGGGCATGTTCGGTCTCGGTCCGATCCCGGCGGTTCGCAAGGCGCTGCAACGAGCAGGCTGGACGCTCGGAGATGTAGAGCGCATCGAGATCAACGAAGCCTTCGCGGCGGTGCCGCTGGCGGTCGCGAAGGAGCTCGGTCTGCCCGAGGACATCATCAATGTCGAAGGCGGCGCCATCGCGCACGGCCACCCGATCGGAGCGACCGGGGCCGTGCTCACGACCCGTCTGATCCACTCCATGCGGCGTGACGGTCTCAAGCGCGGCGTCGTCACGCTATGCATCGGAGGCGGCCAGGGCATCGCACTGGCGATCGAGACGCTCACCTAATCAGCTTTGAAAGGAGACTGAAAATGCCGGTCGCAAAGATTCACGTGCTTGAGGGACAATACGATGAGGCTCGGCTCGGCAAGGTATCGAAGGCGGTTCAAGACGGTCTCATGAGCGCGCTTGGCGTGCCGCCGGACGACTTCTTCCAGATCTTTCATATTCTGCCGCGCAGCCAATTCCGTCATACGCCGTCGTTCCTAGGCCTCAAATATTCGGACGCCCTGATTGTATTGGAGGTCACGTTCATCTCCGGCCGTCCCAAGGAGAAGCGGCTGGGATTGTTGAAGGCATTGAATGAGGGAGTGGTCGCGGCTGCCGGGATTTCTCCGGACGATCTGATGATCACGCTCTACGAAGTCCCCGGCGAAAACATATCTTTCGGCCGCGGCCTGGCTCAGCGAGCCCATATCTCGGCTTAGCGACAACTAAGGAGAGCTTGAAATGAAAACCCATGGATCAGCCGTCTGGCAGGGCGGAATCAAGGACGGTAAAGGTGCCATCTCGACCAAGAGTGGCGCGCTTAAGGACTATCCCTATGGCTTCGGCAGCCGCTTCGAGGGCAAGCCCGGCAGCAATCCTGAAGAGCTCATCGGCGCGGCACATGCCGCGTGCTTCACCATGGCGCTATCGCTCATTCTCGGCGAGGCGAAGCTCACCGCCGAGCACATGGAGACGACGGCCGAGGTCACGCTTGAAAAGGTGGCGGACGGATTTGCGATCACTGCCGTCCATCTTAGCCTGAAGGCCAAGGTGCCGGGTGCGGATCAGGCTAAACTCGAGGAGCTTGCTGGGAAGGCCAAGGCCGGTTGTCCGGTCTCCAAGCTCTTGAATGCTAAGATCACCATGGACGCCACGCTCGTCGGTTGATCGACCGGCTGTGATGCGCTGCGCGACCTCGCGATGAAACTCAGCGGGATTGACACCGCAAGGGAAGGCCCCGTCGGCAGAAGGCCATTGATGTGAACAAACGTCGCTGAACGTGGCGAAAAACATCGACCATTGTTGAATTGTCCGGGACGGTCGCCCCGCTCATAACGGGCCGGTCGGAAGTTCAATAACTTTCCCAAACGATGGTACAGCGGAAATTCCCTGTTCGGCGACTGAAATTCCCTGTTCTGCCGCGTAGGGAATTTAGAGGAAAAGCCCCGAAATCATTGGGCTCGCAAGCCGTCTGATGCGCGAAGTCGCCCCGAAATTGCAAAATTCCCGGTATTATGGCGCAAACGCCACAGGCCTACGGGCGGCTTGCCGCCCGACTCTGGGGAGGGTTTCCCGGTGGAGCTAAACGATGGGCTTGTCACTCAGACTAACGTAAACCTGATCCCTATAGACGCGGTCGTCCAGGAACATTTCGACGTTGTATGTCCCGGTGGAGGGAAGTGGAAATATTCCAAAATTGACCATCAACTGCATGGCCTGAAAAGTTAAAAATAGCGAATAAATGTTTGATAGCATGGCAGAAAATAAAAAGCCACTGGATCGGCGCTTTAATGTTGCCCCGATGATGGAATGGACCGACCGGCACTGCCGGTTCTTCCATCGCCTGCTGACGCGCCGCGCGCTGCTCTACACCGAGATGGTGACGACCGGCGCGGTGCTGCACGGTGACCGGGCGCGGCTCCTGGGCTTCGATCCGGCCGAGCAGCCGGTCGCGCTGCAGCTTGGCGGTTCCGATCCCGCGGCGCTTTCGCAATGCGCGCGCATCGGCGAAGAGTTCGGCTATCGCGAGATCAACCTCAATGTCGGCTGTCCGTCGGACCGGGTGCAGGAGGGCCGCTTCGGCGCCTGCCTGATGGCGGAGCCGGCGCTGGTCGGCGATTGCGTGGCCGCCATGAAGGCACGCGTCCGGGTGCCGGTCACGGTCAAGTGCCGCATCGGCATCGACGAGCAGGATCCCGAGGAGTCACTGGATGCGCTCACCGCCGCGGTCGCGCGCGCGGGCGTCGATGCGCTGATCGTGCACGCGCGCAAGGCCTGGCTCAAGGGGCTGTCGCCGCGCGAGAACCGCGACCTGCCGCCGCTCGACCATGGCCGCGTCTATCGGCTCAAGGCCGCGCATGCGCGGCTTCCCATTGTGCTCAACGGTGGCGTCGCCAGCGTCGAAGCGGCGGCGGAGCATCTCAAGCATGTCGACGGCGTGATGATGGGGCGCGCCGCCTATCAGGAGCCGTGGCAGCTGCTGGCTGTCGATGCGCAAGTGTTCGGCGTACCCGCGCCGTTCTCCGATCCCAAGGCCGCCGCCATGGCGCTCATTCCCTATATCGAGCGCGAGCTCGCGCGCGGCGTGCGGCTGCATGCGATCACCCGCCATGTGCTCGGCCTGTTCCGCGGCGTGCCGGGTGCGCGCGCCTTTCGCCGGCATCTCGCAACGCAAGCCGTGAAAGCTTCGGCCGACGCCGTAACATTCCGCGATGCGCTTGCGCTAGTCGACAGCGGGCAGGCTGCGCTACAGACTGTTGACACTGTCGCAGCGTGAGCCGTGCGCATGATTTTCGGTGTTCCGATCAGCGAACTCGTCTGGCTTGCGGCCGCGATCATCGTCGGCGGCATCATCTCGGGCTTTCTGGCGGGACTGTTCGGGATCGGTGGCGGAGCCATCGTGGTGCCGGTGCTGTTTGAAGTTTTCCGCTTTCTCGGCGTTCCGGAAGCGGTCCACATGCAGCTCGCGATCGGCACCTCGCTTGCGATCATGGCGCCGACCAATATTCGCTCCTATCTGGCGCACCGCGCCAGCGGTGCCGTTCTCGATGACATCGTGCGCCAATGGTCACTGCCCGCGGTCATAGGCACCGGTGTCGGCTCGCTGATCGCGACCGTCGCGCCGAGCTCGGTGTTCAAGCTCGCCTTCGTGATCGTGATCGGGATCATTGCGGTGAAGCTTCTGTTCGGCAAGGACACCTGGCGTATCGCCGACGATCTGCCGCGCCATCCGCTGGTCAGGGGCTTCGGCTTCCTGGTCGGGCTTTCGGCGGCGCTGACAGGCGTCAGCGGCGGCTCACTGTGCACGATGGTGCTGATGCTCTATGGCAAGACCATCCACAGCGCGGTCGCGACGTCGGCGGGTCTGATCGTTCCGATCACCATCGCGGGCACCATCGGCTATGCGCTGGCCGGGCTTCCGCATCAGGCGCTGCTGCCGCCTTTGTCGATCGGTTTCGTATCGTTGATCGGCTTTGCGCTGATGGCGCCGGTCGCAAGCCTGACCGCGTCCACTGGGGCGCGGGTTGCGCATGCCATGTCCAGGCGGCATCTGGAGATCGGGTTCGGACTGTTTCTGCTGACGGCAGCATTGCGCTTCCTGGTCAGCCTGATCGCAGGCTGAGGCTCTCTCAGGGATAGGCCCGCATCACCAGCTTGTCGCCACGCACCTCCCAGCTCTCGAGCCGGTTGAGGAAGGTCATGCCCAGGAGATTCGTCCGCAGCTGACCGGGCTGCGCGATCAGCGCCGGCACCGAGCGCTCCACAATGCCGCCGACCGTAATGCTGTTGAGCGTCACCGGTGCGGCGCGAGTGCGGCCGTTGGCGGTGTCGATCGCAATCGAATAGGTCAGCACCTCGACCGGCAGCCCCGCTGCCCTGGCGGCGTCCTGCGTCAGCACGACGGTGCTCGCGCCAGTATCGAGCACCATGCTGACGCGCGCGCTGTTGAGGTGCGCCGCGACCGCGAAGTTGCCTTGTCCGCCGCGCGTGATCTCGACCACGCGGTTGCGAGGAGCCAATCGGCTGGGCATGTATTCGGCCATCAGCCGCTCGGACACGTCGCGCAGCTCGGTCCGGAAGCCATAGCCAACCGCGAGCAGCAGCGCGACCGCAACCCAGAGCATCGCGGTCTCGATCGCGCGCGAGAAACGTTTGCGCAGTAACGTCAGGAGGAGCGCGCCGATGGACGCGGCCAGCGCGATCTTGACCGTGAGCGACACGAGATCAGGCTGTCCTGTTCCGGCGGTGACCGCCCCGTCGTTTTTGGCGACGAGCAGAAACAGGACCGCAGCAAGGATCGTCAGCAGTATCCACAGCAGGCGACGCACGGGGCATTCCTCAAGTTGTTCCGGTGCGCGGCAGGGCCGCGCGGCGGGCGGGGAGCTCGGCCATGACGCGGTGGCGCTCGTCCGCCGTCATGGTGATCCAGCCGCCGATCTCGGCGAGCGAGCGGCCGCAGCCGATGCAAAGTCCGCAGGCGGCGTCGATGACGCACACCTTGTTGCATGGCGACTCGATGGGGGATGCGCGGTCGATCTCGGCCATCAGGCTCGGCGATGCTGTTGCGGCGAGGATAGGCGCCGCGATTGATAATGCAATCACGGTCGCTGCGATCACGAGCTTGCCCCAAACAGCCGCTTGCGCCAGTCGGGCTTGCGGGCGGAAGACGGCGAGGTTTCGATTGGCACGGCCGATTGCGGCTGGATCGGTGGGGCCGGCTCCAGGATCGGGGCGAGCGCCGACATCACCCGTTCACTCGGGAAGGTCACCACCACCTCGGTTCCGATCCGCAGCTTCGACTTGAGCGCAAACGTGCCGCCGTGCAGCTCGACCAGGTTCTTGGCGATCGGCAGGCCGAGGCCGGCGCCTTGCTCCGCGGACTTGATCGAGTTCGATCCCTGCCCGAAGGAGGCGAGCACGATCGGAATCTCCTCGTCCGGAATCCCGGGTCCGGAATCCTTGACGCTCAGATACTGGCCGCCCGAGGCGGTCCAGCCGACCTTGAGCCAGATCTCGCCGCCCTGCGGCGTGAACTTGATGGCATTGCCCAGGAGGTTGAGGCACACTTGGCGGATGGCGCGCTCATCCGCCCACAGCCGCGGCAGATCCGCCTCGAACAGCTCGTGGATGACAAGGCCGCGGCTCTTGGCGCGCATCTGCAGGAGGTGGCTGCATTCGCCGACCACGCCGGGCAGCGACACTGCCTCCTCGTTGAGCTCGTAGCGCCCCGCCTCGATGCGGGAGAGGTCGAGGATCTCGTTGATCAGGCCGAGCAGGTGCACGCCCGAATTATGGATGTCGTTGGAATAGTCCTTGTAGGCCGGCACGTCATGCGGCCCGAAAATCTCCGCCTTCATGACCTCCGAGAAGCCGAGAATGGCGTTGAGCGGCGTGCGCAGCTCGTGGCTCATCTGAGCGAGGAAGCGCGACTTGGCGATGTTGGCGGCTTCGGCGCGGCGCCGCGCCTCGTCCGAGATCGCCTTCGAGGTCTCGAGCTCCCCGATCAGGGAGTCCTTTTCGGCGCGCGCCTCGAGCGTCGCCAGCATCGTTGAATAGAGCCGGTAGGCGAGCAGGCAAAAATAGCCCTCGGCTGTGAGTGCCATCACGGCCAGGATGTAGTTGTGCAGTGTGCCGCGGAAGGCAAAATCAAGTGACACCGCCAGAGCGACCGGCGCGGTCGCGGCGATCATCGCCAGCGGCACGCTCGCGGCCAGCATGCTCGACACCGCCACCACCAGCAGCATGACGAACAGCATGAAGGTGCCGGACCCCTCCTGCACGCCGGTCGGATGGATCAGGATGAACATCCAGGACAGGCCGAAGCAGAGGTCGAGCACGACAAAGCGCAGGCGCCAGGCACGCGCGTTGATGTCCTTCTGCGGCAGCAGCAGGAACTGGCGGCACTTGGTGATGATGACGGCGTGGATGACCAGGACGGCGCTGGTCCAGGTTCCGGCGGTCAGCGCTCCGATCCAGATGCTCGACAGGGCACCGACCGAGCCGACCAGCAGCAGGATGACCAGCGAGGCGGACAGCCGGTTCTGGGCAAACTGGCGTAAGAGCTCATAGTCGAAGGCCGGCCGGGTCCCGGTCGTTGAGGTCAGCCGATCGCGTGCGTGGCGCACCTGCTGCGCAGTGGCGCGCCTCCGCTTGGCCAACGATCCGTCCGGTAATACGGCGGAATCACGCTGTTCGTTGTGAACACTCATGAATTTGGTGTGCCGGAGCCCAGCGTGCCAAACTCTCGCAAATTCCTTAAGACCAAGCTTAAGACCACACTAATAACTCGGGTTAATGAATCCTTTCCGCGTTGGGCGGTGGGCGCAGAGCGGCGGTAAGACCAATGGGCAACTTGACCCTGGACCGGGGCCTGTGGATCGTGTGGTCGTCCAATTGGACGATGGGGCGGACATGATTCTCTATGACGGAGGCCGGGCACCCAATCCGCGGCGGGTGCGGATCTATCTCGCCGAGAAGGGAATCACGGTGCCGCTCGAGCCGGTCGATCTCGGGGCCCTGCAGCACAAGTCAGCAGACTTCGCCGCCATCAACCCGGTGCAGCGGGTTCCGGCGCTCCTCCTCGATGATGGCAGCGTGATCGCCGAATCGATTGCAATCTGCCGTTACTTCGAGGCGCTCCATCCCGAGCCCCCGTTGTTTGGCGTGGGAGCGAGGGCTATTGCCGAGGTTGAGATGTGGAACAGGCGTCTGGAGCTCAATCTGCTGTTTCCGATCGCCCACGTATTCCGCAACACCCATCCAGCCATGCGGGAGTTGGAGGTGCCGCAGGTGCCGGCCTGGGCCGAGGCCAACAAGCCCCGCATCATGGCATTCCTCGACATCCTCGACCGCGCGCTCAAGGATCGGCCGTTCGCGGCCGGCGACCGCTACACGGTTGCCGATATCACCGGGCTGGTGGCGGTCGATTTCCTGAAGCCCGCCAAGCTCATGGTGCCCGAGACCTGCGCCAATGTGCGGCGCTGGCACGCCGCCGTCTCGGCCCGGCCAAGCGCGAGCGGCTGACCATGCGGCTGACAATCGTTGGTTCCGGCGATGCCTTCGGCTCCGGTGGAAGGTTCAATACCTGCTTCTGGGTGGAGACCAGCAAGTCCACCCTGATGCTCGATTGCGGTGCCTCCTCGCCGGTGGCACTCAAGCGTTGCGGCCTCGAGTTCGGCCGCGTCGACGCCGTGCTCCTGTCGCACCTGCATGGCGATCATTTCGGCGGCCTGGGATTCCTGCTGATCGACGAGCAGCTCTTGCAGAAGCGCACGCGCCCGCTCCTGATCGCCGGCCCGCCCACGACGCGCGCCCGGCTCGAAGCGGCGATGGAAGTGTTCTTTCCGAAAGCTGCCTCCAATCAATGGCGGTTTCCGCTCGAGATCATGGAGATCGAGCCCGGCCGGCCGGTCGAGGTGCTCGGACACACCGTGCAGACCACGGAGGTGGTGCATCAATCGGGCGCGCCCTCGACCGCGCTGCGGGTCTCCGACGGGCAGAAGATCATTGCCTATTCGGGTGACACCGAATGGACTGACGCTTTGCTGCAAGTCGCCGACGGCGCCGACCTCTTCATCATCGAGTGCTATGGCTATGCGCGCCGCGTGCCCGGCCACCTGACCTGGGAGATTCTCAAAGCCAGGCTGCCTGATTTGCGCGCCAAGCGGATCATGGCAACGCATATGAATGCACGGATGCTCGAGCATCTGGACGAAGTGAAGGCGGCCGGGGTTGAGATTGCGGAGGACGGCGCGGTGACGGAGATTTGAACCCGTAGCGCCGGGTTGCGATCGGCTAACGCATTCTCTGACTGCCTTGGATTCAGGCCGCATGCTGGCAGCAGGCAAGACCTCTCTCCGTCATCCTGAGGTGCCCGCGCGTCACACGACGCTCGCTGCGACTTGCACCTCCATGCGCGGGCCTCGAAGGATGGCGGCCCATGTGCGGCTGTGTTGGGGGCCGTCGTCCTTCGAGGCTCGCGCGGCCGGAAGAGGCCGCGCGAGCGCCTCAGGATGACGGAAAAACCAATGTGCTCGCGGTGGCAAAAGACACGCTAGAAATCCGGCTTGTCCGCGTGCGGGACCTCGGAGTCCCTGTCGGCATAATATTCACGCCGGTTTTCGGCGCAGATCAATTCGGTCCATGGACCGGTGGAGCGCCGATACGTGATGGACGACGTCCATGGCGTCGTGAACACGCCCTCATCCTCGACCGTGAAATGCAGCTGCAGCACCTTGCCGCGGTCATTGCGATCGTAAGGGGCACCGCCATAACCGGGCGGTTCGAAATTCTCCTTGCGATTGCGCTCGATCGCATCCTTGGCCTCGTCGTAGTCGACGAGCCGATAGCGCTCCACCACATGCAGCTTCTCGGTGAACGGTGTGCCATACATGTCGACCATGGCAAACGGTCCGACCTTGATCCCGACGGTGTCGATCACCAGCGTGTCGCCTTCATAGTGGCCGACGGAATCGCCATACCACGACGGCGTCACCTTGGCGGGATGCGGCTGGTTCATGCGCACCCGGCGGACCTCGTTGCCGTGCCGGTAGACAAAAGTGATCTGGTCCGGCGTCTGGAACATCTGCATCAGGAAGTCCCAGAACACATAGGGCACCCCGCCGGGCCAGCACTGGTTGCTCGGAGTCGGATAGCCCACGCCAGCCTGCGAAATCTCGCCGTGCTTTTTCACGGTCTCGGCCGCTTGGGGCTTCAGGATGGGATTGGTGTAATCGCCGACAAGAACCAGGACATTACTCACCCCATCGGGGCGCCGCACTCTGTTCTTCAACGAGGTCGGGCCCGACGCCAAAGGCTCGAAGCCGGGGAGGGACGGGTGGGCCCACAAGCCGGAGAAATCCGGGATGGATGCGGCGCCTTGCGCAGCGCTATTGGCCGCTTGTCCCAAGCCGGGCATCACAGCCACCGCCGCCGAAGTCATGAGCAAAAGGAAATTCCGCCGCAGCGCCTTCATGCTCCCCTCCCTTTCTTGGTTTTCGCCTGTATTTCTCGTGGAATTCTATACCTTTTGCCTGTGCGCTTGAAGAGCGCGCGATGTGTCCGCACCCGGTTCCAGAACATCACTCAGAAATCGGGCTTATCCGCAGTCGGTACGTGAGCGTCCTTGTCCGAGTAATACTGCGCCTCATAATAGTGCCCGATATTTTCCGCGCAGATTCGCTCCTCCCATGCCGTGCGCTGGGCGCGCAGATAGGTTTGGGTGGCCGACCAAGGCATGGTGAAGACGCCTGGATCTTCCACGGTGAATTCCAGCTGCAGCCCCTTACCGCGGTAATTGCGATCGATATTGTCCCCGACGCGCGGCCATTCTTTTTCCGTCCGTTCTTGGCCCGCCTTTGCAGCTTCGTAATCCAGCAGCCGGTAGCGTTCGACCACATGCAGAGCCTCCGTGTACGGAGTGCCAAAACGGTCGATCATCGTGTAGGGCCGGACCTTGATCCCCACGGTGTCGACGATCAGTGTATCGCCTTCGTAGTGGCCGACGGAATCTCCGTGCACGGAGGGAATGACCTTGGCGGGATGTGGCTGGTTCAGTCGAATTTCGCGAAAGTCCTCATCGTGCTGGTAGATGATGGTGACCTTGCCCGGCTGTTGCAGCAGCTGGATGTCGAAATTCCAAAAAATATAAGGAACGGGATTAATGAGGCACTGGTTGTCGGGATCGGGAAACGCCCGGCCGGTCAACGAGATTTCGCCGAGCTTCTTGACGATCTCTGCCGCCCCGGGCTTCAGGATGGGATTGGAATAATCGCCCACGATCTTGGCAAAGTCGCCGGAACCCGAGGGCAGCCGCGACCTGTTCGTAATCGGGCCCGGCCCCGATACCGGGGATTCGAAGCCGAGCGCCGAGTGCGCCCAAAGGCCGGAAAAATCCGGAATCGATGAGGCATTTGCCGTAGGCGCAGCGGTCTGCGCCGAAGCCGTTGCCGCAACCGCGGCTGCCATGGCCGCCGCAAGAACAAGGTTCAGCCGCTGCGAAGTCATGGTGCACCCCTTCCCGTCACCACCAAGCCGTCGCCTACGCTAATCCCTTCGGGAGCGCCCCGTAAAGCTCGGCAATCCGGCATCCCGGCCGTTCGTCCTAAAACCCTTGGCTGGTTCATCGACACCTTGCCCAATGTTCGTTAGTAAAGCCCCAAGCCGCGCAGCCTTAACGCCCGGCAGTAGGGATATTTTCCGGGTAGATCAGGGGCAATGAATAGCGCGCCGAATTCCAGCGCAGCGCGAAGACCTATGCCGCGCGCGGTCGCGCGTGAGCTGCGAGTACCACATCGCGAGCTTCAAGCCGAAGGTCATGGGCTCGGCGTGCACGCCGTGCGTGCGGCCGATCATGGCCACGTGGCGGTGCTGGAACGCGCGGTCCTTGACGACGGCGAGGAGGGCGTCGACGTCGCCGCGGATGAGGTCGCAGGCGTCGCGCATGAGGATGGAGAGGGCGGTGTCCACCACGTCGGACGACGTG
>Ga0137403_10009506_pt1 | contig 10804 bp, 15 predicted proteins | sample CZOMad2_1_16fung_FD_122057 | JGI IMG/M metagenome (GOLD analysis project Ga0137403, IMG submission 122057) | Vadose zone soil fungal communities from Angelo Coast Range Reserve, California, USA - CZOMad2_1_16fungal (Hybrid Assembly) | ecosystem: Environmental > Terrestrial > Soil > Vadose zone... | reverse complement strand
GGGTCGTGGTCGGTCAGCCGGTCGAGTAGGGCGGGCTGCAGCGCATCCCGCGCGCCGACCTCGACCATCTCACGCCTCCGAGCCTCCGAGCTCGATGCGCCGCACGCTCAGGAGAGCATGTTCACCACCAGGAGTGGCGAACATCCGCTGGCCACGGCCGTGGAATGTCTCCGGCGCGACCTCGTCCCACTCGGTCTTCCGAGCCAGACGAATGAGGCCGTCCCCGTCCGCTTCGGAGCCCGGATAGCGGGCCGGAATGAGAGCCGCGGTTTCGCCCCCGTTGGCGAGAGTGAGGCGCGCCGGCATCCACACGACATCGCGCAGATCCGAAGGTGCCTCGAGCGCGACAAAGCGCAGGCGCTCGAATGGCACCCAGTAATAGCGACCGTCGATCACCGCCTCGCACATAGGCCCCAATCGCGAGTCGGCATCGGCGATCCAGTCGAACGTCTGACCATCAATGCTACCCGGCACCGCCTGGGCCTTCTCGAGGGCTTCCGCGCGCAGCGCAGCGGCCGCGGCGCCACGGCCTTGCGCTGCTTCGGACAAACCCTGAAGAAGGAGGGCCACCCAGGGCAGCGGCTCGCCGAGGATCAACGGCGTTCGGGCTCCGGCGAAAACCTCACCGCGCAGCAGCTCGCAAGTGATGGCCGTGCCGTAGACGTGCACTAGAGGGAGCGATTCGGGGTTGAGCTCGCCCAGGACCTTGAGCTGCGCGCGCGCCCGCTCCCAGTCTCCGAGCACACACAGGAGCTGGAAGAGGAAGACTCGATAATCCGCGTTGTCGGGGGCCTTCCGAACGTGGTTCTGCAGCTCGGCCAGGGCTTCCTCGACACGCCCCTCGCGCAGACTCTGTTCTGCCAGCATCGGTGGATTCCGTCGACCGCCTAGAGCTTCTTGTTGGCCGCGATGTCCCAGCCCATCTTCGGCTTGGCGCCGGCTCCGCCCTTGGCGTCCTGCGCGGCGTAGTCGACTTTGACCCGGGCGAAGTTCAGGGTCACGTTCTCCGTCAGGCGATCCTCGCCGCCCGACCCGCCGTTCGAGACCGAGCTGACGATGACGTCTTCCATCGTGAGGATCAGATACTCGAGCGGGTTCTCGCCCGCCTTGCGCACGACCAGCTTGGCGTCCTTCAGATGCTTGCCGTTGCAGCAGGACAGGTAGAGGTCCGGCGATGCCACGTCGATGTACTTCGTGAACGACAGGTCGTGCACGTTGACCTTGCCGGATCCGGCACCGCCGCCCAAATGGGCTGAGCCCGACTGCGACATGCCCCAGCTCCACGACAGAACATGGATCTCGTCTTTATGCTTGTCGTCGGTCGACTCGCCCTTGATTCCGTCAATCTTCATGAACATGTCAACGGCCATGGATCGTCTCCTCTTCCTCCCCCTTCACGTGAACGGCCGACAACTCGTTTCGGTGCGTGACCGTTGCGCTATTTGCCACCCTTGGCCGACGGCAGCTTGGACACCAGCCGCAGCGACACCGTCAGGCCCTCTAGCTGGTAGTGCGGCCGGAGATAGAACTTCGACGAGTAATACCCGGGATTGCCTTCCACCTCTTCGACCGTGACCTCGGCCGCTGACAATGGGTACTTGGCCTTGGTCTCCTCACCCGCCGACGCGGGATTGCTGAGGACATACTGCGAGATCCACTTGTTCAGCCACGCCTCCATCTCGTTCCGCTCCTTGAAGGAGCCGATCTTGTCGCGCACGATGCACTTCAGATAGTGCGCGAACCGGCAGGCCGCGAAGAGATACGGCAGCCGGGCCGAGAGGTTCGCGTTCGCGGTAGCGTCCGGATCGGTGTACTCGAACGGCTTCTGCAATGACTGGGCGCCAATGAACGCCGCGATGTCGGTGTTCTTCCGATGGAGCAAGGGCATGAAGCCGTTCTTGGCCAGCTCGGCCTCACGCCGATCGCTGATGGCGATCTCGGTCGGGCACTTCATGTCCACGCCGCCGTCGTCGGTCGGGAAGGTATGGACCGGCAGGCCCTCTACCGAGCCGCCTGACTCCACGCCGCGGATGCGAGAGCACCAGCCGTAGAGCTTGAACGACCGCGTGATGTTGACGCCCATCGCGTACGCCGAGTTCACCCAGGCGAACTTGTCGTGGCGGGCGCCTTCCGTGTCCTCCTGGAAGTCGAACTCGTCCACCGGGTTCGCCTTGCCGTAGGGGTACCGGCCGAGGAACCGCGGCATCGCCAACCCGACGTAGCGCGAATCTTCAGACTCGCGCATGGAGCGCCAGGGGGCGTACTCCGCCGTCGTGAAGATCTTCGTGAGATCCCGCGGGTTCGCCAGCTCTTGCCAGCTCTCCATCTGCATGACGGAGGGCGAGACGCCCGCGATGAACGGACAGTGCGCCGACGCGGCGACCTGCGCCATCTGACCAACCAACTCGACGTCCGGCGGCGTGTGATCGAAGTAGTAGTCGCCGACCAGGCAGCCGAAGGGCTCTCCGCCGAACTGCCCGTACTCCGCCTCGTAGAGCTTCTTGAAGATCGGGCTCTGGTCCCAGGCGACGCCCTTGAAGCGCTTGAGGGTCCGCCCCAGATCGGCCTTCGAGATGTTCATCACGCGGATCTTCAACATCTCGTCGGTCTCGGTGTTCGTGACCAGGTAGTTGAGTCCACGCCAGGCGCTCTCGACTTCCTGAAAGGCCTTGTGGTGCATGATCAGATTGACCTGCTCGCTGAGCTTCCGATCGAGCGCGGCGATCATGGCCTCGATCGTGCCGATCGTGTCAGACGAGATCAGCGTGGTCTGGCCGAGCGCCTGCTCGGCGAGAGTCCGCACCGCCGTCTCCACCGCTTCCTTGGCGGCGTCGGACCGCGGCTTGAACTCCTTGTTGAGAAGCCCCTGAAGATCAGAAGCCTCGAATCCTGCGCCCTGCCCCTCGCTCTGTTGCTGAGTCGCCATAGTGTGTCCTCGTCAATAGTGGTTTAGGACTTGGGCTGGGCGTCCGCCGCGGCCTCGTCGGGCTTCGGCGTGGCCGCCACGGCCTTGAGAAGCGCCGGATCCTGCAGCAACTTCTTGATCAGCTGCTCGGCGCCGCTCTTCCCGTCCATATAGGTCACCAGGCTCGCCAGCTGCTGCCTCGCCTCGAGGAGCTTGCTCAGCGCGTCGACCTTGCGGGCGACCGCCGCGGGCGAGAAGTCGTCCATGCTCTCGAAGGTGACGTCGATCATCAGGTTGCCGTCGCCGGTCAGCGTGTTCGGCACCTGGAAGGCCGCCCGGGGCTTCATCGCCTTGAGACGCTGGTCGAAGTTGTCGATGTCGATATCGAGGAACTTTCGATCGGCAACGTCGGGGAGCGGCTCCGCGGGATTGCCGGACAGATTCGCCATCACGCCCATGACGAACGGGAGCTGGATCTTTTTCTCCGAGCCGTAGAGCTCCACGTCGTATTCGATCTGGACTCGCGGCGCGCGGTTTCTGGCAATGAACTTTTGGCTACTCGCACGTGCCATGTCGGGCCTCCTCTACGTCTTCTCAACGTCGCCGGCCAGCTTCTCGAGTTGCGAGAGGCTGTCGGGCATCAGATCTCGGACGATTTCCAAGAAGCTCTTCTTGATCAACCGCTGCGCGCGCCGGATGAACAGCGGCGCCGGATTGCTGGGCTCGTGCCGCTCCAGGTAGTTGCACACCACCTCGAGCATCTGGATCGCGTCGTCGCGGCTACGGATCTCGCCCGTGGCCATGGGCACAGCGCCGACGCCGGACTCCGTCTGGTCCTCTTTGTCCGCCTCGCCCTTCACGCCCAGAGCCGTGTCACAGGCCTCGAGCAGGCACTGGAGCGGCTGCTCCAAGGGCGCGAAGTCGAGCGCTTGCGACGCGCCGACGCGCTCGGCAATGAGGGCCTGGATCGCTACCGTGCGATCGTGCGCCTCCCGCACGGCCGACGGCACCGACCGGTCGCTGGCGAACGCGGCGGCGATCTGGGAGTGGATCTGGCTGATCGGCTTGACCGTGCTCGGATCCGCCGTGCGGGGCGCGAGCCGGCCCGCGGCGACCTCGACATCGCGCGACCGCAACTGCCCCTGCTCCCGCGAGCTCACGAGGTAGGTATCGCGCAGGTCCTTGACGATCACTTCGGGATCGATCAGAGGCGCCAGGGCATTGAGCCGCTCGGTCGGGTCGTCGTCGCGGTCAGCCTCGAGCAGGGGATGGATGCCCTCCCAGTACCGCTCGAGCAGCCCGTGGATCAGGCTGAGGCCCGTGGCCAGCCCGGGGATGCCCTCGGTACACACGAGCGCACGGGTCAGGTGGACGGCGACGCGAAGATCCTTGCTCCGGTTGAGGATCGCCTGGGAGCGGTCGACGACCTTCGGCCAGTTCGGCTCTTCGGCCGGCTTGACGGCGTCACCGGTGCGCTGCTCGGGCTTGCCGCGGGCCGCTTCCTCGAGCTCGAAGAACGACAGATCGTGTTCGAGGTTGGGGCCGCATGGAGGAGTCTCTCGGGTCTCCGCGAGCACCGTACCAACGTCGAGCATCAACGCTCCCAAATGAATGAGATCAACTGCATTTTCACTCGACCTCTCCGCTGTCTATGTCGACCCGAGGCGACTCGGAATGCAGATCCCAGGCCAGAAGACCAGGTCATCTATTCGACGGCAAAGCAGCCGCCTGGAAAATGCACCGAAACTATGCCTTAGGGGCAGATCTGTCAACGACGAAATGTGCTTCGGAGGTCCTCGGAGTCGCCCGCCGAGACACACTTCTCGGCTCGGCGGCGTGGTCCAGCGTTCCGGAAGTCATCTAATCTATGCAATAAAACGCCAAGTGTATGAAAGGAGCGACCATTGTCGGCGCTCACCTGTGAACAGCGGCGTCATCCGGCCCCAGCGACCAGAAGATTCCGGAACGGCTGAGGCATACCCGGGGCCGACAGGGCGCAGCGGCCGGGTGAGCTATTCAGGGTGGTCAGTCGCCTGGTCAACTTTCGGGCGGTTCACCACCAGGCCTCGGGCCCTATGCCCGCACAGAGACTGATAATGCCCCCCCGATTCTCGGGTGGCGCCGATCGGGGACATCGGGCTCGCGGTCCGCCGCTCAACGGCACACGACCCCGGAACGACGCGCCGCGGTTGGTCCCGAGCAGGAGGGGTCCCGGCCCGCAACGCTGCCACGCGCGCTGAGTGGGTCCGGTGGCGACGTGAATTCGTCCTCCTCCTCAGGACCTCGAAACTGCCGCTCATTCGGGTCCGGCGACTGCACGCGGATCCAGCCACGCGCCTTCATACAGGCGCGATAGAACTGCTCGGAGATGACGCCGTACTTTCCGGTCGCCTCTTTGATGCAGTCGGAGCTGTCGAATGAGAACTCGTGAATCCCGCGCCCGGGCGATTCCCAGTAGTGCTTACCGCAGGCGCCCAGGACACCGGCGAGCAACATGAGCCCGAGCACTCTCCAGGCCATCGTGCGTCCTCCAGTTCCTCTGGGTGTCCCCCGTAGACGACGTGAGTGGTGGGGCCCTCTATAGGGCACGCTGCGGCGATCGTCAATCCTTGAAAGGATTTTCACAGCGACGCATGGTCGTGGCTCTCGCGGGCTTGGTTGATGTCGATCGCGGTCAGCGCAGCCGTCGTCATCTCGGCGACGCAGATGACGAGCGAGGGGCGTGCAGTGGGCGTCATCATCAGCTCGTCGCTGGGATCCGCCTGCTCCACGTTCTAGTCATGAAATCGGGTGACGTATGACGTCGAGCAGCAGCTTCTGGAGCTCGATGATTTCGGTACGGACGCCACGGCGAGTTTCCCACCAGCGGTCGGGATCGAATGTCGAGTAACGCGCAGGTCGAACAGCAACTCTCGTCTGATGGTTCTTCATGGATCGACGAAGCATTCGACGAAGACGCCGCGAGTGATCGGGGGAGCTCACTACCACGATTGACCTGAATCGATGCTGATCGCACCAGCCGGGCAGGATCTCCGCTTCGGACGCGGTTCCGACGACAGCCCTCGGGATCTGCTCGATGGCCGTCACGCCAAGCGCCCTGAGTAGGCGGACCGACCTTGGGGCCAAGTCTTCGTAGGGGATGCCACGACGGGAGAACTCGCGTTCCACAGAGTCAGCAGGACTGGCGGCGAACACGGCCACGCGCAGAGCGATACCGCTGTGAACCAGATCGGCCGCTTCGAGGACCCCGGCGCCGCCGGAATCAACCGCTAGGACGATGATGTCGGCCGACTCCAACGGATCGGAGACGACGAGCGCCCATCCAGCGCCCCGCAGGATCTGTCCGCGAATACCTGGCACACCAACGATGACAGCCCCCGCCAACACGACCACCGTCAAAAGCCAGACCCATCGCGACCATCGCGCCATCATTCTCCTGGTGTCCCCCCTCCAGCTTCATCAGGGCCGCCTCAAGCAACTCCCGAATCTCTCGGTCACGGGTCTGGAGCCGCTCGCTCTACGTTGTCGGCGCAGCTCGGCCCGGTACCAACCCGAAGTGGCTTTCTGACCCTCTGTGAGCGGCTTTAAACACCACGGGCATATGAGCTTCCAGTCGCCATTGATAACCCGATCGATTGCACCCGACGGGTGGGCGATAACGTCACCCTCGGCGTGGATCATTCTCTTGCTCTCGACACCGCCCAGGCTTCGGGTAGTTGATCTTCATGTCATTGGCCCCGATGGATCCGCACGGTCGGGGAAGCGTGCCGTGCGCCACGATCGGAGCGGCACCGGTCAGAGCCCACTGCGCGTCTGACGACCGGGGACTACACCGCGACGGCTCCCGAAGAATATGAACGTGACGCAGGGCACCTTCATCATCGGGGGCGCGCCGTGTCGCCGCGGAGCTTTGCGTGTTTGGCCCACCAGTCAGAGCTGTCCTGGATCTCGACCATTTGAGTCAAGGTCGAGGGGGGCGCCCTCCGAGCTGCGATGCCGGGTGATTCGGGGATATTTCGGGGGTTTTCTGAGGCCTCGCGCTCCGAGCTGAAGAGCGCGAGATCTCAGAACCGGTCGGGATTTCGGTGGTGACCCCGGCGGGATCCTCCGACCGTTGGGGGCCTTTGCTGGGGAGGCCGTGGCGTAGACTACGACTCGCGGGCACAGGCTCCGGCTGATCCCCGGCGCTGAACGGGTCGCACCCGACGACCCCCTGCCCGCAATCCCCTTTCGGAGCGCTCACGCGGGAGGGGCGATGGCCGCGGCACGGCCACTCGTCAGGACTTGGAAGTGTACGAAGTGTCGCTATGAGCACAAGTCGCTCAACATTTCCCAGACCCGTTCAAAGCGTGGGAGGCCTACTGGCTCGCCTGGGAATACCGCGGGCGCAGGCGTCGTGAGGCCCGAGTGGGTATCCTCCTACTTCGAGCGGGTCGCCAGCCAAATGATCGTTCTGAGTCGGCTCGAGCCAACCGGCAATAGACTTGTGGCGACTCGTAAGTTTGCGAAGAATGGCTCAGTCGGTCACCCGTACGAGTTCCTCAGAACGGTGCGTAGTCTCTCGGGCTTCTAGGCCGAGCCAACCGTACCACTGCACGGTCACAACATAACCGTTTGCGGTCACGTGGACGACCGTGCCGCGCGTGGTGTTAGACAATTCTCTCCGTTCGACTATCTCACCGACATTGAAGTGCAGCACAGGCTCCTCCTAGGTTGGCGTATGGCACACACATCCACATCATCCAAATGCCGGTCGCGAGCGTGGCAATACCGCGGCGCAACAAGCCAGAAATACTTGGGTCTCGACGGCCAGAGCGTCAAACCGAGGCCGGGTGCAGGCGGACCGAGGGTAACACGGGCCTCACGCCCGCTTGCGTCTTCCACTCGCATGGTCAATTTTGACCAGACTTTGGGAATCTACCTGGGACATCCTCACAGCATGTGGGGATTCTGGGATGGACCCGCCGACGGCGATATCTGCGATGCCTGCGACAAGCCCATCACGAAGCAACAGTTGATCACGGAGGGCATTGCCTCGACGCTCAGCGACAAGAAGCCCATTCAGTTTCACGTCAGGTGCTTCCAGTTCTGGGATACGGAGAGGCGCGCACCGAAGTCGCAGCCGTCACGCGCGTACTCCGCCAGCCGCTAGGCGCTGTTCGCGTCCGTCTTTTCCAGCGCCTCCCATGCCGCCCTCTGCACCGCTCGCCACGGCGTGCGCTCCCACCCGGTGCAAGTCCGGGTCCTCGCCAAGGTAGTCATGGAGACTTCTTTTACGATATGTTCCTCCACAGGGCTCGCGAGTGCGTTGCACCAAGGCGTAGAAAATTGTGGGACGCAGGAGGGTCGTATGCGCCGCATGCTGCTCAATGGATGCCTCGGTGCGGTGGCTGTCCTGTCCGCTACTGCATGCACGATCCCGCCTGCGCCGGGCTCGTCGGCTGCGGTGCCAGCTCAGGTGCTGCCCGCTGACGCGCGTGCGCTCGTCTACGGTCGGACAGTCAGCGAGGTGATCCAGAGTCCGGAGCTACGAGACAAGATCCCCAATCTCTTCGGAGCGGACTGGATGCCGACTTCACAGGGGCGCGGGCAGGTCGCTTTGGGTGCGGCGGTGTTCTTCGAAAAGGGGGGACCGCTGCGGATGGTCAGTATCGCGGGGAAAGACTACGTTGCGGTCACCGGGTGCGTGGCAAACGCCTGCCCGACCCGCCGTGTGCTGGTGCTGATCGGTGAAGGTGGGTCGCCGTTACTCGCGCGGCTCGACGACGGTGCGATCCCACACTATTATGCCCACAGCAGCGGAGGCGAGGCGCCGCCAACCAACGCATCAACCACCGTGGACGCGGGGTTGCGCGCCCTACAGAGCGTTGGCGACGCGTACCCCTAGCCCGATTGAGAGGGCAGCGACGGTGGCCCTGATTTTGTACTCATCGCCCGCTCTCTAGCATCCTTGTAGCGTTCCGAGGTCGCTGCCGCACTGATGAAGTAGTTCTGCTCTTTGAGTCGGTCGGCATTGGGGCTCGGGTGAAGATTCATTCGTACGAGGCGGTTGGGAAGCTCGGCCAGGGGCATCCTCACCCAGCCGCCGTATCATCAGCACTGGTGGCCACTCCCATTCGCCGGTTGAATCAGTCATCCGATCGCCGATCTGGAGCTGCATGGGCAGGACGCGAGTGGTTCCGGGCGGTGGAGGTGGTGGCATACCCGGCTAGCGCAGTCGCACCGGATGGCACCCCGTGCTACCCTTCATTTGCCTGCACCTTGGCCTCACCTGTTTGACGCTTTCCCGGCGTCGAGACTCCGGTGAATCTGGCATCTCCTCCCGCTCCGATTCCCACAGGCGAGGCCATGGAAAACGCAGCGATTCGTGCTCTCATCCGCCAGAAACTCCAGGACGGCCGGTTACCGCGTGGCAGCACCCCGAGAGTGTTTGGGCGTCCAGGCAACTGGCAGAAGTGCGACGCCTGCGAGGAGACGATGGCGAACGCCCTTCTCATGAAGGACGTCTACCCGTTGACGAACGACGAGAAGTCCGTTCGCTTCCACGGCGACTGCTACACACTCTGGAATGACGAGCGACGCGAGCTGAAGTCGTAGCCCCTTCTGCGGGGCCACTCCGCTAAACGCTAGCCTCACGAGGTCGATCATCATGGAGTCTGAAGAGTCTCTGCGTACTCTCATCCGGGGAAAGCTCGCAAACGGGCTTCTCCCCGGCCACGACTGCACGAAGGTATTGGGTGGTCTTTCCAACGGGGAAACCTGCGACGGGTGTGGTGTGCCCGTTGCGAAGACCCAGATGGTGATGGAGTGCATCGGGGAGCACTATCCCAAGGTTCTTCAGTTCCACGTGCGGTGCTTCTACATATGGGATTCAGAGCGACGAACGCGGGACGAGCCGACGTGTCCCTCGGCTCCGGCCAACGGTTAGTCGTCCGCTGCCCTTCCTCAACGCCTCCCACGCCGCCCGCTTCGGTGCGAGTCGCCCTTCATCCGGCGCCCGAGAAAGGTGGCGATCTGGCCGCTCACCGGCCGAGTGCACTAGCCCCCGGCGGTGCCCGTCGCGGCATGCAAAACTCGCCAGCTCGGCGGACCAATCCGCGTTCCCTTACCGCAATCCCGTCGTCAGCGTTAGGCCGGTGGAGCGGGCGGAGGCCCGGCGGGCGGCGGGGGAATCGGCGGAGTCGGAATCCACACCCATTTGTAGGGCGTGACTACGCCGTCGCCGTGGAGCACGTATCGCCCGTGCGGATACTGGATGACCCTGGGCTGCGCCGATGCTGGCGCGGCATAGGCCTGGTGAGCGTAAGCCGCCGGCGCCGAGTAGACAGGCGGGGCCGAATAATAGACGGGCGGCGCCTGGTAGACAGGTTCGGGTGAATAGTAGACGGGGGCTGGCGCGACAACAACCCTGGGAACGGTGTGAGCCAGGACTTCGCCCACGATAATGAGCGGCGCAAAGATCGCGAACGCGGCCAGACTGATCACTCCTCTCCCCGGCCCATGACCATGACCTCCGGCGTGAGCTGCGGGCGCCGTGCTAGCGACGAGAAAGACGGCGATAAGGAGAACCGTGATGATTCGACGCATGGTTAGCCTCCCATTCGCGAGCCGCACGACTACCAAGTCAGCCGCAGCCTACCATCTACGGGACTCGGGGAGGAAGCACCCCCGGTGGGGGATAGCTGGCGGGAGTCCAGCAGAGGACAGCAGCACGCTTCCGTTGCCATTCGGTGGGGTGATTCGGGGTGATTTCGGGCTTTTCTGAGGTCTCGCGCCCCACGGCTGAAGAGCGCGAGAAACCTCAGAAGTGTCGGAGATTTCAGTGGTGACCCCGGCGGGATTCGAACCCGCGATCTCGACCTTGAAAGGGTCGCGTCCTGGGCCAGGCTAGACGACGGG